>Ga0302322_100002024_pt1 | contig 16954 bp, 13 predicted proteins | sample Fen_T0_2_FD_203757 | JGI IMG/M metagenome (GOLD analysis project Ga0302322, IMG submission 203757) | Peat permafrost microbial communities from Stordalen Mire near Abisko, Sweden - Fen_T0_2 | ecosystem: Environmental > Terrestrial > Soil > Wetlands > Permafrost | place: Sweden: Abisko... | reverse complement strand
CAGGGCAACCCAGCCTGGGCCGGATATCCAAATAACCACGATGGGTTTTCAACGATGCGTGCTTCGCAGATGTTCACTGATATTGTGACTCACACATCGTGGAACGATCTTGGTGATCAGTCATTGAACGATGTGCCGCAGGCCGACGTGCAGCTTCGCCTTCTTGGCAATACCCTTACCGTGGCCAATGCGGAGAAACAGCGGCCGCTGCCCCGCTTTTGGTATTTCCCCAATAACGCCCGAGCGCTGCTTTTGCTAACCGGCGATCAGCATGGCGATGCTGATTCGAACTCGATCGCCGAGATCAGCGCGATCGAGGCGGCGGGCGGTTCGTTTACGAATTTCCTTTGGTATCCGTTTGGTTCGGTCGGCACCAGCACGGTGACGAACTGGCTGGCCGCCGGTCATGCTTTGGGTATTCACTTCGACGATACGGCGGAAGCGGACAATGGCGCGAGCGACGGATCGCACGCGACGTGGGTCGGCATGCAGTCGGTGCTGACCCAATCGACCGCTGCGTTTGCAGAAACCTACCCGGCAGCGCCGGCGCCCGTCACCACCCGCGACCATTTTCTTATTTGGGTCAGCAACAACGCGACCGGAGCACCTGATCCGATCGCCCAGGCGCGGTTGTTTCAGCAGGCCGGAATCAAGCTCGATACCAGCTTCTCGGCCTTCCCGAACCGCTGGGGGTACATGAATGGAAGCGGCCTGCCATTGAAATTTTTGGATACGGCGACGGGCGAGGTTGTGCAGGTTTATGAACAATCGACTCAGTACGAAGACGACGTACAACTAAGCGGAGCGGGTTACAGTACGAATTGGAATCTGCCGACGGCGCAGACTCACTATGAGCGCTCGTTGGCGGAAAGTCTGACTAAGTACAATACGGTCGTCACGATGCTCTTTCATCCCGACGCCTGGAGTAGCTATAGCAGCCATGTACAAACGGTGCTTCAGTATGCCCAGACCCACGGGATTCCAATGCCCAGCGCCGCTCGCTGGCTGGCATTTTGGCAGAGCCGTGCCGCAACCGGAATCTCTAACCTGACTTTAAGCTCCAATGTCCTTTCGTTTAGCACGACGGCTTCTCCCGTTGGCCTCACTCTGCTCATTCCGGCCGTCTCAGGAGCTAACACTGTTTCGAACGTGGCGATCGACGGCACGAGTCAATCGTTCACGGTCGATGTGTATCAAGGAATTCGTTACGCCAACCTAACGCTCGCCGCAGGGAATCATTCCGTGGCGGTCACCTATACGCCGAACAGCGCGACGGCGCAGATCTTCGGTTCAATCTTACCCGCGACCACCAACCAGGATACTACGTTGCGAATTCAAGGAGGGACGATCGACCAGACAATCTCTCTTAATGCCGACGGTAGTTACCTTGCTGGACCTCTCCCGTCGGGCGCCTACACCGTTACGCCGACGTCGGGCAGCCACACGTTCACCCCGGTGTCGCGTACGCTCGTGGTCGGCAGCAGCGATGTTGGTGACGTGAGTTTCGCCAGTTCGGTCGCGGCTGGCTCGAGCGAGACGCTTTTCACGCAACAAGCACCCGCACTCACCAATCTTTCCGATGGACCGACGACGAACTACGAACTCGGCACCGCGTTTTCCAGTGCGGTAGCGGGCAATATCAACGCGATTCGGTTTTGGAAAACAGCCAGCGAAAGCGGTCAGCACATCGGGCATATTTGGAGCGCGACGGGGCAGTTGCTGGCCAGTGTGACTTTCACCAACGAGACGGCGTCAGGTTGGCAGCAGCAGACGCTCGACTCCCCAATAGCCATCGTTGCGGACGCGTCATACGTAGTCTCGGTCAATACAGGCAACTCTTACTACGTTGCGACTAACCAGGGGCTAGCGTCCCAGGTGGTGAACCAAGATCTACGGAGCGTCGTCGGCAATAACGGAAAATTCGGTGCAGTCGGCGCGTTTCCGACAGGCAGCTTTCAAAACACGAATTATTTCCGCGATGTAGTTTTCAGTCCCGGCAATATATCACCGCCAGTGGGTGAATCTGTTTTTACGACACAGACTCCTGCGCTCGTAAACCAAAGCGACGGCTCGACGACCAACTACGAACTCGGAATGACGTTCAATTGCAGCCTAGCAGGATCTATCTCCGCGATCCGCTTTTGGAAGTCAGCCAACGAAACGGGTCAACATATCGGTAATATTTGGAGCGCGACTGGGCAGTTGCTGGCCTCAGTGACCTTCGCCAACGAGACGGCGTCTGGCTGGCAGCAGCAGAGCCTTGCGATGCCGCTGTTGATCTCGGTCAACACGAACTATCTGGTATCGGTCAACACGGGCAGCACTTACTACGTCGCGACGGTGCAAGGGCTCGCTTCGCAAATTACGAATGGCGATCTGCACACGGTGGTTGGTAACAACAGCGCCTACGGCTCGTCCGGAGCATTTCCGACGAACACCTATCAAGGTACTAATTATTTCCGCGATGTGGTTTTCACTCCCACGACGGTTCCCAGTAATCCAGTGGGTGAGACCGTATTCACTACCCAAGTACCAGCGGTGACTAATCTCAGCGACGGCGCGAACGTGAACTACGAACTCGGCACGGCTTTTACCAGCTCCGCTGCAGGCCACGTCACAGCACTACGTTTTTGGAAAGCGAGCAATGAATCCGGAACTCATGTCGGCCATCTTTGGAGTCAGAGCGGTCAGTTGCTGGCTTCGGTGACCTTCACCAACGAAACCGCTTCAGGCTGGCAGGAGCAAGCGCTCGATACGCCGGTGGCAATAGCAGCCAACACCGGCTACGTCGTCGCGGTTAACACGGGGAGCACCTACTATGTCGCAACGAACAATGCGCTCGTCTCGCCTGTCACGAACCATGATTTATCGACCTCGGTGGGAAGCAATGGACTTTACGGCCCGGTTGGATCACTTCCAACTAACAGCTATCAAAGCACCAGTTATTTTCGTGATGTAGTATTTATTCGCGATTGAGCTGCCCTGAGGTGATTGCGCCGGCCAACGACCGGCGCGTTTTACCAACTAAAAAGGCACCGGTCGAACCGGTGCCTTGGAAGAAAACAGAAGCGACTTGCCGGTTTAGCTTAGCTTAGCTTCACACCCTTGGCTTTGGCGGCGCGGAGGAGCGCGTCGGCCATGTCGGAGGGTGTTACAGCGACTTCGATGCCGCATTCTTGGAAGACTTTGATTTTTGCGGCTGCAGTGTCCTCGGCTCCGCCGACGATCGCACCAGCGTGGCCCATGCGGCGGCCAGCGGGCGCGGTGGCACCAGCGATGAAACCCGCGACGGGTTTTTTGCAGTTGGCTTTGATCCAGCGCGCGGCCTCGACTTCGGCATTACCACCGATTTCGCCGATCATGATGATACCGTGTGTATCGGGATCTTCGGCGAAGAGTTTGATCACGTCGAGATGTGACGTGCCGTTAACGGGATCACCGCCAATACCTACCGTAGTGCTTTGGCCGATACCTTTCACGGTGAGCTGATAGACCGCTTCGTAAGTGAGGGTGCCGGAACGCGAGACGACGCCGACGTGGCCTTTTTTGTTAATGTAACCGGGGGCGATGCCGATGCGGCAGCCGCCTTGCGAATCTTTGCCGGCGCCGGGGCAAACCATGCCGGGGCAGTTCGGTCCGACAAGGCGGGTTTTCTTGCCCTGCATGGAACGCTTTACGCGGACCATGTCCTTGACTGGGATACCTTCGGTAATGGCGACGGCGAGATCGAGGTTCGCGTCAACGCATTCGAGAATGGCGTCGGCGGCGAAGGGTGGGGGAACAAAGATCGCGGAGACGGTAGCGCCGGTTTTGGCAGCGGCTTCGGCGACCGTGTTGAAGATCGGAATCTTGTGGTTGCCGTGTTCGAAGAACAGGCCGCCTTTGCCCGGAGTGACGCCGGCGACGACTTGGGTCCCGTAGTCGAGCGAGAGTTTGGCGTGGCGTCCGCCGAAGTCACCGGTGATGCCTTGGACGAGGATTTTTGTTTCGGGAGTGATGAGAATGGCCATGGTGATAAGGAGTTGATCGGTTAATGGCTCAGAGGGGCGTGGCGTGGTTGTTGACCAAGTTCACGATTTTCTGGGCGGCATCAGCCATGGAGTCGCCGGAGGTAATGGTGAGGCCGGAATCGGCGAGAGTCTTCTTGCCGGCGACGACGTTGTTGCCTTCGAGGCGAACGACGAGCGGGAGCTTGAGGCCAACTTCTTTCACAGCATCAACGATACCGCAGGCAATCACGTTACAATCCATGATGCCGCCGAAGATATTGACGAAAATGCCCTTCACGTTCGGGTCGCCAAGGATGATCTTAAAGGCCGCGACGACTTGATCCTTCGAGGCGCCGCCGCCGACGTCGAGAAAGTTAGCGGGGTTGCCGCCGAAGTGTTTGATGATGTCCATCGTGCTCATCGCGAGGCCGGCGCCGTTGACGAGGCAGGCGATGTTACCATCGAGCGCGATGTAGTTGAGATTGAACTTCGAGGCTTCGATTTCCTTCGAGTCTTCCTCATTGAGGTCGCGAAGGGCGACGATGTCGGAGTGGCGGAAGAGGGCGTTGTCGTCGAAGGAGACTTTGGCGTCGAGGGCTTCGACGAGGTCGCCTTCGATCGTGACGAGGGGATTGATCTCGACCATCGACGCGTCGGTTTCCCAGAACATTGTGTAGAGATTGCGGATCAATTTGGCGGCACTCTTTTGTTCGGTCGGGTTGAACTTCAGGCCGAAGAGCAACTGGCGCACCTGGTAGTCGGCGAGGCCGTAGGCCGGATCAACGAAGACTTTCGTGATCTTTTCTGGTGTTTCGTGAGCGACTTTTTCAATCTCAACGCCGCCTTCGGTCGAGGCGACGATAACAGGGCGCGACGTGGCTCGATCGAGGAGGATGGCCAGGTAGTACTCCTTCTTGATGTTGCTGACTGTGGTGAAATATACGGTTTGGACCTTGCGGCCGGCCGGGCCGGTTTGCGCGGTGACGAGGGTGTTGCCGAGCATTTTGCCAGCGGTAAATTTGGCATCAGCCTTGGACTTGCAGACCTTAACGCCGCCTTTGAAGCCGTCGGTGAAAGTGCCCTTACCGCGGCCGCCCGCGTGTATTTGGGACTTCACTACGATTGCTCCATCGGGAAGTTTGGCCAGAGCCGAGTCGATCTCGTCTCCTGATTTAACCGCGACGCCCTTCGATGTATAAACACCGAATCGCTCAAAGAGCGTCTTTGCCTGATACTCGTGAATATTCATGGAAAACGGATAGCCTGCCACAACCCGCACCGGCATGGCACGCTTAAAAACCGGATTCGTGTCCTCGATTACGCGCGGTGTTAGCCACTATCAGCATTTGAATATAATCGCGTTTTTTGCGCGAGTTAGCAGGATCGTACCATGCAATCCCATGAGCTGCTGAAGGAAGTGTTTAAAAAAACGAGCGCGAAGCAGATCGCGGCGGACATGGCGCTATCGCTCTCTCTCATCTATAAGTGGACAGAAGTTCCTCAGGACGAAAACGGCCATGGAGCGAATAATCCACTCGATCGCATTGATCAATTGCTTCGCGTTACGGGGGACAAGCGCATCGCGCAATGGGTTTGCGAGCGTGCAGGCGGCTTTTTTATCAACAATCCCGAAGTCGCTCAGCATGCACATGCCTTGATACCTGCGACGAATGCGATTGTGCAGGAGTTTGCAGACATGCTGCAAGTAATCGCGATGGCGGCTGCGGACCAGACAGTCTCTAAATCGGAGGCAAAGACAATCCGCGCGCGTTGGGAGGAACTGAAGTCAGTTACAGAAGGATTTGTTCACGCCGCGGAGCAGGGGGAATTTGGCGATTTAAAACGCGAACTCGTGCAGCGATCGCAAGCTAATGCATGAATTTTTTTTATGGCAGTTGGATGCCGCAGAGTGCGTGCGTATTCTAAAACAGAATACTCGAATACTTAGGTAAAAAGACCGGATTTTATCCGGACGCATTTATGGGCGTGGTGTGGATATTTCCCGCCTGACGGATGTTTTTTACGTGGTTTGGCACCCGGAAAAAACGAGTCTGCGGAAGGCTGGCAAGCAACCTGCTCTAGCAATGCCGTTCATGAGCGCATGCCAGCGGTGCGTCCATATCTGCAACCATCACTAACATCACACAAACCTATGATTAGACGTTTAACTCAACTGGCCGGCGTAGCCGCCCTGTCTTTGGCCGCGACTTCAGCCTTTGCCGATATTAAGCTCAACGACAACTTTAGCGTGGGTGGCTATGTCGTTGGTTCGGCCAACTACATAGAATACAAGCCCAAGACGGGTGCGAAAGACTCCACGTCGCATCTCGACGGAGATGCGTACAAATTCTGGACTAATGTCACCTTTGCGCCCGTCACAGGCACATTGAGTTATTATGCGGGTTCCGACGGCAAACCGGTCGTGCTGGATGCCTATGCCACCTACGACGCCGGTAGCGGTATTAAGATTTCGTTTGGCAAATTCCTCAGTTGGTTAGGCTATGAGGCGTTTGATCCGATCAATATGACCCAGATCACCTACGGATGGGCCACACCACAAGCCTTTCCTGGTAGCTATGGTCTCAGCGTTGCCAATATCCCAGGATACCACAGTGGCGTTAAAATCGAGCAGGGAAATGATGCCTACACGGTGGGCGTTGCCGTTCTTGATTCCGTGGACACGCCCGCTGGCAGCACACTCAAGGGCGACGGCGACCTCAAGAATGGACCAGGGGTTGAGGCTTATTTCACCTACAAAGGCGTTAAGAACCTTACGATATTTCTCGGTGGATACCTTGAGAACGACACCTATGTTGATGACAAGAAGACTTCTCTCGACCTCTGGGCCCAGTACGTCCTCGGCGACACGACATTTGCGGCCGAGGTTTCTACTCGCAAAGACGACTACGCCGCAGGTTCGAGTGACTTGACATCGAACTTCTGGCTTCTCGAAGTTCAGCAGGCGCTCAGCAAAACTTGGGCTATGACTGCTCGTATCAGCGGCGTAAATACAAAGACTCAAAATGTATCTGCGAAACCGTCGGGCACTACCTTCACGATCGCCCCTGCAGTTACTCTCACGTCGAATCTTTCGGTTGTCTTCGAGTATTCGTATACCAAGTACAAGAATATCCCACTAGACAAGGGTAACTTTGTCGCTGTCCAGGCTCGCTTTAAGTTCTAAGAGCCCCCCGTTCCTCTTCCGCGCCGTTGTAGTCATACTCCGATACAAAACGGAACTGATCGCAACGGCGCGTTGTTAAAAAGTTTCCCACTTTTGCAGGTTGGAGCCTGTTCGCCCCGGCCTGCGTACTCCCGCATCTCCCCCACAGTATCTGAACACAATGATCACAAAAGCATTCAAGTTCCTTTCCGCCAGCGCGCTCGCGCTTAGTCTGTTTGTTTTCGCCCAAGCTGCCGAAAAAACCGTCAAAGTCGGTGTGCTTCACTCCCTCTCCGGCACGATGGCAATCAGCGAAACCTCGCTGCGCGACGTGCTCCTTTTCACCTTTGACGAAATCAATGCCGCTGGTGGCATCAAGGTCGGCAGCGACACCTATAAGATAGTTCCCGTTGTTGTCGACGGTGCCTCGAACTGGCCGCTCTTCGCTGAAAAAGCCAAGCAGCTCCTCGAGCAAGACAAGGTGTCCGTGACTTTCGGTTGCTGGACTTCGGTCAGCCGCAAATCGGTGCTCCCGGTTTTCGAGAAAGACAACGGACTGCTCTTCTATCCTGTGCAATACGAGGGCGAAGAAGAGAGCCAGAACGTTTGCTACACGGCCGAGGCTGTTAACCAGCAGGCGACGCCTGCAGTCGACTATTACTTAGCCGAAGGCAAAAAGAAGTTTTACTTGCTCGGTTCTGACTACGTCTATCCGCAGACCACCAATCTCGTGCTGCTTGAGTACCTCCTCAGCAAAGGCGTGCCACTCGAAAACATTGGTGGCGGTTTCCGCAAGGACGATGCTGGCAAGATCATCTCTGCCGGCAAATACACGCCCTTCGGTCACACCGATTATCAGCAGATTGTGGCCGAGATTAAACAATTCGCCGCTTCTGGTGATGCCTGCGTGATCTCCACGCTTAACGGCGACACCAACGTTCCGTTCTTTAAAGAATATGCTGCTTCCGGCCTCACGGCCGAAACCTGTCCGGTGGTTTCGTTCTCGATCTCTGAAGACGAATTCCGCGGACTTCCCGCTGACAAATTGGTCGGTCAGCTCGGTTGCTGGACATACTTCCAGTCGCTCACTACACCCGCGAACAAAAAGTTTGTCGCTAACTTCAAAGCTTGGCTCGCGAAGAGCAATGTCACTGGCCTGGTCAAAGAGAACCGCGTGACCTGCTCGCCTATGGTGCTGAGCTACGACGGCGTTTACCTCTGGAAAGCGTGCGTTGAGAAAGCCGGTACCTTCGACGTCGACGCGGTGCGGAATGCTTGGAAGTCCGGTCTTTCGTTCGCCGGTCCAGGTGGCACGGTTAAGACCCAGCCGAACATGCATCTGACCAAGAATGTCTACATCGGTGAAACGAAGGCCGACGGTCAGTTCAAGATTCTGAAGTCCTTCGACAACATTTATGGCGAACCTTGGCTCAAGGGTAAGTTCAAATAAGCCGAACTGCTTTCTACGCCTAGAGTCAAATTAAAGTGTGTTTCTCAGGAGGGGTGGGTTCCCCGCAATGAATCCATCCCTCCTTTTTAGTATAAACCTGTATTTAAAACATTCATACCACGTGGTTTCATTCATGCGACGATTTTGGAAGATGGCCGTTGTGATGCTGGTGGTTCTTCTGCCAGTTCGGGCCGCCGACACGCCACGGCAGATTATTGTGAAGGCCATTCTCGCTGAGGATGAATCACAAAAACGTGAGTTTATCCTCTCACTTGTCGGTCAAGGTGACGAAGCGATTGAACCGCTTCTCACCGCTTGGCGCAAAGACTCACTCTTCGTTTATTCAACGCCCGAGGGCGCCCGTACTCCTGTTGAACTGATCGGTGAAAAAGATGCCGCAGGAGCGCAGGAAGGACTGCGCATCGAAGATGGCAAACCTCTCCTCGGAGCTGATCATCAACCGCTGCGTTTGGTCGGGGCAGATCAAATTGCGGTCGAGCATACTTCTTCACTACGGCGCGCGATGAAGATTGTACTCGATCTCATCGATCTTGGGGCGGCTGATCCGACGAAACGTATCAAAGCAATTCAGACGATTGGCCAGACCCAGGACGCTGTGAAACTGCCCGCCCTTCAAACCTGCGCGAAACGCGAAGCAGATCCGCGGGTGCAGCGTGCCTTGCGCGAGGCAGTTGCTCTAATCCAGCTAAAAGATCCAAAGGCCGAAGTGAAGCTGACCGCGCTGGCGGAGCTCCGCGAACTGCGTTCCTTGGGGAGCTTGGATTTTCTTTATCGCACCATCAAAGAAGCCGAAGCTGCAAAGGATAATACGATCCTGAAACCGGCCCGCGCCGCAGTGCAGGCGGTAGAGCAGCACCGCTCGGCTGTTGATTTTTTTGGAACGATTTTCCGTGGGATCAGCCTTGGCAGCATTTTGCTCGTCGCCGCGCTAGGACTTGCGATCACATTTGGCCTGATGCGCGTGATCAATATGGCGCATGGTGAAATGATCGCAGTCGGGGCCTATACCACTTATTTGGTGCAAAATATTTTTGGAGCCGGCATTACCATTCCGTTCTTTGGGCTGAGCTTGCCCATTCCAGGAATGAACCTCACGGGTTCTGCTTATCAGTGGTATTTCATCGCCGCCCTGCCGTTGAGCTTTATCGCTGCTGGGCTGGTGGGCATCGGACTTGAGCGCAGTGTGATTCGATTTTTGTATAAACGTCCGCTGGAAAGTTTGCTCGCGACCTGGGGCGTTTCGCTCGTGCTGCAGCAGTGCTTCCGTCTCATGTTCGGTGCGAACAACGTCCAAGTATCGAGTCCGGTTTATCTGAGCGGCAACTGGCTGGTGAACGACATTATTCTTGGGTGGAACCGCGTGTTCGTTATCGGTTTTGCCATTCTGATCGTTTTCGGAATGTGGCTCGTGCTTTCGAAAACGCCGTTGGGCCTGCTCATCCGCGCTTCGATGCAGAATCGAACGATGGCTTCGTGTCTTGGTGTGAGAACTGAGCGCGTGAACATGCTTACGTTCGGTCTCGGAAGCGGACTCGCTGGACTTGCAGGCGCCTTCCTTAGCCAGATCGGCAACGTCGGGCCATCGCTAGGGCAGGGCTACATCATCGATTCATTCATGGTCGTTGTCGTTGGCGGCGTTGGCAGCATCGGCGGCACGATCATCAGCGCCTTCAGTATTGGAGGTATTGACCAGGTGTTGCAGCAATATCTGCCTGATTGGGCGCCGGGCCTGGCGTGGGTACCGGGTATTGGCAGCTTCCTGCAAAATCTCGCGCAGGATGCGGCGGTTTTCGGAAAAATCCTCGTACTGGCTGGTATCATTCTCTTCCTCCAGCGTCGGCCCTCCGGCCTTTTTGTAACTCGTAGCCGCAATCTCGACGAATGACACCGACTTCATCGCAGTCTTCATTCTGGTCCAATCGGAAAAACATCGAGCTGGCGTGTGTCGGCGCGGCCGCGGTTTTCCTTATTTTTATTTTCCCGCTTTTTAATGTGCTCGGCTGGGTGAGCAATTTCACAATCAGCGTGTGGGGTAAATATCTTTGCTATGCGCTCCTCGCATATTCGGTCGATTTGCTGTGGGGCTACACTGGTCTTTTGAGTCTCGGCCAAGCGCTGTTTTTTGCCCTGGGCGGTTACATGCACGGCATGTACCTCATGCGCATGATCGGTGATCTCGGGCAATATCACAAACCGATTCCTGATTTCCTTGTGTTTCTCGGTTGGACTAAATTACCGGCTTTTTGGGAGCCGTTTGCGAGTTTTCCGTTTGCTCTATTGATGGTGTTTCTGGTGCCAGGCGCGATCGCCTACGTTTTCGGTATCCTGGCGTTTCGCTCTCGTATACGCGGAGTCTATTTCTCGATTCTGACTCAGGCAATGACTTATGCGGCATCGATTATGTTTTTTAGAAACAACCTTCTCCTAGGTGGAAATAATGGTTTCACTGATTTCAAATTCATTCTTGGCCACAACCTACAGGCGCCGACGACGCAGCGTGCGTTATTTGTAGCGACGGCAGTCACGTTGCTGCTCGTTTATGGTTTTTGCCGTTGGCTGAAGCAGACCAAGTTTGGCCTCGTCCAGCAGGCGATCCGCGACGGTGAAAATCGTGTGCTCTTCAGCGGTTATGCAACGGCGCATTTCAAACTTTTTGTCTTCGTTCTTGCAGCGCTTATTGCCGCGATCGGCGGCGCGCTCTATGTTCCCCAAGTTGGCATCATCAATCCCGGAGAGATGCAGGCCGACAAGTCGCTTGAGGCCGTCGTTTGGGTCGCCGTCGGGGGACGAGGGACCTTGCTCGGTCCGATCATCGGTGCTGTGGGAGTTAACGCCCTCAAAAGCTGGGCGGTGCGCGCCTTTCCAGATCTCTGGTATATCGTGCTCGGCGGGCTTTTCATTCTCGTGGTGCTTTTCCTGCCCGGCGGGCTTGTGAGCTTGCCAAAGCGCCTCTCGCCGCTCTGGAAACGTATTCGTGGCGCGGGTACGCCGGCTGTCGCCGATGAACCTCGTGTCGAACTGAAATCGGAAATCGTAACGCCTAAATCGTAAACCCACCATGGCGCATCCGATTCTCACCGTAGAAGATGTCTCCAAGACCTACGATGGCTTCAAAGCTATCACTAACCTCAATTTTTATCTGTTCGCGGGAGAACTGCGCACGGTCATCGGTCCAAATGGCGCAGGCAAATCCACGTTCTTCGATCTCATCACTGGCCGAGCGAAGCCCGACAAAGGAAAGATCGAGTTTGGTAGCGATCCCGCCACCACCCAGAAACTCACCGAACTCAACGAATACGAGATCAACCGTCTTGGCATCGGACGGAAATTTCAGACTCCAAGCGTATACGCCGAACACACGGTTTGGGATAATCTCGTTCTCTCGCTGAAGGGCCCGCGCGGCGTATTCGCCTCGCTCTTTCGCCGCCTGACGTCGACCGATCGCGATCGCATCGACGAGCTATTGAAACTTGTCCGCCTTGGCGACAAACGTCATTGGAAAGCTGGCATGCTTGCGCATGGCGAAAAACAGTGGCTCGAAATCGGCATGCTACTCGCCGCCGAACCGCGGGTTTTGCTTGTCGACGAACCTGCCGCCGGCATGACCGATGAGGAAACTCATCGCACCGGGGAACTATTACTTTCACTCGCGGGCAAGCACAGTCTCATCGTTATCGAGCACGACATGACCTTTGTGAGACAGATTGCCTGCGACAACAATGTCACTGTTTTGCACCAAGGGACTGTTTTATGTGAAGGAAAATTCGACGAGGTTCAGTCCAATCAGAAAGTACGCGAAGTTTATCTGGGTCGCGGAAAGAAAACCTGAAACGCTCTCATGGTCGCGCCAAATTCACAAACCAACGCAGTGCTCTCTCTTTCCGCCGTCGAGACGGATATTGGCGGCTCACGCATCCTGCGTGGCGTGAATCTTGAGGTGCGCGCGGGCGAAGTGGTTGCTCTCATGGGTCGTAACGGGGTGGGCAAAACCACCACGTTGAAATCGATCACCGGTGTGCTGCCGGTGCGTACGGGCGAGGTCATATTTGACGGTCGTCCTATTCAAAAGCTTTCGATCGACGCACGCGCTCGGGCCGGGATCGGCTACGTGCCGCAGGGGCGCGATATTTTTCCACATCTCACGGTTGAGGAAAATCTCAACATCGGACTGGTCGTTCACGGCCGCCGTGGTGCAGAAGCTCGCGAGGCGCTAGCTCGTGTTTATGAACTTTTCCCTGTTCTGAAAGACATGCTCGCCCGCAAGGGCGGTGTGCTTTCCGGCGGACAACAGCAGCAACTTGCCATCGGTCGTGCGCTGTTGACGAAACCTAAGCTGCTCATCCTTGACGAACCGACAGAGGGTATTCAACCATCGATCATCGACCAAATTGGAGACACGCTTAAAAAACTCAAGGCGCCGGCCCCTCCATCCGAGGTGTTGGATCAAGCGGGTGTTGCGGTGGCGGAAATTAGGAATGCTGTGCAGGCGTTGAAAAAAGAGCACGCTCTTGCGATCTTGTTGGTGGAGCAGTACGTCGATTTCTGCCGCGAGGTCTCTGACCGTTTTTATGCCATGGATCGTGGTGTGGTTGTTGTCTCTGGCGCTATCGGCGATCTGTCTGAGGACGTTGTGAAAAAACACCTGCAGGTTTAATATCTTCGACTCATGCACCTGACCCCTCGCGAACGCGAAAAACTCTTGATCGTGACTGCGGCCGATCTCGCCCGTCGGCGGCAGGCTCGTGGCTTGAAACTCAACTACCCCGAATCCGTGGCCGTCATCACTTATGAAATCATCGAAGGCGCGCGTGACGGTAAATCTGTGTCCGAGCTCATGAGCTACGGTACTACAATCCTCAAACGCCTCGACGTGATGGAGGGTGTTCCCGAGATGATTCACGACGTGCAGGTGGAAGCGACATTCCCCGACGGCACCAAACTTGTCACCGTCCACAATCCTATACGCTGAGCGGGCGCTTAGCTAATGAAGAATTATGAAAGCAGAATGTAGAATTTTAGAACAATACACTCGATGCATTCCGTCGCCCTTTATTTTTCATACAACATTATCCATTCACCACTAGGAACGTCATGATTCCCGGCGAAATCATCACAGCTGACGAAATTGCGCCTCTACTGGCCAACCCCGATCTTTCCACGCTCATGCTTGAGGTCTCCAATATCGGTGACCGACCGATTCAGGTCGGCTCGCATTACCATTTCTATGAAACGAACGAAGCGCTGATTTTCGACCGTGCCGCTGCTCGCGGTTTTCGTCTGAACATTCCGGCTGGCACGGCGGTGCGCTTCGAAGCAGGCGACAAAAAAATCATCGAACTCGTCGCGCTTTCCGGCACCCGCGAAGTCTTCGGCCTCAACGCGAAAGTGAACGGGAAACTGGATTTCAAGAAAACAAAGAAAAAAACGAATCTGGAACGCAGGAACTCTGGAAAAAGCATCAGATGACAAAATTCGATTGCCCTCCGTTCCTGAGTTCCAGTGTTCCAGATTAAAACTCTTTTCCTCCCATGCCGCTCAATCTTTCCCGCCGCCAGTATGCTGAGATGTTTGGACCGACCGTCGGCGATCGCGTGCGTTTGGCCGATACCGAGTTGTTTGTGCAAGTGGAACGCGACCTCATTGCTGAAGGCGGTGGCTACGGTAATGAGATCAAATTTGGTGGCGGCAAAGTGATCCGCGATGGTATGGGCCAGTCGCCCACGGCACTCGACGCGGAGTCGCTCGATCTGGTTATCACCAACGCCCTCATCCTCGATCCTATTCTCGGCGTGATCAAAGCCGACATCGGCATCAAGCACGGGCTCATCGTCGGCATCGGCCACGCGGGCAATCCCGGCATTCAGCGCGGCATTGGTTCGGTTTTTGTTGACCCTCGCACGAAGAAAAAAAATCCGATGATTGTCGGCGCCGCGACCGAAGTGCTCGCAGGCGAGGGGAGCATCATCACCGCGGGAGGCATCGACACGCACATTCATTTTATCTGCCCGCAACAGATCGACGAAGCGATCAGCGCCGGCATCACCTCGATGCTCGGCGGCGGCACCGGCCCGGCGCATGGCACCTTCGCTACGACTTGCACACCGGGCGCGTGGAATCTCCATCGCATGCTCGAAGCCGCCGAGAGTTATCCGATGAATCTAGGTTTTCTCGGCAAGGGCAATTGTGCCACGCCGAAACCGCTCCGCGAGCAAATCCTCGCTGGCGCCATCGGCCTGAAACTGCACGAAGACTGGGGCACCACACCCGCTGCCATCGACAACTGTCTCGGCGTCGCCGACGAACTCGACGTGCAGGTCGCCATCCACACCGACACGCTCAACGAATCCGGCTTCGTCGAAGAAACGATCAAGGCTTTCAAAGGCCGCACGATTCACACCTTCCACTCCGAGGGCGCAGGCGGCGGACACGCACCGGACATCATCCGCGTCTGCGGCGAGGCCAATGTTCTGCCGTCGTCAACCAATCCGACCCGTCCTTACACGGTGAATACAATCGATGAGCATCTCGACATGCTCATGGTTTGTCATCACCTCGACTCAAAGATTCCTGAGGACGTCGCGTTCGCCGAATCGCGTATCCGCCCCGAGACGATCGCTGCCGAGGATCGCCTGCATGATCTCGGCGCGATCTCGATCATGTCGTCCGACTCGCAGGCGATGGGCCGCATCGGCGAAGTCATCATTCGCACGTGGCAGACTGCGCACAAAATGAAAACGCAGTTCGGTGCGCTCAACGGCAAATCGCACGCAGTGGCCGACAACTTCCGCGCGCTACGCTACCTCGCGAAGTACACCATTAATCCGGCAATCGCGCACGGAATTTCTCACATCGTTGGTTCGGTCGAAGTCGGCAAATTCGCCGACCTGGTCGTCTTCAAGCCCGCGCTCTTCGGCGTAAAACCCGAAGTCGTGCTTAAAGGCGGCTTCATCGCCTGGGCCAACATGGGCGACCCGAACGCCTCGATCCCCACGCCGCAGCCGACGTTCTATCGCCCACAGTTCGGCGCCGCGGGACGCGCGCTCGCCTCGACCAATCTCACTTTCGTCAGTCAAGCGTCGCTCGACAAAGGCACGCTGAAGAACCTTGGACTCAAGCGCCGAATCGAACCAGTAAAACGCACCAGAACAATCGGCAAACGTGATATGGTGCTGAACGACGCGCTGCCGAAGATCGAAGTCGACCCCGAGACCTACACCGTTAAAGCTGACGGCGTCGTGCTCACTTGTGAACCTGCCAAAGTGCTGCCAATGGCGCAGCGGTATTTTCTATTTTGAATGATTCGTGTGGTCATCTCACCGAAACTCGCTTCAGCCTGGGCACAGGCCGTGTAACCGCCACAGCGTTGGTTCGGCAAGTCGCGAATCAAGCCCTGGGGTTGTCGTTGTCCTTCAGCTTACGACCTAGGCGAGTAGATAAAGGCCAGCGAACTCGGATGGTCGGCATCGTAAAATGGGGTGTTAAAACAGCCCTGAGTTCAGCGATCGGGTCAAGTCCTTTGGTCTGACGGTATCGGGTAGTTGCTGACCAGCTGGCGAAATAACCCAGGAGTTGTTCGAGGGACCAATCGACTTGAAGGTGAAACCGTGGCGATGGAATTTCCAAGAAGGGGAAGGGGATCGACGCGTAACCCTCTTCGACGATGCATCGTTCGGGTGGCCAAAAAGCTCCAACTGTTTCGCGATAAAAACGCTCACACACCGCGTTGATTTGCGGGTTATCCAATTCAAAGACGCCGTAGCACCAGACGGCGATCACGCCATCGGGCTTAAGAATGCGATTTACCTCCACCCAGAAACGAGGCAAGTCGAACCAATGCAAGGCCTGCGCAACCGTTACGAGATCGACCGACGAAGCGCCCAGGCCGCTTTCTTCGGCGTGAGCTACTCGCCATTCTATATTTGAGCAAGCTGGCGCATGATCGAGTTGAGCTCGACTTAGATCCGTCGCGATGACCGATCTGAAACGTGACGCCAAGCCCGACGTCGCTTGTCCACTGCCACAAGCACAATCCCAGGCAAGATCCCGTGACGAACAATTAGCAGCGAGCCAATCGAAAAGCTCTGCCGGATAAGTTGGACGATACTTCGCGTATTCAGCCGACTGTGCAGAGAAATGATCGGAGCTCATTAGAAAGATTAGGCCTGTGCTCGCGATTCAAAGTAGGTCGTCGGAACAGTCGATGCCGAAGTTAGCCGCTGAAGGTGGTAAGGCTGCCAATCGGCCTGTATTGATTCGGCATAGACAAGATAAAGCTGAGGTCTTTGGCTGGTTTCTATGGACCACGGATTCAAGGTTTGCCTTACCTGGCTC
>Ga0302322_100002022_pt1 | contig 16963 bp, 14 predicted proteins | sample Fen_T0_2_FD_203757 | JGI IMG/M metagenome (GOLD analysis project Ga0302322, IMG submission 203757) | Peat permafrost microbial communities from Stordalen Mire near Abisko, Sweden - Fen_T0_2 | ecosystem: Environmental > Terrestrial > Soil > Wetlands > Permafrost | place: Sweden: Abisko... | reverse complement strand
GCAGCTTTTTCTCCGCCAGGCGGTTCAGCGCGGCGGTGGTCTTGGCCATCTGCATCAGCGAAAGCAGCCCCTCCTGCATGCGCGCCCCGCCGCTGGCGGTGACCGAGATGAAGGGCACCTTCTGCTCGATCGCCGCGGTCACGCCGCGGGCGAAGCGCTCGCCCACCACCGAGCCCATCGAGCCGCCCATGAAGTCGAACTCGAAGGCTGCCGCGACCACCGGCAGAGTGTGCATCGCGCCCTGCATCACGATCAGGGCCTCGCTCTCGCCGGTGGCTTCGGCGGCGTCCCGGAGGCGGTCGGAGTACTTCTTGCTGTCCTTGAACTTCAGGCTGTCGACCGGGCGCACGTCGGTGCCGATCTCGAAACGCCCCTCGGGGTCGAGCAGCAGGTCCAGGCGCTCGCGCGCGCTGATGCGCAGGTGGTGATTGCACTTCGGGCATACCTGCGCATTGCTGGACAGGTCGGTGGAAAACAAGGCCGCCTCGCAGGATGGGCACTTGACCCACAGCCCCTCCGGCACGCTCTTGCTGCGCGTGCCGTCGCGCTGGATTTTCGGCGGCAGCAGTTTATCTAGCCAACTCATGATGTTTCCCCTCCGGCCTGCTGGTTGTTCAAGGGCTCTTATGCAATTGCATCCATGGCGGCACGGATGCCGGCCATGAAGGCTTTGACATTATCCACTTCCTGCCCCGGCTTGGAGTTCTCGATCTCCTGGATGATGCGGCTGCCGATCACCACCGCATCGGCCACCCGCGCCACCGCCTGCGCGCTGGCGGCATCGCGGATCCCGAAGCCGACCCCGACCGGGATGTCGGCATGCGACTTGATCAGCGGTATCCGCCTGGCCACTTCAGTGGTATCGAGGGTGGCCGAACCGGTCACGCCCTTGAGCGACACGTAATACAGGTAGCCGGAAGCGACCTTGGCCACCATCGCGATGCGCTCGTCGGTGGAAGTGGGCGCGAGCAGGAAAATCGGGTCCAGTCCATGCTCCTTGATATCCAGGGCGAAGGCCACGCACTCCTCCGGCGGATAGTCGACCACCAGCACGCCGTCGACCCCAGCCGACTTGGCGGCGTCGGCAAACACATGGGTGCCCATGTGCTCGATCGGGTTGGCATAGCCCATCAGCACCACCGGCGTGGCGGAGTCGGTCTTGCGGAACTCCACCACCATGGCAAGCACGTCCTTCAAGCCGACGTGGTGCTTGAGGGCGCGCTCGGAGGCGCGCTGGATCACCGGGCCGTCGGCCATCGGGTCCGAGAACGGCACCCCCAGCTCGATGATGTCGGCGCCCGAGGCCTTCAGGCCGTGCATCATTGGCACTGTGAGGGCCGGGTAGGGATCCCCCGCACAGATATAGGGGATCAGGGCTTTTCTTTTCTCGGCTTTCAGGCGCGCGAGGACGCTGGCAATTCTTGACATGGGCGTCCTTAGAGGGTGAGGCCGGATTTTTCGGCGACGGTGTGCATGTCCTTGTCGCCACGCCCCGAGAGGTTGACCAGGAGCACCTGATCCTTGGCCATCGTCGGCGCAATCTTCATCGCGTGGGCGATCGCGTGGCTCGATTCGAGCGCCGGGATGATGCCCTCGATGCGGCACAGGCGATGGAAGGCCTCGAGCGCTTCCTCGTCGGTCGCGGACACATACTCGGCGCGGCCGCTGTCTTTGAGCCAGGCGTGCTCGGGACCGACCCCCGGATAATCGAGGCCGGCGGAGATCGAGTGGGTCTCGGTGATCTGGCCGTTCTCATCCTGCAGCAGGTAGGTGCGGTTGCCGTGCAGCACCCCTGGCGTCCCGGCGGTCAGCGTGGCCGCGTGCTTGCCCGAGCCTATGCCGGAACCGGCCGCTTCCACCCCGATCAGGCGCACCCCGGCGTAGGGAATGTAGGGGTAGAAAATGCCCATCGCGTTCGAACCGCCACCCACGCAGGCGAGCACCGCGTCGGGCTGGCGGTTGATGTGCTCGGGCATCTGCCACAGGCATTCCTTGCCGACCACCGAGTTGAAGTCGCGCACCATCATCGGGTAGGGATGCGGGCCGGCCACCGTGCCGATGATGTAGAAGGTATTTTCGACGTTGGTGACCCAGTCGCGCATCGCTTCATTGAGCGCGTCTTTCAGGGTCTTGGAGCCGGACTCCACCGGCACCACGGTGGCGCCGAGCAGTTTCATGCGGTACACATTGGCGGCCTGGCGCTTGATGTCCTCGCTGCCCATGTAGACCACGCATTCCAGGCCGAAGCGCGCCGCCATGGTGGCGGTGGCCACGCCGTGCTGGCCAGCGCCAGTCTCGGCGATCACCCGCGGCTTGCCCATCCGGCGCGCCAGCAGGGCCTGGCCCATGGTGTTGTTCACCTTGTGGGCGCCGGTGTGGTTCAGGTCTTCGCGCTTGAGGTAGATCTGCGCGCCGCCGAGTTGCTCCGACAGGCGCTTGGCGTGATAGATCGGGCTGGGGCGGCCGACATAGTGCTTGAGTTCGCGCTGGAATTCGGCGACGAACTCGGGGTCGTTCTGGTACTTCGCGTACATGTTCTTGAGGTCATCAAGCGCATGCATCAGGGTTTCGGATACAAAGGTGCCGCCATAGGGGCCGAAGTGCCCGCGGGCATCCGGCATGTTGTAGGGCTGGGTCGGCAAATCGTTCGGTTTCATGTGTCGGGTCCTTGCAAGTGTGCGTCGGCGCCAACGCGGGCGGCCAACGCAGGGTCGGCCGCGTGCACGGCGGCCATTTCAGTCACTGTCGGCCGCACGGACGGCGGCCACGAAATTGCGGATCAGGGCGGCATCCTTGATGCCTTTGGCCTGCTCTACGCCACTGGAGACGTCAACGCCCAGTGGGCGCAAGGCCTTGATGCCTGCACCGACATTTCCGGCATGCAACCCACCAGACAAAACGGCCCGAGCCGCGATTTCTTTTGGTATCAGGGACCAATCGAAGACCTCGCCACCCCCGCCATAGCCCTCGACGAAGGCGTCGAGCAGCAAACCCCGGGCGGAGCTGAATGTAGCTTCGTATTCTACCAAATCGAGGCCCGGCGCGACGCGCGCGGCCTTGATGTACGGCAGGGCGAAACGGTCGCAGTATTCCGGGCTCTCCTCGCCATGGAATTGCAGCAGTTGCAGGCGCGCGGTGTCGGCGGTGGCCTGGACCACCGCCGGGTCGGCGTTGACGAACAGTCCCACGGCGGAAACAAAGGGGGGCAGGAGGTCGGCCAGCACGCGGGCGCGCTGCGGGCTGATGCAGCGCTTGCTGGGCGGATAGAACACGAAGCCGATCGCGTCGGCGCCCGCCTCGACGGCGGCTTCCAGGTCCTGTTCGCGGGTGATGCCGCAGATCTTGATACGGGTACGGGGGTTCACGTTTCCGGGCTGTCGGTCGGGGGAAAAAGCGGATCTGGGACGAATGCAGGCAGATTCCAGCGCGGATCGTAATCGATTCCGGTCAGGTACAGGCCCTGTGGCCCGAAAGTCGGCGCCGCCTTGGCACGGTCGCGCCCGGCCAGCACCCCGGCAATCCACTCGGGGGGATATTTTCCCTTGCCCACGTAGACCAGGCAACCGACGATATTGCGCACCATGTGGTGCAGGAAGGCGTTCGCCTCCAGCAGGAAGCGCAGCACTTCGCCGTCGCGGCGGATTTCCAGGCGCCGCAGGTCGCGCACCGGCGAGACGGCCTGGCATTCGGCCGAGCGGAAGGCGCTGAAATCGTGGCGCCCGACCAGGTGCTGGGCGGCCTGCTGCATCGCCCGCTCGTCCAGCGCCAGGTGAAACCAGCCGGCCCGGCCATCCCAGATGGCGGGCCGTACCGGCCGGTTGATCAGCATGTACTGGTAGCGCCGCGAGGTGGCGCAAAAGCGCGCGTGAAAATCGTCCTCCACCCGCGCCGCCCAGCGCACCGCCACCGAACGCGGAAGGTGAGTGTTCACTCCCTTGACCCAGGCGCTGTCCGGACGTGCGGCGCCGGTGTCGAAATGCACCACCTGGGCCAGTGCGTGTACTCCGGTGTCGGTGCGCCCCGCGCACAGGGTGCGCACCGGCGCACCGGCGATCTGCGCGACGGCCGCCTCCAGCACGTCCTGCACGGTGCCGCCGCCGGGCTGGGTCTGCCAGCCCTTGTAGGAGGAGCCGTCGTATTCGAGGCCGAGTGCGATGCGCATCAACTAGGAACCTGAAAGCAAAAACGGGTGGCGCCAGGCCACCCGTTCTTGCAATGCCTGGAAAATCAGATGGTGGCGAGCAGCTTTTCCGCCTCTGCCTTCTGGGTGGCGCTGCCTTCCTTGAGAACCTCGCCGAGCAGTTCCTTGGCGCCGTCCCTGTCACCCATCTCGTTATAAGCCTTGGCCAGATCGAGCTTGGTCGCGGCATCGTCGCTGGCGCCGCCGGCATCGCCGCCGGGAAGGTCCAGCGAAATCGAGGACAGGTCGAAGTCCATGCTGTTTCCAGCCGGAGCGGGGGCCGGCGCGGGGGCCGGAGTCGCGGGCGAGCCGATGTCGAAATCGAAATCGATCTCGTTGCCGGCGTCCTCGGTGGGCGCTTCGGGAATGCCGACCGGCGCCATTTCCATGGTCTTGTCGGCCGCGCCGCCGGCCTGATCCAGCGCCAGCGGTGCGTCGATGATCAAGGTGCCGCTGGGCGAGAAGTCCGTAATTGCGGCAGGTGCCGGGGCAGGCTGGCGCGGGGTCACCGGCAGCGTGGAGTCGAAAGACGGCGCATCGGTGTTGCCGAAGCCCAGGTCGAAATCGACCCCGCCGGTATCGGGCGCGCCGGTGGTCACGTGATCATCGAGCATGAAGTCCGGCGCCTTGCCCGCGGCCTGCTGGCTGGAGTCGCCGCCCAGGTCGAAGTCGAGGTTGATCTCGGCCGGCGCCCTGCCCTGCATGGAATCGAGCGAGACAGTCTTGGTCATCGGATCATCGGCGCTGCGCCCGCCTGGCGCCGTAAACCCGTCCAGGGTGACGGTCTTGTCGGCGGCGAAATCCATCGTCCCGGCCGACGCCGCGCTGGCTGCCGCGGCAAGCTCGCCGCCGTTCAAGGCGACGGTGGAAGTGGTGCCGCCGGACGCCGCGGGCGATCCGCCGTACAGCGCGTTGGTCGGATCGACCTGCAGGCCGAGGGCCGCGGCGCGGTTCCACTGCTCGCCCTGCCCGCCGGTGGCCGAGTACAGATCGGTGGCCGCGGCTTCGAAGGCCTTGGGATCGCGGCGCTGGCCGTAGATCTCCAGCAGTTTCATGCGCACGGTCTGGCGGTTCGGGTCCTTCTGCAAGGCTTCCTTGAGGATTTCCTCGGCCTGCGCATCTCGTCCATAGGCCATGTAGACGTCGGCCTCGGCAACCGGATCGACCTCGTCGGCATCGATGGCGCCCGGGCCAACCTGGCTGAAATCGCTCTGGAACGAACTGTTGCCGGTGTCGACGCTCTGGCCGCCGGTATTGCCGAACACGGAATTGGCCTTCAGGTCGCCGCCGGTGATGATGCTGCTCTCGAAGGACTCGACCTTGCGCTTGCGGCGCACAGCGAAAATAGCATACCCGATCAGCGCCAGGATCACCAGGCCCACCAGCCCCAGATACAAGGGGTTACCGATCAGTTCGTCCATCAGGCTGGGCGGCGGCGGAGGTGGCGGCGGTGGCGGAGCAGCCTTCTTGGGCTCCACCTTGGGCGGCTCGGCCTTCGGCGGCTCGACCTTCGGAGGCTCGGCAGCCTTGGGCGGCTCGGTCGTACCCGGAACCGGCGCGGCGGCATCGACCTTGGGCGGCTCGGCGCCCGGTGCCGGCGTTGCAGCCTTGGCGGCATCGGCTACCTGGGCCGCGTCCACCGCCTTGGGCGGCTCGGGCGCTTTGGGCGGCTCAACCTTGGGCGGCTCAACTTTCGGCGGCTCGACCTTGGCCGGTTCCGGCGCTTTCGCGACCACCGGCGGCGGCACCGCCTTGGGTGGCTCAACTTTGGGCGGCTCGACCTTGGGCGGTTCCGGCGCCTTCTTGGCTTCGGCAGCCTTGGCCTGCGCCTGCGCCTGCTTTTGCAGGTCGGCCAGGTTCTGGTTCTTCACCTCGACCAGCTTTTGCAGGTCGCGGACGTTCTTTTCCAGTTCGGCCACGCGGGCGTTGGCGTCCTTGAGGGCGCGGTCCTTGGCGATCAGGTCCTCTTCGCTGGCGCGTCCCTTGGCAGCCGGGCCCTTCTTGGCTTCCGCCTTGGCGGCGGCATCGGCGGCCTTGGACAGCCTGAGCTGGTCACGCGCTTCCTGCTGGGCGGCCTTGTCTTCGACCTTGGCGGTGATCCGGCCCTTGGACTCCTGCTTGGGGGTCTCGGTCTTGGTCGCAGGCGCGGCCTGGGCGATACCGGCCACCTTGTCCTGGTAGGCCTTCCAGTCGGACGACTGGGCGACGATCAGGCGGCGCGCGTCGTCCGGGGCCACTGCAGCCGCGGTGTCCTTGTCGGGAACGTTGAGAATCACGCCGCTCTTGAGGCGGTTGATATTGCCGCCGTCGAAGGCATCCTGGTTGTTGCGATACAGGGCAACCAGCATCTGGTCCAGGCTGACACCTTCCTGCTTGGACTGGCCGGCGATCTTGGCCAGGGTATCGCCTTTTTTGACCTCGTAAGTGCCGGCCATGGCCGCCGGCTTGGGCGCCTCGGCAGGCGCGACCGCGGCCGGCGTGGCGGCAGGCGTTTCGGCAGGCGCGGGCGTAGGCGCAGCGGCTGCAACCGGCGGCTCGGCCGGCATGGGCGCCGGCTCGGCGGCCTTCGGCGGCTCGGCAGGCGCCGCAGCCACCGGTGCGGTCACGGCGGGCGCGGCAGGCGCAGGCGGCTCGACAACGGCCATCGGCGGGGTGATCGGCTTCAGATCGGTCGGGTCGAGCAGGAAGGTGTATTCACGGACCAGACGGCCGCTGGCCCAGTTCAGTTCCACCAGGGCATCGACAAACGGCTCATTGATCGGCTGGACCGTGGTCAGGCTCAGGTAGTAGGCACCGCCGGGACGCCGGTTGACCGTGATCCTGATGCCGAGCAGCGCCGGGCTCAACTCCACGCCGGCCTGCTGGTAGGCCTGCGGACTGGCCATCTTCGCTGCCAGGGTCGACGCCTCTTGCCGGGTGACTGAGGTCAGGTCGATTTCGGCGCGCAGTGGCTGCCCCAGACCGGACAGCACATTGAGTTGCCCCAGGCCCGCGGCGTGTGCGCCGGGGGTCATGAACGCCGCGCCTGAGAGCGCGAACGCGGCGGCAACAACGATTTTCTTGAGTTTGTGTTGTCTCACGGTGACTAACTCCCCCGGCTCCCTCGAATTGCGATGGGCTGCCCTGACATGTATAGGCCCCCTGCGAATACCGAAGCGTGTCTCAAATATGCTAATGGCATTCCAGGCGCTCATTCCCCCACAACGGCACTTCCGGCACACTTTGCATGACTTGCCAAAGGCCCGCCGTGGGTAACGATTTTCCCCAGATTATGAAGTTAACATCAAAAGGTTAGCCATGCAAGCTAAGCCTTGACTTGAAGTATGCCCTGGGGAAAGACCCGGCCCCCGGTGTTGGCCGGACGCAACGTTCTCCAGACGCGGCTCGTTCAATAGGTGTCAAGTTTGAGCCGTTTGGCTCAAAACCCTCAGGAATCCAGCAAAATCCGCAACATGCGGCGCAGCGGCTCGGCCGCGCCCCAGAGCAACTGGTCGCCCACCGTAAAAGCCGAGATGTAGCTGGGCCCCATCGCCAGCTTGCGCAGGCGGCCCACCGGGGTGGCCAGCGATCCGGTGACCTGGGCCGGCGACAATTCGGCGATGGTTTCCTCACGCCGGTTCGGCACCACCTTGGCCCAGGGGTTGGCGGCGGCCAGCATGCCCTCGATCTCGTCCAGAGGCACATCCTGGGTCAGCTTGATGGTCAGGGCCTGCGAATGGCAGCGCATCGCACCGATGCGCACGCACAGGCCGTCGATGGCGATCGGGTTCTTTTCGCGGCCGAGAATCTTGTTGCCTTCGGCCGAGCCCTTCCACTCTTCCTTGGACTGGCCGTTGCCCAGATCCTTGTCGATCCAGGCGATCAGGCTGCCGGCCAGGGGCGCGCCGAACTCCTTGGTCGGGAAGTCGGCCGAGCGCATGGTGGCTAAGACCTGGCGGTCGATGTCCAGGATCGCCGAGGCCGGGTCTTTCAGCAGGCCGGCGACCGGGTCACGCAGCGCGCCCATCTGCGTCAGCAGCTCGCGCATGTTGGCCGCGCCGGCGCCGGAGGCAGCCTGGTAGGTCATCGCGGTGGCCCACTCGATCAGGTTGGCCTTGAACAGGCCGTGCAGGGACATCAGCATCAAGCTGACGGTGCAGTTGCCGCCGATGTAATCGCGCACCCCGCTGACCAGGCCCCGCTTGATCACGTCCATATTGACCGGGTCAAGGATGATCAGGGCGTCATCCTTCATGCGCAGGGCGGAGGCCGCATCGATCCAGTAGCCCTTCCAGCCGGCCCCGCGCAGCCTGGGGTAGACCGCGTTGGTCCAGTCGCCGCCCTGGCAGGTGATGATGATGTCCATGCCCTTCAGGGCATCGACGCTGCCGGCATCGAGCAGCTTGCCCGTGGCCTTGCCGCCAACCACCGGGCCGTCCTTGCCGGCCGCGGAGGTCGAAAAGAACACCGGCTCGATATGGGCGAAGTCGCCCTCTTGTTCCATGCGCGCAAGCAGCACCGAACCCACCATGCCGCGCCAGCCGACCAACCCTACTTTTTTCATGATTACCTCGCGTTGCAGTTGTCAGAATCTTTTTCGGGCTCCAGCCGCCAGGGCTGGATACCGTGACAACTGAAACCTTGAACCTATAGCGCCTTGAGGACGGCGTCGCCCATTTCTTTGGTGCCCACTTTAGTGGTGCCGGTCTCGTAAATGTCGGCCGTGCGCAGGCCATCCTTGAGCACCTTGCGCACCGCGGTCTCGATCTTCAGCGCTGCCGCTTCCTGGTCAAAGGAATAGCGCAGCAGCATCGCCGCCGACAAAATGCTGGCCAGCGGATTGGCGATGTTCTTGCCGGCGATGTCCGGCGCCGAGCCGTGGATCGGCTCGTACAGGCCCTGGCGGCTCTCGTTGAGCGAGGCCGAGGGCTGCATGCCGATCGAGCCGGTCAGCATCGAGGCTTCGTCAGACAGGATGTCGCCGAACAGGTTGCCGGTGACGATCACGTCGAACTGCTTGGGGTTGCGGATTAGTTGCATTGCAGCATTGTCCACGTACATGCTGGAAAATTCAACATCCGGATATTCTTTGGCCACCTCGGCGGCCACTTCCTTCCAGAGCTGCATGGTTTCGAGCACGTTGGATTTGTCCACCGAACAAAGCTTTTTGCCGCGCTTGCGCGCCGCCACGAAGCCCACATGCATGATGCGGCGAATCTCGCCTTCCGCGTAGTGCATGGTGTCGAAACCCTCGCGCTGGCCGGCCCAGGGACCGCTGGCGACAGTGCGGATGCCGCGCGGCTGGCCGAAGTAGATGTCGCCGGTCAACTCGCGCAGGATCAGCAGGTCCAGGCCTGACACGACTTCAGGCTTGAGGGTGGAGGCGTTGACCAGTTCCGGATAGACGATCGACGGGCGCAGGTTGGCGAACAGGTTGAGCTGCTTGCGCAGGCCGAGCAGCGCCTGTTCCGGGCGCTTGGGCCGCGGCAGGTTGTCGTACTGCGGACCGCCGATCGAGCCGAACAGGATGGCGTCGGCGTCCTTGGCCAGCTTGAGGGTGGAGGCGGGCAACGGCTCGCCCGTCAGGTCGTAGGCGGTGCCGCCGACCGGCGCTTCCTCGAGTTCCATGGGCAAGCCGAGCGCCTTGAGCACCCGGACGGATTGAACGGTGATTTCCTGGCCGATCCCGTCGCCGGGGAGGACTGCGATTTTCATTTGGCGTTCGCGATGTTGGTGCTGAAATAATAGGGATGGCGGGTCCGGCGCGCTTCCTCGAAAGCGCGGATCTTCTCGGCATGGCGCAGCGACAGGCCGATGTCATCGAGCCCACCCATCATGCAGTACTTGCGGTGCCCGCTGATCTCGAAGGGCATGCTCTCGCCGTCGGCGATCACCAGCTGGCGCTCCAGGTCGATCTCGATCTGGTAGCCGACAAAACCCTTGATCTTGTCGATCAGGCGGCGCACCTGGTCTTCGGTGAGCACCACCGGCAGGAAGCCGTTCTTGTACGAGTTGTTGAAAAAGATATCGCCGAACGAGGGCGCGATCACCGCGCGGAAACCGTACTGTTGCAGCGCCCAGGGCGCGTGCTCGCGCGAGGAGCCGCAGCCGAAGTTCTTGCCCGCCACCAGGATGGTGGCGCCCTTGTAGCGCCCCTGGTTGAGCACGAAGTCCGGGTTCAGCGGGCGCTTCGCATTGTCCATCCCCGGCTCGCCGATGTCCTTGTAGCGCCAGGCGTCGAACAGATTCTCACCATAGCCGGTCTTCTTGATCGACTTGAGGAACTGCTTGGGGATGATCGCGTCGGTATCGACGTTCTCGCGATCCATCGGCGCCGCCAGTCCCTTGTGTACAACAAATTTATCCATGATTCCCTGAGCAGACAAAAGTAAAAACCTACTTTTGTCTGGGTCCAATTTGCAGAAAATCGCTGCGCATTTACGCAAATGAGCCAGTCGATTTTCAGATTTAAGGGCGACAAAACCCGATACTAAAGCAGCTTTCTCACGTCGGCGAAACGGCCTTCGATGGCGGCCGCGGCGGCCATCGCCGGGCTGACCAGGTGGGTGCGCCCGCCGGCACCCTGGCGGCCCTCGAAATTGCGGTTCGAGGTGGAGGCGCAGCGCTCGCCCGGCTCCAGCTTGTCGGCGTTCATCGCCAGGCACATCGAGCAACCCGGCTCGCGCCACTCGAAACCGGCGTCCTTGAGCACCTTGTCCAGCCCCTCGGCCTCGGCCTGCGCCTTCACCAGGCCCGAACCCGGCACCACCATCGCCACCTTGATGTTGGCGGCCACCTTCTTGCCCAGGCGCTTGACCACCCAGGCGGCCTGGCGGATGTCTTCGATGCGCGAGTTGGTGCACGAGCCGATGAACACCTTGTCGAGCAGGATGTCGGTGATCGGCAGGTTCGGAGTGAGGCCCATGTAGACCAGCGCGCGCTCGATCGCGTCGCGCTTGCTGGCGTCCTTTTCGCGCTCCGGGTCGGGTACCCGGCCGTCGATGGTGGTGACCATTTCCGGCGAGGTGCCCCAGGTGACCTGCGGCGGAATTTCCTCGCCACGCATCTCGACGAACACGTCGAACAACGCGCCGTCGTCGCTCTTCAGGGTGCGCCAATACTGGCAGGCCACGTCCCACTCGCGGCCGGTAGGCGCGAACGGACGGCCCTTCAGGTAATTCAGGGTGGTCTCGTCGACCGCCACCATGCCGGCGCGCGCGCCCGCCTCGATAGCCATGTTGCACAGGGTCATGCGCCCTTCCATCGACAGGGCCCGCACCGCGGAGCCGCCGAACTCGATGGCGCAGCCGGTGCCTCCAGCTGTTCCGATTTTTCCAATAATGGCCAGCGCCATGTCCTTGGCGGTGACCCCGGCCGGCAGCGTGCCTTCGACCTTGACCAGCATGCCCTTGAACTTGCGCTGCACCAGGCACTGGGTCGCCATTACGTGCTCGACTTCCGAGGTGCCGATGCCGTGCGCCAGGCAGCCGAACGCGCCGTGGGTGGAGGTGTGCGAGTCGCCGCAGACCACCGTCATGCCCGGCAGGGTGGCGCCCTGCTCCGGCCCGATCACGTGGACGATGCCCTGGCGCTTGTCGAGAAACGGAAAGTAGGCCAGCGCCCCGGTGGCCTTGATGTTGCGGTCCAGGGTGACGATCTGCTCTTTGGAGATCGGATCGGTGATGCCGTCCAGGCCCAGCTCCCAGCCGGTGGTGGGCGTGTTGTGGTCGGCGGTGGAGACGATCGAATCGGGCCGCCACACCTTGCGGCCGGCCTCGCGCAGGCCTTCATAAGCCTGTGCGCTGGTCACTTCATGGACCAGGTGGCGGTCGATGTACAGCAAGGCGGTGCCGTCCTCTTCGGAAAGCACCACATGGCTGTCCCACAGTTTGTCGTAAAGCGTTTGCGGCATGGTGTTTTGGGTCGCGTCGATACGCGAAAAGGCGTGCAAAATGAAAGACTTCCATTATGCCACAGGGGCTAGCCCCCGCCTATCCCCGGCCCCCGCGCAGGGGCCGATGACGCCAATAAGCCGGCACTAGGCTCTTAAGCGAAATACAGCCTGAAGGCGGTTTCGCCACCGATCCGCTGGCGCGCCTGCGGGTCCGGCACCCAGGCCTTGAGGCCGTCGATCGCGGCCTGGTAATCCATGCTGGTCTCGAAGGCGGCAAACGGCCAGTCGCTGCCCCAGAGCAGGCGCTCGGGCCCGGCGTGCGCGAGCAACTCGCGCGCGCAATCGATTGCCACCTGCGGGCTCTTGAGGCGAAAGCCGGCCGAGAGCTTGACCCAGGTCTTGCCACCCGCCACCGAGCGCAGCACCGCCTGGAAGCCCGGGCAGGCCGTGCCCAGGTCCGCGCTCGGCCGGCCGAAATGGTCGATCACCAGCTTGACCCCGGCCGCCTCCAGGTGGGCGATGGCCGGCGGCAGGCGCGCGCCCTCGTCGTGCAGGTGCACATGCCAGTCGAGGTCGCGCACCCGGCGCAGCAAGCGCTGGTACTCCGGGCTGGCCAGGTCCGGGGTGGTCTTCAGGCTGCGCCATTGCAGGCGCACTCCGACCACCCCGTCGTCGCGCATCTGGCGCAGGATGTAGGGGTCGGTGGTGGGTTCTATAATCACCGTGGTGCGCAGGCGCTTGTGGCGGCGCACGGCATCGATCATGTAGTCGTTGTAGTCGCCGTAGATGCTGGCCGCCGCCATCACGGCGTAGCCAACGCCATGCGCGTCCAGGGTCTGCAGGTATTGCTCGGCGCTGGCGTCGGCCGGCGGCTTGTGCCAGGCCTCGCCGCTCATCGGCATGTCCAGGGTGTAGATATGGGCGTGGGAGTCGACTGCGGGCACGTCCGTGCTGGCTGCTGGGTTCATGGCGCGCTCTTCAGGAGAAATCAGGGAAAATACAGCTTCAGGGCATTTTCGCCGAACACCTTGCGGCGGGTCGCTGAGTCCGGCATCCAGGCGTCCACCGTTTCCATGGTGCGCCTGTAGGTGGTGGCCGGCTCGTCGCCGACGAAGGGGCAGTCGCTGGCCCAGAGCAGGCGGTCGGCCCCGACCGTGCGCAGCAACTCGCGGCCATAGGCGGCCACCCGCTCCTCGCCCAGGCGGTAGCCGGCCGAGACCTTGACCCAGGTGCGGCCGCGCTCGATCGCGCGCAGCATGGCCTGGAAGCCCTCGCACTGGATGCCGCGGGCGGGGTCGGGTCGGCCGTAATGGTCCAGCACCAGCTTGACGCCCGAGGCCTCGAAGTGCGGCAGCACTTGCGGCAGGCGCGGGCCGTCGATATGCAGGTGCACATGCCAATTCAGGTCGCGCAGGCGGCGCAGGAAGCGGCGCCAGGCAAACGTGCCCAGGTCGGGCACTTCCTTCATGGTGATGAAGGACAGGCGCACCCCCACCACGCCGTCGCGCGCCATCGACTCCAGGGTGTATTTCTCCGCCGCAGGGTCGACGATCACCGTGCCGCGCAGGCGCGGATACCGGCGTAGCGCCGCGATCATGTAGTCGTTGTAGTCGGCCCAGGGGCTGCCGGCGGCGAGCACCGCGAACTGCACGCCGTGCGCGTCCATGATCTCCAGGTATTGCTCGGGCGTGAAATCGTACTTCGGGTTGTGGCGCGGATTGGCCACCACCGGCATGTCGTGGGTGAACACATGGGCGTGCGCGTCGACCACCAGGGCATCGACGACGGTTTCTTGCCGGACTGCCATGATGCGCTACTCCTGCGGTATCCCGGCCTGTTTGATCACCGCCGCCCATTTCGGAATGTCCTTGGCGAGCTGGCGCTTGAGCTCGTCCGGCGTGCCGGCATACGCCGTGGTGCCCAGTTCCAGCATGCGCTTGCGCACCTCGGGCTTGGCGATGATCTGATTGATCGCCCGGTTCAGCTTGGCGATCACCTCCGGCGGCGTGCCCGCCGGCGCGACCAGCGCGTTCCAGCCGGTCACCTCATAACCCGGCACGCCCGCCTCGGCGGCCGTGGGCACCTGCGGCAGGTACTCGGCGCGCTTGGCGGCGGAATTGGCCAGCGGGCGCAGCCTGCCGGCGTCGACCTGTGCCTTGGTAGCGGCGTAGGATTCGAAAATCGCGTCGACATCGCCCGCCAGCACCGCCCGCGTCACGTCCGGCGTGCTGCGAAAAGGCACCAGCACGACGTCGATCTTGGCGGTGTTGCGGAACAGTTCTGCCGACAGGTTTTGCGTGCTGCCCGGGTTGATGGTGCCGATATTGAGCTTGCCCGGCCGGGCGCGCGCCTGGGTCAGCAGGTCGCCAAGGCCGCGGTAGGGCGAGTCGTTCTTGACCAGCACCACCAGATCGAAGTAGGCCAGCAGCGACACCGGGACGAAGTCCTTTTGCGGATCGAAAGGCAGCTTCTTGTACAGCGACTTGCTGATCGCCGTACCGTTGGTGTAGACCAGCAGGGTGTAGCCATCGGGCTTGCTGCTGATGGCCGCCTGCGCCGCCGGCACCCCGCCGGCGCCCGGACGGTTGTCGACCAGCACCGGCTGGCCCAGCGCCCGGGTCAGTTCTTCGCCCACCATGCGCACCGTGATGTCGGCCAGGCCGCCGGGCCCGAAGGGAACGATGATCTTGATCGGCTGCTCGGGGTAAGCCGCCAGCGTGGGACCGGACATGAGCGCGGCGCACGCCAGCGCCAGCAGCAGGTGGTTCTTGCGCGACATATTGAGGTTTTCCCGTTTTTTGTTGTCTATCAGGTTATCCAGCTTTCTTGCACCCCGCCCGCGACCTCCGGACGAACCGATTCAGCGCACCCCGTAGAGCGCATCCGGATTGTCCACCAGGATGCGCCGCCGGTCGGTCGCATCCGGCGCCCATTCCAGTAGCAGGTCGAACAGGTCGCCGTCGTTGGGCATCAGGCGGTCGCGCATGTTGACGTGCGGCCAGTCCGAGCCCCACAGCATGCGCTCCGGGGCGCGGGCGATCAAGGCATGCGCCAGCGGCGTGACTTCGGCGTAGGGCATGTCGCCGGCCGAGCTGCGCATCGGCCCGGAAAGCTTGACCCAGACCCGCCCGGTGTCGAGCATGCGCAGCAACACCTGGAACGCCGGCTGGTCCACGCCCTTGGCCGCCGGCACCGCGGCGAAATGGTTGAGGACGATCTGGTTCGGCAACGCCAGCAGTTCGCTCTCGTATTGCACCAGGTCTTCGCCCTTGGGATAGAAGTGCACCGGCCAGTTCAGATCCATCGCCTGCCTGGCCACCTGCGGCAGGATGCGCGGCAAATTCTTCGCATGGCCGTCCGACACAAAGCGCACCCCGCGCACACCCAGCCCGTCCAGGCGCCTGAGTTCGGCATCGGCGATCGTGTCCGGCGGCAGGATCACGCCGCGAAAGCGCTGCGGATAGCGCTCCAGCGCGTGCTCCATATACCGGTAGTCGCGCCCGTAACCACCGCCGCTGACGATGATGGAGCGTGCCAGGCCCAGCGCATACTGCAAGCGGATGTTCATCTCCGCCGTTGCCGGCGCCGAGACATAGGGGCTGGTGGGGTCCTGCGGGTAATCGTCCAGCGGACCGAACAGGTGCACCTGGCAGTCCCAGGCGCCGGGTGGCGCTTGCAAGCGCGGCGGCTTGATCGCTGGCTCAGGGGGCGGGGTAAGGTAGGGCATGCGGCTAAATTCCTGCGTGGCGGTTGTGCTGCTGCTCGGCTGCCGGCTAGTCGGCGGTGATCTTCGCATCGCGCACCAGGTCGCTCCACTGCTTGAGTTCGGCCTTGATCTGCGCGCCGAACGAGGCGGCGTCGTTGCCGATGATCTCCACGCCATCGCGGGTCAGGCGCTCGCGCACCTCGGGCGATTTCACCGCCGTGATGAAGGCGCGGCCGACCCGATCGACGATGGCGGCGGGCGTACCGGCCGGGGCCATCACGCCCATCCACAGGCTGCCTTCATAACCCGGCAGGCCGGACTCGGCCACCGTCGGCACATTGGGCAGCTGGGCCAGACGCTGCCGGCTCGCCACCGCCAGCGCCTTGAGGCGATTGGCCGAGATCATCTGGCCCGAGGTGGCGTAGGTATCGAGCTTGAGCTGCACCACCCCCGCCAGCAGGTCGTTCATCGCCGGGGCAGCTCCCTTGTATGCCACCGGCACCACCTGGATTCGCGCGCGGCGCAGCAGCAGTTCCATGGTGATGTGCGGCAAGGTGCCGTTGCCGGCGTGGCTGTAGTTGAGCTTGCCCGGATTGGCCTTGGCGTAGGCAATGAACTCGGCAAAGGTGTTGAACGGCGCGGCGGGATGCGCCACCAGCAGTTCCGGCGCGGCCGCCACCAGCGCCACCGGGATCAGGTCCTTCTCGGTGTCGAAAGGCAGCTTCTTGTAGATCGCCGGATTGATGGTATGCGAGGGCGTGGTGTACAGCAAGGTGTAGCCGTCGGGCTGCGCCTTGGCCACCGCGTCGGTGGCGATGCTGCCGCCGGCGCCGGGCTTGTTGTCCATCACGATGGACGCCTTGAGCAGGTCGGCAGCGCGCGCCGCCACCACCCGCGCGACCACGTCCACCGTGCCGCCGGGCGGGAACGGGATCACCAGGTGGATAGGCCGATCCGGGTATTCGGCCAAGGCGGGAGAGCCCATCAGCAGGGCAGCAACGACACCGGCTCCGAACAACAAGCTTCGGGAAACGCGTACGTGGGGTTGAAGAGGTCGGAACATGGTCGTTATGGAGGCCAATGCGCCTGCGCCTGCTGGCCGCCGGGTATCATTGGATTGCATGCGGCGGGATGCTCACACGATGTCAAGTATGACGCAAATCCGGCTCCGGGCCAGCAACGCCAGGCTCTACCAGCTATGCAT
>Ga0302322_100002019_pt1 | contig 16974 bp, 18 predicted proteins | sample Fen_T0_2_FD_203757 | JGI IMG/M metagenome (GOLD analysis project Ga0302322, IMG submission 203757) | Peat permafrost microbial communities from Stordalen Mire near Abisko, Sweden - Fen_T0_2 | ecosystem: Environmental > Terrestrial > Soil > Wetlands > Permafrost | place: Sweden: Abisko... | reverse complement strand
GGCGATGACAACGACGGCGCGCAAGTGTTCGGGCCCATTTTTCACGAAAGCACTTTCTTGAAGGCGGCGCGGACGGCGACAACATCATCGCGGGACAGGCGGCGGAGGTCGCAACCCCTAACGCTCCCGCCGGTGACATTGTAGACGGCGAGCTCGGCGTCGAAGCCGGGGACCTCTTTGCGAACGATATCCGCGTCCCACGGGATGTCGCCGATCTCGTGAGGCAGACAGAGCGCGCCCGAGGGAGTGGCAATGGCGAACCGAATCCCGCGCTTGTCGGAATACTCGGTGAAGGGGGCGGAGCGTGTGGAGTTCATGGCGAGTGGATTGTACTGCGAGCGAAGCGAGCAAGTCAACTCAAATCACGATGGTGGCGTTGTGGGAAGAGACCGTTTTCTCGACGCGGCCCGGCGGCAGAAGCGTCTTGACGATCGCGGCATCTATTGGGAGGAGCATTCCAATGACTGACGGCGCAATCACCCGCGACCCGGTCGAGGTGTTCGCTGCCTACATGCAATGTGGGGGCGACATCGCGAAGACGGCGCTCTTGCTGTCATTCGAGCCGGAGCAGGGCGTGTTCATCAGGCGGCAGCGGCGAGGGTTGCGGTTTCCACGACTTCGACTTTGCCCAACGGTTCAAAGAGCCATGTCAGCGGCATGACCTCCGGCGGCGTCGCCCTGGTGTCTTCCTCGATCTGACGCCCGTCGGCGTTCCACGCGATGAAAGCCCGCTCGATGCTGGGGCTGTTCCCGATTTCGCGAGCCCATTCGCGGACGATCTCACGTTCTGCGTTCACCGGGTCGCAGACCGCATTGACCGCGCAACAGCCGTCGGCGCCGCGGGCCATAAACCGCCGCCACCGGACCGGCAGCACCGCGGACGCCAGCACGTTGCGAGACACCCGGCGATCGTCAACGGCGTGCTCGGCTCCGGTGTGCGCGAACCAAGCCGCCGGGTCGTTTCCAACCGGCGCGTTCCGAAGGATCTTCGCGGCCAGGGCGAACATTTCCCCGTTTTCGCCTCCGTCGTCACACGACACCCGAGGCGTGTACCATCGCGCCCGGCCGGCAGCATCGGACTGCCAGCGCACGCGGAAAATGGTTTCATTCCAAGTGCAGTCTGCTTTGACCAAGGTAATCGTCACGTGCCGATAACCGTTGTCCTCTTCGCGTTCAATGAGTGCCCACAGCTTCGATTTGGTTGCCATGCCGCGGTTTTCTCACGGCGGCGCCCGCGTGTCAAGTGCGAATGCAAAAACAAAACGCCCCCGGCCGGTGTGGCGCGGGGGCGGTGTTGGTTCGGTGGCCTAGTAGTCTTCCGCCTCGATCGGTTCGTCCGCCTCGTAACCGGGATTGGTCAGCACCTCGCGCCGGTACTTCGCCAGACGTTCCGCTTCGCACTTGTCGCACACGCGACAGAGTTCGATGCCGCGGGCATCGTAAGCCCACCAGGACGACAGACCGGAACCGCATGAACAAGGATGATCAGGCATAGCGTTGTGTGTTTGGGGTTCGGGTTCGGGTCAATCGTCGTCGCTCCATCCACCGGCCGGCACCAACGAGCCACGGAAACAGCCGGGCAGTGCCGGCGCGGCGGGCTGGGCGGCCAGTGCGTCAAGGTCGGCGGACGAAACCAGCGCGGGCAACCGCACGTTCCCCGCGGTCTCGATGCTGCGGCGGGCACCGTCGCCCACCCGGACCCAACTCGATCGCCAGCCCCCGCTGCGCGTGGTGTTGCCGCCGGCCTGCGTCCATTCGCCGGCATGTTCAAGCGCCCATTCAGCACCGGCCGAGGCGAACACCCGGCCGGCCGGTGTCGCGGTCATCCACGTGGACAGCACGCCAGCCGTGCCCGTAGTGCCTGCGCTGTCGATCATGCGCCACGTGTGGAACCGGGCCAGCGCGGACGCGGTTTCCGGCCAGAGAGCCACGGCAATAGCGGCGTCGCAATCCTCTTCAAGCCAGCGCGGCCCGGCGAACGGACGAAAGCCCGGCAACTCGCGCATGATACGCGCCCACGCCTCGGCAGTGCAGTAGATCCCGCCATGGCTGGCGGTGGTCACGCGAAGCAACCCGGTCCTCGCGCTTCCGATTACGGTGATGGTCTCCGACTCTCCCCAAGGTGTTTGCATGGCGTGGTTGTCTCAGGCTAGAGGACGCGTGTCAAGTGCAGATGCACGCAACGCTAGCGTTCCATGGCGATCTGGGGGTCAGGGGTTGCGGGCGGCCTTGCGGGATTCCCAGAGAGCGATGAGAGCGTCAAAGCCTCCGGCGGATTCCGCGGCGTCGGCCTCGGGGTCCGGGTAGATCCCGGCGGCGTCACCGTGCGGGTAGCACTCCACCGCGGAGACGCGGAACGTCCCCCAGGCTTGCGGCCCAAACACGTCAACCAGCGTCTTCCGACTATTGTTCTCGATGAATGCGGCGAGGTAACCCGCGGCCTCGCTCGCGGCGTGGTAGTGGTTACGCCCGGTGTTCTGACAGGTTAGCACCCGCATCCCGTCGCGGTTTATGTGGGTCAGGGCGTACCGGATTTCTGTACCGGGCCGGGGAGCTTTCGGCACATGACCACCTACGAGAACCGGCACCGGCCGGGCCTGCTCCGCGGGCGTCACTTCCGCGGCGACAGCGAACCCGCATTTCTCCAGTGCCGCCGTGACCTCTCCCGGAAAATCCGCAACGCCATCGTACCCGCCTAGCAGGCGCGGCCCGTCCCACTCTAGCCCGATTTCCGCGTACAAATCGCCGTCCTCGTCGCCGTCGGTCGCGTAGGTCTCGGCGCACACCGGCCGCCCGTCGCGCCAGTGCAGCACAACCGTAACGCCCTCCCTCGATTCGCCGAGGACGGTGCCGGTGCTGATAACCGCGAGGCGGATGCTCGATCCGGGAAAGCTGAATTCGGTCTGGGGGTTCTGGGCGTTCGTCATGCCGCTGTTGTCTCACGGACGCCTCGCCGCGTCAACTGCAAAAGCACTTTACTTCTTGCGGCCGGTCCTGTACGGTTTCGGCATGGCACGAAAACACAAAGCCCCCCAGCGCGAACTTGCAATTGACGGCGGTTTCCGGCTTGTTGGCGAAATGATACCCCCACCCCCGGCAACCTTTCGGTGTCCCGGATGCGGCCAGATGACCGCGGCGCAGGTCGTCCTGGCGTGGGGCGAGAAGTACGACCTCGACAAGATCGGCTAACCTCACCAAAGCAAAAGCCCCGGCGCCTCACGGCCCGGGGCTTTTTGTTGTCAGGGTCTAGTGCTGGTGGGCCTCGCACAACTCCATCCAGAGCAGCAGCAGCACGCTTCGCGGTCCGAGATCCGGCGCGGGCAGTGTTGTCCGCACCGCGGGCCGGTTGTGCTGGTCACGGACGCATGCCTCCAGGCCCTCCACCTCAACGCGCCATCCTGGCGGCAGGCTGGGGATGTCTAGTTTTCGGATCATGTGCGTGCCTGCCAAAATCCGGCAATGGGGGTGCGGGTGCCCGGGTCGGGAAGCGGGGCGCAACGGATCGCTCGGACAATGGCTTTTTCCAGCGGCGTGCTGGCCCGGGTGGCGAATGGTGCCTCCGTCCCCTCGATGTCGGCGCCGATGAGGGCCAACCCTTCCGTCAGTCTGGTGGCGGGTCCGGAGTAATCCCACTGTGAGCAGACAATGACCCATTTGCCGTTGGGCTCGCGGGTGGCGATGATGATCAAGCGGGGCGGGATTTCCTCCGGCGCCGCAACTTGCTCGGCAGGGTTCATGGCGGTGCTTAGTAGTTCTCCCCATTTCCACAGGCGAGAAATGCCTCATCCTGCGCGGCGCTGGCATTCTCGGCGACCCAGTGAGACCAGCACGCAGCGCATCGGCAGCCGTGCGTGCGGTTATACCCGATGCGATCGCCGCGTGCGATCGGATGTCCGCAGGCTGCGACGCTCGCGAATTTCGCAACGATTTCGCGGTAGTTATCGAAACGATCGGCGCGTGAAAGCTGCCGAGTGATCCGTTGCATGGTGGCTTGTTCTTCGTCCATGAGTGAGTTGTCACACGGTGCGGCCAGAAAGTCCAGTGCAAAAGCAATTGACACCAAGGCAGGCGAGGACTACAACACACCCATGGCAACCACCATCATGACAATCCCGAGGGTTCAAAAAAATTGGGACGCTGTGCGTCCATTCATCGGCAAGCAGCAGTGGCGGTGCCTGCTCGATCTCCAGCGCGGAGAGGAGGGCAAATTTTTCGAGGACAAGATCGCGGAACTCGCCGCCCTGGTGCAGGCGATGCCCAGCGGCGGCGCGACGGACGGGCAGGGCGAGGAAGCGATCGTCCAATTGCATTATTTCAAGGGCGGCGCCGATTGGTGGATCATCGAAAAGGACGAGGGCAGCCCCGACGACGCGCCGGAGGAGAAGGGGCGCCCATTGCAGGCATTCGGGCTCGCGGACCTCTTCGGCGATGGTGGCGAACTCGGATATATCAGCATCGACGAAGTCACCGGCCTCCACGGCGAACTCGATTTGCACTGGATCCCCAAGACGCTCCGCGAATGCCGTCGGCGTGCCTGACCTACATGTCAGCCCCGGCTGCCCGGGGCTGAGGTGTCGGCCATGAACGCGAACAACCACAAGGCCCGCGCCAGATTGCGGCAGATGACTCTCGCCGCAGCTTGGAGGACGGGCGTAATCGAAGGAGTGAAAGCCATGACAATCCCAGGAGACCCCTATCTCGGCAGCGGCATATCGCTCTGCGACACCGAGGTCCGGAGTGACGAAGCACAATCGGACCCGCCTGCGCGGATTTGTCCGGAGTGCGGCGGCAGTGGCGAGGGCCGGACGGAGGGTTCGCGCTGCATCCGGTGCAACGGACTGGGGGAGCAGTGAAAGAGAAGCCCCATCATCCGAGCCAGATCGGGGCGAAGGCAGCCGCCCGGCGACGGGTGCTTTGGCGAGAATCGGTGGATCGCTCGACCCTGGCCGAGGTGCGACGCCTCACGGCCCGCGGTCTCGACGCCGGTTCGATAGCGGTACGGATGGGTATCCGCGTGAGCACGGTTTTGCATGCCATCGAGGTCAATTGCAGGAGCAAGGACGGCAACGGAGACGGTCAACTCGGTAAGAATCCCAAAACACCATGAGTCTTGAATCATTGTTAGCGAGTCGGAAGACAGCGAAAGGTTCCGGAAAGACAACCGGAATCATAGTCACGGATGCGCTGCTCATCGCGCAGGCCGCGAAATGGCTGGCGGCGAACGAAGCGAGCGAGAAAGCGGAGAGTGCATTGGAAGCGGTCAATCTCACGTTCAAGCCGGCCCTCCGGCAGGCGTGGTTTGATGGCAACCACGGGAAGCCCAAGCCGGAGGCTAGCCTCAAGATCCCCACGGATGCCGGCACCGTGAGCGCGTCCTTTGCGGCGCAGTGGTTCCCCCAGGTCGTGCTGTCGGAGATGCTCCCGGCCGCGGAGTTGCGGAAGAAGTGCGAACTGAAAATCTCGGCGGACTTGATTCCCGAGGACAAGCAGGAGGCCCTGGTCGAGGCCGTGCTGGAGGTCGTGGACAAGATGGGATGCGCGGACGCGTTCTCCTTCAAGTTGAGCGATTACCCTCGCGAGACATTCGCGGTCACGCGTCACACCTTGTGGACGCCTTCCCAAAACATGCGAATGGAAGAGGCCGGGCTGGGCACGCGCCTGTCGATCCGCGGCTGAGGAAACTCATTCGATACCGGGGGCGCTTCGGCGCCCCCTTTTTTTTATGCTCATTCCCATGCGTCCCGGTGTAACTCTGTATTCCGCGGCTCACCTGCCCGGCGGGTGGAATTATCAGCCCAAGCTCGACGACGAGAGGGGGATGCTCCGGATCGGGGACGGCGCCTTGTACAACCGTCACGGCGCCCCGTTGGCTAGGAACAAGGCATTGCACTTCCGCGGCGTCTGCGAGGAGTTGCGCAACCTGTTCCCGGCAGCGAAATGGCTCGACCTGGGCCTGATCGGGTTCCGCGACATTCGCGCTTTCGGCGCGGCCCGTGGTGCGGTGATCGTGTTCGACGTACCCAGCGCGGACAGTTGGCTGGAGCGATACGCGTTGCTGGCGGTCCTGCCGGTGCTCGATCTGGTCGCTGGCGAGGTCCCGGTGGCCGGGCGCGCTTATCGGTTGGCGAATTCCTGGCAGGGTGCTGAACTTTTTGAGGCCACCCGGAATGTGCGCGGCCTGGAGGGCGTGATCGGTCGAAGGATCGACGCCCCATATTTGAGCGGTGAGTCGCAGGCGATGATCCGACTTCGTTGGCTTCGTGGATGACGGGCATGGGGTGTTCACCCCATGGCGGCCCGGTGCACAACTTCATAGAATGCACCGTTTTGCACTCAATTCCAGGCGTGTAAACACTCGCTTTTAGGGGTCGAAATTTATTGACCATAAGCACTCCGAGTAATACAAACGCGAATCCCGAAAACCGCACCGAATTGAACCAATCCTTGGCTATCACGGAGACAACGGGCGAGAGAGTTGCGATTCGGACGACGACGGTTCCGGCGGGATGGGTTGGGTATGATTGCGTCCGCGAAACGACGAGCATTGGGACACGGGATCGGTGCCGGACATGGCCGGTTTCTGAGATCCGCAACGTGCGGGGCTACCTGTTCCTCTATCAGGCGCATTTAGGGCGATCGGACCTAGAGGTCGTGATCGAAAATTTCAGTGCGTACCAAGAAAAAACGGGTGCTGCTGTCGAAAAGGCCGACAAAGGTGATGGCTCGAACTTGTCCAAAGTGCGAGAGACCTCTACGGATGGGAAATGCGAGCCATGACGAGATTCCTTTTTGTCCTTATTGCCGCAGGTCTCACGGCCGGCGCGGATGACGGGCGACTTGCGGACGCGATTTATAGGGCGGAAGGCGGAAAGCTGGCCAGGGTGCCATACGGAATTACCACCATGCACGTCAGGGACGCCAATCATGCCCGCCAGATTTGTCTCAGGACGATCCGCAGCGCACGCCGTGACTGGGATGGGCACGGTGATTTTCTGGTGCACCTGGGACGCCGCTACTGCCCGCCAAGCGTGGACCCGACCGGGCATCGCAATTGGGTCTTGAACACCCGCCGACTCTACCGGCCATGAATCGACGGATGAAACAGGCGCGACGCACGGCCCGCTCATTGTGGCAGTGCACGATGGGTAAAGATTCCGACATGAATCTCTTGGGGAAGATCGTCCTCTTCCCGCTAGCAGTGTTCGCGGTCGTTCAGGTGTTCGCGATGGAATTTCTCTTTGCAAAACTCGATTGACCTATGCCTATCCTACGCAGCCAGGAAGAGATCGCCGCCGAGATCGACGCCCTTGAGGCTCTGCGACCGACCGGCCCGTTCGCGCAGAACACGGAGCGCCAGTTGGCGCTCCTGGTCGATGTCCTGCGTCAGCAGGTCGATTTCACGACGCCGGAGTTCACCGAGCTTCCGGAAACGGAGCAGATGACCGCGCTGGATGCCGAGGCTTGGCGTACCGGCGACTCCGATTTCACGCCTTCCACCGGCTGGAGGGGTCTATGCACGTAGCTGGCGTAGGTGATTCCATCTTCGTCTTTGGTAGCAACTTGGCCGGGCGCCATGGGCGCGGAGCCGCTCTCTTTGCTGCCGAGAACTACCTCGCCGAACGCGGCGTTGGGGTTGGCCGGACCGGGTACGCCTACGCGATCCCGACCAAGGACGCCAAACTCGTACCGCTCGGGCTGAATCTGATTCAGGGCCACGTCGAGGAATTCATCCGGTACGCCAGGGATCACCCGGACCTGCACTTTATCGTTACCCGAGTCGGTTGTGGGCTGGCTGGCTACACGGATGGGCAGATTGGGCCCATGTTTGCCAACGCTCCGGCTAACTGCGAATTGCCGCATGGCTGGGCAAGGAACACATGAGCACCCCCGAACAAATTGCCGGTCGGCCGCATCGCCAAGCCCTGACCGATCAGGAGACGCTAGCCTTCGAGTTGCGGCTCGATGCGGTGGCCGCGGAATGTCACCGGTTGGAGATCAAGATTTGGAATCGGGAATGGGCTCACGGCAACCATGGGGATGCTCCCGATCGGCCGATTCCCAGAAAGCCCCTTGTCCCATGAGCACCGTGGAAGTTGCACAACTGGGAGGTACGGCGCGTGCGTCGGTTCTCACGGCCGAAGAGCGAAAGACCTGCGCCGCTGCCGCGCTCAAAATCCGTTGGGCCGGTTATGTCCCCAAGGTCACCATTGCCCATAGCGTGGATTGCGGGCGCGATCGGTGGCGCGTGATCTTCTACACGAATGGCAGGCGCCGCTGGCTGACGTTTCGAGACGAGAAACTCGCGAACTCCGAGGCGCGTCGGCTCCGGGCAATCAAACAGTGATCTTCCGCGGCCGGCGCAGCGCGATCTTCTTCGCGCCGCCAAGCCGCACGATTCCGGTCCGTCGCGGCCGAGGTGCCCGGAGAGAGCGACGGCGCAACCTGCCAAGAGTCGGCGGCCGGAATCCACCACCGGCTCCTCCGCCACCAGCACCAAGACCCGGCACCTTGCCTCCGATCGAGGCAGCGAGAGACGGCACCTTGGAACTGCCACCCGCAGCACCCGCCATGGAACCACCGGTTGCGCCAGCCGTGTGCAAGAACGAGCCAGCGATCGGACTAGTGAGCGCAGGCGTGACGTTGACCAGGGGTGACGTGGAAGCGCCGCGCACGGTATGGAGAGCCCGCGCAGCGGCAAGAACGGCGGCGGTGTCCTCCTTCACTTCGGGCGTGTCGAGTACGCCAGTGCCCTTGAGTTGCTCGAATTCCGTTGGCGTGATCGACCGGCCCAGAGAACGGGTGACGGGCTCGATCGCGCTGAGGGCACCTTGGACGGCTCGCCGGCCGGCAGTGTCGGCGGCTTGTTTGGCTTCGTTCGGATTGGCGTATCCGCCGCGCTCGATTACCCGATCGTAGGCGCTTTGGTAGACGCTCATTCCCACGGCGGTCACGCGTGCCAGCGCGGCAGCCTTCTCGTCCGGCGTCCTGGCCCGCACCAGATCCCGCGCCGCTTCCAACATGGGGCCGCGAGTCGGCGTGTTGCCCATGAACGCGAAGGAGGTCATCGCTTTCGCGGCCTCGAACTGGATGCCGACTTCATTGGCGGCCATCCGGATGTCGTGAACCACCTTGCGCTCCGGCGGGCTCACGAAATTCGAGAGCACGCGTCCGATCAAGCCCGCGCTGCCGGCGGCCTCGCGGATCGCCATCTTCACGTTGGTCCAAGCTTCCACGGTGTTGCCAGTTGCGGCCTTGTAGCCGGCCTTGCCTAGAAGCATCGCAGCCTCGAACGCCTGCAAGCCCATGCCCAGGATCGGGGTTCTCAGGCTCCCGCCTTCCACCATGTTCTGGAGGCCGATGCCTTGGAGTGGGGCGAGGGCCAGCTCCATGCCGATTGCCGGCAATGGCCGTTTCCACCAGCCAAGTTCGTGCGGTAACAACGTCGGAGAGGTGTTGACCTCGAAAGCGGCGACCACTCGCGCCAGGAGATTCCGGAGTCGGTTGAACCAGCCAACTTCATCATCATCCGGCGGCGGCGGCGCCCGCAGCGCGTCGGCGAGCATGCGGGCCAGGACGGTCTGGGTCTCGTTGAGTGCGCGGCTCGCGTAGGCTTGGGTGTACTTCGCCACGCCCCAGGCCAGCGCGACGGACATCGCGGCGATGGCAGCACTGAGAAAGCGTCGCGGTTTTCCGACATTCGGTTGCGTCCCGAACAGTTCCAGGGCCTCGCTCGTCGTTGCGCTGACCCAGCCCAGGAGACCAAGCCACGTGTTCGGGTGCGGCCGGTTGGTTCGAGTCGCCGAGTTGAAATCCGCGATGATCGCCTGTCCGAATTTGCTGCCGTCGGGATGCTCCCAGTACCGGCGCACGTCGATCTCTCCGGACGCGAGCCGGCTCAGGAAATCCTCGGGATTCAAGTCGGCATCCTGCAACTGCTGGCGCAACCGAGCGTGCACCGGGCTATCGTCCCTATTGAAAATGTGCTCCGCGTTGGCGGTCGCTCCTGGAACGGCCTTCTGCGTCAGGATTCGAGCCTGCCAGCGCAGGGCCAACTCCTTCATTCGCCACAAGGCCACCGGAACGACGAATTGTGCCGCCATCCGGTTCAGGGTCCGGTCGCCAGCGGAAACCCCGATGTGCTGGCCGATATTTCGCTCGTTCCAATCGCCGATACGCGTTGCAACCCGGATGATCTTCTTACCGATCCCGGGCCCAACCGCATAGAGTTGCATCGACTGGATCTCGGCATGGCTATAGCTCAGGCCGTTGCCAATGCTCTCCAGCCAGTTCAGCGCGTCATTGCGGTGCTTGCCGCTGATGTCGATCCCAAGGGCCTTGGCGGTTCCATAGACCATCTCCGCCACCATGTTCGCCCCACTGAACAGTGCAGCCCCTACCGTCATCACTGCCGCCGGAAACCGGCCGTAGATAGGCGCCAGGGTGTGTGCGATGGAGACCGGACCACCGACGATGTTCGTCAACAACGCGTGGGGCGTGCCGAGGATCATCGGGTATGCAGTGCGAACCAGTTGAGTCGCGAAGCTGGGCATCGGCTGGTAGGTCCGCAGCTTCTGCATTTCGTTTTCGAGGAGTGCGGCCCGGTTATTGAGGGTGATCACCGCTTCCGCCAATTGCGGCTCGGTAATCGTGTCGATGTAGTTGTCGTAGTAGTTCGGCGTGCTCCAGCGAATGACGCTGAGATCCTCGGCGTTCAAATGAAACGGACCGAGGCCAGCGCGCCGGGCAGTTCCTCTGAGAGCCTGGGCGGCGTTGCTCATCGCATCGAGCATCCCGACCTGGGCCCGGTCTGCCATGCGTTCTACCGCGGCGCGAATGTCGTTCTCCGCTCCGTAATGGTAGAAATTGCTTGGATAAATCAGCTTCGCGGCCGGTGACGTGAACTCGTTGGTGTCGTCCTCGCCGTTGAAAACGCCACTGCTGGTTTTGGGTTGTTCCGACTGGCCCAATCCACTGACCCGACTTCGAGCAACACGGGCATACGCCGCCAATTCCTCGTACAAGCGCGTCGGAACGGTCTCCGTGGCGTTGTTCACGGTATCGCCGGCCAAACCAACAAGCGCGTCGATCATCTGCTGGACGGAATTCGGCATGGGCACACGGCTAGCCCGCAAATCCGCTGCATACTGGCGTTCCAGCCGGAGCATCGTTTGATCCCGGTCAAAGGCGAGATCCGTGCGATCGGAATCCAGGATATGCGCCAGCACCGTCTCGCGCCGCATGGCCCACATACCGGCGAGATCACTGGCTTTGAACTTGCGACCGGCATCCGCGGCGGCGGTCTCCGCGACGCTCAAATTGCTGGCGAGATCCATCTCCAGCGCGTGATCGACCATGCGCGCCAGCCCGACCTCGCCCGTTTCTGCTGGCGGCCGAATCAGACGGATGCCACCCGGCAAGGTCTCGCGAATGCCGCCGTAGGGCTCGCTACCGACGAGCTTCTGCACCTCGCGAAACACGTCACGATCGAACCGGATCAGCGTGAGTAACTCCGGCGTGACCCGGTGAAGACCGCGGACAGTGTTGTAGAACAGCGATTCCCCGGCAGCCACGGTGTTGCCGAACCGGCGCAGGCGATGGGCCGTTTCCGAGTATCCGGAAGCAAAAGTGGTCTGATCGAGCGGATTGACCGGCGACAACTCCATCGAGTCGTAGGCCGACCGCATCAGGACCATGCGCCGGTTATGGAACTTCCCAAGGATCGCGTTGACCCGGCCGCCGACCGAGGCGTATCTCGCCATTTCATGGGCCAGTCGGCGCCCCATAATGCCTGGAACCAAATGGGAAATCGCCGAACGGATACCCGTGGGCATGCGCGTCCACATTTCGAAGGCCTTCGTGGGCGCAATGCTCTGGCGAATGCCCTGACTGGCAGAACCGATGTCGATTGCCGTGAGTGCTTCCCCGGCTCCGACGATCAAACCACGAGTGATTGCCGGTGAATTCGTTTCCGCTTCCGCGGCCAACATCGCTTGAACCCGCCAGTCGAGTACCTTACGAACCGTCGCCTCGTTGTACTCGTTATACGGTCCAAGCCGAATGCCAAGTTGCTTGCTGCCGTCGGCCTTGGTGAATCCCGCAAAGTACTCGCCGTTCGAGGTCCGGAACACCATTTCCACGGTGCCAAGTTCGCCGGGCGCGAAGGATTGCGCTGCCTGGGAGGCGTCATCGGCCAAGTCGTGGAGATACTGGGCGGCGCGCAGTTCGCGTTCGACGGTCTCGATCTCGCTATCCAGCGAATTGTTGGTCGTTTCGAGCCCGCTCTGCTGGGTGCGCAGCCGTTCAATCATTGGGCCCGCTGCCATGAGGGCCTGCTGGTTTGCTTCGCGCACCACGGCGCGCATGGCGTTCGCGGAAGCCTTGGGATTGCTGGCGTCACCGTGGAACGTGGTCTGGCGATTGAAGACGCTGTCCCGGGTGGCCTGCAAACGCTCGATCGCGTTGAGCAGGTTGGCATCCGAGCGGCTGTCCGCCTCGTCCGCGAGACCGACCACCATGTTCCTGAATTCCGGCTGGTTCTTCGCCAGTTCCAGGATTTCCTTCACCGTCTCGTCGCTGATCGCCGAAGCCACGGCAGCCTCGTGCACGCCGACTGCGGAGAAAATGTTGTGCCACTCGTCGCCGAGGTTCGAGCCGTCGGCGAAAGCGTCACGGATGGCGGCAACGGTCGTGCCAGGAACGGAGCGGCCGAGGGCAACCGCGAAGTGCATGAGTTGCTGATCGAGAGCGCGGATCTGGCGAGCGACTTCGACCGTATACAGGCCACCGCTGGCACCAGGATCTCCGACGGCTGCGGCGATGAGATCGACGATGCCCATCTCGATGTTACCGTGCTTGGCTCGAACTTCGAGGCGTTGATTGGCGAGCTTGCGGAGGGCGGCGAGATTCTTGTCCGTCACCGCTGCGAGGCTATCGGTCACCGAGGTCACCAGGGCGTCGGTGTGGTAGCGGAACATCGAAGCCGCGGTCATCGCCGCGCTCCGAAGGTTGGGCGGCATCTCGCTGAACGTCCGGGGCGTCACGCCGGATTCCTCGATCTGGTGAATGATCTCGACCCAGTCCTGGAGGCGAGGATCTGCCAGGGCATCCGTGGCAGCGCGAGCGAGCGGGATCGCTTCCATCCGCGCTTTGAGGCCCCGGGCCATGTCGGCGATTTCCGGGCTGGCTTCCTCGATGCCAGCGAGCTTCACGCTTTGCCGTCCGATTTGCGCCGCGAGTTTCTTGACCGGGAACTCGGGCATGTTCTCGGTCAGGAACGTGTGGACCCGCTTGTTCTCGGCCAGGGCCAGGATCAGCGAGAGGGTGGAGCGAACCTGCATTTCCGTCAGGTGCGCTTCGTGCGCCCGCTCGTCGGCCGCGTTGATCGGGATACCGAACTTGCGTGCGGTGTACAGCAGGTTGGGATCAGCAAGACGCTGGGGCGTGCGGTTGCCGGCTCCAAGCGATGCGGCCTCAACCTCCTTGGCGATGGCCGTGAGACGGGCTCGGTTCTGGCCCCAGAGCGCGTCATCCAGGTATTTCTGGCTCAGTTCACGGGCCAGCTCTTCGAGGCGCGCAACGCCCGGCCGGATGCCATACCAGATTGCCGCGTGCTGATCCGCGTAGACTTGGGCGTCCTGGTTCGGGCCGGCCGGCTCGTTGGGCTCCTGGGGCAACTGCGTCGTCGCCGTGAACGCCTCGGTCGCGTTCTCTAGGGCCCGCTGCATTCGTTCGACGACGGGCCGGGGAGTGAAGTCAGACTGGGCTCGCAAGGACCGGAGCAGTCTGCCAACCAAACCGAACACCGCCGGCTGTGCCTGCCGCTGGCGCACCATTTCCGCCAGGACAGCGCGCCGGCCCTCCTGGGTGGTCGGATCGACCTTGAGGTAGGCCGCGGTGCGCTGGAGCGTTTCCGGCGAGGTCTTGGCCAGTTCGTTCCAGGCGCCGGCCCAGAAATTATCCGCGATGAACCGGACTCCGGCGTCTTGGAGGGCGGCGAACAACTGTTGGCGTCGGCCGCCTGCATTCTCGGGCATGGCCGTCGGGACGACGACGATGCGCTTGGTCTTGGGATCGAAGTAGGCGCCGCGTTTGCCGGTCTCCTCCGAGACCACGATCTCCGGTGCCGACGGGTATTCCTTCCGGAACTTCTCGATGCTCGGCGCGAGCGCAGGATGCTCGGCCGGGGTTTTCAGACTGTAGGCGATGCCCGAATCGCCGAGAACTCCTCGTCCAGCGTCTTCGCTCGGTCGAACGCCGCCGACATCTCCCTGTCCAACGCTGACGCCTGCGCGTCCAAGCCCACTTCCGGCACGCGCACTGGCGACGGTGCTGGGATTGATGGCGTCGGTATAGCGGCGAGGGGTTTCACCGCGGCGGTCAATGTTCCACGCCCAGAGCGCAGCCTGAGCCTCCCGTGGGGTCCACCCATGTTTTTCGGCAATCTGGCGAATGACATTTTGAGCCTTGGCAATATTGGTTTCGTTGGCGGCGGCGTCCTCGCCGAAAATCGCCCTGATGATATGCCTGTCAACTGCAATTGCCGTGGCGTCGCCCGCCAACGCACGGTCGAACGGATGGATCTTCGGCCCGCTCAGTTCCTCGCCAGCGACCGCTCGATTCAAATTGGCGATCACCACGCCCATGAATCCGTGGAACGGTTCGCCGTGGATGTATTGGCTGTACGCCTTGAGCGCGAACTGCGCGTTTGGAATCACCGAGCTATTCGCCGACGTGGCGGCGAGGAACTTCATGAAGAGCCGCGAGTCGGTTCCGAACATCGTATCCAGCGCGGTCTTCTCGTGTGCGTACCAGTCCCGGAAGTTCGACCACTGCATGGTCGCGTCTTCGAGCATCTTGAACGACCGGATCATCCGCGGCGCCTTGAGCGAGAAGGCGAACGTCGATTGGCCAGGAGTCTCCGGCGCCGGCCGTTGCAGTTCGCGCAGGCCCAGGCTAACCCGGGTTCGATTGATCTCGTCGAGTGCCGGCTCGTAGGCGCCGAGGCTGCCCACTGAATCCGCCTGCGCCGCGAGTTCCGTGAGTTCCTGGAGCGTCGGCAAGCGCCCGAGTTCCGTGAAGTGCCGAGCGGCGTATTTCAGACCGTTCTGGTTGATCTGATCGAGCCAGCTTTCGAGGTGTCCCAAGTTCTGGTCCGGGGCATGGGCAAGCATCGTGCCATCCACCGTCGATGCGCCCATGTCGATCGCGTGCCCGGTCAGCCGCAGGTTGCTGTTCACCCGGCCCACGTGAATCGGAATGCCGCGATGATGCGCTTCGTTGATCATCATCTCCCAGCGCAGACGCGTCACGGGGTCGGCGAACTGCCCGATCTTCCACGCAGTCGAACCACCGATGAACATCGCATCGAAGTTGTCCCACGGGATTTCGTGCGGGATGTCTTCGAGTCCGTCCTGGGCGGCCAGCGCCACGGGCAGCCCACGCTCGCGGATCTTGGGCCCCCATTCCTTGAACTGTTCGAGCGTGCCGGCGGCGTCGCCGATCACGTCCGGGGCCACCACGAAGAGAAGCTTGTCGGCGTCGGCCGCGGTCAGACCGTTGATCAGCTTCTCGAAAGCCTCTGCCCGGAATCCCTTCTTGCCAAAGACACCGTTGTCCACGGCGAAGAACGGATAGCTGCGAGCTGCGTCGAGGCTGTGCCCGGAATCCGGTTGCACCAGGAGGCCGATGTCGCCGCGGGCAACGGCGCGTTGTTGGATCGTGGGGCTGTGCTTGCCGGTGAGGTAACCGATGCGCTCGATCTGCGGGTCGCCGCCGTTCGGCGTATTACGGTACGCCTGGGGCTTGAGCGAGTACGCGACATCCGCAGCCTCGGGCGGAGGTTGCGGCGCCCAATCCATTTCGGCCTGCGTGAGTGGTCGGGCGGCGGGCTGCGTCTGAACCGGCATGTCGGAGAGCCGCGCCTCGAGGCTGGGATCGCCAAACCGGACCGCTGCCCAGAATTCCTTCGGGCTCATGCCCAGGTCGCGCAAGGCTTGGGTCTGGCGATTGCCAGTCTCGAACGTGTCCGCGCCATCGAGAATGGCCTGCACCACCAACTGCGAGCCGACGGCAGCCCGCAACGTCCGACGCGTGCTGACAGGTACTCCGTAGTCGTCTTCGCGTTGCGCCAGTTTCAGAGAGAACGCCGTATCGCTGGGCGGCGGGGCAGGGGGCTCGTTGAGTTGGCGGGCGAAGGCATCCCGCGATTCCCTGGTGGTGAATTGGAACCCGGGGATCGCCCCACCCTTCGCGAAACGGCTGTAGTAGCCTCCCAGCGACTTCGCCGTCTGGTTGATCGCCGTATAGTTGGCGTCACTCACCCGGCGCGTCAGGCGCGCAACGTAGAGCGGAGCGCCAGTCTGGGTGTGCTTCGTCTCCAACGGTTCGACGAGACCTCCGGGCGTTCCCCGAACCGCGGACGGCTGTTGTTCGGTGGGCACCGTTGCGGCGAGCGATGGCAACATGCCAGACCGGCCAGAAAGCAGGTTGGCGACAGCCTGGGCGACAACCGGCGGCGGAAGTCGATCGGGCGCGTCCATGTCCCGGATGCTCTCGAAGAAGGTCTTGATATCCCCGTCGCTGCTGAGATTCGCGTCGTGGCCGCCCTCTGCCACCTGGGGCTCGCCATCGTAAGCGCGATCAATGATCACGATCCGCGTTCGGACGGATGTACCGGCCCGCTCGAAGACGCTTTCCGGAAGGCGAATCGTCGAGCGCAGAATCAGGTTCTCGGACTTGTCGTTCGTGATGAACTTGGCAAACGCCTTGTCCGCTGCCGGCCCTTCCGGAATCAGCGCGACGATCCGACCACCCTCGGCCAGATGCGACCATGCCGCCTTGGCGAGGTGCGCGACAGCCGTCGATCCACCCTGGCCAAAGGGCGGGTTCATCGCGATACCAGCGTACTTGTTGACCAGATCCAGATCCTCGAACGTCCCGGCAATTACCCGGCCGCCGTTGACCTTCACGCTCAAT
>Ga0302322_100002018_pt1 | contig 16976 bp, 17 predicted proteins | sample Fen_T0_2_FD_203757 | JGI IMG/M metagenome (GOLD analysis project Ga0302322, IMG submission 203757) | Peat permafrost microbial communities from Stordalen Mire near Abisko, Sweden - Fen_T0_2 | ecosystem: Environmental > Terrestrial > Soil > Wetlands > Permafrost | place: Sweden: Abisko... | reverse complement strand
CTCGATCACGGCGTCGGCCGGACGGTCGCCTTTGGCGTCGGCCGCGACCGCATACCAGTCGTCAAGCGTTTTCGAGCTTTCCTCCAGCGATTTCGAGGTCCAGTCGATCGGCGAACGATAGTGCGTCTTGAGCATGTTGAGGCGCAGCACCTCGCCCGGCCAGTCAGCCAGCAATTCCCGGATCGTGACGAAGTTGCCAAGGCTCTTCGACATCTTCTCGCCTTCGACTTCCAGGAAGCCGTTGTGCATCCAGTAGTTCGCCATCACGGACGTGCCGTGCGCGCAGCGCGACTGCGCGATCTCGTTCTCATGGTGCGGAAAGATCAGGTCGAGCCCGCCGCCATGGATGTCGAAGACGTCGCCGAGATAGGCCGCGCTCATCGCCGAGCACTCGATGTGCCAGCCCGGACGTCCGCGGCCCCACGGGCTGTCCCATCCCGGCTCGTTCTCTGACGACTGCTTCCAGAGCACGAAGTCGCCGGGATTCCTCTTATGCGCATCGACCGCGACCCGCGCGCCGGCGAGTTGCTCGTCGAGTCTACGGCCCGACAGCGCGCCATAATCGGGCATCGACTGAACGTCGAACAGGACTTCGCCGCCGGCTTCATAGGCATGACCCCGGGCGATCAATTGCCCGATCAAGGTGACCATGTCGGCCTTGCCGTCTTCGCGCGGCAGCACGAAATCGGTCGCACGCGGCTGGAACGTCGGCGGCAACGTGCCGAGCGCCGCAACGTCGGACGCGAACTGCGCGGCCGTCGTCTCGGTGACCTTGCGGATCGCCTCGTTCAGCGGCAGCGCCGGAAAATCACGCACCGCACGCGCGTTGATCTTGTCGTCGACGTCGGTGATGTTGCGGACATAGGTGACGTGGTCGGCGCCGTAGCGATGGCGCAACAGCCGGAACAGCACGTCGAACACGATCACGGGCCGCGCATTGCCGATATGGGCGAAGTCATAGACGGTCGGTCCGCACACATACATGCGGACATTTCCGGGCTCCAGCGGCACGAAGGTGCGTTTCTCCTTGGCCAGCGTGTCGTATAGGCGCAGTTCCATCAACCTGACCCCCTGGGTGCCTTGCCTGATTCGCCCGCGGAGTGTTGAGACCCCGGCGGAAGCGTCAACGGCAGCACTCAACTTCAATCTGTTCCATCGCCCCTGCGACACCGATCAGTCGCACGCGGCGCATGCACGAAAAAATCCCGAGCCTGCCGGCCGGGCGTCCTGATCATCTCTGGTGAGAAAAAAGACGGCCTAGCCAGCGAATCGCTAGCTCGTAATCTCGCGGCAAATGCTGCACATGGCGAGGAAACCGTTCATGCCCGCCAACATGGGGCAGCAGGCGGTTCCCGTCAAGAGCCGCAAAATGGCCGTTTTCACCGCCCAGATCCTCCCGCCCCCAGGGTTAATCATTATTAACCTTTTTGACCTACGCTTGCGGCTGTCTCTCAACGATTGGTGCACCATGCGCTTCCCCTCGGCCGTCCTCGCCTGTGTCCTCGTTGTCGCCGCGACCGCTGCCTGCGCCGAGAGCCGCATCTTCATTATTGCCAACGAATCCGATGGCTATGGCGTCGACCAGTGCCTGGCCAGGGGCGACAAATGCGGCGCTTACGCTGCGCGCTCCTATTGCCAATCACGCGATTTTGCACAGGCCTCGTCATACCGCCGCGTCGACGCCGACGAGATTACCGGTTCGGTGCCGAAATCTGCTACAAACTGTACCCAGAGCGGCTGCAGCGACTATGTCGCCATCACCTGCCAGCGCTAGCGCGGTGAATTTGAAATCCTGTCGATCTCAGCCCACGCGATCATAACAAATTCAAAACCGCACTAGAATCATGCATTTGCTGGTGCTCCGTTTCTGAGCCTCGCAAAGTATCGCTGCATATCGGGCAAATATCGGAAACGGAGCGCCAGCGCTCTGCAGACGGGTCGTTCCGCCACACCAGCGCCCTGGAAACGACGTGACGCTGCCGAAAGAAGTCGCTATGGGAAGTTGGCTGCTGCCGCGTTTTTACCGAATTTTGTGCCAGGTGGCGGCGCCCAATGACGGATGACCGCATCTTGATCGCCTCCCTGTCTCCACGCTTGCTAGCCTGCACGACGCTGCTTGGATTGGCCCTGACCGGCTCTGCTGTCCTTGCCCAGACCGACAGCTACAATCCGGGCCAGCCCCCCGGTTCGCCCGCTGCAGGGGTCAATCCGATGTGCCCGCGGCTGGAAGCCCAGCTCGCGTCGATCGAGCGTGGCGGCGGCAACGATCCGGCGAAGGACGAGCAGATCCGCCGCTACCAGGACGCGGCTGCCAAGCAGCAAAGCGAACTCGACCGGATCACGATGCAGGCCAAGCGCATGGGCTGCGACAGTTCTGGTTTCTTCTCGCTGTTCTCTGGTCGCTCCGCCGAGTGCGGGCCGGTCAACACCCAGATCCAGCAGATGCATTCCAATCTCGACCAGATCACCAGCAACCTCGAGCGGTTGCGCGGCGGCTTTGGCGGCGGTTCGGATCGCGACAACCAGCGCCGCTCGGTCCTCGTCGCGCTTGGGCAGAATGGCTGCGGCCCGCAATATCAGCAATATGCCAATGCCAACCGCAGTGGTGGTGGCGGCCCAGGCAACTTCCTCACCAGCCTGTTCGGCGGTGGCGACAACAGCAATCCCGGCGCATCCCTGCCGCCGCCGAGCGCCGATCTCGCACCGCCCTCGGGCACCTATCGCACCGTGTGTGTGCGCACCTGCGACGGCGCCTACTTCCCGATCTCCTTTGCCACCGTCCCCGGACGATTCGCCGACGACGAAAGAGCCTGCAAGGCGCAGTGCCCGGCCACCGAGGCCACACTGTTCATGTATCGCAACCCCGGCGAGGACATGAACCAGGCCGTCTCGCTCAACGGCCAGAACTATACGGCGCTGCCGAATGCCTTCCACTATCGCACCGAGTTCAACCCGAGCTGCGCCTGCAAGGCGGCCGGCCAGACCTGGGCCGACGCGCTGAAGTCGATCGACGACAAGACGTCGGCCGAGCAGCAGGGTGACATCATCGTCACCGAGGAAAGCGCCAAGAAGATGCAGCGTCCGGTGACGCGGCCGGCGTCGGCGTCCGCCAAGCGGGGCGCTCCCAGCACGCCCGATGCGGTCGCCGCGCCCCCGCCCGATGCGACCACCGGCGCCAACGCCGACAACAAGCAGATCCGCACCGTCGGTCCGACCTTCATCCCTGCGCGCTGAATGGGCGCGCAATAGCCTATCCTTCGAACGCATCCAGGGACGCGCTGCCGCTCCGCGCCACCAGCGCCTCGTCCGGCGTCGGCAGCGGCGCAGCATCATCGCGGAAACGGTTGGTGATGGGGTAGCGGCGGTCACGGCCGAAGTTACGGCCGGTGACCTTTACGCCCGGCGCGGCCTGCCGCCGCTTGTACTCGGCGATGTTGATGAGATGGTCGATCCGCGCCACGACAGCCGAATCGAAACCTGCGGCGACGATCTCCGCCAAGGTCTGCTCCTGCTCCACCAGCCGTTCCAGAATGCCATCCAGGATCTCGTAAGGCGGCAGCGAATCCTGGTCGGTCTGGTCGTCCCGCAACTCCGCGCTCGGCGGCCGCGTGATGATGCTGGGCGGGATGACCTCGCCCGAGGGGCCCAGCGCGTCGTCCGGCTTCCATGAATTGCGCAAGGCGGCGAGCCGGAACAATTCGGTCTTGTAGATGTCCTTGATCGGGTTGAAGCCGCCATTCATGTCGCCGTAGAGCGTGGCGTAGCCGACCGACATTTCCGACTTGTTGCCGGTGGTCACCACCATGGCGCCGGTCTTGTTGGAGATCGCCATCAGCAGTGTGCCACGCGCGCGGGCCTGCAGATTCTCTTCCGTGATTTCGCGCGGCATCCCCGCGAACGTCGCCGACAGGATGGCTTCGAAACCCTCGACGGCTGGCGCGATCGGCAGCACGTCGTAAGAGATACCCAGGCGGCCGGCGAGATCGGCGGCATCGTCCAACGACATCTGCGCCGTATAGCGATAAGGCAGCATCACGCCGCGCACCTTGTCGGCGCCGAGGGCATCGACCGCGATCGCCGCGCAGACAGCCGAGTCGATGCCGCCGGAAATGCCGAGCATCACCCCCGGAAAGCCGTTCTTGCGGACATAGTCGCGCAGGCCGAGCACGCAGGCCGCGTAGTCGGCCTTGTCGCCCTCGAGCAGCGGTGCGACCAGCCCCTTGGCACACCAGCCGTCATCGCCCCTCACCCAGGTCAAGGTGGTAATGTCCTCCACGAAGCCCGGCAGCTGCGCCGCCACCGTGAGGTCAGCATTGAGGACAAAGGAGGCGCCGTCGAACACCAGTTCGTCCTGGCCGCAGACTTGGTTCAGATAGACCAGTGGCAGGCCGCTCTCGGTGACGCGGGCGACTGCGACAGACAGCCGGATATCGCCCTTGTCGCGGGCATAGGGCGAGCCGTTCGGCACCACGATGATCTCTGCGCCGGTTTCGGCCAGCGTTTCGACCACATTTTCGTAGCCCTCCGACTGCTCCAGCCAGATGTCCTCGCAGATCGGAACGCCGAGCCGGACCCCGCGCACATTGACCGGACCGGCAGCAGGTCCACGCGCGAACAGCCTGACCTCGTCGAACACGCCGTAGTTCGGCAGGTTGGCCTTGAAGCGCAGCGCAGCGATCCGCCCACCGTCCAGCAGCGCGCAGGCATTGTAGAGCTTGCCGTCCTCGACCCAGGGCGTCCCGATCAGCACCGCCGGCCCGCCATCGGCGGTCTCCCGCGCCAGGGCCTCGGTCGCGGCGCGGCAGGCCGCCTGGAAGGCCGGCTTCAACACCAGATCTTCCGGCGGATAACCCGAGAGATACAGTTCCGGCAACACCATCAGATCGGCGCCGTCGGCCTTAGCCTTGGCGCGGGCGGCGCGCGCCTTGGCAGCATTGCCCTCAATATCGCCCATGGTCGGATTGAGTTGGGCCAGCGTGATCTTGAAAATGTCGCCCGGTGCGGTCATGGCGCGTGGTCACTCATAGCACGCCGGTCCGCTCCGCCAGCGCGAACAGCCAGAACCCGCCGGCCATCAACAGCGCGACGCCGACCGCGGCCGAACCGAGATCCTTGACCCGGCCGATCTGCAGGTCGTGCTCGGTGGTGAGACGATCGGCGAGCTTCTCGATCGCGGTGTTGAGCAATTCCACGACCAGCACCAGCGCCACCGCGCAGACCAGCTCGATCACCCGCATCGCCGTCGTGCCGATCACATAAGCCAGCGGCAGCGACAGGATCAGCGCGCCGATCTCCTCGCGGACGGCCTGCTCGGAACGGACCGCAAAGGCCAGCCCGTTGCGCGAATTGATGGTGGCCCGCCAGATTCGCAGCACTCATAGCCCCGCGGCTGCGGGCATCGGTGAGCTCTGGCCGCCGCGCTGCTGTTTCAACAGCTCGGCGATCAGGAACGCCATGTCGATCGACTGCTCGGCATTGAGGCGGGGATCGCAGACCGTGTGATAGCGATCGTTGAGATCCTCGTCGGAGATCGCTCGCGCGCCGCCGGTGCATTCGGTGACGTCCTGACCGGTCATCTCCAGGTGGACGCCGCCGGCATGGGTCCCCTCCGCCGCATGGACCGCGAAGAAGGCGCGGACCTCGGCCAGGATGCGGTCGAACGGACGGGTCTTGTAACCCGAATTCGAGGTGATGGTGTTGCCATGCATCGGATCGCACGACCACACCACGGTGCGGCCCTCGCGCTGGACGGCGCGGATCAGGGACGGCAGGTGATCGCCGACCTTGTCGGCGCCGAAACGGTTGATCAGGGTCAGCCGTCCCGGCTCGTTGTCAGGATTGAGCACGTCGATCAACTTCAGCAATTCATCCGGCTTCAGCGAGGGACCGCATTTCAGGCCGATCGGGTTCTTGATGCCGCGGAAATATTCCACATGCCCGTGGTCGAGCTGACGGGTTCGGTCGCCGATCCAGATGAAGTGGCCGGAGGTCGCATACCAGTCGCCGGTGGTCGAATCCACCCGGGTGAAAGCCTGCTCGTAACCGAGCAGCAGCGCCTCGTGGCTGGTGTAGAAATCGGTGGCGCGCAGCTCGGGGTGGCTCTCTAGGTCGAGCCCGCAGGCGCGCATGAAATTCAGCGCTTCCGAGATGCGGTCGGCCAGTTCCTTGTAGCGGCGCGACTGCGGTGAATCCTTGAGGAAGCCGAGCATCCATTGATGCACGCTGCCGAGGTTGGCGAAGCCGCCGGTGGCGAACGCCCGCAACAGGTTCAGGGTCGCCGCCGACTGTCTGTAGGCGTCGAGCTGACGCTGCGGATCGGGCGTGCGGGCCTCTCTCGTGAAGGCGATGTCGTTGACGATGTCGCCGCGATAACTCGGCAGCGCGACCCCGTCGATCGTCTCGGTCGCCGACGAACGCGGCTTGGCGAACTGGCCGGCGATGCGGCCGACCTTCACCACCGGCACCGCACCGGCATAGGTCAGCACCACCGCCATCTGCAGCAACACGCGGAAAAAGTCGCGGATGTTGTTGGCACCGTGCTCGGCAAAGCTCTCGGCGCAGTCGCCGCCCTGCAGCAGGAACGCCTCGCCCATCGCAACCCGCCCAAGGGCCTTTTTCAAGTTGCGGGCCTCGCCGGCAAACACCAGCGGCGGAAAGGTGGCGAGCTGGGCCTCGACCTCGGCAAGCGCCCTTTCGCTGGGATAGTCAGGCACTTGCAGCACTGGCTTCGCGCGCCAGCTGTCGGGTGTCCACCGCTCGGACATGGCCTCAACTCCTTGAGAAAAAACCGCAAACCATCCTTGGACTTATCCTTGGATTGCGAAGGGCCGCCTTATACACAGCCTGCCCTCCGGCCGCCACTTGGATTTCGCCGGCCCGCACAGGTCCATCGACAAGCCCTTGCGACACAAGCCAAATTCACATCTGCTGCCGGGAACGAGACCGTTGGGGACGCGACGTGGCCGTGGTAGGCTTGGATGCAGTAGCCTTGGATGACGTGTTTGCCGACGACATCATGATCCCGGCCATCGACGGCTATCCGCTGGCGGCCACCCTGTTTCTGCCCCGCGGGCCCAAGCGCCATGCCGTCCTGATCAATTCCGCCATCGCCACGCCGCGCCGGATCTACCGTGGGTTTGCCCGCTACCTCGCCAACCGCGGCTGCGCGGTCCTCACCTACGACTATCGCGGCATCGGCGGCAGCCGCAAAGCCGAGGTCGGCGGCCGCCACGACAAGCCGCGGTCGCTGCAAGGTTTCGAGGCCACGTTGGCAGATTGGGCGCAACTCGACATGACCGCGGCGGTCGGCTGGATGCGCGAGCGGTACAACGCCATGCCGCTGCGCTATGTCGGTCATTCCTTCGGCGGCCAGGCGCTGGGGCTGCTTTCCAACAACACTGACGTGTCGCGCGCGCTGTTCGTGGCGGCCCAGGCCGGGTACTGGAAGCTGATGAGCGGGACCGAAGGTTATCGCGTCGCCGCGCTGCTCAACAGCGTCGGTGTCCCCCTCACCCATGCGCTCGGCTACGCTCCGGGCTGGGCCGGGATCGGCGAGGACTTGCCGAAGGGCGTATTCCTGCAATGGGTCCGCTGGGTGATGAGCCCGCATTATCTGTTCGACGACGCCTCGCTGCCGAGCGTTGCCAACTTCGCCAATTTCAGCGGCGCATTGTGCGCGCTGTGCTTTCGTGACGATCCCTGGGCGACCCGACCCGCGGTCGAGTTGCTCTGTGCCCACTTTCCGGCGATCACGCCGGAAATCCTCACCGTGACGCCGGAAGACGTCGGCGCGGCGCGTATCGGCCATTTCGGATTTTTCCTTCCCGACCATCGCGACACCTTGTGGCGGGGCACGGCGGACTGGCTGTTGGAGACATGACGCGACACCAGCTGTCCCGCTCGGCGACGGTGCCAGTTTGAATTGATCGGAGCGGCGCCGAAGGCTCCATGGCCGACGAATAGGAAAGCCTTGAGATCGATGGAGATCCGATCGATCAGCTCTCCAGTTCCAGCGAAAGGCGACGGGCGCGGCTGCTGCTCTTGATGGCGAACTTGGGCAAGAAGGGTGGTCCCGCATCCGGCCGGGTGAACCATGAGGCCTCGAAGGGGATTCCGGGCCTCGTCCTTCGCGACGCTTGGCTACGCCAAGCTCCTCAGGATGAGGGGATAAAGCAGTATGACGCAGTAGTAACTAATCTCGCACTGGAGCCCCGGACATTGTTCTGCGCCAGCAGATCGGACCTCAAAATCGTGCTGCTGGACTGACTTCGAAGCTGCTTTCGCTGATCGCTTTTGGACTGCGAGCATAAAGGCTCGGACCATCCCAACTGATCATCACCCGGTCGAGGCTCCGATCTCGTTGACTGCAAGACACAGCAGCTCTGTGCCGGCTGCCCGTCGGGCGACTCACCTGAACCATGGCTGGCCCGAATATGCGGAGCAACCTTCCCTTCTCGCTCGATCGCTACCAAAATGATCTGCGCCAACAAACTCATTTCGCGCGCCGCTTCAAGCGGATGCCCCCTGTCTGCCCCGGTTGCGCAAATATTTCTATTTCTTTTTTTCGGAATTTGATGTCTTATCACGCCGTCCCGTCTCGATCAGAGGGGCGCTTCGCGGTCGTCACGGACGTTGAGGCGGGATGCGGTGGGCGTGTCGATGTTGCAGCGTGGCTTGTCCATGCCGACGAACAGCGTTGATGCGCACGGTCAAGTCGCGTGGTCCTGACACCCCGACGCTGGTGTCCCGCGATGGCGCAGCGCAAGCTGCGTTGTCGCGCACGGTGGCCAACAAGCCCGGAGCACCGGGGAGAACGCGAAGCAGCCGTTCCAACCATTGCGCGGGGAATGCCGGGTTGTCTCGGCTGAACCTATGGTACCTGCCGCCTGCATTTTTTTCGCAGGCGGGCCATGGGTGCGGCCAGCACCCGGCATTTCCCGTGCCCTCTATTTCAGGAGGGCAGGTCCACGAGCAAAGCTCGGACGCGCGAATCGCGCCGCGAGACCGCGGCACTGCGCCCGACCTGAACAAAGCAGGAACAATTGATGGTGCGCTCGGAGGGACTCGAACCCCCACGATTTTACTCACTGCCACCTCAAGGCAGCGCGTCTACCAATTCCGCCACGAGCGCAAAGGGAAGCCGGGACCGACATCGGCCGAACCGGATCAACGGCGCCGATGTAACAAATCGATGCTGGGGCGACAAGTCCCGGCGGCACCTCAATGCCCGGGTTTATCGCGAGTTTTTTGGGCCGCTAACCCCCACCGATCTTTTTCGGCAACATCTGCTTGACTTCGACCGCAATGCGATTGCGATCGACCAGGACGACGCCGCTCGCGATCGGCAGGTTGTTGGCCAGGACCTTGACTTCGTCCGCCTCGGTCGCATCGAGCTCGATGATGGCGCCGCGCGACAGGCGCAGAACCTGGTGGACAGGCATGGTGGCGGTGCCGAGCACGACCATCAGATCGACCGTGACTTTATCGAGGGTTGACACTGCAAGACCACCAAAATCCAGACAAAATCGTCTGCCTCAGAGATCATCATGTTAGGGTTAGCCAATGGTTAACAGTCGCGAAAACCTCGATCTGACGCGCTTTGCCGCTCCCCGCGGCAGCGATGTCGCATGGCGCATCTCGGATAGCCCCGTGGGCTACGCGGACGCGATCGCCACCATGGAGGAGCGCGTGGCCGCGATCGCGGCCCATGATGCGCCGGAACTGGTGTGGCTGCTCGAACACCCGCCGCTTTACACGTCCGGCACCTCGGGCAAGCCGTCGGACCTGCTCGATCCGCGTTTTCCGCTGATTCCAAGCGGCCGCGGCGGCCAGCTCACCTATCACGGCCCAGGCCAGCGCATCGCCTATGTCATGCTGGACCTGAAGCGCCGCCGCCCCGACGTCCGCGCCTACGTGGCGGCGCTGGAGGAATTGATCGTCCGGACGCTTGCCGCGTTCAACGTGCGCGGCGAGCGGCGCGAGGACCGCGTCGGGGTCTGGGTCAGGCGGCCGGACAAGGGGGACGGCTACGAGGACAAGATCGCCGCCATCGGCGTGCGGCTGAAGCGCTGGGTGTCGTTCCACGGCCTCGCCATCAATGTCGAGCCCGATCTGTCGCATTTCAAAGCCATCGTGCCCTGCGGCGTCGTCGATCCGCGCTATGGCGTCACCAGCCTGGTCGACCTCGGCCATCCCGTCAGCATGGCCGATGTCGATGTCGCGCTGCGTCAGGCCTTCGAGGACGTCTTTGGTTCCACGATCGCACAGTTGTCGGAAACCGCCTGACTCATGCCGCCGCGCGCTGCGGCGACACGCCGAGTTGGCCCGCGATGGTGCGACGCTCCTGGGTCAGGCCGCCGAAACCATAGGCGTCGGCCTTGACCTCGTCGACATGGAGATAGGTCTCGTTGTGCAGCGGCCCCAGCAGTTCCGCCATGCGGGCAAACACCGCGGCGAGATAGGCCGCCTTCTCGTCCTTGGTGTTGGTGCCCTCGCTGACATGGATGTCGATCCAGTAGCTGGCCAGCTGCTGCTCCGCCAGCGAGGCTCCGCCCGCAAACCAGCTCTCGGGATCGACGGCCTGGACGATGACGGCAGTGACCTTCGGATCCTTGCGCAGGATCTTGGCGGTGAGATCGGTGATTGCGGCGACAATCCGCGGCTTCAAGGTCGGCGACTGATGCTGGCTCGCGTAGGTGATGGTGATCAGCGGCATGGTGGGCTCCTTTTGTTTGCGCGCCTGGCTTGCGCCTCGCATAGACACCTAGCGCCGCCCGCATCATTTTGATATGTTATTAGAATGAATATCATTGATAACGGTTTGTAATGAAGGCGATCCTCGACATTCCCGCCGTGCAGGCCTTCCTGCTCGTGGCCGAGCTGCAGAGCTTCACGCGCGCGGCCGAAGCGGCGGGCACCACGCAGGCCGCGGTCAGCCTGAAGCTGCAGCGCCTGGAGGCCGCGCTCGGCAAACGGCTGGTCGATCGTTCGCCGCGCGCGGTCAGGTTGACCGCCGAAGGTGCCGTCTTCGCCGACCATGCCCGGGCGCTGATGGCAGCCCACGATCGCGCGGTGGCAGCGCCGGTGGAAGCGCGGCCGATCCTGTTGCTCGGCATCAGCGACCATGTCGCAGGCCCCGAACTGGTCCCGATGCTGGAGCAGCTTCGTGCAATGTCCTCCCGACTCGTGCTCGGCGTCAGCGTCGGCTTTTCGCGCGACCTGCTCGATCGCTACGATGCAGGTCGGCTCGATGCCGTGATCGTGCGTCAGGAGGCCGGTCGACGCGGCGGAGAAACGCTGGTCGACGACGAATTCGGCTGGTTCGCGGCGCCGCGCTGGCAAGCGAGGCATGGCGAACCGCTGCCCCTGGCGACACTCGCGCCACCCTGCGGCGTGCGCGCACTTGCGATTCGCGCGCTGGACAAAGCTGGCCGCGCCTGGAGCGAAGCCTTTGTCGGCGGTGGCGTGAGCGCTGTCGTCGCCGCCACATTGGCTGGTCTTGCGGTGGCGCCGCTGGCGCGGCGGATCGTGCCAGCGGGCCTGATCGAGATCGGAAGCGAGCTTGGCCTGCCGCGGCTCGGCCGCTCGAAGGTGGTGCTGCATGCAAAGGCCGGCGATGCACTCAAGCGCGCCGCCCTCCACACCCTGTCCGCGACGTTTCGCAGTCACACGACGTCCGCGTGATTGACGCGCCACCTTCGTCATGTAGCATGATGCGAATTGAAGATCGGAGTCGGCCGCCATCGCCGGGCTCATTGCGAGCGACGTACCAATTTCAAGACGTACCAATTTCAAAAATGCCATGGCGCGGTGAAGATGAGTGATACGCGTCCTGAGCCATTGCGTCGCTTTTCGGTGATCCGGACCTCGGATTCTGAAGAGTTGCGACGACTCGGCATGTATTGGCTTGAAGCCAGCCGCATCGATCTGCGCCATGTCGGCGCCTTCCACGCCCGGCTCAACGCAATCGAGCTCGAATCGATCAGCCTCGCGTTTGGCGCCACCAGTTGCGATCTCGTCGCCGACCACCTGCCCCGTGACGTGGTGCGGTTGCAGATCGCGCTCAAGGGGCGCGGACTCACTTCCGCCGGCGGAAGGATGACCGATGTCAATGAGGACCAGTTCGCGATCGCCCCTGCCGGCATTCCCTGGCAGATGGCCAGCCAGGGCGGCCATGAACGCCTGACGGCGCGACTCAATCAGCAATCCCTGATGCAAAAGCTGGCTGCTCTTGTCGGCATCAAGCCGAAGGCCGACTATACCTTCGAGGGCGCGATCCCGGCCGATGATCCGCGCGCGCGCAGTCTGTTGCGGCTGCTCGAATTCCTCTTGAGCCAGTGGGACGAGGGCGCCGCGGCGTTTCCGGCGGCGGTCTATCGCGAGCTCGAAGACGCAGTGCATGTCGCCTTCCTGTCCGCGAGTCGCCACCAATTCAGGGAGCTGCTGGATACGCCCGGGCCGCTGCCGGAATTCAGCCTGGTCCGGCGGCTGGAGCAGTTCATCGAGGCCCGCTGGCGCGAGGCAATTACAATCGAGCTCCTCGTCGCCGAGGCCGAGGTCAGCGCGCGCTCGATCTTCAGAGCCTTCGAGCGCGTGCGCGGTTATTCGCCAATCGCCTTCGCCAAGGCGGTCCGTCTGCGCCATGCCCGCGAACTGCTGCTCTCCGGCGATCCCGCCGTCACGGTGACCTCGGCCGCGGCAGCCTGCAACTTTGCCAATCCCGGACATTTCGCGCGCTATTACCGCGCGACCTTCGGCGAACTGCCCTCCGCCACGGTGTCCAGAGCAGCACGATAGGCCGTCACAGGATCGCCTGCAGCGCACTGCGCAGGCTCTGGTGACGGAACACGAAGCCGTTGCTGAGCGCCTTGTTCGGCACCACGCGCTGCCCGCCCAGCAGCAATTCGTTGGCGAGGTCGCCGCCGGCCCGGCGCAGCAGGCGGTCCGGCACGCGCAGCACGGCCGGACGATGCAGGCAGCGCGCGAGCTCTGCGGTGAAGGTGGCGTTCCTGACCGGAAGCGGCGCGGTGGCGTTGAGGGGACCCGCGATCTCCTGTTTCGCGATCGTGTAGGCGATCAGCCGAACCAGATCATCGCGCTCGATCCACGACATCCATTGCAGCCCCGAGCCGAGCCGACCACCGAGGCCAAATTCGAACGGCGTCAACAGCCGCGCCAGGAAGCCGCCGTCGCGGCCGACCACGAGCCCGATGCGCAAGGCAACCACCCGCACGCCGTGAGCTTCCGCAGCGGATGCCGCCTGCTCCCAGGCCTCGCACAGATCATGGCTGAAGCAGTCATGCGACTTGGCCGATTCCGTCAGCGGCTGGTCCTGCCACAGCCCGTACCAGCCGATCGCAGACCCATTGACCAGCACCTTCGGCTTGTGCACGAGACGCGCGATCAGCCGCACGACCTCGCCGGTCATCGTCAGGCGCGACTGCAGGATCGCCTGCCGCTTGGCCTCGGTCCACAGCCCGTTGCCGATCGGCTCGCCCGCGAGATTGACGATCGCATCGATCGCAGTATTGGCTGCGAGTTGATCCAGGCTGGTCAGCAATGTGATCGGCGGCGGCAGCGACAATGCTTTCGCAGGATCACGGACCAGCGCGATGACGTGATGACCGGCCTCGGTCAAGCTCGCAACCAGGCGGACGCCGATGAAGCCGGTCGCGCCCGTCACCAGCACCGTCTGCGACGGCGGCAATCCCGCGACGAGCTCCGCGGCCGGCGCAGTCGTCATGCGGGCGAGCCGCCGGGCCGCCGAAAAATCCCTCAGACCACACAGGCCGGCGCCGACGGCCGCCGCCACCGCGATCAGGCTCAGCACACCGTGAGCGGCCAGCACGAGTCCGGTCGGCTGCATCGCCCAGCCCAGCAGCACCGGCAACAGCAGCACCAGGATGGCACCATAGTTGATTGCGAGCAGCGTGTGGTTGATGCGTTCGCTCGGCGGCAGCTTGCGGCTCAGATCCTCCTCGATGAAATCCATCAGGGTGATGACCACTTCCGCAGCCAGCACCGCGACCACCAGCATCGCCCAGATGCCGTGCACTTCGAACGAGCCGAGCACCAGGAACAGCAGCGCATAGAGCCAATTGCGCAACGCATGCAGTTTGAGCTCGCCGCGCTGCGACGGCCGCCAGGCCAGCCGTTCGGTGAACTCGTGATGATAAAAGGTATCGAACACGCCCATCACGACCTGGATCGCGATCAATGTCCACAGCAGTGGCGTCATGATGAGGCCTCCCGAAACACGCCGGACTGGCTGACGATGCAGCCGAACCGCGGATGAACGATCTCGAGCCTGAAGCGGAAGGCGCCACAGCCGAGATCGGAATGGGTCACGGTGAGATCGCCGGGACTGAGCCATTGCGGCAGAGCCCATCTGCGTCCCGCGATCCTGACGGCGTACGCCGTGCTGTGGAATTCGAGCGCGCCGTCGGCGACCGCGATGCGCAAGTCCATGCTGAGGCCGAAGCCGAGATATTCCTCGAGACCGGTGGGACCGGCGAAACGCTTGGCTGAATGGATCACCTGCGGAAAGCCGTGCCGGCGGCCCGCGATGCGGGTCCAGATCTGGCCGCCGCTTGCCGCATCCTCGGTGACCGCGACGATCATCGGAACGCCGGTCTCGGCGCTGGTCGGCAGCGGGCCGCCGATCAGGCGGGCGAGTTGCGCCAACCACCAGCCGGCGCGGCTAAGATGCGCATGATCGACCTCGCCGACATAGACGATGGTGGCGCCATCGGCGAGGCGGGTGGAGAAACGCCGCCAGATCGCGACCGGCAGCCGCCCCCAATCCGCATCGGGCAGCAAGGCGTGAAAGCGGTGGTCGCCGAGCAGTTTCGGATGCGAAGGAGCCGAAACATTGCGGTGTCGCGCTGACGCCATGGCAGCCTCCTCAATGACGCTCTTCGTTGCCAGCCCTGGACTTGCCCAGGGGCAGCAGATGGGCGATCTTTTCGCCGAGCTTCAGCAGCGCGACCAGGCGCGGCCGCGGCACTTTCAGCATCTGCGCGTACCAGCGGTCGACCAGCTCGGTGAACGCCAGCATGTCCTTCAGCCGCTTGTCCGCCACCGCGCTGATGCTGGGGTCGTCGGTGGCCTCGGCGACGCAGGCGCGCAATGCGGCGATCGCCGGATCGATCTCGCGCTCCTTGCGGCCGGCGGCGATGCGCTGCGCCACCTCCCAGATGTCGGTCTCGGCCTCGTAATGATCGCGGCGGTCGCCGAGGATCGGCACCCGATGGATCAAATTCCACGCCAGCAGCTCCTTCAACGAATTGGACACGTTGGAGCGCGCCATGCCGAGCGTGTCGGCGATGTCCTCCGCCGTCATCGGCTGCTCCGCCAGATAGAGCAGCCCGTGGATCTGGCTCACCGAGCGGTTCACCCCCCATTGGTCGCCCATGTCGCCCCAATGCAGGATGAAGCGCTCGACCGCAGGAGGGAGTTTCTTCTTACCAGTTATTTCTGTCATAACAGAAATATCCGACCGGACGGAGAGAATGTCAAGGGCAGCCGCTGCTCGCGCTTACGACGCCGGACCGAAAAAATGAATGAGCAGGAGGATGAGCGAGGCCCAAAACAGAAAGCCGACAAACGTGCACGATCGGTAACCCGCGATGATCTCGCCGGCCGCCCGGGTCGGGACGACCCGTACGCGGCCGATCGGTTCGCGCAACGGCGCAACCTTGATGCGGCCGAAGGTGATCAGGGGCAGCAGCAGCCGCCCCGTGGCATAGAGCGCTGCATACAGCATCAATTCGAGGACAAAGCGCAGCGCTGCCAGGAGAAAATCCGCCATAGGGATTCGTCGCCGATGATCGATCGACGTTCAATCAAAAACGAACATGCTGAGACGTCTGCAACGGAATTCCGCTAAAATGGAGAACTACACGCAAGTCGCTACAGCGTCGGCAGCACCGAGAAATCTTCCCCTGCCCGGCGCAGCTTCAAATGGTCTGGTCCAGCGGCCTCATCGGCCACGGCATCGACACGGCAAGCCGGCGGCCCCTTCCGGCACAGCGCGACCATCTCGGCGACATCGGCTGCTGGCCCCGCGAACAGCGCCTCGACACTGCCATCCCTGCGATTGCGCACCCAGCCTTCGAGGCCGTTCATGGTGGCCTGGTCGTCGACCCAGGCGCGATAGCCGATGCCCTGGACCCGGCCGCGGATCGTCACCAGCACGATGGCCCGGTCCGCCGTCATGGCTTGAGCCCCAGAACGTCGCGGCTGCGCAATTTCACCTCGGCGTCGCGGGTGACGCGCGCGGTCAGGTCGGCCGAGGCGAGCCCCGCGAGCTGCTTCGGCTGTCGTCCCGCGCGCAGCGCCTTCAGAGTCTCATAGACCGCCTGCGTTGCCGCCGCGATCGGCGCGTGGCCCTGCAGCGCGATCCGGACGCGGCGGGAGGCGAGATAATCGAGATCCGACATCTCGTCCGGCGCGCCGCCGAGCACGATCGGCAGCTGCGTGGCATCCGCGATCGCGTCGAGTTCGCTGCGCGTCTTGATCCCGGTGAAGAACAACCCGTCAACGCCTGCGGCCTCATAGGCCCGCGCGCGCGCGATCGCGTCATCGAGGGAAGAGATCGATGCCGCCCCGGTGCGGCCAAGGATGACCAGCGACGGATCACCGCGGCCATCAAGCGCGGCTTTCATCTTGCCTGTGCCTTCATCCAGCGAGATCAAGTGTGGTTTGGCTTCGCCATAGGCCTGCGGCAGCAGCGTGTCCTCGATGGTGAGGCCGGCGGCGCCCGCCGCTTCCAATTCCTGCACCGTACGGCGAACGTTGAGCGCGTTGCCATAGCCGTGATCGGCATCGACCAGCACCGGCAGAGAGGCCGCGCGCGACATCCGCCGCATCTGTTCGCAAAGTTCGGTCAACGTGATCAGCGCGATGTCGGGATCGCCGAGCACCGCGAGCGAGGCCACCGAGCCGCCGAACATCCCGAGTTCGAAGCCGAGATCCTC
>Ga0302322_100002017_pt1 | contig 16978 bp, 15 predicted proteins | sample Fen_T0_2_FD_203757 | JGI IMG/M metagenome (GOLD analysis project Ga0302322, IMG submission 203757) | Peat permafrost microbial communities from Stordalen Mire near Abisko, Sweden - Fen_T0_2 | ecosystem: Environmental > Terrestrial > Soil > Wetlands > Permafrost | place: Sweden: Abisko... | reverse complement strand
CAGGGCATGCACGCCGGGTTGGACGCCGAGCAGATCAGCCACCTAACGGAAGATCTGGTGCGCGCGCGGGGCGATCTGGCGAACGCGGACGCGCGGCTGGATGCGGCGCGCGGCCGGGCCGGGGCCGCCGCCCAGGCCGCGATCACGTCATCGGTGACGCAATCGCGGCTGCAACAGGATCAGTTGGCGGCCCAGCTACAGGCCCGCCAGGCCCATCAGGGCGCCAATCACCCCGAGGTCGAGGCGCTGCGCCGCCAGCTCGCTGAATCCCAGCGGGGCGTCGCGTCTGAAATAGGCAGGGTCGTCGCCGCGGTGGAGGCGGAACGGCGCGCGGCGGCCGGACGGGTGGTGGCATTGGAGAGCAATCTGGACGACGCGCGGCGGGAAGCGAACCGCGTCGCTCAGACTCAGATTCCGTTGAACGCCCTGCAACGTGACGCCGATGCGGCGCGGGATCAACTGCGTGCGACATTGGAACGAATTCAGCAGACGGCGCAGCAGGCCGCGCTGGAAGCGCCGGACGCGCATGAAATTTCCCAGGCGCTGCCACCGGAGTTTCCGTCATATCCGCGCACGGTTCCCTGGATGGCCGGCGCCATCGCGGCCGGCCCGTTGCTGGGCTTGTTGCTGGTCTATCTGCTGGAACGCGCCAGCACGGCCGCGCGCAGTACGGGCGATATCCGCGCCGTCACGGGGCTTCCCTGCTTCGCGCTGCTGCCAGAGGTCTCCCGCCGGGCACGCGGGCGGTATTCGCTAGAGGATTATGCCGCCAGCCAGCCACTGACGCTGTTCGCGGAACAAATACGCTGCGTGCGCGCGGGGCTTTGGCTCGGTCCGCGGCGGCCGCGCGTGATCGCCATCACCGCCGCGCGGCCGGCGGAGGGCAAGTCGGTCCTGACACTCGCGCTTGGCCAGTCAGCCCGGCGCGCGGGCGCGCGGGTCATCGCGGTGGAGTGCGATCTCCGGCAGCCGTGCTTCGCCGCGCGCCTGGGCGACACGCATCGGACCGGCCTGGCGGATCTTCTGGGCGGTGACGCGGCGCTGGCCGATGTCATCCGCCAGGATGGCGCGGGCGGCATGGATTACATCCTGGCGGGTAGACCCGGCGGGGACACGCTGTCGCTGTTTACCTCCGGCGCGATGGAGCGGCTTCTGCACACATTACGAGACCACTACGATCTGATCCTGCTGGACGCGCCGCCCGTGCGCGCGGCGAGCGAAGCCCGGGTGATCGCGGCCACGGCGGACGCGGCGGTGCTGTGCGTACGGTGGGGGTCCACGCCCCGCGCCGTGATCCGCCAGGCGTTGGACATGCTGGACGAGGCCGGGGCGGCGATCGTGGGCACGGTGCTGACCCGCGTGGACACGGGTGCCCATCGCCGGTCCGGTCATGCCGACGCCGATATGTACCACCGGGCCTATCGCGCCTATCGCGGGGGCTAGCATCATGGATACCGGCATTCGCGCGCGGCACCCCCAGCGCGCGTCCCGCGGCGTGAGCGCGGCGGCGATCGTGGTTTCGGCCGTGCTGCTGCTTTGGCCGGCGGCGTGGAACGGCTATCCGATCGTGTTCGCCGACACCGGCACCTATTTGTCCCAGGCGGTGCATCGCTATCTGGGCTGGGACCGTCCGGTCTTTTACAGCCTGTTCATGCTGCCGCTGCACCTGACACTGACCACCTGGCCGGTGGTTGTGGCTCAGGCCGTGCTCGCGGCGGTGGTTCTGCACCTGACCCGGTGCCTCCTGCTGCCAGGCGTGAACTCCTGGATCCTGGTGCCATTCGCGCTGTTCCTGTCCGTCACCACCTGGCTGCCCTGGCTGGTCAGCGAACTGATGCCCGACGTGTTCACGCCATTGCTGGTGCTGATCCTGAGCGTGCTGGTCCTGGGACGGAGGCCGCTGGTGCCTGATTGCTCTCATAATGCCGTGGCAGCGCATCCTCATCGTCATGGCCCGGCATGTCCGGGCCATGACGCGGAAGACGCTCGCGGTACGTCAATGGTTCGAACGATCACTATTATCCCGTTCGCCGCGTTCCTGATCGCGGCACAGCAATCCAGCGTCCCGCTCGCGCTGGCGGTGCTCGCGGTGCTGGGACCGTTGCGCTGGTGGCTGGACAAACCCCGCTGGCGCCAGATCGCGCTACCCTGGCTGGCGCCAGCGCTGGCCATCGCCGCGCTGGCCACCGTCAGTGCCGCCGGACACGGGCGCGCCGCGGTGTCTCCCTATGGCAACGTCTTCCTTCTGGCCCGCGTGATCTACGATGGGCCCGGGATGATCGTGCTCCACCGGGACTGCCCCGGCGCGGGATGGCGTCTGTGCCCGTTCCTGGACCGGTTCCCAGCCAGTTCGGATGAATTCCTGTGGCGCGCGGACAGCCCGGTTATTCTGGCCGGCGGGCACAAGGCGGTCTCCACCGACGCGGACGCCATCATCCTGTCCGCCTTGCGCGCCGAGCCGGCGGCCGCCGCGCGGGCCGCGGTGGCGAATGCCTGGGAACAGCTGACCCGCTTCACCAGCGGCGACGGTCTGGAAACCTGGCCGGATCAGATCACGCCGTGGATCGCCCGCGATTTCCCAGCCCGCGAGCTAGCGGCCTATGCCGCTGCCCGCCAGCAGAATGGCACACTGACAGTCCCGCCCTGGCTGGCCGCCATCCATCGGGTCACGGCGCTTCTAGGCATTGCCGTTTGCTGCCTGCTGTTCCCCATGGCGGCGTGGCGGCGGCATCGCGCGGTGGGTCTCCTGGCGGCCGTGCTGGTGACGCTTCCCGCCAGCGCGCTGATCACCGGCGCTCTGTCGGGGCCGCATGACCGCTACCAAAGCCGGGTCATGTGGCTGGCGCCATGCGCCGCCCTGTTGTGCGCCCCGGCGCTGTTCCGCCGCCCGGCATGAACCGGCATGTCCTTTGGTCCGCGATCGAGGCGGTGTGCGGTGGCGGCCTGTCCCTGCTCGGGTCCTTCGCCATCGCCCGCGTCATCGGCCCGGCCGAACTGGGCATCGGCGCCGCCGCGGTGTCCGTGCATGTGCTGCTGTGGGTCGCGGTCAACGGGTTGCTGGCGGACGCACTAGTGCAGCGGCCAGCTGTCGACGGCGCGGCCCTGGCCGGGGCGCTGGCGGTGGCGCGCGGCATCGCGCTTGCCGCCTGTGCCATTCAGGTGGCCACGGGCTGGTTCCTGGCATGGTGGCTCGGCGACGCGCGGCTAGAGGCGATGGGTCTCCTGCTGGCTCTGCCATTTCCCCTCGTCGGCCGCGGCGGCGTGGCACAGGGGATGCTGACCCGGGGACGCGCCTACCGGCACCTCGCCGAGCGGACGATTCTGGGACAGGGCCTGGGCACGCTGGTTGGCGTTGCGATGGCACTGTCCGGATGGGGCGCCTGGGCGCTGGCGGCACAGCAGGCCGTCGCGTCAGGCGCCGGTGCCTTGATTCTGATCCTACGGGCGGGTCCGATGCCGAGGCCGCGATGGCATTGGCCGTCGGTGCGCCCGTTGCTGGCGGCCGGGCTTCCGCTGGGCGCCAGCACCATCGTGCAAATTGGCCGCTACCGCTTGTTCGCGGTGCTGATCGGTATGACCGCGGGCCCCGCCGCGCTGGGACAGGTGCATATCGCGTTCCGCCTGGTGGATACGGTGCGGGAGCTGCTTTTCACCGCGCAGTGGCGGCTGATGTTGCCCACGCTGGCCGAGCATCAGCACGACCGCGCGGCGTTGCTGGCGGCGGTGGACCGGCTGCTGGCGCGATCCAGCCTGGTGGCCATACCGCTTTGCGCCGCCATGGCCCTGGCATTGCCATGGGGCGTGCCATTGCTGATGGGCCGGGTCTGGGCCGAGGCGGGGGTGGCGGCGGAGCCCCTGGTGGCGCTGACGGCGCTGATGGCCCTGATGTTTCCGTCCGGCGTCGCGCTGGTCGCGGCGGGACAGGCGCGGTTCACGTTGTATGCGAACATCGCCGGGCTGCTCGCCACCGCGGCGGGAGTGCTGCTGATACGGCCGGACGATCCCTGGCCGGCGGTGCTGGTGTGGTGCGGCGCGCAGATTTTTGTCACGCCCTATGCACTATGGGTGAACGCGCGGGCCCTGGGCGTTGGACCCGGGCGGCCCTTGCGGGCGGGACTCCGTATGCTGGGTCTGGGCCTGGCGGGTGTGATGGCGATAGCCTGGGCGGCGCACCCAGGCTGAATTTCGTCATTCCGGCGGGGCGCCGCGTTACGCCACGGCGGCTCAGTCGTTGCACCAGTGTATGGAGCGCCAGATACCGCCGCCTTTTTGGGGGCTCATGCGGCGATTTGTTCACCCATCGGCGAACAACCCCACCGGAGCGCCCGCCGCGGGAGCCTTGGCGCGGAACAATCCACCCAGTGTGGGAAACTGTTCCAGGATTTCCTTGGATTTTCCTTCCCGCAACGAGGTCACGTACATGTACCCTTCGGCGAAGCACGGCATGGTCGGGCCAGGGACCGGGAACGGCAGTTTCTTCAACAATTGTCCGGCGGGCGAGAAGCAGTTGACGCAGGCGGCCGATGGGCCGGCCGACCAGTAGTTTCCGTCGGTATCGACGGCGGCGCCGTCGGGACGGCCATCTTCGTTGGTCAGCTTCGCGATGATCCGGTGGTTCGCCATCCCGCCGGTCGCGGGATCGAAATCCCATGCCTCGATGATCGCGGATGTCGAATCAGAATGGTACATGATCTTGCCATCCGGCGACCATGCCAGGCCGTTCGACACCGCGTACCCCTCCGATTTCTTCTCGATCCGCCCGTCCGCCGTCACGCGGTACAGCGATCCCGTCGGCTGGCGCGGGGAACGCTCGTCCATCGATCCCACCCAGAACGCGCCGTCGGGGCCGGTCTTGCCGTCGTTCAGGCGGTTGGTGGCGGGCTCATTCAGCACCGGCGTCAGCGCGGACACCGTCTTCGTCCGGGGATCGAACAGCACCACGCGATGCCGTAACGCCACCACCAGCCTGCCGGAGCGGCAGAGGCCAAAGCTGCCGACGACCTCTGGCAGGTCCCAGGTTTCCCGCGCATCGGTGTCGACCGACAAAGCGTGGATCTTCATCCCGCCGATATCGCAGAACAACAGCCGCCGCGTGGCCGGGTCCCAGACCGGGCATTCCGATACGCCGCTTCTGGTGTCCCAGACGAGTTCAAAGCCGCTCATGATCATGGTCTCCGTTTGGTCAGGCGCGCCTGACGTTCCAGAACACGGGATTGCCTTTCAGGATTCCCGTCAAGTCCGCCCGTTGGGCCGTGGGCATCGCATATTGCCCGAGGGGAATGTACGGTGCGGGAATCCACGTCTCTTCATAACCGTTCTCCGGTTCGCTTCCGGGCGCGCTTCGCCCTCCCATTTCAGCAGCATGACAGGCTGGTCCGAAGCGTCCGGGGATGGGCCGGTAGCCGCCCCGGCCATTGAGGTGAAGCTGGATGAACTGGTCTTGCCGATCGTGGCCCGCCGCAGCCGAGGGACCATTCACCGCCCGCTCGATCGCGCGCCTCACGTTGATGATCAGGCGGATCCGAGACAAATAGGGCAGACTTCGCTGTTCCGCCTCACGCATGACCGCGGCATCCTGGTCCCAGTCCACATCGATGCGGCCCGCGTAGGTGTCCACCGGAACTGGCCCGCCACGATTGGCTCAACCAACGGGTGTTCGCCTGTCGGGTGCACTGAAATCAGGGCATGATCTTTGTTCATGCCTGTAAATTTCTGCCGACTCTATCAAGGGGGCCAGCTCAACCGCCGGATTTGGGATGAAAAGCGTGATTCGCCTCCGCCCTCATCCCGGCACCCGTCCCTTGATCGCATTGGCATGAGCCGAGTAGGTGATGCGGCTGTTGGTGTCGGGCGGCAATGCGGCCCTTACACGTGCCTTGACCCGTTCAATCGCGTCCGGCGGCAGTGACGCCAGCGCCGCCTTGGCACCCCCCACCGCGGTGGTCACCGACCAGAATGTATCGAAGTCATCAAAGCCGCGCTCCGGGGAGATAACCCGGGTCTCGATCTCCTGGAGCCCCGCGTTGGTCCATACGTCCCGCGGCGTGTCCAGCTTCGCCACCCAGGCACTCGGCGGACCCGACGACGTTCTGCCTTCGGCACGCACCGCCGACGACACCGGCCACGGCGGAGAACCGTCGGCTTCGGTGTCCCAGACATAGGCGGTCACCCATCCGCCTGGGCGCACGACGCGGACCATCTCGGCGACACCCTTGATCGGGTCGGGCACGAAGAACAGGACCAGCGCCATCACCGCGATATCGAAGCTGTCGTCGGCGTATGGCAGCGCCATCCCATCGCCCTGGTGAAATGCGGCATTCGCGGCCGAAAAATGTGTGCGTGCAAAGGCGAGCTGACTGTCCGAAGGGTCGATGCCCTGCAAGGCGGCCGGGGCGCAGTTTCGCAGGATCAGATCGGAAAACGCACCACTGCCACAGCCGATATCGACCCAACGCTGGCCGGAGGCTGGTTTGAGCCAATCGAGAAACACTTGGCCGGCGATGCGGCTCCAGGTGCCCGTCATGCGGTCGTAGGCTTCGCCATTGTCAAATCGAATTGGTTGTGCCGGCATTGGACACCCTGTCTACCAGACTTCCCGTATTGCGGCCTCACCGGCCGAAAGTTGGGAGGACGGTGGTTTTGGGTTTGGCGTGCGTCAATCGCTATACTTCTCCATGAAGATGCTGTAGCGGTCCACCCGGTGCAGTCCTCGGGCGCGCAGCAGAGTGGGCCAGCCGACTGGGTGCGTTCCTCGAGTTCGGCATAAGTCAACACATTGCCCGACCCGGCCATGATCACCGCAGGTTTGGGCGGCCGCATCATTCCGGAAAGCCAGACGCTGTAATCGTTCCGCCAGGGACCGTTGCAAGGCGGCATCCGGCGCGGTGAACCGCTGGTTCCGCGCGGCCTCGATCTCCGGGCTGTCCGGCCAGCCGGGCGCCGCGGACTTCCCGTTGCCACGCGGGAAGATATGACCGGCCGGATTGATCATATCCAGTCCGGCCCAACTGGTATGGAAAATACGCCGGCCTCCCTGATCCACCGGATCGGTCTTGACCCGCCGCCGCGCCACTGCTGCCCAGTTCATGGTCGGCGCGTCCACCGTCATGCCGAGCTTGCGTAACGTGTCCGTCGTGATTTCCGCCAAGCGCGGGCGGATGCGATATCCGTGGGCGTCAGCACGACGATTGTCTCACCCTTGCACCCGGCGGCCTCCAGCGCGCGCTTCACGATCAAGCGATCTCGCTCGAACTCGCATTGAAGGCCACGCCACACGATTTGTTCACATAATCTAAGCTGCCCGGACGCGAAACGCCGCGGGAAAACCCGGAACGCCCCGCCAAAAAAGCCGGCGATACCGCCCGGCGGCTTGCCGTCGAAATCGCGGTAACCGTGGCGGCGGTCTCTAGGGTTTCATTCCTCCAAGAGGTGAAATAGTGTAGCGCCGCTACCAACAAGTCAGGAGGGAGCTGCCATGCTGTTCTGTATCACCGCGAATTACACATCACAGGCAGTGACTGCCTTGATGGAAAATCCGTCCAACCGTCAGCAGGCGATCGAGCAACTGATCGCGGCCGCTGGGGGTAAGTTGGTTTCCTTCTATGGCACCGTCGCGGAAGGTCCGGGCGTGCTCGCGATCATCGACGTCGATCCCGCCGTAGCACCATCGATCCTCGGCGTCGTGACGTCGGCTGGCACAATTCATAATGTCAGGATGCAGCGGCTGCTCTCTCAGGATGAGATTGCTGGCGTCCGGCAAAAGGGACGGGAGCTTCGCGCTGCCTACAAGGCGCCCGGTCAATAGGTCAAACCTGGGCGGCTTGTTCCTCTCAGCCGCACAGGCATTGACAGTAAATATAGGAAGAAAACAATGCTTCGAATCAAATCAGACTTGGCGCTGGTTGCCTTGTGCGCCGCCGTGGCGAGTTGCGCGCAGGTGCAGAGTAAGGAAGATATGATGGCGGCCGCCGGATTCACCGTCGTGCCGGCGAACACGCCCCAGCGGCAAGCCTCTATGAAGCGGTTGCCACCACATAAATTTGTCCAGCAGGCGCGCAACAATGCGATGATCTACACGTACGCGGATCCGACAATCTGTAACTGCCTCTATGTCGGCAATCAGGCGGCATACGACCGCTACCGTGCCGAGGTGTTCCAGAAGAATCTTGCTGACGAGCAGCAAATGACCGCTCAGATGAACGAGATGAACTGGGATGGCTGGGGTCCAGGTTGGTACTATTAGGCTCAAAACCCAATAACCTGCTCGCGGAATCCCTCCAACGGTGATTCTCCGCCCACGAGTGACGCGGGTTGTCATGAGCCGTGACCTGTTTTGGCCGGCCAGCGAACAATGGGCCGGAATCGAGCCCCTCTTGCCATCCGGCGTTCGAGGCAAACGCCCGGACTGGATGATCGGCGGGTGATGGATATCCGTTAACACGCTGCGTCGCGCGGCCGGACATGCTATCAATAGCGTCGACGCGTTCGGAACTTGGCCGCGGATCATGCGCCTGTGTCTGCTTAAGCCGCGTCGACCATGGCACGTAGCGCCCCCGGCGAAGGGCAGTGATGCCGTTTCGCGCGGGGTGCGTCCGCCGCCAGGATTGCCTTCTGAACTTCGCAGCCAGCGTGACATTTCTATCGAGGAGAAAAGGTGTCTTTTCAAATGAGGGTGGACAACGAACTGTGTGTTCTGGCGCCTCGGGAAGGGAGACAGAATGTCAACCCTTGCGGCCCCACCCTCCAACCAGGTCATCATCAAATCGGCCTCTGGCCGAGCGCGGCGACATCGTCATCTTGCCTTGATCGGGCTGGGAGATGCAGGTGCCGCGATTGACACACGCACACCGCTGGCCAATAGTCTATTAGGTGGATTTCCAAATCATGTGGCGGCGACCAACAAGATACACGCCCTGAATTTCGAAAGGTGGAACGTAATGCGCTGGATGATGCTCGCGGTTTTGGTCGGCACCATGGGCTCAGCCGCTGCCCAGCCTGCCGACAGCATCGTGGCGACCGGGCCTTTGCTGATGGGCTGCCGGGCGCTTGTCGAGAACGATCCTAATGGTAACCAGATGCAAATGGGCGCATGCGCGGGCGCGATCCGTGCGACGGTCGATATCAGCCGTACGCTGAGGCGAGCTTGCCCATCCGCGGGCAACGTCGTCATCGAAGCCGCGCGCGCCGTGATAATGTTCGTGGACGAACGTCCGGAGCGGAAGTCTGAAGAGTTTGGACCTCTTGCGTTGACGGCGATCGGCTACAAATGGCCATGCTGAAATCGAGTGAATCCGTGCTGGCGTCATATTTTCGTCATGTGCCAAGGTCTAACCAAGTTCCGCATCGAAAACTGCAAACTTAATGTTTTCTGGTGGTCCTGCCGGAGTGCGTGAGACTTTAATGGTTCTGCCACAAATTTCTTTGACGGCCGAGCGATACCCAATGATGGAATGGTTTTATCCCGCTAGCGATTAGAACTGCCGCGCGGGACGCCCGTCGGCGGCAGCTGACCTTTGCGGATCATGTGAATGAGTTCGATGCCGGCAAGCATCACCGCGGCTGACCGGAACGACCTAAACCCCGGCATCGGCCGTATCAGCCGCGTGATGGCTCGATGATCCTGTTCGACAATGTTGTTGAGGTACTTGATCTGACGGATCTCGATGCCCGCCCCAGTTCCAACATCGTATCTTTCGATCGCGGCCGTGTTGGCACCGGCCTTGTCCACGGCCCGATACCAGTACTTCCAGCTGCCCTTGACCCTCACATAGGACTCGTCCATGCGCCAGCCGGAGCCCACCGGCAGCTTACGTGTTCGGAACTCCCGCTCCAACAGCGGGACATACCTGACGACCCAGCGGTTGAGCGTGGCATGGTCCACTCGACGCCGTGTTCCGCCATCATCTCCTCGAGCAGACGGTGGCTGATCGGGTACGCCACGTATCAGCGAACCGCCCATGGGATCACGGTCCGTTCGAAGTGACGGCCCTTGAATTCAATCATCGCATGCTGGCTCGCTGAAACCCGCGGCGCAAACTTACGCGACGCGGGCCGGTTGCCAAAATTTGCGGCAGAACCACCAAGAGTCAGCCGTCATGGCGGATGGTATAAAGCGCGCGGGGACCATCATCTTATTCACGGTTTCTCCCTGAACCGTCCGTGCCTATACCGGAAGCGTCCGCGCTGGCGTGGTGGATATACCGCCACACCAGCGCGGGATGTCAGGGGACAATCATCCGGTACACCCGTGCCGCCGTCCCGCTATATAGCGCGGTCTTTTCGGTGGCCGAGGCATTGGCGGTGATGCGCTTGAACGCGTTCCACAGCTCCGTGTAACCGCAGGACTGCTTGTCCGGCGGGAAGTTGCTTTCGAACATGCAGCGATTGGCGCCGAAGGCTTCGATGCAGGTCTCGATATACGGGCGCCACGCCGCGGCGAGGTCTTCCGACGATGGCGGAAGGTCGCGCTCGTGAAAGTCATACCCAACGGAGACCATGCCGAGGCCGCCAAGCTTCATCGTGACATTCGGGCACTTCGCCAGCTCAACGATGTCCTTCTTCCAACTTGCGAGAACCTCCTGCCTGCGCCCGGAATACGGCCCAACCCCGAGAATGCCGCCGACATGGTTCAGAATGATGGACGTGCCGGGGAACGCGCGGGCGAGGTCGATCGCGTCCGGCAACTGCGGGTGGTACTGCCAGGACTCGAAGCTCAGTCCGAGCGGTGCCAACTGCGCGAATCCCTCGCGAAACTTCGCATCCAGCACCAAATGCAATGGCACCGCCCGCGATGCGAAATCGCTGATCTCCTTGTGCGTGTCCCAGGCCACCCCGTGGCGAATGCCGCGCAAACGGCCGCCAGCGACGGCGATTTCGGCTTCGAACAACTCCCGTACGCTGGCGCCAACGGTAAGGTCGCCGCCGCCCACGATCGCCTCGGCGACACGGCAGGGACCGTAATTGCCCGAGGCACTCATGGCGGCGATACCGTTGACGAATTCGACCTCGCCCACAGGTGCCATCTCCCGCGTGCCCGCCTTGCGGTACATGGCGCGGCATTCGAGGAAAACGGTTGAGACGATGTTGTGGCCGCCGCCGATGTCGGACAGAAGGCCGGGCAGCAGATACTGGCCGCGCTGGGGTGAGTCCCAGAAATGGTGATGCGGATCGATAATCGGCAAGTCCGGCTCCAGCGCCGCTTCGGTGCGCTTGCCAAGCCATGTGGCAAGGGCGGCGTCGTCGCGGACAGTGGTGCCGCGGTATTCTGCCTTTGAGTCTCCGATGGTTGCCATTGCTGTTCCCTCCTGTGGTGTCTCGATGTGGTCTTGGTCCGGCACGGACGCGGCCGTCATGCCGGGCAGCTTAGGCCGAGGCCAGGCGATCGCAAACCGCACGGGGATTTGTCGCCGTCGTCCGTCCATGCTCCATTGCTGGACGGCCCGCGTGGATGCCGGTGCGACAGATTGGAGGACGGCCATGAAAGTAAGCACGATGATCCGTTTCAGCCCTGGCATCGAGCCACACGACCGTTTGCTGGCCCGGACGGCCGACTATGTCCGCCGGATCGAAGCCAGCGGGTTCCCGGGGATTTGGGTAGGCGACTCGCTGGGCCGGGGGCGGCCGACGCTGGATCCGCTCATTGAACTGTCGGTGCTGGCGGCGGTGACCGAGCGGGTTGAACTGGGCATTTCCGTCTTGCAGCTTCCGCTGCGCCATCCGATCGAACTGGCCCATCGGGTGCAGTCGGTGCAGGCGTTGTCGGGAAACCGTCTCCGGCTTGGCGTCGGCAGCGGTTCGACACGCGCGGACTTCGAACTGCTTGGTTACGACTACGACCACCGTTTTGGCATCATGAAACGTTCGCTTGAAACCATGCGGTCCGCGTGGCGCGGCGAGGCAACCAACGCGGGCGGAACATTATCGCTTTGGCCAGAATGCGAGGGTGGTCCGCCGATCCTCATGGGCGCCTGGCGCAGCCCGCGCTGGATCACGTTCGCCGCGCGGGAATGCCACGGATGGACGCCGTCGGGCCGGTACAGCAGCTGGGACGATCTTGAACACGGAATGCGCATCTACCGCGAAGCGGGGGGTACGAACGCCGTCCTCGCCAACGTCGCCGTCGATCTCGCTGGCAGGCCCGAATCCGCCGCCCTGGCGGAGGTTCCCACGTCATTGGTTTGCACTCCGGATGAAGCTCGTCAGCGTATCAAACGGATAGAGCAACTGGGCTTCGACGAGGTGCTTCTGGTGTCCCCGTCCAGCGTGCTGGAGGATATCGAACGGGTGCGCGGGTTCCTTTGACCGCACCAAGGGCCGTGAAAGAGAAATAACCGGGATTAAGCTGGACGGAAAATCACATGTTCTCTCGTAGGAATGGAATCAAACTGGCGGGCGCGTTCGCGCTGACTGGCGCGGCAACCGAGGCCTCGGCGGCTCCGACGGTGAAGACCGCGGTCAATTTCAAGGTGCCGGCGGGCGCGTGCGACTGCCATGTACATGTCTTCCCCGATCCGGCTCGATTTCCGTTCTGGACGGGGCGCGGTTACACCCCGCCGGTGGCCACCGCCAGCGATCTTCTCGCGCTTCAGAGGTCCTTGCATCTGGATCGCGTGGTGATCGTGACGCCAAGCGTCTACGGTACCGACAACGCGGCCACGATTGACGGCATGCGCGAGCTTGGATCGAAGCGGGCGCGCGGTGTCGCGGTGATCGGACCGGAGACGACCAAGGCCCAGATCGCGGCCATGGACAAAGCCGGCATCCGCGGCATTCGAGTCAATCTCGAATCAGGCGGGATCACCGATCCGGCCGCGGCCGCCGCCAACCTGGACGCCGCGGTGGCGCTGATAAAAGACACGCGCTGGCACATGCAGATTTATGCCCGGCTGTCGATCATCGCGGCCCTGAAAGACCGGTTGGCGGCGCTGCCGATGCAGGCCGTATTCGACCATTTCGCGGGTGCCAAGGCCGCGCTGGGTGTGAACCAGCCGGGGTTCGACGCGGTACTCGGCCTGGTCCGGTCGGGCAAGGCCTATGTTAAGATCTCGGGCGCCTATCGCGCGTCGGACGAGGCGCCGGATTTTCCCAACGTGGCGCCCCTTGCCCGCGCGTTGATCGATGCCAATTCCGACCGCATCGTTTGGGGGACCGACTGGCCGCATCCGGGACCCGCGGGACAGTCGGCGACAGACATCAACCAGCCAATTCCGGTGGATGATGGGCGGTTGCTGAACCTGTTGGGGGAATGGGCGCCGAACCCGGCCACACGCCAGAAGATCCTGGTTGCCAATCCGGCGCGGCTTTACGGTTTCTAAGCAGGGGCCGCCATCGCCCCGGCCGGACCACTATCAGCAGGCTACATCAAACAGGGAGTACACCCATGATCGACCTCTATTTCTGGCCTACCGGAAACGGTAAGAAAATCGTCATCCTCCTGGAAGAGCTCGGCCTTTCCTACACCTTTAAACCCATCAACATCGGCCGCGGCGATCAGCTTACGCCGGCGTTCCTGAAAATCTCCCCCAACGGACGCATGCCCGCGATTGTCGACCATGATCCGATGGGCGGCGGCGACCCGATCTCGATCTTCGAGTCCGGCGCGATCATGACCTACCTCGCCGAAAAGACCGGCAAGTTTCTCCCGACGGACCCCCGCGGAAAATACGACGTCCTCCAGTGGGTCAACTGGCAAATGGCCAACCAGGGACCCAAGCTTGGCGAGCAAGGTCATTTTCACCGTGCCCTCGCCAGCGGCAAGAATGGCGACCTGACCTATGCTCTGCGCCGCTTCGACAACGAAGCGCACCGCATTTTTGGGGTCATGAATCTTGGCCTGTTCAACAAGCAATATCTCGCGGCCGGCGCCTACACCATCGCCGACATGATCTGCTACCCCTGGGCATCAAGCTGGGCAACCCGCGGCATCAACATCGATGAATTCCCCAACCTGAAGCGCTGGCTGGAAGAAATCGGCGAACGGCCGGCCGTTAAGAAAGCTATGGCCCTGGGACCGGAGTTCCGCGAGGACCCAACCTCGATCAGCGCCGAAGAACAGGCCCGCCGCCAGAAACTGGTCGGTGACCAGCGAGCACAGCCGGTGCCAGCGGAATGGATCAGCGCCGCGCAGGGGTAGGGACGCCCGCCAACGCGCGGTCGGCACGGCGCCTGAACCGGCCCGCCACAGCAATGAATACGGCGGGCCGGTAATCGCCGTCCGGCATTCGCTCTTCGGAACGAAGGAGCTTCCCCGCTTGGCGTTCCCCCGATCGCCTATGCCAGCGCCAACTCCCGATACCCTTCCGCCGCCACCGCGTCGCATCGTGCCCGGTACGCGGGCGAACTGCCGCTGTAGCGCGCGATGATCCGCGTGTCACGGCCATCGAGATTGCGATTAACCCCGGTCATCCAGGAGTCGATCTCGTTCGACAGCAAGCCCTGGCCCAGCGCCTTGACGTGATCGGTCCAGGTGTCCACGCCTTCGGGCGTCGCCGCCACACGCGTCAACCGATGATCCCAGGCGTGGCGTATCACGCCCGTCACGAACTCGACATTGTATTCGATGCTGCGAGGCATGTTGCCCAGTGCCGTATGCGGTCCCACGACCATCAGCATGTTGGGAAAGCCCTCCGCCATGACACCAAGATAGGTCCGGGGTCCACCAGCCCAGGCGTCCTTCAGCCGCAGCCCGTTCTCGCCCCGGATATCGATCCGGTTGAAGGCGCCGGTGATCGCGTCGAACCCCGTCGCGTAAATGATGATATCGAACTCGTACTCGGTATCGCTGGTCTTGATGCCCTTCGGCGTGATCCGCTCGATGGGCGTTTCCTTGATATCAATCAGTCGCACATTCGGCTGATTGTACACCTCATAATAATGCGTCTCCATCGGCACCCGGCGCGTTCCGAACCCGTGATCTTTCGGAATCAGCTTCTCGGCGACCGCCGGATCCTTCACCCGCTGGCGAATCTTCCGGGCCACGAAATCGCTGATCAGCGCGTTCGCCTCCCGGTTTGTCAGGATATCCTTGAAATTCCCCTGCCAGATGCCAAAACCAGGGGACGCGTATAACGCCTCGAAAAACGCCTCCCGTTCCTCCGGCGTGACCTCGAACGTACCGCGCGGATCGGCCGTGTGGATAAAGCAGGCGAACGTTTCGCTACAACGCTTGAAGATCTCCGAATAGCGGGCGCGGATCTGTTTCATTTCGTCCGTGCCGATCTTGGCGTTGTGCAGCGGCGTGCACCAGTTCGGCGTGCGCTGGAACACCGTCAGATGGCCCGCGGTCTTCGCCACCTCCTGGATCGTCTGTACCCCGGTGGCACCGGTGCCGATGACGGCGACGCGCTTGCCCTCGAAGCTGACGGGCTCATGCGGCCAGCGGGCGGTGTGGTAAGATTGGCCCGCGAATGTGTCCACGCCTTCGGTCCGCGGCATCACCGGGGCTGAGAGTATCCCCATCGCGGTGATCAGGAAGCGGGAACGCAACCGCGTGCCGTCTTCCAGCGTGATATCCCAGCTTCGCGCGCCGTCCTGATAATGCGCGGCGGTCACGCGGCTACGGAATTTGATGTCACGCCGCAGATCGAATTTGTCGGCCACGTGATTGAGGTAGCGCAGCGTCTCCGGCTGCGGCGCGAAATGCTCGGTCCAGTCCCATTCCTCCAGCAGCTCCTTCGAAAAGGAATAGGCATAGGAATAGCTTTCGGAATCGAAGCGCGCGCCCGGATAGCGGTTCCAGTACCAGGTGCCGCCGACATTGGTGCCAGCCTCCAGCACAAGGACCCGTAAGCCCAGTTCACGCAGGCGGTACAGCTGATACATGCCCGAGATGCCGGCACCGATGACGATGGCATCGTAATCCAGATCCGGCGCCGCCTCGGCCTGGGTCTGGTTTTCGTGCAAGGCGGCCATCTGCTGTTGCTCCCGCGTACGGTGTCAAAAAAATCGGGGCTGTCCCGGTCCGGTTTAAGTCGCGCCAACCCGCCGGTTGGACAGCCTACTGACTGGTAAGTTAGCGGCGGACTCGGACCACGGCAACGGTTGGGCGGCGCGTTGCGTCCGGCGTTCACGCCCCGTGGGCGCCAGGCCTCGGCGCCGAACATCGACGGTACCGCCGGACTCATGCAAAAGGCGAACGGACAAGGCCAGTCGGAAAATAGGGGAGCGCGTGCGATGACACCGAACGAGGAATGGGGCCTGGTGGGCAAGGTGGCGATCGTCACCGGCGGCGGGGCCGCGGGCGATGGTATCGGCAACGGCCGTGCGGCCTGTATCTTGCTGGCCCGAGCCGGGGCGCATGTGCTGGTCGTCGACCGAGACCTGGCGCTCGCGGAACGCACCGTGGCGATGATCGCCGCGGAAGGCGGCAGCGCGGCCGCGGCGTCTTACGATGTCACGCAATCGGCGCAATGCGCCGCGATGGTCGAGGACGCGGTGACGCGCTGGGGCCGGCTCGACTGCCTCGACAACAACGTGGGCATTGGCAGCAAAGGCACGGTCGTCGACGAGACCGAGGAGAGTTGGGCAAACGTTATGCATGTGAACGTGGACACCATGTTCCTCGCTTGCAAGCATGCCATTCCCGCGATGATCAGCACCGCCGGTGGCGGATCGATCGTCAATATTTCGTCGATTTCCGCGCTGCGGCCACGCGGGCTGACGGCCTACAGCGTGTCCAAGGGGGCCGTCATCGCACTGACCCAGGCGATGGCGGTCGATCATGGCCCGGACGGCATCAGGGTCAACTGCGTGTTCCCCGGGCCGGTTTACACGCCGATGGTTTATGCGCGCGGAATGACGGACCAGGCACGCGACACGCGCCGCAGGGCGTCAGTGCTCGGACTCGAGGGCAATGGCTGGGATATCGGCGGTGCGGTGCGGTTTCTGTTATCGGAGCAGGCCCGCTTCATCACCGGTCAGGTCCTTGGCGTGGACGGCGGTGCCACCCTGGTCGGGCCGAGCCGGGCGTCCTAGCCGGTGG
>Ga0302322_100002016_pt1 | contig 16978 bp, 16 predicted proteins | sample Fen_T0_2_FD_203757 | JGI IMG/M metagenome (GOLD analysis project Ga0302322, IMG submission 203757) | Peat permafrost microbial communities from Stordalen Mire near Abisko, Sweden - Fen_T0_2 | ecosystem: Environmental > Terrestrial > Soil > Wetlands > Permafrost | place: Sweden: Abisko... | reverse complement strand
GCCAAGGGCGGCTTGTTGGTCATGGAAAAAAGCCTCTCACCGATCGGCGAAGCGCGCACCGAAACGGTCAAAGAGGTTGTCCAAAAAATCACCCTGATCAAATCGGTCGGCTCAACCAACCTCTACGAAGTAGAAACTAATCTGGGCACTCGCAGAGTCGCCGCTCCCAACGAAGAAAAAATCTACAGCCTGGTTGAGCAAGGACAGTGAAACCTGCCTGTGGCGGGCGTCGCAGGCCAACCAGCGACACCTCCGCGCTCAATCCGGCCGCTTGAAGGAAACGATTTGGTTTTGTTCACGATGGTTCGTCCAAAAACGCGTGCCATCAAACGCCAGCGCACGGGCGGCAAACGGAATGCGAACAAGGTCGTCGATCTTCGGCGTGTTGGGGCGTCGGTCCACGCGGGTGAGCCAGTAGTCGTTTGTTTCCTCAGCGTCGGTGGTGACAAGATAAGTGAAATCGCCAACAACAACCTGCCCACAGATGCCATGAGCGACGGCGATGACTCGCTCCACGTTTCCATCTTCGCCCAGCGTGAGAACCTTCTTGGGATACCACTGGCTGACATGGAGGCGTTTGCCATCCCAGCCGAGTTGTGAGCCGGTGTCGTCGGGACACGGGACGCCAAATTGCCCGTCAAAACCACGCCCGGGCAGGCAGCGGCGGATGATCCGGTTGTCATCAGCGGTCTCACCGCACAACACGCGCAGTTCCTGACCCACGACCGTCATGCCCCAGGGCGTACCAGGAGCCTCGACCTCCCAACCAACCGACCAAGTGACTGGATTGAGTGCGTAGATGCGTCGCGTTTCACGTGAGCCCATCCAAAGCGTAACGCCATCCCAGGCGAGCGATTGCGGCTTAGGTGCTGGTGACGCGAGACGTTGCAGTTCTTGAATATCGTTCATGGTCGGGGAAGTTCGAATATTATTAACGCTAAAGAGCCCGCTGTCGAATCTACAGGCTCCGAAACGATCGGTCCGGAGAGGCTTGAGTAAAACGCACCAACCAACGCGATCCGCCAAGTATTCTGATCGTTGCACTTCGCTTCCACGTGGTTCATGATTGAGCTTTTAACACCTATACCTGCTCCAACTGGGTTGGTACGGCCAACTTCCCATCGCCACCTTTCGTGAAACCAAAACTTATCGTCCTCAGTGGTGCCGGCATGAGCGCCGAGAGCGGCCTCTCGACCTTCCGCGACAAAAACGGCCTTTGGGAAAACCACAGCATCCACGACGTCGCCAGCCCCGAGGGATGGGAGAAAGACCGTGAGCTGGTTCTAAATTTCTACAATGAGCGCCGTCGTAAAATGTGGGACTGCCAGCCCAATGCCGGACACCTCGGCCTCGCGCAGCTCGAAGCTAACTACGCCGTCGAAATCGTCACACAAAACATCGACAACCTCCATGAACGCGCCGGCAGCACGCGCGTGCTCCACCTGCATGGTGAGCTGACCAAGGCCCGCAGCACCCTAGATCCGGAACTCATCTCCGACATCAGCAACCAGGATATCCTGATCGGCAGCAAATGCGCACGCGGGTCACAGCTACGTCCGCATATCGTCTGGTTCGGTGAAGACGTGCCGCTCTTCCAACGCGCCACGGAGATCGTCGGTGCAGCTGACATTGTTGTCATCATTGGCACTTCGCTGTCGGTGTATCCGGCGGCATCACTGGTGGATTTTGCACCGCGTGATGCGCGGGTTTTCCTTATCGACCCCAAGCCCAACCCAACCAAACGCCAGCTTACCGTAATCGCCGCCACGGCCACTGAAGGCGTGGCGCAACTGATCCGCCTGCTTGACGAAACTAACACCACACCCAAGTCATAAACGAGGTATAGCGAACCGCACGCAGTTTCAACGGACGTGCGGAAAAGCTTTTCGGCGACACTTCATCCCTCAGCTGAAGCGGGCGAATTCGCCGATGAAATGATCGACGTTTCGACCCGAGACTTGGGCTTCGATTTCGCGGTGCAGCCCGTGAATCTTTTCCGTCACTTTCACGGTCACGCCCAGACGCTGCGCGAGACGGCGAATCTCTTGCGAACGCTTTCGTTCCCATAGCCAACAAGTGAGGCCAACGCGGATCGGCCGAGCGGACGGGGCTTCCGGTAGTGAAACGGTTTGATTCATGGCAAATGAGATGTAGCTCAAAGCGCGCCAACCCGGCCCAGTCGCCGGCTATCAAAATTCGCGCTAATAATCCCGTTTAACCAGATTACGAACGCACCGAGGGCGCAGGGCTTCCCTGTGAAAAAAATCGGCCTTTCTGCATGTTTCGTGCTTGTGATCAAAAACGACCATTGCAGTCCAGACGGAGCGCGCGTGTTGCCTTTGAACTGGCAAATCTAAAACAGAAAACCGTAACCCGAAAATGTCGTTCCGTGTTATCATAGTCATACCTTCCATGAGAATCATCGGAATCTTTTTGCTCTGGTGTCTGCTACTGGCGGTCTGCTGGCCGCTGGCACTCTTGGCGTTGATCGTGGCGCCGCTCGTCTGGTTAGTAGCCCTGCCGTTCCGGCTCCTCGGAGTCTGTGTGCAGGCAACCATTGCCTTAATCAAGGCGCTGCTCTTCCTGCCCGCGCGTCTGCTTGGTGATCGCAGCACTGCCTAGTCAACCAAAGCGTCGAAGAAACCGCCGAGGCACGCTGGCGTTCCTCGGGATCGTTGCATTTGTGTCGGCCGAAGTTGATACTGCGGCCTTCTGAAAACGTCATCTACTCCCGTTCCGTCAATGCGCCCCAACATCCTGACCGTAGATGATGCCAAAGCCGTGCGGCTCATTGCACAAAAAATACTTAGCGCCTTCGACTGCGACGTGAGCGAGGCTAGCAACGGCTACAATGCCCTCTTCACCATGGAGCGGGCTCTGCCCGACCTCATCCTCCTCGACGTCAGCATGCCAATCATGGGCGGCGTAGAAATGCTCACGATGCTGAAATCCAAACCTGAGTTGAAGACGATCCCGGTGATCATGCTGACCTCGCCTGCCGATCACGCCGTTATCCCTAAAATTAAGGAACTCGGCGTAAGCAAAATTCTGACTAAGCCCTTCACCGAAACGGCGCTCCTCGAAAACATCCGTAGCATCCTCGACCTAAAACCGATCAAAGTTGGCAAAACAGCTCACGGCTGACCAGCGTCAGCGTCGCGGCTCAACGTCATGTGCGGAAAACCACGTCTTCACGTTTAAACATTCGCACCGCCAGGGTCAGCGCAAGGACCGCGTAGATACAGTACGACCCAAAAACCAGTCCGATGTATTGCCAATGCCAGACGCCGCTCAGCATTTCCCTGCAAACCAGGCTGAACCCCAGAATCGGCGTGAGAGCCATGCGAGTGTTCAGTTCGATCCCCGGCATCATACCGATGGCCGCCGGCATGATAACGACAAGAATCAGCGGTGCGATATAGCTCTGAGCCTCTTTGTAGCTTCTGGCGAAAAGTGAGATCGTGAACAAGATCGCGGAAAACGAAAGAGCCACCGGTATGATCATGGCCACAACGCCCACGACACCGCGGAGATCCACCGTCGGCAAGAGACCCGCCACATCCTGAAGCCCGCCGGCCGCAGCACCTTGTCCGCCGCGAATCGATGCGCCTAAGAGCATGAAACTCGTTCCCATCGAGACCAGCGAAAGCATGATCGCAGCAACCGAACCGGTTAATACCATTAAGAATTTCCCGATAACGATTTCGGTCCGGCCCACCGGCGTGCACAAGAGCATCTCGAGGGTGCCGCGCTCCTTTTCTCCGGCAGTCAAGTCCATGGCGGGATACATCGCGCCGACCAAGCTGAGGAGAATAACGATGTACGGCAGAAAACCGCCGAGGAGATTGCCGCCCACTTTTTCCGGAGCGGCCACATTCTCACGCTTGATTTCGAAAGGCCGAACCAACGAAGTAGGCAAAGACCGTTGAGCCAGGCGCGAGACCACCGTTTTGTCGCGCAGATCGCGGAAGAACCGGTCCAGTTCGTTTGCAGCCAGCGTCGATTTCATTTCACCTTGATAATCGTAAACCGTGACATTGGTCGCGGCCTCGGCCTGCAGCGCGACCTCGAAACCGGGCGGAACAAAAACCGCGGCCCGGACCTTCTTGTCCGAGATCTGGTCCTTCCAATCTTCCACAGTCGGAACGACACGAACCTTTTTTGAAGCACTAAGCGCTGCTTTCACTGACGGTGAGTCGTCCCCGCCTATGATCATGATGACTGGAACTTCCTCTTGGGCTTTGGCGACGACCTTGGCGCCGATCTGCCCGAGCCCAAAGATCAACGCGGGCATGACCAAAGTCGGAATGATGATCATCGACAGCACCGCACGGCGATCACGCAACGTGTCTTTCAACTCTTTGGCATAAACGGTCGCCACATTTCTCCAGTTCATCGTGAGCCCTCCACCGCTTTGACGAAGAGTTCTTCCGTGTCGTTTTCGCCAAACTTACGGCGCAATTCTGGTAGCGTGCCCTCGGCCAGCAACCGTCCCTTGTGTACGATACCGACGACATCACACAGTTTCTCCACTTCGCTCATCACATGAGTGGAGTAGATAATGGTTCGTCCCTGGCTCTTGCATTCCCGGATAAATCCGAGGAGTGCACGCGCCGCAATGACATCGAGGCCAACTGTTGGTTCGTCAAAAATAATGACCGCCGGATCGTGGATCAAGGTGCGCGCGATCGACACTTTCTGTTTCATGCCGGTGGAGAGTTTATCGCACCGCTGATCGAGAAACCCATGCATGTCGAGCACGTCAGCCAAAGTTTGCAGGCGCTGCTTGACCTGCCCTTCAGCGAGACCGTTGAGCCGCCCGAAATAGACGACCGTTTCGCGCGCTGTGAGTCGCGCGTAGAGAGCGGTGCTCGCCGCAAGAAACCCTACGTTTCGGCGTACGCGTTCAGGCTCACGAACTGTGTCGAAACCCGCAACCAACGCGCTGCCCGCAGTCGGCTTGAGCAACGTCGCCAGTAAACGCAGCGTGGTGGTTTTTCCCGCGCCGTTTGCGCCCAGCAAGCCGTAGATCTGCCCTGGCCGACAGGTAAAGCTCATGTTGTCGACGGCTTTGATTTCGCCCCGCTTCTTATCCAGGAAAATCTTCGTGAGGCCGATGGCTTCGATCATGGTGGGACAATTCGTCGGTTGGGGGCGCGCAACAACTCCTAGATCACTGGCCAGGTGAGTCGAGCTGATTGAGGGTTTCCGTTCCAACTGGCCCCGGAGGCCTGTTCTGATTTGGCAGGCACGTTTCTGTTCAAAATTTAAAACCACGGCATCCGTCACCCGTGTGAAATAAATGAGTTGGGTGGTCGGATGCAGAGGTCCTTCCATCCCCGAAAACAAAATGCCAGTCCGCATAGATCAATGCGCTCTTGCACCGAATTTTCCGCGCGCGTCTAAAACAATTTCTCCGATATGAACCATACAGACGCTCTGCCTTCTTGTCTTGCTTCTACTCCTTCTGCCTAACCTGCGCGCGGAGTTAGGCGTCACACCTGCGACCGCATGTTCAATCTATATGTTGCAATTACAACCATTTGCTAAGGGGAATTTTTCTGAGACCTAATTTCGGTTAAAGCTCTCACCCTGCAAGGAGACAACACGCGCGACGTACCACAAGGTCTTCTCGATGGAAAAGGTATACTTGGATCGCCAGCGGAATTGCGGCTTCACTCGTGCCCGCCTCGATGCTGGTGGGGAGAGACACTCTCGTCTGGCACTCCCACAGCCGTAGAGTATTCTCGAATGCAGCAGAATTCCCCTCTTCGTCAGCGTCGCGGTCGCTGGTGCGCTGATCGGTTGCACGGTCGGTCGAACAGGGTTCGTCACAACGATGCAGAACCATCCCGCTGGCTCTCGTTGGCATCCTGAAGTTGAGCAAATATGTCGGCTTTCAACTGGCCAAGAGTTATCGAGGACGAGAAGGCGCAGCCGACTCACGACTACTTCGAACCAACCGTAACCGCTAGCCAACCTGACTGTAAAACACGATGAGGATTAACAGGTCGCACAATCTATTGACAAAGCTTTAATTGAGGCATTTTTGGTGCCGTTAGGTTTGATTTATGTCTCCGGCGAGTGTTCTCCCTCCAGCTACCACACACCCGATAAACCACGTCTTGGTTGCGGATGATGATGACTTGGGACGTCGGTCTCTCTGTCGGCTCCTCGAACGGGAAGGCTATCTTTGCCACGAAGCGGTCACGGGAGAGTCCGCACTGAATGTATTGGAAACGGTCGACGTCAGCGTGATCATCGCCGACATAAATATGGACGGGAACAATCGGTTGGAGTTCATAAAAAGTGTTCGAGGCAAGAAAAGCTCCGTCTCGATCATTCTTATCACCGGACATGCTTCAGTGGAAACCGCGGCGGCGGCCACCTCATTGAATGCTGCCGCCTATCTGCTAAAACCAATCGACCCACAAGAATTGCTTCGTGTCGTGAGCCTCGAATTCGAGCAGCAATCGCTCTTCCGCGCCATGCAGGCACACCGAAATAAGCAGGAACGCATCCTCCACTCGATGCGCGATACCGAGGAGGCATTGACCCGAGCCCATGGCACAAGCGCGCTCAACGCATTGGAATCCTATGTCGCACTCTCCTTCGAACAGACCGTGGCGTCGCTCATTGATTTGCGTGCGTTAATGGAGCCGATCTTGGCCCAATACGCGCGCCAACCATGCCTCGAACAGTTAAATAGAAGCCGACCTCTCGTGCTGGTGAATGCAATTCAGGAAACGATTCAGGTTATCGACAGTACAAGGCATTCGTTCAAATCGAAAGAGCTCGCCACCCTTCGGCAGAAGCTCGAAGCACTCCTGAAAAACACGCCACCGGACGCCGGAATACCTAAGAACGGCGCCCGATCTACACCATAACCTGTTACTACAGCCATGAGCGTCCTCAATACCGCCGAATGGTTGAAAAACATTGATGCAGGCTTGGTCAGGATCGCGCGGATACTGGCTAGCCAGGATGGCGACCCAACAGCAGCTTTTCGCGAAATCACCGAGGTACTTTGCCAAATTTTGGAAACATCCCGGGTGAGCATCTGGCTTTTCAACCAGGATCGAACGAGGCTGTTTTGCGGTGACCTGTTTAGTGCTATCACCGCCAGCCACCATCAGGGCCCCGAACTTTGCGACGCGAATTGCAAGAATGTCGCCGCGACATTGGAGAAACAGGAAGCTTTTAACTCCACTGACATCCAAGACTTATACCTATTGAGTAGTTTTGTATCAAAGACCCTTGAAAAGCCGGCCTCAGCACTTCACGCACTCATAAGAGTGAACGACCACGTTGCAGGCTTCTTGTATGCCGAACATGTCGGCCAACCTAGAAACTGGCGCCTGGATGAAATCTTGCTGGTCAAAGCGTCGGCAAACTTCGCCCCGACGCTTATCCAGGCTCAGGAGCGGATTCATGTCGAAGAGCAGCTTAAGAGGAATCTTTCGCTGTTAAAGGGCACCCTGGAGTCGACCGACGAAGGCATCGTCGTGGTCAATCTCGACCGCACAATCTCGCTAACAAATCTTCGTTTCCGGGAGATCATCGGCTTCGCGTCTACTGACGAAAGCGCGCTCGAAAAAACCACGGTCACCTCACGCCTACTCGGATTGTGCAAGTTCCCCGCGGAGGTGCAAAAAGCGGGCGACTTTCTCTACGCCAATCCTGAACAGCAGGCCAACCTTCAAATCGAGTTCAAGGATGGACGGGTCTTTGAACTATTCACCCTACCCCAGCGGATAGAAGGAAGAATTGTCGGCCGCATCTTCAGCTACCGTGATATTACTGAGCGGATCCATAACGAACAAGCCCGTGCCAAGCTCGAAATCCAACTACGGCATGCACAGAAAATGGAAGCTATCGGTACCCTAGCCGGCGGCATCGCACACGATTTCAACAATATTCTCAGTAGCATCACCTGCAATATCGAACTCGCCCGCGGCGATATTGACCCGAACCATCCGGCACAGGAATCGCTCGGCGACATGACTATCGCAGCACGACGTGCCGCCGAGTTGGTCAAACAAATTCTCACGTTCAGCCGTCAGCAAGTTCCTGCGTGCAATTTAATCTCCATCGAGCCCGTGCTTCGTGAAGCGCTCAAACTCATCCGCGCTTCAATACCAGCCACCATCGACCTCAAGCTGGCGACGCAGCCCGAACTCCCCGCCATCCTCGCTGATCCTACCCAAATTCACCAAGTGATGATGAACTTGTGTACCAATGCCTGGCATGCCATCGGCAAACAAACCGGTACTATCGAGATCCAAGCAGAAATTGTCACGGTAGACAATTCACTGGCGGACGAAAACCAGGACCTCCACCAGGGCAAATATCTGCGTCTGTCGGTCAGCGACACGGGATGCGGCATGGACGCCGCCACGGTCGAGCACGCTTTCGATCCGTTTTTCACCACTAAAACGCCAGATAAAGGAACCGGCCTGGGTCTTTCGGTCGTGCACGGAATCGTACGTGGCCACGGAGGCGCAATCGCCGTCACGAGCAAACCAGGCAAAGGAACTATCTTCCATCTTTATTTCCCCGCGCGCTCGCAGAACAGTACTTTGGAAAGGACTCTGAACCTTGTTGAACAACGCGGGCACGGCGAAAACATTCTCCTGGTGGATGACGAACTATCTCTGGTCAAAACCGGACGACAGACGCTCGAGCGCTTGGGCTACCGCATCACTGCGCTGAGCTCTGCGAGCGAAGCCATCGACCAATTCCGCACGAAACCGGAAGCATTCGATGCGGCGATCTGTGACCTCACGATGCCAACCATGTCCGGAGTGGACCTGGCCGCACAATTGCACGCGATAAGGTCGAATCTCCCAATACTTTTGGTTACCGGTAACGCCAGCGGAGTGAGCCAACAACAACTATCTAGTAGTGGTATTTGGGAGGTGGTAAACAAACCTCTATCGGCCCAGTTACTGGGCGACGCGTTGCACCGCATTTTACGCCAACCGCAACCAATTGTCGTATAGAGTTACTAAGATACTATTTCGCTAAAGCCTGATAAATTATAGCCGATACAGTCCGCATCAGTAACTCATCGGTGTCGTGGTAAAGCCACGGCTCCCTCCTTTTCGGGCAGAATAACGTTCTGCAAGAAGAAGGCGCCGCCATTGCAAATGGCTGCGCCTTTTTTTGTGCACGACTGCACGGGCGGTCGGGAACCGGTGAGAAACCGACTCAGCTAAAACTATCCACTCCCGCCAGGACCCTTCAGCTAACAATAAAGTATCCGCATGAAAACATGGACCATAGGTAAACGTATCACCGTCGGCTACGCCGCGGTTCTCTTCGCGACGATCGCCATTGGCATCTTCGCTTACTCTCGCCTAAACGAGATCAAGACCCGTTCAGATTCACTCACCCAAGATAGTCTGCCCGGCATTGTCGGCTTGACCAAGGTTGAATCCAACACGATCCAAGCGAACGCACTCCTGCTGCGATTTATTCTTTCAACAGAGCAATCCGAATTCTCTGCGATCGATCAAAGCGTGAAGGATATCGGCATCGAAAACGCGCAAGTACTCAAAGAGGTTGAAGCCTCGGTCTCTACAGACGACGAGCGCCCCCTCTACGCAAAAGTTCTCGAGACCCGCGCGGCCTATACAACGGCCCGCGAAGAGGCTTTCGCCCTAGCGCGAGCCAACAAAGACAAAGAAGCTTTTGAGTTCTACAAAACGGCCGTAAGTAAAGCTTTCTATGCCTATAAAGATGCACTGAAAGCTCAGGTCGACTATAACAAAACCAACGGCGTGCAAGGCGGCAAAGACATCACCGCAGCGATCATCTCGTCGAAGGTCTTTATCTTGACCGGCCTCGCAACCGCCGTCGCACTCGCCGGCATCTTTGGCTATATCATTGTTACCGGTACCAACAAGGTGCTGACGGTCGCCAGTCGTGCGCTCGACGACGGCGCTTCACAGGTCACTGCGGCCGCGGGACAGGTTTCTGCCTCTAGCCAGTCGCTCGCTGAGGGTGCCAGTGAACAAGCTGCCAGCCTCGAAGAAACTAGTTCCTCCCTGGAAGAAATGGCCAGCATGGCCAAGCGTAACTCCGAGAGCGTGCAACAGGCCAAGGAACTCTCCAGTCAGACCCGCATCGCCGCCGATGCCGGAACTGCCGACATGCAGGAAATGAAACTGGCGATGGACGCAATCAAATCCTCCTCCGACGACATCGCCAAGATCATCAAAACCATCGACGAGATCGCCTTCCAAACCAACATCCTTGCCCTAAACGCCGCCGTTGAGGCTGCTCGCGCCGGCGAGGCCGGTGCAGGCTTCGCCGTCGTCGCCGACGAAGTACGCAATCTCGCCCAGCGCTCTGCCCAATCAGCCAAGGAAACTGCGACCAAAATCGAGGAGGCGATCACCAAGAGCGAACACGGTGTACGCATCTCCGACAAGGTCGCGCAGTCGCTCAACGCCATCGCGGAAAAAACCCGCAAGGTCGACTCAATCGTCGCCGAGATCGCTACCGCATCTAACGAACAGAACCAAGGTGTCAGTCAAGTCAACCTCGCCATCGGGCAGATGGACAAAGTCACCCAGTCCAACGCCAGCAGCGCCGAGGAAACCGCTTCCGCCGCCGAGGAACTCAACGCCCAGGCCATCTCCCTCAAGGAAGCCGTAGCCGAGCTCGGCAAGCTTGTCGGTCACAGCGGTAACGCCTCCACGAACGAGGCACGCCAAACCGAACCAATTGCTAATCGAGTTTCATCGTTTCGACCCACCTCTGGAAACAGATCCCTACACTCCACCTCCAGATCTTCGACGCCCAGCCACCTGACCGTCTCCGCCACGGGATCAAGTGGCCACGACCTCAACTTCAAGGATGTATAACCCATGAGTACAGCCACGTCTGAATCGACAACCACCAATCTCACCGGCAAATACCTCACGGTCAGCCTCGACGACGAGTCCTACGGCATCGCCGTTTTGAAGGTGCGAGAGATTATCCGCATGCAGAAAATCACCTCTGTTCCGCAAATGCCGGAGTTCGTTAAAGGGGTGATCAACCTGCGCGGTCGCGTCATTCCCGTGATCGATCTACGGGTCAAATTTGGGCTCAAAGCCGAATTTGCCGAACGCACCTGTATCGTTGTTGTCCAAGTCCGATTGTCTTCCCAGCAAAATATCCAGATGGGTCTGATCGTCGACAGCGTCGAGGAAGTCGTCACCCTCAACGGCAACGATATCGAACCCACACCCGAGTTTGGCACCCAGGTCGACACCGCCTATCTCCTAGGCATGGCCAAGGTTAACGGGAAGGTGAAAACCCTCCTCGACATCGACCGCGTCGTGGCCCCGGAAAGTCTCGCTGCAGTTCTGCAAGCCACTTGACCGGATTATGAGTGCGTAGCGCTAAACCGACCGGGATGAGAGGGTTCATTACCGAACTACTCAAAACCGGCCGGATGCGCCATCAAATCGACCGTCGGCCTTGTATCCAAATGAGCACTGCAGCATCAGGGCACCTTTGGGTTTCGGCCTGGGACCGCTGCGCCCGCGACTGGGCGGAGATACAGGAGCCCCAGATGGCCGCTCTCTATGAAATCATTCTAAAAGCACTCGTCATGCCGCCGGGCACTCGCTTGCTCGACATCGGTTGCGCAGCGGGAACTTTCTGTAAGCTCGCCGCCGAGGCCGGTGTCATCCCCACCGGCCTCGACAGCAGCGGCGCTCTGCTCGATCTCGCACGACAACGCACCGGTAGCGACAATTTCGTCAAAGCCAACATGGAGACACTTCCCTTCGATGATGAGAGCTTCGATGTGGTGACGGGGTTGAACACGTTCTATTATGCCATTTCCCCGTTGAACGCACTGACCGAGGCTCGCCGCGTGCTGAAGCGCCGCGGACGCCTGATCATTTCAAATTGGGGCGATCCCGAACGCTGCGACGCCGCGATTATTTTCCGAACGCTTAACATGTTTCGGCCTTTCGCAATCTACGGCACACACAATCCCTATGCGATGTCGACCGATCGTGCCTTTCGTGCACTCGCCGCCAAGGCCGGCTTCACGAAGCTCATCGAATCTGAAGCGCATACCAGTTGGAACTACCCTAACGAAAATGCTGTTTTGCGTGGACTACTTGCGCACGGCTCTGCCCAAACTGCCATCGACCACGAGGGAGAACTTTGTATCCGCGAAGCTGTCCGGTCCGTCATAAAACCCTTCCGGTTGGCACAAGGCAGCTACCGGATCCACAATTTTTTCAAATACCTCATCGCCCAAAAATACTAAACCATCCGTAACCGCTGTTTATTTTCACGTGGCGCCGGGTAGTACGTATTTGAACACTGAGAAAAAGTGACAGATGCTGCCTGCCAATACGAACAGGTGCCAGATCGCGTGGTGATACCGAAGCGATTTCCAGAGGTAAAAGACGGTGCCGCTCGTGTAACACAAGCCGCCGGCAGCCAGCAGCCAGATCCCACCAGCCGGCAGAGCGGCCACCAACGGTTTGATCGCGATCATGATCAGCCAGCCCGTCAGGATGTAGATAAGCGTCGAGACCACTCGAAAACGACCAGCGAGGAAAAACTTAAGAATCATCCCGGTGCCACACAACCCCCAGACAACGCCAAAAAGGCTCCAGCCCCACGGTCCGCGCAAGCTCACGAGAAGGAACGGCGTGTAGGTTCCCGCGATCAGTAGGAAGATCGAGGCGTGATCGAGCTTGCGGCAAAATCGCTTGGCACGCTCAGAGCGCAGGCTGTGATAAACCGTCGAAGCCGAGTACAGTGCCACCAAAGCGGTTCCAAAAATTGCACCGCTGGTCACGCCCCAAGTATCGCCATAGCGCGACGCGAAGGTCACCAGCAAAACCAGCGCTGCCACACTCAACAACACCCCGATTCCATGGGTGATCGCGTTGGCGAGTTCTTCGCCGTTGGTATAGGTTGCAGATGGAGTCACGGGAATTGATCTACGTTCTTGGGAACAATCCGTCGATCTCAGGCTCCGGATTTTTCCAAAATAGTGACAGGACCTGCAAACTATCGGCAGTAAACTGTCGTTTATTTTCTTCCACGCATTGCAAAGGTGAACACAAGAGCTATCTCTAAAATCGAAACACGGCCAATTTCATCACCATCATGTCCTCAAATCCTGCAATCACGCCCAATCATCGCTGGAAGTTTTTCCGCACCGGCGGCCTCGACCAAGTGGCCCTCGAAACCGGCGCCGACCTCATCAATCTTGAACAACTCGACCAGAAACTTTGGGTCGCACTGAGCTGCCCGGTCAAGGGTCTGGAGCTTGATGAGAAAACGCTCGCGCTGATCGATGACGACGGCGACGCCCGCATCCGCGTGCCCGAACTACTCCGTGCAATCAAATGGGCCGCCGGCCGCCTAAAAGATGCCGGCGACTTACTCAAAGGCCAGGAACCACTACCGCTCGACGCAATCAACGACCAGTCCCCTGAGGGTAAAATCCTGCTTTCCTCTGCACGGCAAATTCTCGCCAACCTGGGAAAACCGGACGCCACCGCCATATCCACCGCTGACAGCGGCGACATCAAACGCATCTTTGCCGCCAATCCGGTCAACGGCGACGGCATCATCCCGCCCGAAGCAGCGACCGACGCCGAAACCAAAGCGCTCATTACTGACATCATTGCCTGCCAGGGCGGCGTCGCCGACAACACCGGTTCGCTAGGCGTCACAGCTGAGAAAGTCGCGGCGTTCGACAAAGATCTCAGCACGTACATTGCTTGGCTCGAACAGGCCGCGTCTTCCGATCTCTCCGTTCTCGGTGAGGGAACCGACGCTGCCTTCGAAGCGATCAAGGCCGTACGCACCAAAGTAGACGACTTCTTCGCCCGTTGCCGGCTCGCTGCTTTCGACGCACGCGCGCTTACCGCGCTAAACCGATCAGAGGTTGACTACCTCGCCGTCGCAGCGAAGGACATGAAGATCACTTCGGACGAAGTCAGTGGCTTCCCACTCGCGACCATCGTCGCCGGCAAATCCCTATCACTCACCACTAACGTGAACCCAGCATGGACCGCTGGTCTCGTTCGGCTGCATCAGGTCGCAGTCACTCCGATTTTTGGCGCGGCGAAAACCTCGCTGACCGAGGCCGACTGGCTTCAGCTAACCTCCCGTTTTGCTGCCTATGAAAAATGGGCCGCCACAAAGCCCACTGTTACCTGCGAAAAACTTGGCGCCGCCCGGGCTAAGACGATCGCCAGCGGCAAAAGCCGCGCCGACCTCGACGCCATCATGACCCGGGACAAATCCCTGTCTCCGGAGTTTCAGGCCGTTGGCGATGTTGACCGGCTTATCCGTTATCACCGCGATTTGCGGACACTGCTGCACAACTTTGTAAACTTCGCCGACTTTTATTCGCGTGACAAATGGGCTGTTTTCCAAACCGGCACGCTCTACCTCGACAGCCGTTCAACCGAACTCTGCCTGCGCGTCGACGGACCGCATGCACTCGCCGTGATGAGCAAGGCCTACATCGCTTATTGCACCTGCACGCGTGCCGGCAGCGCATCCATGACGATTGCGGCCTGCCTTACTCAAGGCGATAGCGACTATCTTTTCGTCGGCCGCCACGGTGTCTTTTATGACCGTCAGGGACGCGACTGGGATGCCGTAGTCACGAGCATCGTCGACGCCCCGATCAGCATCCGGCAGGCCTTCTGGTCACCCTACAAAAAATTCATTCGCTTCATTGAAGAGCAGGTGGCCAAGCGCGCCTCTGCCGCCGAGGCCGAATCCCACAGCAAACTCGCCGCCGCGGCGGAAAAAACCGTCAACGCTGACAAAGCTAAACCAGCCGAAGCTCCCAAGAAATTCGATCTCGCACTGATCACCGGTATCGGTGTCGCCGTGGGTTCCATTGCGACCTTCCTTGGGGTAATCGTCACGAAGTTCATGGATATGCCGACTTGGAAGATGCCGTTGCTTTTTGTCGCACTCATGCTGGTTATCTCCACGCCTTCGATGATTATCGCCTGGCTTAAGCTTCGTCAGCGCACGCTCGGCCCCATTCTGGAAAGCAACGGCTGGGCCGTAAACGGACGCGTCAAAATCAACATTCCCTTTGGTTCTGCGCTGACTGATATCGCAAAACTACCGATCGGCTCCAAACGCTCCCTTGACGACCCGTACGAGGACAAGGAAGCCGCCAAGCGAAAACGCCAGAGCGCAGTGCTTATCGCGTTATTGGTAATCGGTGGCGCCGTGATCGCAATCCGCTGGGATGCAACCCAGCATCGGGACCCAGATAACAGACCACGCTATATCTGGCAGGAGCGAACCGAACCAACTATCCCGCCCACCGCTCCGGTGCCTGCCGCAGTTCCGAGCCCGACCAAGTAACAAGTCCGAGGCGAGTCCAGACCGACGAGACGGACGGCTACGTAGCCGTCCGTCTACCCTGACGCTAGGACTTCTGCCTGCATCGGTCCGATGCGCCATACTCGCTAAATTTCTTCGACAGCAAAGCGCTGCGTGGGTGACACGAATTCCTCCTGCGCCGCCACCAACAGGATCTCGCGCGACTTCGCGTCATCGGTGCGCTTGAGCAAACCGTAAACTGAAGCCGACGCCTCGGTCAGCGCCTTGGCTGCCGAACCACTGCGCAGGTAGTGCACGAAGAATAATGCCGCAATCGCGTCGCCCGCACCATTCACGCTAAGGCCCAGCTTTGGCGTGCGTACGCGCCAAAAACGGCCGCCCTCGCCCGCCACCAGATCGATCGCAGCGGACGGCGTTTCCTCGGTGTTCACCGACGTTACGAGCACGACGCGCGGTCCCGACTTCTGCACAGCGCAAATCGCCTCTTTCAATTTCGGGATCGTGCGCGATTCACTGCCCGCCAGAAAATCCAACTCAAAATGGTTCGGCGTCACGATGTCGGCCGCCGGTACCGCTTGCTGTTTCATGAATTCCGGAATGCCCGGACGCACAAAGATCCCGCGCCCCACATCGCCGATCACAGGATCGCAGCAATAGACCGCCTTGGGATTCGCGCTGCGGACCCGCCGCACCGCAGAGAGGATCGCATTGCCGATATCGGCCGAACCCATGTAACCCGACAAAACCCCATCGCACGTCGGCAACACGCCACGGTCACTAATACCGTCGAGCAATTCCTCAATCGATGGCCCATCAAACACGCGTCCTTTCCACACGCCGTAGCCGGTGTGATTGGAAAACTGCACCGTATGGATCGGCCAGACTTCCACGCCGAGCCGTTGCATCGGGAAAACCGCCGCAGCGTTGCCCACATGCCCGAAAGCAACGTGCGACTGGATGGAAAGAATATTCATGACGTGATCGGACGATGCCATGACGCCACGGAACGACAAGCCTCGCTCCGCGTCGTCTACAACTTACCCTTCGGCGCGACGAACTTGGCGTATCGGATATTTGGTGACGGTCAGACCCTTGGCGTTGCGGCCGCCCACGGTGAGCGGCGTCAGGTCGAACTCGAACTCCTTGACGCGCGCGCTGCAGCGACCGCTCAGCGTGATGTTCACCTTCTTCGTCATGCTCGTCTCGACTTTCGCCACGTCGAAGAAGACCACTTTCGAACCTTCGCTCGCCGCGAGGTTGTAGATCTTCTCACGCGTCACGCCACCGATCTGGAAGCGTTTGGCAAAAGCTTTTCCGCTCTCCTTGTCCTGGTAGATCAGTGTGTAGAAACACGTATCGCCTTCCTTCGGCAGTACGGCCACATGCTGAATGTCCGGGCCCATGAAAACTTTGTCGGCCACACGCGCGACCTTCATCGTGGCGTCACCCATGAAGCAGATGACGTCGTCGAGGATCGTGCACTCGGTCACGAAATCGTGCTGACGCCAGTTGAGGCCGATGAAGCCTTCCTCGCGGTTCACGTACAGTCGTTGGTTGGCGGATACCACCTCGTGCGCGCTGATCTGCTCGATCTCGTCGTAGCTCGTGCGACGCTTGACGCCCTTGCCGT
>Ga0302322_100002014_pt1 | contig 16984 bp, 14 predicted proteins | sample Fen_T0_2_FD_203757 | JGI IMG/M metagenome (GOLD analysis project Ga0302322, IMG submission 203757) | Peat permafrost microbial communities from Stordalen Mire near Abisko, Sweden - Fen_T0_2 | ecosystem: Environmental > Terrestrial > Soil > Wetlands > Permafrost | place: Sweden: Abisko... | reverse complement strand
CCGCCGATCGCCGGCCCAGCGTTAGGTTATGCGCCTGCTGGGATGGGCAGGAGGCCAGCCCGGGTCAGTTTGTGAGGGACCCGGTTTTTCATGGTGAAACCAAGTGTGCCGAAATATTTGGAAAATCCACCGAATAAGAACACGAACGGTTGGGCTGGGCGTCTCACGCGCCAAGGAAATAGACATATCTTTCTTCTAAACGCGATCAAAGGTTGCGTATGTCTCCGTCGATGTTAATATTCGTCGCTCATCACCGGTCCCGATGGGCGATCCGGCACTTGGTTGAGGTTTGCGCCAATGTCAGCAGCACACACCCTATTAAGTGGCGACCATGCCCTGAAGCTTGTTAGGCCGGCTCATGATGTCTCCGAACACGATATTGTCCGGGCCATCGCCGCCGATAAACGTCTGATCGCCATCACCGGTGACACAGGGGCTGGCAAGACGGGTCTGCTCGACCGCGCGGCCCATCTCCTCACGGAGCACGCGGCGCGGGTTATCCGTATAGGTGGTCAGGACGATCGTCCTCTCGATCTACGATCTGTCATGCGTCAGGTCCTCGGAAATGTTCCCGGACCCGAGGGCGCCGATAGGGTGGAGCGGTTTTTCGCGACCCTGACCCAGACCGAAGCCGCCGAAACGCGCCTGGTTCTGTTCATTGACGACGCCCACAGGCTCGCCGACGACACGCTGAGCTACCTGGCGCTCGTCATATCGTCGACCGAGATCGGAGCGCTCCCGTTGCAAATCGTCCTGGCCGGACGAGTGGAAATGTGGGAGCGGCTGCCACGCCACGGATGCTTGTCCATCGAGTCAGTCGAGACCCGTTTTACCCTGGGTGATGCCGTAGTACCTGCGGCGCGTGACCCATCGCAACCGATCGGTGACCACGAGGCGCCGATTAGAATCGAATTCCGCCGTCCATCTGACCCAACTCTGTCTTCATTAGAGCCCCCCCGCATGCCGTCGCAAAAATCCGCCACACCCGTTATTCCCATCATGGCTGTTCCGGATCATCCCCGGGCACAAACTGCCGCGGACACGCCGGCCGATACGGCCCGTCCTCGGCCGGCCTTGGTTCCGGAAAGGCCCCCGGCCGCCGTTTCCTCCCGCGACGACGCGGACATCGCCGCCTCAATTCAGGCCGATGTACGATCCGCGCTCGCTAGCATGGAGGGGATTCCGGAGGCGAAAAGCAGCCATACCCTGACCATCGTTCTCGGCGCCGGTCTCGCGGTCGCCCTCGCGGGCGCTGCCGCGATGTTCCTGCTGCGCACGCCCGCCGCACCGGACCGCCCCGCGGCCGTCGCGGCGTCCGCCCCGGCGCCGCTCGCCCCAACGCCGCTCGCCCCAACGCCGCCCGCCACGGCTCCCGTTGCGCAGGTTCCAGCCGCTCCAGCGCCAGCCGCTGCAGCGCCAGTCGCTCCGGCCCCGATTGCTCAAGTTCCGGTTGCTCCGCCTTTGACTTCAGCCCGGATTGCTCAAGAATCAGGTGTTCCCGCCCCAGCCGGTGAAGTCGCTCGGACAGTGCCCGCCACCACGGACCCTCAATCGGTGAAGCCCGCGGCGGCACCGCCATTGGCTGACGCTGTCAAACCAGCCGCTGGTCCGGCGAGTGGTGGAACGCCTTTGTTCGTCGCGGATGCGTCCGCGCCCGCCAAACCGGCCGCTGTGACGCCAAACGCACAACCGGCGCCAGCGGAGCCAGACAGGCCCGCCACCACCACGCGTTCCAGTGATTCGCAGCCGGTCGTCGCGACCTCGGCCCCGCCGGCGATTTCTTCCGGCCACGAAGCGCCGGGCGTCAGCGGTTCAGACTTCGCCGCGGCTGGTTCCGCGAACGTCCCAAGAGACACCCCGCCAGCGCCTGAGGCGAGCATGGCGGATCTCGCCACCTTGCTGCTTTCCCGTGGCGACGAACTGCTGGACACCGGCGACGTCGTCGGGGCCCGCTTACTATTCGAGCGCGTGGCGAAGGGCGGTTCTGGCCGAGCCGCGGTCGCGGCGGGTATGACCTACGATCCACGCTTTCTAGAACAAATCGGCGCCCATGGAATCACGCCAAACCCGGCAACGGCGGCCACATGGTATGAGCTTGCCAAGGCACTGGGTGAAAGCCAGGGCGCCGAGTTGCTGAAGGGGCTGATGGGCCTGACAGGGAACTGACCACGCGGTAGATCAGGGCGCACGAAAGTCAAAAGACGCATGTCCCGCCAGTCACAGTGCGTGCGCACGCGTTCAATCGAACAACGAACTGACCGATGTCTCGTCGGAGATCCGCCGCATCGCTTCCGCGAGTAGTGGCGCGATCGGCAACAGGTGCACGTTCGGGGCTTGCAGGACCTCGGCGGTGGCCTGGATTGAATCGGTGATGATCATCGTCTCGATCGGGGAGCCGGCGATCCGGGCGATCGCGCCACCCGATAGGACACCATGGGTGACATAGACACTGGCGGACCGGGCGCCCCTTCCGATCAGCGCATCGGCGCCGTTGCAATGCGTGCCGCCGGAATCCACCATGTCGTCGATCAGGATGCAGTCGCGGCCCTCAACCTCACCGATGACGCTCATGACCTCGGAGTGCCCGGCGCGCTGGCGCCTTTTGTCTATGATCGCGAGGTCGCAGTTCAGCCGGCGCGCGATTTCCCGGGCACGCACGACACCGCCGACATCGGGGGAGACGATCATGATGTCGCGCCCGGCGAACCGCTCCTTGATGTCGCGGCTGAACAGCGGCGCCGCGATCAGATTGTCCACGGGAATGTCGAAAAACCCCTGAATCTGGCCGGCATGAAGATCCATGGTCAGCACGCGGTGGGCGCCGGCCTCGGTGATCAGGTTGGCCACGAGCTTGGCGCTGATCGGGGTTCTGGGGCCTGATTTCCGGTCCTGCCGCGCATAGCCGAAATAGGGCATCACCGCCGTGATCCGCCGGGCGGAACTACGGCGCAGCGCGTCGATCGTGATCAGCAATTCCATGAGGTTGTCGTTCGCGGGATACGAGGTGGACTGGACGACGAACACATCCTCCCCGCGGATATTTTCCTGGATTTCCACGAACACTTCATTATCGGCGAAGCGCCGGATTTGTGCCTTCGTCAGAGGCAGGTTCAGGTTCGCCGCGACCGCCTCGGCCAGGGGACGATTGCTGTTGCAGGCAATGATTTTCATGATACGGGCCGCTTGGTTGACGCGAGGTGGCCGGACGGCGCCGGAGCGGCACCTTCTAAGCAGGATTCGGTGCGCGGCGCCACATGTGACATTCTGAATAGACTTCGTGGGCTGGGCCGCTCGCGGACCACGGCTGGCCCCTTGTGGACCAGGGAAGGTGCGGCTAAGCCCTCCGCCTTCATGCCCGCACCGCGGCGACTGTATCGAACTTCCGCGACCACCATCAGATCCAACTTCCAATCCATCACCCCCCCTGCCGCCTCCATCGGCACACCGCCAAAGGTTTTCCGAATGTTTTCTCGGATGCTCGGCTTCATGTCAGCCGACATGGCCATCGACCTCGGAACCGCCAACACGCTGGTCTACGTCAAGGGCCGCGGAATCGTACTCGCCGAACCAAGCGTCGTCGCCATTCAGGACGTTCGTGGCAAAAAGCAGGTTGTCGCCGTGGGCGAGGAAGCCAAACAGATGCTGGGTCGCACACCCGGCTTCATCACCGCCAGCCGCCCGCTGCGGGACGGCGTGATCGCCGACTTCGAGGTGGCGGAGGAGATGATCAAGCATTTCATCCGCAAGGTGCATAACCGCCGCCGGTTCGCATCCCCGCTGATCATCGTTTGCGTGCCGTCGGGATCAACCGCGGTGGAACGCCGGGCAATTCAGGAAAGCGCGGAAGGCGCTGGTGCGCGCAAGGTGCGGCTGATCGAAGAGCCAATGGCCGCGGCGATTGGCGCGGGCCTGCCAGTGACCGAGCCTTCCGGGTCGATGGTGGTCGATATTGGCGGCGGCACCACCGAAGTGGCCGTGATCTCCCTCGGCGGTATTGTCTATTCCCGCAGCGTGCGTGTTGGCGGCGACAAGATGGACGAGGCGATCATCAGCTACATCCGCCGTAATCATAATCTGCTGATCGGCGAATCCTCGGCTGAGCGCATCAAGCTGGAACTGGGAGCCGCGACACACGCCAACGACGCCGATGATGGCCCGTACCGGGAGGTACGCGGCCGCGATCTGATGAATGGGGTCCCGCGTGAGGTGCTGGTCAGCCAGCGGCAGATATCGGAAAGTCTGAGCGAACCAGTCGCGGCCATCGTCGAGGCGGTGAAGGTGGCTCTGGAGAACACGCCGCCCGAGCTCGCGGCCGACATCGTGGATCGCGGAATTGTTCTGACAGGCGGCGGCGCGTTGCTCTACAAGATGGATCAGGTATTGCGCGACGCCACGGGCCTTTCGGTGGTCGTGGCGGAGAATCCACTGCAATGCGTCGCGCTGGGGACGGGCCGGGCGCTTGAAGATCCCAAGCGGCTGAACAATGTCCTGAGCAGCATGTATTAATCCGCGCACCACGCTATAACGGATCTGGACGCGGCCTGAATTAACGTTCCGCGGTCCGGACGGGGGCGCATGATCCGTCTTTCCATCCAGGCTCGTCAGGCACTCGCCAGGCTGACTTTGCCGGTGCTGATCGTCGCGTCGTTTGGCTTGATGCTGCTGGGCAAGGCCGACGTGCTGCTGGCCGACCGCGCCCGGGTGATGGTATCGGATGTGCTGTCGCCCATTTACGTTCTTCTGGCGGAACCGCTCGGCGCGGCGCGCGGTATGGTGACTGGCGTGGGTGATCTGTGGTCGCTCCATGCCGAGAACGCGCGCCTGCGCGACGAGAACGAGCGGCTACGGCGGTGGCAGTCGATCGCTTTGGCGCTGGATTCTGAGAATGAGCGGCTGAAGGCCAGCTTGCGATGGATTCCCGATCCAGACGCGTCGTTCGTGACAGCACGGGTGGTCGCGGACGCGGGCGGGGTCTACGCGCGGGCGGCGCTGTTGGCGCTGGGTCCCAATCATGGCATTCGCAAGGGGGGCATCGCGCTGGATGAGCGCGGGCTGGCGGGCCGTGTCACCGAGGTGGGCACGCGCACCGCGAGAGTCTTATTGATCACCGATCTTAACAGCCGCATACCGGTAACCATGGAAGACTCCCGGGCGCGCGCGATCCTGGTTGGCACGAACGGTCCGCGTCCGCGTCTTCTGTACTGGCCGGAGGGCGTGATGCCCCGGGAAGGCGAGCGGATCGTGACCAGCGCCGAAGCCAATGCGTTTCCGGCCAATCTTCCGGTTGGCATGGTGCGCTACAACGCGGGTGGCGTTCCGGAGGTGGAACCAGAGGCGCTATTGGGACGGCTGGAGATTTTGCGGGTATTTGACTATGGGTTGGGCTCACTTCCAGTGCCGCCGGAAACGCGGGAACGACCCACCCCAGGACAGCACTGATGGCACTATCCGCGCGGGCGCAAAATAATATTCAGCCGCGGCCGACACTCGGCCGCCGCCTTGATATCGCATCCCGGCATGCGATGCCCGTCTTTGGCACACTGATTATAATGCTTCTGACGCAGGCGCCTTTTCGATTGGCCAGTCAGGCGGCCCTGCTGCCAGCGGTGACGGTGATCGCCGTTTGGTTCTGGTCTCTGGCGCGTCCCGCGTCGATGCCGCCGCCGGCCGTGTTCATGCTTGGGGTGCTGCTGGATTTGATGGGCTACCTGCCACTGGGCGTTGGCGTATTGATCCTGCTGGCCGTGCAGGGCGCGGCGCTGCGGCTTGCGCGCCCGCTCGCACCGCGGGGATTCCTGCTGGGCTGGTTCGTGTTCGTCTGGATCGCGACGGGCGCGGCGATGCTGACCTGGGTGCTCGTCTCGCTGTTGACGTTCCGTCTGATCGCCGCCGGGCCGGCTATGTTTCAGACGGTGCTTACCGTCGCGCTGTTTCCAGTCCTTTCGATCCCCTTGGGAGCCGCGCATCGCACCATCGCCGCGCCGGAGCAGGCATGAGGAAGCTTATCAGGCGGCTGGTTCGCCGAAGCGGCTTCGCCGGACGCGGTTTCGCCAAACGCGGTTTCGCCAAGCGCGTTTTCGCCGGGTGGGGCTTTGCTGGACACGGCTTTGCCAGACACGGCTGGGGCAAAGGCGCCTTTGGGAAAAGCGGCTTCGGGAAAGCTGGTTTCGGGAAGAGCGGCTCGGGCAGAGGCACGTCCAGCAAGACCGGATCGACTGACCAGGATCGGCGTGTGTTCACCAGGCGCGCCGTGCTGATGATGGGCGTGCAGGCCGCCGCGCTGGGCGGCCTCGCCGCGAAGCTCTACCAGGTTCAGATCAACGAGGGTGCCCGATACACAACCCTGGCGAACGACAATCGCATCAGCGCCCGGATGATCGCGCCACCGCGGGGGCGCATCCTGGACCGTCATGGCACCGTGATCGCTGGCAGCCGCATCAATTGGCGGGCATTGCTGGTGGCGGAGCAGGCGGTCGACGTGCCGGCGACTCTGGAGGCGTTTTCTCGCATCGTGCCCCTGTCGGACCAGGAGCGGGCGCGTATCGAGCGGGATGCCCATCGCCGCCGCCGCTTTATCCCGGTCATGGTGCGGGAGTTCCTGAGCTGGGAGGACATGGCCCGCATCGGCGTCCACGCGCCGGATCTTCCTGGCATCTTGGTCGACGTTGGTACCACGCGGATCTATCCCCGCGGCGATCGCCTGTCGCACGTCATCGGCTATGTCGCACCACCGAACGAGGCCGACACGGCGGATGATCCGTTGCTGGCATTGCCGGGTCTGCGGATCGGACGGGCGGGCATGGAGAAATACCATGACCTGGCTTTACGCGGCCGCCCCGGCGCCGCGCAGTTGGAGGTAAACGCGCTTGGCCGCGTGATCCGCGAACTCGACCACATCGAGGGTGTACAGGGCGAGGATGTCGGTCTCACGATCGACGCCGAGCTGCAACAGGCGGTACTCGCCCGGCTTGGCGACGAAAGCGCGAGCGCGGTGGTGATGGATTGCCGCAACGGGGAGGTGCTCTCCATGGCGACCAACCCGTCTTTCGATCCCACCTTGTTCAACTCCGGCGTGTCGCAAACGCAATGGAACGAGTGGACGCGGGACAAACGCACGCCACTGATCAACAAGGCCACGACTGGCTTGTACGCACCGGGCTCTACCTTCAAGATGGCGGTGGCACTGGCCGGGCTGGAGTCCAAGGCGATCACTCCGTTCGACCACATCGTCTGCGAGGGCCACCTGGACCTGGGCGACACGCGCTTCCACTGCTGGAAACGCGGCGGTCACGGCGGGCTGGATTTGCGGGGCGGCCTGAAGAACAGTTGCGATGTGTTTTTCTATGAGGTGGCGCGGCGCACGGGCATCGACCGGATCGCCGCGATGTCCAACCGCCTGGGTCTTGGAATCGAGCTGGAGCTGGATCTTCCGGGTCAGCGAACCGGCCTGATACCGACGCGTGAATGGCGCATGGGCAAGGGCAAGATATGGAATATCGGTGACACGATCGTCAGCGGCATCGGGCAGGGCTACATCCAGGTCACGCCCCTGCAACTCGCGACGTTCGCGTCGCGCCTGGCCAGTGGCCGGGCCGTGCAACCCCACCTGACCCGCAAGCTGGCAGGGATATTGCAGCCCGGATCGTTACCCGAGGACTGGCCGTCCCTGGCGCTGCCGGAACGGGGCTTGAAGGTAATCCGGGAGGGCATGTGGTCGGTCGTCAACGAACAAGGGGGCACCGCGCCACTCGCCAAACTGGCTGACCCCAAGGTGCAGATGGCTGGCAAGACCGGATCGGCGCAGGTCCGCCGCGTGTCGCGGGAGATGCGGGAGAGTGGTAAATTCGACAGCGAGAAACTGCCCTGGGAATACCGCCCGCATGCGTTGTTCGTGGCCTATGCCCCGTTTGACTCGCCACGCTACGCGTTGTCCGTGGTGGTGGAGCATGGCAATGCCGCCGCGGCTGTCGCGGCGCCAATTGCCCGCGACATCATGACCGAGGTGCTGCGGATCGATCCCGCCGGTCAGCCCGACCCCGCCGGTGCGCGCGTGGCCGAGGTGAAATCGTGATGGAACGAAGACTTTGGCGAGAAGCGTCATTCGATCTTTCGGCCAAGATATTTCAGATCAACTGGCTGTACGTGCTGCTGCTGTGCGGGCTGGCCGGGGTTGGCTACACGGCGCTGTACAGCGCGGCTGGTGGCTCCCCCGAACCATACGCCGGGCGCCATGCGCTGCGTTTCGGCTTCGGCTTGGTGATGATGCTGGCGATCGCGCTGATCGACATTCGCTTCATCCGCCGCCTGTCCTGGCTGGCCTATGCTGGCGGCGTGGGGTTGCTGGTGTTGGTGTTGCGTATCGGCCATGTCGGCAAGGGCGCGCAGCGCTGGATCGAGTTGGGCGGATTGCAGATACAACCATCGGAACTGATGAAACTGGCGCTGATCCTGGCGCTGGCGTCCTGGTTCCACCGGGCATCCTGGGAGAAGATGGGAAATCCGCTGTTTCTGCTGCCGCCGATCGTGGCCATTCTGATCCCGGTGGCGTTGATTCTGAAAGAGCCGAATCTGGGCACGGCAATGATCACGCTGATGCTGGGAGGCGCGATGTTCTTCGCGGCCGGCGTGCGGTGGTGGAAGTTCGTGCTGGTGGCATTGCCGGTACCGTTCATCGCGCAATTCGCCTATGCCAATTTGCGCGACTATCAGCGCGCCCGGATCGACGTGTTCATGCATCCAGAGAACGATCCGCTGGGCACCGGGTACAATATCATCCAATCGAAGATCGCGCTGGGTTCAGGCGGGATGTGGGGGAAGGGGTTCCTGCAAGGCACTCAGGGCCATCTGGATTTCCTGCCGGAAAAGCAAACCGACTTCATCTTCACGATGATTGGCGAGGAGTTTGGCCTGGTCGGCGCGGTGGCGGTCATGGGATTGCTGCTGCTGCTGACCCTGGGAGGGATGTTGATCGGACTTCGCTGCCGCAATCGGTATGGACGGCTGGTCGCGTTCGGGATCGCGATGAATTTCTTCCTGTATGTGTTCGTGAACATCGCGATGGTCATGGGGGCGATTCCGGTGGGGGGAGTGCCCTTGCCGCTGGTCTCTCACGGTGGTTCGGCGATGATCACGGTGATGCTGGGATTCGGTGTGTTGATGTCGGTGCATGTACACCGGGATCAGGAATTCCCCGATCGCCGGGACAGTGGATGAGAGCCGAGGCGGTTGACCGGTGCGTGACCGCATGACAGCTTGACACCTCGCGCTGGGGTACATGGCCGGGAAATGAATTGTTTGGCTGACGCCCCGGATAACCCCGGCATTTTTGTGAGTTCTGACCGTGCGGCGAAAGATCTGGCAAGGTACGCTTCGCAAGACACTTCTGCGGCTCGGCCGTTCCGCGGTGTACCGCATGACCGTGGCGCTGGATGACGCTGAGACCCCGCCTCCGGCCGCCCCTACCCATCCGGACCCGCGCCCCCCGCCGTCGCTGGTGGACGCGCGAAACCATCCGGACCCGCGCTCCCTGCTGTCACTGGTGGACGCGCGAAACCATCCGAACCTTGATGAAGTCTGGATGATCCTGCGTGATTTGCAGAATGCCAAACTGACCATCAAGTTTTTCGGGTACGAGCTGGCCCGCGGCCTCGCCGCCGCTATTCCGCCACGCACCGGTCTCACGCCACGGCAGGTTGGTCTCGCGAGTAAGCCTTCGACTCAGGCCGACCTTGAAAGCGACTGGGCCGCGTATTGGATCGCGGAATTGAAGGCGGCCCATGTCTTCCATCGTAAGCTGTGGGAATTTGCTTACGTACTGCAGGCCATCCACGAGAATGGCCACCTGCGGCCAGGCGCGCGCGGCCTGGGGTTTGGTTGCGGCACCGAGCCGTTGCCGAGCTATTTCGCCAGCCATGACATGCGGGTGACGGTCACGGACCTTCCGCCCGATGCGGCAAAGGGCAGAGGCTGGATGGAGACAGATCAGCACACCTCGTCAGCCGACTTGGCATTCCGGGACTACCTCGTCGGGCGCGCGCAATTTGATCGTAATGTCGAACTTCGGTATGTCGACATGAACGAGATCCCGCCCGATCTTCGCGATTATGATTTTTGCTGGTCGATTTGTGCACTGGAGCATGTGGGATCGATCCGGCAAGGGCTGGCGTTTATCGAGAATTCGCTGCGCACGCTGCGGCCTGGCGGGCTGGCGGTGCATACCACCGAATTTAATTTCATGAATGATACGCATACGATCGACGATTGGCCGACCGTGTTGTTTCAGCGAAAGCACTTCCGGGAGGTAGCCGATCGGCTGCGGCGGCAAGGCCATGATGTCGCTCCACTAGACTTCGATGTGGGAGACAAGCCACTCGACAAGTTCATCGATGTGCCGCCCTATACCTGGGACTGGGGCTCGGACTTACTGAAAAGCTGGGGTTCGGGAGCCGATCACATCAAGCTGACGGTCGATGGTTTTGCCTGCACATGTTTTGGTATCATTGTCCGCAAGGGCGGAGGCACGGCGGGGTGATTCAGAGCGCGGAGATTGAAAGCCCGAGACCGCACGGGATGATGGCCACAGCACGATAACGGCCCGGCCCGGCCCTGTCCCGCGATATATCATTAGGTTTGATCATCGAAGTCGCATTTGCGCTCGAAAATCTGTATGAACGAAGCCCCGATGGTCCCCGAAGTCTTATGCGTTCGCCGGTGCTGGCATGGCCGCCGCCGCTGGCAGTGAGATCCCAGCCTTGCGGTAGGCCGCTGACAGCCGGTCCCCATGCCGGGGCGCGGAGAATTTCGCCGCCTGCGCGTATCCCTTGATAGCCAAGGCCTTACGCAGGTCCGCGTCCGCCGCCATCGTCTGGATCGCCTGGGTCATTTCCGTGACGTTGAGCGGATCAACCAGGACCGCCGCGTCTCCCGCCACTTCCGGGAGGGAGCCTCCGTGTGAAGTTAATACGGGTACGCCAAGAGCCATCGCTTCCAGAACCGGGAGTCCGAAGCCCTCGTAGATCGAGGGAAATGCAAAGAACGAAGCGCATTGCATCAGCGCGATTATATGATTACGCGGTAGATAGCCAAGATAGCGCACCGGCCGGAGGCGGGTCTTGCCGGTAAGAAGTGGCAGTACATCGTCATACAGCCATCCCAAGGGGCCCGCCAACAGGAGTTCCTTCTTGGTGTCAGCCAGGCTGAAAGCTTCGATCAAACGAAAAAGGTTCTTCTTTGGCTCGATCGCACCGCAGAAAAACACGTAGCCGTCAGGCTTGGCACGATAGAGATTGCGAACAAGCCGCTCCGCGTCTTCGCGTGGCCACGGCTGGAGTGACGGCGCCGACTGATAGGTGACACTGATACGTTCATCTGAAACACCCAGCATCGCCTTGATGTCTTCCCGCGAACGCTCGGACACCGTGACAATGTGGTCGGCATGGCGTGCGATCATGGCGTGCAATGACGCGGACCGGCCAGCGACGTCCATTGTGAAGTGCGGAAACTTCATTGGAATTAGATCATGCAATGTGAAAATATTTGGTACGCCTTTTACATAAACCGTCGCGGGAACCGTCCAGTGCACGGCATCGACCTGGTGTTGAAGGACGATGCGCGTCATCGTCCCGCGTAGCGCGAATATGGCCGATGCGTGGGTCGGATAGTCGTCGGCATTGTAAAGCCCTCGATAGGGCGGTAATCGCGGGGTGTAGCTCGCTAGATCTATCCCTTCAACAGGCACCGGCAAGGCAGTCAGTTGGCGGCGGAATCCGAAACGCGCACGCCACAATCGCCCGGCCGTGCGTAGTATGCCCCACCGGTTCGTCTCGTTGCCGAACACCTGCAATGCCAGTGTGATCGGCGGCGCATTCTTTTGGGGGTGCGCGCGCCGGCCCAATAACAGGTCAACGTCAACATCCATGGTCTGAAGTGTAGCCGCGAGTATTCGCGTATACGATGCAATCCCAGTCTGGTCTGGCGTCAGGAGTAGTGAGCCATCAAGCAGCACAGTCGTCATGAGAATGGATGTCGCGCGGGCCAAGCCCAGCGTCCATCTAAGCCACGCCGTTCACAGTCAGATACGCCATATTTCATTCCGCCGCTCCGCAACACACAACATCTCTCAGTCATGGATTAGGACCTACCGCAAATATCTCTATAGCACCATGCGTGCGCCCGCGAAGCCACATGGCAGAATCTTTAAATCGAAACGGGCTCATTGGGGGCGCGGGGATTCGGTCTCCGGGTGTTCTGGCGGCTCCGTTACAAACGCGGCCTGTGCGATCGGTCCGGAATTTTCGGGCCGCCGGGAAACGAGGTCAGTCACAATGCCGTGTGTGACCATGGTCACACACGCGCCACCCGGACGGCCCTGGCCGAAGCCCAGAGGCATTGAAAGAGTGGTCCTCTGAACGATCGAATCCTAGGGGATAGTCGCGGGCTCAATAGGCGGTCCGCGCCGGGACCCGAGACTGTCTCAAGCCAGCCGGTAGACGCGCTTTGCCGTGCCACTGAACAACATCGCCTTTTCCGATGCGGAATATCCAGCCGCGAGACGTTTGAAGGCGTTCCACAACACCGGGTAGCTTGAACTGGCGCCGTCCGGCGGAAAATTGCTCTGGAACATCGAGCGATCCACGCCGAACGCGGCGATGCAGGTTTCGATGTAGGGCTTGTAGGCACTCGCGAGGTCCGCCGAGGACGGCGGCATCTCCCGTTCGTAAAAATCGAACATGCCCATCAACATGCCGAGCCCCCCGAGTTTGACGACGACATTGGGTGACTTCGCGAGTTCGTTGATGCTGGTTTTCCATTGGGCGAAGGTCTCGGATTCCTTCCCCTTGTATGGTCCGATCCCGACGGGACCGCCAACGTGATTGAGGATAATCGTCGTTCCCGGAAACGCGCGTGCGAGATCAACAAGATCGGGAAGTTGCGGATGGTACATCCATGCCTCGAACGTCAGGTTCAGCGGCGCGAGGCGCACGAAACCGGCCCTCCAGGTCGTATCGAACATTTGTCCCTTGGGCGGATTGGTACGGGGACGGGACAGTGTGCTGCTGGCGTCCCAGGTTACCGAGTGACGGATCCCGCGGAACCGGCCGTCGCCGGCGGCGATCTGAGCCTCCAGCACACGCGAAACGCCGTCACCCAGCCGTAAGTCGGCATGGCCAACGATGGCGGCGCACAACCGTGATGGCCCGTACCGGCCGCTGGCGCTCATCGCCGCCGTTCCGTTGACGAATTCAGTCTCTCCCACGGGCCGCATCTCGACCGGCCCGCTGGCGCGATACATAGCGCCGCACTCGATAAACACGGTTTGGGTGATGTTGTGGCCGCTGCCGGTGTCCGCGAGCAGTTCGTTGATCAGGTAGCGGTGCTCGTCGCGATCCCATAGATGGTGGTGCGGATCGACGATCTCCAGCGCTGGCTCGATGATGTCTTCCCGCCGCTTCGCGAGCCAAGCCTGATTGGGGAAATATCGCGGGTTGGAAGGGGCATTGAACGCCCCGCCAGCGGGCGCGGGGCTCTGGGCATGGGCGCGGCGCGGCATCAGCGCCGTGCCACCCAACACCCCCGCCGTGCCAGCGAGCAAGGTCCGGCGTGTCACTGATTTCCGTTGAAGCGATTTCGCTTTCATTGCGGCTTCTCCCGTAGCATCCGGCCAGGGTCACTGTTGCGCGGCCCGTTGGACGGGATGATAGGGCTATTGAAGCCGGATGTCTTCTCTCCCCGTGATCGCTCGCGCCGGGTAGGTGCGAAGGGTAACTATTGACTGGCCGGCTATGAAACATAAGACTGACCGGCAAACAGAAGAACGGTAGGCGCCGCATGACCGCCAGCCAGGAGGAGACGTTGCCCCGGTTGTCCGGGCTGCCTTTGGTGACAGAGCGCGAGCTCGTCGCGGGCGGTCCCTTGGAAGCCAGGCATCTGTTGTCCCAAAACTACCGGAACGTCGCGCAGACCGAACGGATCACGCGCACCCATTACCATGTGGCGCTGGCCAATTTCCTGGGATACGTCGTCGATAGTATCGATGCCAACATTCTGGGGACGATCGCGCCGTCGTTGATCGTGACGTTTGGCATCAGCCTTGGCGCCTACGCCGCCGGGACGCAGTTCGCCATGCTGGTATCGATCCTGGGCACGTTCATGTGGCCCTGGCTGGCCGATCGCTTTGGCCGCCGTGCGATGCTCACGGTCAACATCGCGATGTTCTCGCTGATGATGCCGCTACTCGCCATGGCGCCAAGCTGGACCTGGTTCGTCGCGATCTACGCCGTCGCGCAGACCGCCATCAGCGGCGAATGGTACGTCGCATCGATCCTGATGGTGGAGACCTGGCCGGCACGCCTGCGTGGACTGCTCGTGAGCTGGGTCCGTTCGTCCTATGTCGTCGGCATTTCGATGACGGGTGTCATCGTCACGTTCGTCGCCGCGAATTTCGGCTGGCGCTGGGCATACGTGGTTCCGGGTGCTTTCGCCGTCATCGCGATTTACGTCAGGTTCCTGTGCCCGGAGACGCCGTACTGGGTCAGGACGAAGGACCGCAAGACACGTATCGAGCAGGCGCTGGCGAGCGGCGCGCCCGTGACCGACGTAGATCAAACCTGGAACACGAAAGCGGACAAGGTCAGCATCAGTCAGTTGTTCTTGCCTGATATTCGCCGGAATACCATCTCGGCGATGTTCGTCGCGACGATGTCGAGCTTGCTGTACAACGTCGTCCTGTCATGGCTGTCTTTGTTGCTGGTACAAGACAAGGGCTGGACCCTGGGCGAAGTCGGCGTGTTCCTGATTCCCTATGGCCTGTCGGGAGTCATTGGCTACATCGCCGCCGGCTGGCTGATAGAGCGCTTCGGCCGCCGTCTTGGCATCACGATCGTCATGGCATGGGGCGGCGTCTTCATGACCTTGTTCGCTCTTTCCACCGACAGGACCGCGCTGTGGGTGTTCGGACTGCTGTACATCTGGGGTATCAACGGCATGTTTGGCCCTGTCGGCGTTTACATCCCCGAACTTTTCCCGACGCGTGTCCGCGGCGTGGGGAGTGCGTTCAGCTATGGTTTCGCGCGCATCGTTGGCCTCGGCTTTCCGTTCGTGGTGGTTTTCATCAAGACGACCACCGGAACTTACACCCTGGCATTTCTATGCATTCCCGTGATGCTGATCATCCTGATCCTGGGGTTCTGGCTGTTCTGTCCCGAGACGGCGGGTAAGGACCTTGACGAAATAGGTGTCTGAACCTGACGATCAGGCCCGCGGGAGCCGTTTGCCCCGTGCCTCGATACGTTACTGATTCACCAGGCACTCGATGGGAGGACACATGATGCCACGGCGCCGCACGCTGCTGACCACTGCCTCAGCAGCCCTGATGACCCCCTGGATCGCGCCCGGTAGCGCGCGGGGGGCACAGGCACCAGGCGTCACCGCCACCGAGATCAAGGTCGGTAACACGATGCCATACAGCGGGCCGGCTTCCGGCTATGCGACAATTGGCAAGGCCGAGGCCGCCTACTTCCGGATGCTGAACGAACAGGGCGGGGTGAACGGCAGGAAGATCAACTTTGTTACCCTCGACGACCAGGCGAGTCCGCCCAAGACGGTCGAGCAGATCCGCCGCCTGGTGGAACAGGACGAAGTCGCCCTGCTGTTCAACACCCTAGGTACCGCGGCGAACAGCGCGGTGGTGAAATACGTGAACCAAAAGAAAATCCCGCATCTGTTCCTCGCCACGGGTGCCGACAAATGGGGTGATTACAAGGAACATCCATGGACCATCGGCTGGCAGCCAAGCTACCGGGTCGAAGCCCAGATTTATGCCAAGTACATCCAACGCACCAAACCCGATGGCCACATTGGCATTATCTACCAGAATGACGACTTCGGTAAGGACTACATCGCCGGACTGCGCGACATCATCGGCGAGGCGGCGATGAAGTCCGTGCCCACGGTTTCATTTGAGCTGACCGACGCGACGATCGACTCGCAGTTGCTGACCCTGAAGACCGGGGGCGTGGATGTGCTGATCAACGCGGCGTCCACGAAATTCGCCGCGATGGTCATTGGCAGGGTTCATGACCTCGCCTGGAAGCCGTTGCACATCATGAGCAATGTATCGGCGTCCGTCGGCGCGGTGATGGTCCCCGCCGGACCCGAACGCGGCATTGGCATCATCAGTTCCGCCTTTGCGAAGGATCCAACCGATCCAGCGTGGGACAATGACCCGGGGATGCAAGGGTGGCGCGCCTTCATGGCGAAGTACATGCCGGACGCCGATCTCAAGGACAGCGGAAACCCCTATGGGTACGGTCTCAGCCAGACCCTGGTGCATGTGTTGAAGGCCTGCGGTGACGACCTGTCGCGTGAGAACATCATGCGTCAGGCCACCAGCCTGGATCACCTCGCCAATCCAATCCTGTTGCCGGGCATTACGCAAAGCACCAGCTCCACGAACTACCGCCCGCTACGCCAGCTTCAGATGATGCGATGGAATGGCAAGACCTGGGAGCGTTTCGGCGATATCATCGAAGGCGCGAACGTCTGAACGGCCAGGTCCGCGGGATTCGTGGCCGATCAAGGGTAGCGAAAATCGTAACGGCCGTCCCGCCTGATCAGGTTGCCGGCAGAAGCGCGGCGCCGTAGCCGCGACGCTGCATGGTGTCGAGCTTCAGCCTGATCGGTGTACCAAGCCACAGGGCGTAGACAGTGTGGTCGTCGACCATGTCGTCCGTCAGCGGGTGAACGAGAACGTCCAGGTTCTCGCGATTGAGCATCAGCCACGGCACGACGGTCTGGAATTCAGCTTTTTTGAAGATCACCTGAAACTGCGGCACGGGATGCGGCCCCACCTGCTCGCCGTTGAACCGGCCAAGCTCAACCGGAAATGCCGCGGCGAGCTTCTCTCGTAACCGTTCCGCGACTGGCCGTGTCGTATCATTGTAATAGACATGCGCATGGTAACCGTGAACCGTGGGCGATCCCGCCG
>Ga0302322_100002013_pt1 | contig 16989 bp, 13 predicted proteins | sample Fen_T0_2_FD_203757 | JGI IMG/M metagenome (GOLD analysis project Ga0302322, IMG submission 203757) | Peat permafrost microbial communities from Stordalen Mire near Abisko, Sweden - Fen_T0_2 | ecosystem: Environmental > Terrestrial > Soil > Wetlands > Permafrost | place: Sweden: Abisko... | reverse complement strand
ACTCGGGTCGTTCGTACAACGCGAACGAATAGGCGCTGGGCGAGACATAGCGAACGAACGCTTGCCCGGGTGAGTTGTTGCCGTCGCGTAGCATCCAAGTCTTCGGGCGCGAGACGTGCACGCCCCCGAGCAACACGGTGTAGCCCAAGAATTCGGGACTCTGTCCGGCTGCGTCCAAGTCCAGCCGGGGGTAACGCTGCTCGAATGCTTGAGCGGCCTGTGCGCCTGCCGTGGCCACTGTCCAGTCGTAGAACGTGCGGTTCTGCACGGCGGAAGTGGAACCGCCGCCGCATGACAGGGCCAGCATCGAGCATAGGAACAAGAGCGAACGCATGAGGCGAGGGGGAGCCTAGCAAATCGCACGTGCTGGGCGCAATTGAGCGCAGGGGCGGCTCGAGCAACCGGGTTGTCGCGCGTGCGGCGCGGTTCACGAACTTGCCGGCCGCCACTGGTCAGCGGCGGCCCTCGACCGTCTACCGGGCCTAACTATTGGTTAAATAAGATATATTGGGGAAGCCTGTGCGCTGCAGTTGGCAGACGGATGGCAAAGAGCTCGGCACGGCACTGAGTGTCCGTGCGCTCGAGAAGTTGCTCCCCCCTCGACCACGTGTCCCAGCCGCCGAGCCGTCCTAACATGAAGGCTTACGACGTACCGCCACCCATTGGGCGAAGTGTCGGCACTCGAGATCAGCGATCTCGACTCGGGAGCGAGGCGCGCGAAGGTAAACCCCAGAATACGGGTTCGGGCTCGAGCTGGACGCCGAAGCGCTCGAGCACGCCGAGCTGCACGCGCGCGGCCAAGCGCGCCACGTCGGCAGCGCGTGCGCCCTCGTGTGCCACCAGGGCGAGCGCATGCTTGGTCGAGAGCCCGACCGCGCCATCGCGCGTTCCGCGTGGAAAGCCTGCGTGCTCGATCAGCCAGCCCGCCGAAAGCTTCACGCGCCCGTCCGCTTGGGGATACTGCGGGATATTCTCCTCGCTTGCTGCGCGCGCCACGAACGCGCTGAACTGCGCGGGGCCGAGCAGCGGATTCACGAAAAAAGAGCCACAGCTGCGACAATTGGCATCGTTCGCGTCGAGCACCATCGATTTGGCTCGCCGCAACTGCAGCACGGCCGCGCGCACCTCGGCCAGCGACCGCGCGGCGTTTCCCTGCTGTTGGAAGTGACGTTCCAACTCGGCATAGCGAAGCTGGGCTGGCGCGTTCGGGTGAAGCCGAAACGTGACCTCGGTGACGATGTAGCGGCCCGGCTCGCGCGATTTGAACCAGCTATCCCGATAAGCAAACTGGCACTCCTCGGCGGAGAACGTGCGTAGGGTGCCTCCGATTGTATCGATGGCTGCCACCTGGGTGATGGTCTCGGCGACGTCCTGCCCGTAAGCCCCGACATTCTGGATCGGTGTGGCCCCCACTCGGCCCGGGATGCCGCTCAGACACTCGAGGCCCTGGTAACCCCGGGAAACCATCTCCGCCACGAATTCATCCCAAGGTTCACCCGCGGCCGCACGTATTTCGACTTGGGTCCCCAGGTCCCGGAGCGCGACCCCGCGGATCGCCATCTCGATCACCAGCCCGGGACAGCCCGAGTCTGCGACGACGATGTTGCTGCCGCCTCCGAGCATGCGCACTTCCAGCTCGCGCTGCTTGGCCCAGGCTAAAGCGTCGCGCAGCTCGGTCTCGTTCGCGACTCGCACGAAGTGCTCAGCTTTTCCGCCTACCCCCAGGGTGGTCAGCGGAGCGAGCTCGACTTGTGCCTCGACCTTCAACAATCGACCTACGGTAGTTGGTTGTTCAGCGGTGCTGGGGTTTTTTCTTGTGCGAGCTGACGGTCTTCGCCAGGCCGGGCCTCGGTGCCGATTCGGGCTCGACCACGCCTGATTGCGTGCGCGAGCGTTCGGCCAGGAAGCGTCGGGCGTCATTGCTCATCGTGGGCTCAGCCAATGCGAGCCGCGCCAGCGCGTCAGCCAGTGCGACCGAGCGTTCGACGGCGGTGGCGTTCGCGTTGAGCAACACCAGCCGCCGCCCGAGCACGGTACACAAGCCGCCAGCGAATGGGATTTTGCCCGAAACTTTGCCGCGGAAGGCGCGCGTGCGGACCTCCAGCCCAGTTCGGGCCGCGATGCCCAAGAGCTCGTCGAACAATCGACCTGGGTCCATTCCCCCATTTTACCCGAAAAAGATCGCACAAGCTGGGTCCACTGAGCGAAACGCCGCAAATACGCCGCTTTCGCCAACCCGGGCCGGCGTGCTATCTCACCATCGTGGAAGGTGTCCTGCCGACGGCGGGAGCGAATGTGCGCTTCCCCGGAGGCACCTTCAGGCAGTGAGAACGAAAGTTCTCTCCCAAGCGAAAGAAATCGATAGCGCATGACGTTCACGGAAGCCGCGGCGCAGGTTCTGCGCCTCGTAGGTAAGCCACTCCATTATAAGGAGATCACCGACGTAGCGATTGAGAAGAATCTGCTCAGTCACGTCGGCAAGAGCCCCGAGGTCACCATGGGCGCGCGCCTGGCCGCGCTCGTGAAGAAGGGTGACAAGGAAAACCCGCTCGTGCGCATCAAGCCCGGCGTGTTCGCGCTGCGCGAATGGGATCCGGCGATGATCGAGAAGGGCCTGGCGGATCGCACGCCCGCGCTCGAACGTTTGGCGGCCCAGGGCTACTCGGGTGAGCCCGAGGTGGACACTGCGGAAGAAGCGCCGGCCGATGCGTCGAGTTCGCCGCACGCTTCGCACGTCACCTTCGACGACGAAGAAGGCACCTCCGCGCCGGACGAGGGCGAGCGCTCACGCGCCGAGCTCGCGGCACATGCGACCGAACTATTCGCCTCCGAAGACGACGATGACGAGCCGATCTTCGGCGGCGCAGCCGATGCCGCACCGACCGAAGCCGCCGCGGCAGCCAGCGCAGATGGTTCGCGTCGCCGTCGCCGTCGCCGTGGTCGCGGCCGTCCAGGGGACGAGCGGGGCGGTGATGATTTGCCTTCATACACCGTGTCCGACGCACCAGCGGTGTTGCCCGCGGAATTGACGCAAGAAATCGAAGCGCGTGGCGCAGCCGAGCCGCGGCCCGAGCGCGCGCGTTCGCGCGAGCAAGAGCGCGGAAGCGAGCGCAATGCCGAGCGTGGCACCGAACGTGCTGAGCGTGATCGTGGCACCGAGCGCGACCGTGGCGCCGAGCGCGACCGTGGCGCCGAGCGCGACCGTGGCGCCGAGCGCGACCGTGGTGACCGCGGTGGCAGTCGCCGTGATGAGCGGCGCGATGACCGCGTTCCGGCGCGCGTCGAGCGCTCCGTGGAGCGCGAAGGACCAATCGACGAACTGGTCGGCAAAGATCTGGCTGACGCCGTGGAATCGATGCTGCTCGGCTTCGATCGCAGCCGCGGTCCGGTGGCCGCCGCAACGTTGAGTGAAGCGGCTCAACGCCGCGGGCGGCTCGTGGCCGACCAGGCCGCGTCGCAAGGGCTGCTCTTGGCTGCTGCGCGCACGGACAACGTCCGTGCGCTATCGCGCGGCCATCGTCCCCGCTTTCGCATTTCTGCCAATCGCATTGGCCTCACCGAATGGCAGCTCGATGGCGAGCTGGCGCGCTTGGAGCGCGATTTGCTGCAGACCGCGGAGCGTTACCGCGAGGTGCTTCGCCGCACGTTCGCGCGTTCACTGCAAGACCTGTCCCACCGCGGTCTCGGCGACCTACTCACGCTGGTGCTCGAACGCATGGGCTTCTCCGAGCTGAGCCAGGTGCGGCGTCCAGGCCTCCACGGCGCCGAGTTGCACCTGTCCGGTAAAGCGCGTGGCCCCTCGGGTGACGTGCGCACGGCGGTGGTGATTCGTCGCGACGGCCGCGAAGTCGGCCGCGAACGCGTCACCGAGCTCCGCGGTGCCCTTCATCATTACGGCCCGGCACTGGCTGGCCTGATCATGACCACCGGTCAGGTGCTGAGCGGCGCCCGGGAAGAGGCGGCCGCTCCGGGCGCGAGCCCGGTCTCGGTGATCGACGGTTTGGGTCTGGCCAAACTGTGCGAAGAGCACGAGATCGGCCTGATCCCGACCAAGCTTTCGTTGCCGCATCCGGATCTGGATCTTCTGGAAGCGCTGCGTGGCTGAGATTCGCCTGGCTTCGGCGCTGCTGGCGACGCTCTTGCTCGGCTGCGCCTCGCCGCCTCCGGCTTCGCAATTTCCGAACGCTCAGGCGGCACTCGATCGAATGCGCGCGACTACGTCGTGTAGTCGCGCGCTGACCAGCGACGCCAAGATTGACTACTTCGGCGAGGCCGGTCGTATTCGTGGCAACTTACTGTACGTGGTCGCCGTCCCGGACAAGCTGCGGCTCGACGTCGTGAGTCCATTCGGCGCTACGGTTTCGACGCTCACCTCTGACGGCCACGATTTCGCGCTCTTCGATTTGCGTCAAAAGCAGTTTCTGCGCGGGCCGGCGAATGCCTGCAATCTCGGGCGTTTCACCCATGTTCCGGTGCCGCCCGCGGCCTTGGTCCAGCTGCTCCGCGGTGAAGCTCCGGTGCTGCTCCACACACCTGCCGGAGCCAGCATCGCCTGGGAGTCGGGTGAATACGTGGTGCGCATCCAGAGCACGCGCGACGCCAGCGAAGAAATTCATCTACAACCGCTCCCGCAAGACTACGGCTTGCCATTCAGCGCGCAGCGCGTGCGCGTGACCGAAGTGCGTGTGGCGCAGCAGGGGATCGAGCTCTATCGAGCGCAGCTGGTTGGTCACCGCCCCGCCAAGATGTCCGGGCCGCGCCTCGATCCGGATGGTCTCGACCCGCCCGTCCCGCCCAGCGGTCCACGTTGTGAGTCCGAGGTACCGGGCCGTTTACGGCTGCAGGTCCCCGACGGGGATCAAGACGTAATTCTCGAAAACGTCGATGTTTCTCACAATCCACCGCTGACCGCGCAGGTCTTTCGGCAGTCAGCCCCGGGTGGCGTGGATGCGCGCTACTCTCCATGTGCGAATTAGCGCCGCTATTTCCTGCGATCGAAAGCGATAGGCGTGACCTTGCGCAAACCAGCAGCCGCCCAGAAGCGTGAGCCCAAAGCAACGTCGAGGCGTGGCGCCGCAGCAGCGCCTAGCAGCGCTCGTGAGGCGCGCAGATTTCGGGCGCCGAACTCGGATGAGTTGCCGCGGGTCGCGGGGATCCCGAGCTTTCTGCGCTTGCCGGTGCACGGTGATCCGGATCAGGTGCCGGCGGTGGACGTGCTCTTGTGCGGCGTGCCGTTCGATGGAGGCAGCTCGTTTCGCCCCGGCGCGCGCTTCGGCCCGCGCGCAGTACGCGACGCCTCGGCGTTGGCTCGTCCCTTTTCCGCCGCCCTGGGCGTGGACGTTTACGACGAGCTACGTGTGGCGGATGGCGGAGACGTGTCGCTCCCCGCGCAGGACCTGGGCGGAGCACTTGCTGCGATCACCGCTCGCGCCGAGTCGATCACGCGTTCGGGTGCCATCTGCGGCTTCATCGGCGGCGATCAAACACTGACTTTGGCGACCCTGCGCGGCATTCAACGCGCGAAGAAGAAGGCTTTCGGAATTTTGCACATCGACGCCCAGAGCAACAGTCTGGGCGGCGCCAAAGACCCGCACCTCGATCACTCGAGCGTGCTGCGCCACGCGCTCGAAGAAGGCCTGATCCGCCCGGATTCCACGCTCCAGATCGGAATCCGCGGTCCGTATTCGTCGGCCGACGATCTGGCGTTCGCGCTCGCCCACGGCTTCGAAGTCGTGACCATGGATGAAGTGCGTTGGGATCTTCATTCGGTCGTCAGCCAGGTACGAAGATTGGTCCGCAAAGGTGCGCTCTACGTCAGCGTCGACATCGGAGCGCTGGATCCCGCGTTCGCACCCGGTACTGCCTTCCCGCTGCCGGGGGGCATGAACACCTGGGAGCTGCAGCAGATCCTACGCGCGCTGGTCGGCGCCGAGATCGTCGGCTTCGACGTGGTCGAAATCGCGCCGACCTACGACCCAGCCGGTATCACCGCGCTTGCAGGCGTGTCGATCCTGCACGAGATCTTGGCCGCGTTGGCGGACACACGACGTAGTGGTCGACCCGCTCCGTCGAGCCATCACGTGCCCGGCCGCCGCGGCCGACGCATGTCTCCGTAGGGCGCGGGATCTTTGGGTTTGATGGTCACGCAGCTCGTTCCTTCGTACCTACGGCCAATGTAAAGCGCCCGCCACCCTAGCGCGGTTCGCTCGTTAGCTCGGCCAAGATCTTCCCGGGTACGTCGCTGATGATTGCGTCCACGCCCATGCGCGCGAGTTCGCGGGCGCGTGCGGGTTCGTTGACGGTCCAGGTATTGACCAGGAAATTGGCTCGCTTCAAACGCGCGACTCGCGCGCTGGTGGCGAGCACGTGTTCGGGGTGCAGCGCATTCGCGCCGAGGCTTCGAAGGCCCGGTGCGTACTTCAAGACGTGCTGCCTCCTGTGAACCAACCATGCGCGCGGTAACTCCGGTAGCCGACGCGCGAGCCACCAGACGAAGTAGGGGTGGAAGCTCGAGAGAATCACATCTGGGAGAGCTTGGCGCGTCATCACGCGCTCGACCTGGCGGAGCAGCAGCAAGCGGTTCCGCACATCTGACTTGAGCTCGACGTTCACGCGCTGCCCATGCTCGCGCGCCCAACTCAGCACCTCGGGGAGGGTCGGTACGCGCTCGCCTTTGCCGACGTCCAGGCGCGCCATTTCGCGGCTCGGGATGTCTTCGGCGTGGCGCCTGTCTGCGCTCTGGGTCACGCGCTCGAGCATCGGATCGTGAAGTACGATCACTTGGCCGCTGCCGTCGAGGCGGACGTCCAGCTCGATGCCGTCTGCGCCTTCGACGCGAGAAAGCTCGAAGGCAGCCAAAGTGTTTTCGGGAGCCGCATGGCGCGCGCCGCGGTGACCGAGCACGAATGGACGAGCACCCGGCGGGCGCTGCCAGGCGCGGAGCGCTTCCGCCGGCCGGGGATCGCGAAGCGCGTCAGCCAGCAAGCTCTTTCGCGATCTCGTGCGCGACCAGGCGAGCTCGCTCGACCTCGTTCGCCGCAAACGAAATGCCGCCAACCACCGGATGCCCACCGCCGCCGTAACGCGCGCAGATGGCGCTGATGTCGGCGTCCAGGGGCTCGCCGGACCACGGGTTGTAACCTACCGAAATTTTCGGCCCACCTTTCAACACTCCGACCAAGACGGAGTACACGCTCTTTGGATAGAGCGCGTAGGTCACGAATTTTCCGACGCTCTCGAGCAGCGTCTCGGTCAAATCCACGAACACCACGCGCCCTTGCACTTCACTTTTCTCGCGCACGCGCTCCACGAAGCGATCGTGCTTTTTTCCGAGCGGCTTGTAGCGCTCGTTGACCGCGCTGGACGCGGCGACCTCGACGAGCGGCTTCTGCAACAGCTCCGGCACCATTTGCGCGTAAAAGCCGTCGTCCCCATAGTGCTCGACCACGCTGACCAGACGCATAATCGGGTCCGAGCGATCAATCGCCTGCTCCGGGCTATCGAAGCGCGCGGAATCGACGATGTCGGCGAAGCGCACGAGCGGGTCCAGGTTCGGATCGGAGAAGCCGAAATGCTCGACGCCCGTGTCCGCGATTAGCTTCGTGCACGAGCTGTAGGTGGCATCGAAGAAATAGTGCGGGTTGTGCGCGGCTTCGAAGGCCTCACGGTCGGCTTCGGTGGGGAACGCGGTGCGATGGTGATCGAAGTACCAGGTGAGCTTGGGCGAACTCTTGAAGCGATAGTCGAGAATTGCGTTCTCATCGCCGACGAGCAGCTTCTCGTCATTGCGCTGTTGGTTCATGCCGTAGCCGCAGGCCTTGTATTCGAACTTGGCTTGTTCCAGGCCGCGTTCGCGCATCAGGCGCGTGAAGAGCACGGCGCTCGACAAGCCGTCGAAACAATGGCCATGGCTCGCCACCACGAAAAGCATACGGCGTGTTACCACGGGCTCGCCAAGCTGCCGCGCGCTTTCCGAACGCGTTGCTAAAACGCAGCAACCGAAACTGTCCCCTGTCCGACTGGGTGGCGATGTCCGAACTCGCCGATCGCTGCCTGACCGGGAGCGCATTGCCCGGGCGGCTAGCGGATCTCGAGGCACCTCCCGATCGCCTGTTTCTGCGCGGCGAACTGCCGCGCGGGCCGGCAGTGGCGATCGTCGGCACTCGTCATCCGACGAATGCTTACGCACGTTTCGCACATGACCTGGCTCGTGAGCTGGCCGAGGCGGGCGTGGCGGTGCTCTCGGGCGGCGCTGAGGGCATCGACACCGAGGCGCATCGGGGGGCGCTCGCCGCGGGCGGTGTTACAGTCGTGGTGGCGCCAGCGGGGTTTTATCGGCCGTATCCGGAGAAGAACACGCAACTGTTTCGCCAAGTCGTGGCCGAGGGTGGCGCGTACCTGTCGTTGCCGGAGCCGAATTGTCCGGCCCCGCGCGGGATCTTCTTCGCTCGCAACGCCTGCCTCGTGGCCCTCGCTCACTTGGTCGTCGTTGTCGAGTCACCGATTCGGAGTGGTGCCCGCAACGCGGCAGCCTGTGCCCGGCGCTTGGGCCGGCCGCTGTTCGTGGCACCGGTGCCGCCCTGGCACGGTAACGGGCGCGGCTGCCTGGCCGAACTCCGGCTCGGCGCGCAAGTCCTCATCTCAGTAAAAGATTTGTTGAAGGCGCTCCGCGATCAGAACCTGCATGCGGTTGGGCCGCTCTCGCAGGCCCTGGGCGAATCGCGGCCCCAACAAGAAAGCTTAAATTTTACGGAAACATCCCCGTCTGCGACGGCGCGTGTGGCGGTCCTCGAAGCGGTTCGGGCCGGCGCCGGTTCGAGCGACGAAATCTGCTTCCGGACCGGTCTCGGGGCAGGACGTGTTTCAGAACTGATCTTGACGCTGCGCCTGGAAGGAGTCTTAGTAACCGACCCCTCGGGGCGACTGCAAATTCATAAATAATTGATTTAATTAGGATTTGTGGCGCAAGCGCAGCCGGTTGGGTTGCGCGGCGGTCGAACCGTTCGCACTCAGGGTAATCGAAAGGCACACGCAACCCGCCATGGCGAAGACTCTCGTAATCGTCGAATCCCCTGCCAAAGCCAAGACGATCAAGAAGTACTTGGGCGCCGGCTACGAGGTCGTTGCCAGTAAGGGCCACGTCAAGGACCTGCCCAAAAAGATGGGCATCGACGTGGCGAACGGCTTCGAGGAGACGTACGAGGTCATCGAGACCAAGGCCAAGGTGCTTGCCGAGCTCAAGGCGGAGTCGAAAAAGGCCGATGTCCTCTTACTAGCCACCGATCCGGATCGCGAGGGGGAGGCGATTGCCTTTCACATCGCCGAGGAGCTGGCACGGCCGAAGCTCGAGGTGAGGCGGGTGGAGTTCGAGGAGATCACGAAGAAGGGCGTCCAACGCGGCATCGATTCGCCGCGTGATCTCGACGCAAATCTGTACAGCGCTCAGCGCTGTCGGCGCGTGCTCGATCGCATCGTCGGCTACGATGTCTCGGCGTTGGTTTGGTCGAAGCTCGCGTTCGGTTTGAGCGCCGGCCGTGTGCAGTCGGTCGCGCTGCGCCTGATCGTCGAACGCGAACGTGAAATCGAAGCCTTCGTCCCCGAAGAGTACTGGAACGTCGGCGCGATGTTGCGCGGCAAAGCGAAGCAAGGTTTTCACTCGCGGCTAGTGAAGGCCGATGGCGAGAAGATCGAGGTCACCAACGGCGGGCAAGCTGCGGCGGTGAAGGCGGATCTGGACAGCGCGAAATACAAGGTCAAAGCCGTGACCAAGCGCGAGCAAAAGCGCAATGCGCCCGCGCCCTACACCACCAGCAAGCTGCAACAGGACGCGACCAGCCACCTGCGCTTTCCGACCAAGCGCACGATGAACATCGCTCAGCGCTTGTACGAAGGCATCGATCTCAAGAAGGACGGCGGCCTGGTCGGTCTGATCACCTATATGCGTACCGACTCCGTGCGCATCAGCCCGGACGCCATCCTCGAGCTTCGCGAGTACATCAAGACCACGTTCGGCGAGAAGCATTTGCCGGCCAAGGAAAACGTCTTCAAGTCTCGCAAAGACGCGCAAGAGGCGCACGAGGCCATCCGCCCGACCTCACTCGAGCACACGCCGGAATCGGTGCAGAAGCATCTGAGTGACGAGCAATACAAGCTGTACAAGTTGATTTGGGATCGCTTCGTGGCTTCCCAAATGTCGCAAGCGGTGTACGACCAAACCGGCGTCGATATCGAAGCCGTGCCGACTCGCGCGCAGGCTTCGCACAAGTCGTTGATGCTCCGCTCCAGTGGCAAAGTGCTCAAATTCTCCGGCTGGCTCGAGCAATACCAAGCCGCCAAGGGCGATGACGCGCCCAAGGAATTTGCCGGTGAAGACGACGCGCGCAGCGAGGCCGCGCAAAACGGCGCCGCCGAGCGTGCGGCCGCGGCCGACGATGAAGAGGGACTTCTGCCGGAACTGAACGAGGGTGAAGCGCTGGACTTGGTCGAGCCCCCGGGTGTGCTGGCCGAGCAGAAATTCACCCAACCGCCCGCGCGCTTCAACGAAGGCTCGCTGGTGCGCGAGCTGGAGAAGCGCGGCATCGGTCGCCCCAGTACGTACGCCGAAATCATCAGCAAGGTGCAGGCGCGTGATTACGTCGAGAAGCTGCCCGGCGGCCAGATGAAGGCCTCTGATCTGGGCAAGCGCGTGACCGACGGCTTGGTCTCTACCCATCTGGATTTCATGGAGCCGAGCTTCACCGCCAAGATGGAAGAAGACTTGGACGAGGTCCAAGCGGGCCGTTTGGACCGCGTGAAATTGCTGGATCGCTTCTACGGCGCCTTCCGCAAAGTGCTCGACGTTGCCAAGAAGGACAAGCGTTGGGCACCCGAGCCCGAGCCGACCGAATACAAGTGCGATGATTGCGGCGCGCCGCTCTTGAAGCGCTGGGGCAAGAACGGCTTCTTCCTCAGCTGCGAGACCTACCCGAAGTGCAAATTCACCCGGGATTTGTCCAAGGAAAACGGCGAGCCCGCCGTGGACCGGATGACCGACTACATCTGCGACAAGTGCGAGAAGCCGATGGTGATCAAGACTGGCCGCTACGGCGAGTTCTTGTCGTGCAGCGGCTACCCGGAGTGCAAGAACGCCAAGCCCGTGCCGCTCGGCATGCCATGCCCGAAGTGCGAAGGTGACATCATCGAGATCCGCTCCAAGAAGAAGGGCTCCCGTCCCTTCTACGGCTGCGCCAACTACCCGAAGTGTGACTTCAAGGTTTGGCAGAAGCCGGTAAATGAGCCCTGTCCGCAATGCAGCTATCCGTTCCTGGTGATCGGCGGCGGCGCCAAGAATCCAAAGCTGATGTGCGGCAAGGGACCGAAGGAGTGCGATTACTCGCGTCCGATCGACGAGCCCGGACCTGCTGAGCTCGAGGCCGCGGAAGCGGCCGAGAAATTGCCCGATCCGGAAGCGCCGAAGGGCAAGCGTCGCGCTGCTGCTGCTGCGGTCGCGCCGTGACAGCGAGCCCCACCGTTACCATCATCGGCGCGGGCCTCGCGGGTTCGGAAGCGGCACTCAGCCTGGCCGAGCGCGGGATCCGCGTGCGGTTGCTCGAGCAAAAGCCGACCAATCGCAGCGCGGCTGCCGTGAGTGAGAATTTCTGCGAGCTGGTGTGCTCCAACTCGTTCCGCGGCGCGGCGCTTTCGAACGCGGTGGGCCTGCTCAAGGAGGAGATGCGTCGGCTCGGCTCGCACGTGATGCGCGCGGCGGATGCGACCACGGTTCCCGCGGGCGGCGCGCTGGCCGTGGACCGCGAACGCTTTTCCGCCGAAGTCACGGCGCGCCTGCGCGAGAACGCGCTGATCGAGATCGAAACCGGGGTCGTCGAGCGCTTGCCCGAGGCCCGGCCGCTGATCGTCGCGACCGGTCCGCTCACGGGTGACGCGCTGGCCGCCGACATTGCCACCCGCGTAGGCGCGTCCGCACTCGCGTATTACGACGCGATTAGCCCGATCGTCAGCGCCGAATCGATCGACTGGGATCAGGTATTTCATGCTTCACGCTGGGACAAAGGCGCGAGCGAAGAAGACCGCACGGCCTACGTGAATTGCCCGCTGAACGCCGAGCAGTACACGAATTTCGTGAACGAGGTGCGGGCGGCGCGCAAAGTCGAACCACAATCGTTCGAGGACGTGCGCTACTTCGAGGGCTGTTTGCCGATCGAAGTGATGGCGGAGCGCGGTGAGCGAACGCTGGCCTTCGGCCCGATGAAACCCGTGGGTCTGACCGATCCGAAGACCGGTCGCTGGCCGCACGCCGTGGTTCAACTCCGCAAGGAAGACGAAGCGGGCACCGCGTACAACTTGGTCGGCTTCCAAACCAAGATGGCGTGGGGCGAGCAGGACCGCGTGTTTCGAATGATCCCCGGTCTGGCGCAGGCGGAGTTCTATCGCTACGGCGCGGTGCATCGGAACACGTTCCTCAACGCGCCGAGGCTGCTCGACGGCACGATGCAACTCGCGAACGAGCCGGGCTTGTACTTCGCCGGACAGATCGCGGGCACCGAAGGCTACGTGGAGGGCGCCGCGGGCGGCCTCTTGTGCGCGATGTTCGTCGCCGACCGCTTGCTCGGTCGCGAGCCCGTCCCGCCGCCGGTGACGACCGCCCTCGGCGGCCTGCTCACTCACCTCAAGCGAAACGCGGACGACTACCAGCCGTCCAATATTACCTTTTCCCACATCGCCCCCTGGGACGGCACGCGCCTAAAGAAGCGCGAAAAGTATGAAGCCATGGCGGAACGCGCGCTGCGGGAGCTCGCCGTTTGGCAGTCCGCGCGTTCTTCTTTGGTTGCTTGATTTGCGCCGCCAGGCGGCGGCCCGGTGTCGAGCGCAGGGCACCACGGTTACGGCGGTTGACCCGGCGCCTTCGATTCACTCCCCGGAGTGAATCGTGCCCGCCGGTCTAAGCCGCGGATATTCCGAGTGTTTGAGCATCTTTTGCGAGCGCGTGAAGGCGGTGTTACGTTGCTATGCGGCATTACTGCCGCGTCACCCCTAGGACCTCCGTGCTGGCACTCGAATCCCTCGTTACGCGGGTACAGAGCTACCATCCGTCAGCCGATCTCGAGTTGATTCGGCGGGCGTACCACTTTTCGGAGTGGGCCCACCGGGAACAAACCCGAAAGAGCGGGGAGCCCTACTTCGTGCACCCGGCCAGCGTGGCCGGCATCGCGGCGGAGCTGAAGCTGGACACCGCCAGCGTGTGTGCCGGCCTGTTGCACGACGTGCTGGAAGACACGCCCTCCTCCATGAAGGAGATCGAGGCCGATTTCGGCAAAGAGATCGCCAACATCGTGGATGGGGTCACGAAGCTCGGCAAGATCAACTTCATCTCGCGCGAAGACCGTCAGGCGGAAAGCTTCCGCAAGATGGTGGTGGCCATGGCGCAGGACATCCGTGTCCTGTTGATCAAGCTGTGCGACCGCTTGGACAACATGCGCACGCTGGACCACATGAAGCCCGAGGCGCAAGAGCGCATCGCTCGGGAGACCATGGAGATCTACGCGCCGCTGGCTGGCCGCCTCGGCATGCAACGGATCAAGAGCGAGCTGGAAGACCTGGCCTTCCGCTTCCTGGATCCCGAAAATTTTCGCGTGTTGTCGGGAAAGCTGCACAAAACGCAGAAAGAACGCGACCACTACATCGAGACCGTGTCGCGCACCATCACCTCACGCTTGGCCGAACAGGGCTTTGCCTGTGAAGCTTCGGGCCGCGCCAAACACGTGCTGTCCATTCATCGCAAGATGAAGGAGCAGCAGTGTGAGTTCGAGCAGGTCTTCGACACCGTGGCCTTCCGCATTTGCGTGGAATCCGTGGCGGATTGCTATGCCGCGCTGGGCGTCATGCACTCGCGCTGGACGCCGATCCCCGGGCGTTTCAAGGACTACATCGCGCTGCCCAAGCCCAACATGTACCAATCCCTGCACACCACGGTGATTGGCCCAGGTCGGCAGCGGATCGAGATTCAAATCCGTACCCATGAGATGCACCGCGTGGCCGAACACGGCATCGCGGCCCATTGGAAGTACAAGGAGCGCGTCTCCGGCGGGGTCGATCCGAAGGACGCCGAGCGCTTCGGCTGGCTGCGCGAGCTGGCGGATTTCCAGCGCAACCTGAAAGATCCGGTCGAGTTCCTGGAAAGCGTGAAGGTCGATCTTTTCCCGGACGAGGTCTACATTTTCACCCCCAAGGGTGATTTGAGGGTCTTGCCCCGCGGCTCGACGCCGATCGACTTTGCGTACGCGATTCATTCGCAGGTCGGCGAGCACTGTTCAGGCGCGCGCGCCAACGGCCAGATCGTTCCCCTGCGCTACAAGCTGAAGAGCGGCGACGTGATGGAAATCATGACCTCGCCGAATCAGCAGCCGAGCAAAGATTGGTTGGATTTCTGCGTCACCACGCGGGCACGCGCGCGCATTCGCGGGCACATGCGCGCCGACCAACGCCAGAAGAGCATCAACCTGGGTAAGGAGCTGCTCGACAACGAAATGCGCGCCGCGGGCATGAGCTTCTCCAAGTTCGTCAAGAACGAGGCCGAGGTGCGCCGCGTATACGAAGCGCACTCGGTGCAAAGCCTGGATGAGCTCTTGCTCACCATCGGCTACGGCAAGGTTCAAACCGAAGATGTCGTAGACGGCATGCGCGGCGTCAAGCCCGAAGCGGGCGGGGAGGGGGAAGCGCCCGCGTCCTTGCGCTCCGGCCGCATCGAGCAGTTCGTACGCAAGGTCACCGGCCGCGACCAAGCCGGCATCAAAGTCAGCGGCATCGACGACGTGCTGGTGCGCTACGCCAAGTGCTGTAACCCGCTGCCGGGGGACGCCATCATCGGCTTCATCACCCGTGGCCGCGGCGTCACCATCCACCGCCGAGAGTGCGGCAAGGCTTTCGACACCGATCCCGAGCGACGCATCGAGGTGAGCTGGGACTCGAAGGCCAAGATCAACCGCCCAGTGCAACTGTCGGTCACCACCACCAACAAGCCCGGTATCTTGGCGACCGTGAGCCAAACCTTCAGCAAAGAAGAGATCAACATCACCGAAGCCAACTGCCGCTCCGGTGACGATGGCCGCGCCCACAACATCTTCACCTTCAACTGCACCGACCTGAGCCAGCTGAAAAACGTAATGAAGGCGTTGCAAAAGGTGAACGGCGTGGTCGAGGTCTCGCGCATTTGAGCCAACGCCATCGCGCCTCACCGCGGGAAGCTCGATCGCCGGAGGTCGATCGCGGCAGCTCGATCGCAGCAGCTCGATCGCAGCAGCTCGATCGCCGGAGCTCGATCGCAGCAGCTCGATCGCAGCAGCTCGATCGCAGCAGAAGGCTTGATCGCGGAAGCTTAATCGCAGCAGAAGCTTGATCGCAGAAGAGCGATGGCAGAAATTTCTGTTGCCTGAATAACTGTCGGCGCGCGAGCCTAGGGAGGACCAATTTGTCCCCTTCCGAGCCGCAAGTGCGATCGATAGCATCGATCGCACAGAAGCATGCCAAGCGAACACATCAAATTCGAACGACTCTTTTGCGCAAGTTTTGGGCTGCTACTCGCGGTGGGTTGTTCAAGCAGCTCCGGAGAAGGCCCGGGCACCGCCGGCAGTGCCAACGCTAACGCTGGGGCGGCGGCAAAGGGCGGCGCTTCGGCTGCGGGCGGCGCGTATGCCGCGGGTGGTGCAAGCGCGGGTGCGGTTTCGAGTTCGGGCGCGCCTGCTACGAGTGGTGGCTCCGCGAGTGGTGGCTCTACGAGTGGTGGCTCTACGAGTGGTGGCGGAGCGCCGTCGACGGCCGGCTCCGGCGCAGTCGGCGGCACGCTTTCGAACGCGGGGGCGCCTGCGAAGGGAGGCTCCGGCGGGACGACCAATGGCGGAGCGCCATCGACGGCCGGTGGGGCTGGAGCCGCGAGCGGTGGTCAACCGAGCACGACGTGTCCCACGGCTGTCCTGGCGGCAGGCGACACTACCAAAAAAATAACCGTCGGCTCCCTGATGCGCGAATACATCCTGCATGTGCCAAGCCAATACAAGGGTACCAGTGCCACGCCCTTGGTGATTGACTTCCATCCGATTGGTGGCTCTGACACGTCCTGGCGGACCGGCTCGCCCTACCCAGCGTTGGTCGATAAGGAGGGTGTGATCACCGTCTACCCAAACGGTCAGCCAAGCCCGAATCTAGGCAACGCCTGGAACGTCGAGGGCTGTTGTGTTCCAAAGGATGTTGACGACGTTGCCTTCGCGAAATCCATCGTGACCGAGGTGGAGAAGGTGGCCTGCATCGATCCGAAACGGGTCTACGCCGTTGGCTTCTCGATGGGAGGCGGCATGTCCAACTATCTGGCCTGTCACGCCGCGGACGTCTTCGCCGCGGTGGGCCCAGCCTCATTCGACCTCACTCAACAAAATGTGCCCAACTGCAAGCCGGCGCGCCCGATCACCGTCATCGAATGGCGCGGCAAAAACGACAACGTCGTCCCGTACGCCGGAGGCCATTCGGCCCTCGTCACGGGCATGGCCATCGATTTCCTAGGCGCAGTGGGCACGTTCCAAAAGTGGGCGGAGCTGGACGGCTGCACGGGCAGCGCCGGTGCCGCAGACTCCAACAACTGTCAGACCTACTCTCAGTGCACTGCCGGCGTTCAGGTCACTCTGTGCACCAACAACAGCGGTGGCCACGAGGCAGCCAAGCCAGAGATCGTCTGGCCCATGCTCAAGAAGTACACGCTGCCCTGATCCGGTGGGGGCGTCAGCCGTCGGGGCGTCAGCCGCGGGGCCGGCCCATCTGAGGGATTGCCGGCTTTTCGCCTCTTTTCTCTCAATTTCGTCCCCTTTATCGTTTTTCTTTGACAGTCCTGGCGTCCGAAAGTACATGTCGCGGCCCTCACCGCGGGAGTAACTCAGTGGTAGAGTGCAACCTTGCCAAGGTTGACGTCGAGGGTTCGAATCCCTTCTCCCGCTCAAATTCGCAGCC
>Ga0302322_100002012_pt1 | contig 17000 bp, 16 predicted proteins | sample Fen_T0_2_FD_203757 | JGI IMG/M metagenome (GOLD analysis project Ga0302322, IMG submission 203757) | Peat permafrost microbial communities from Stordalen Mire near Abisko, Sweden - Fen_T0_2 | ecosystem: Environmental > Terrestrial > Soil > Wetlands > Permafrost | place: Sweden: Abisko... | reverse complement strand
CCGAGCACATCGAACACGGCGAACGCGAGAAGCAGGATGGCCATCGCGATGCCGATCCGCCACACCACTCCCAGCGCCTCGCGACCGCGCACCTCTGCTGCTCGATCGCGAATCGCCTCGGGCCTGAGCCCGACGGCACCGCCGACCCTGGTCACGTCGACATCTCCTCGGGATCGAGGCGGGAGTGCAGGACGAGCTCCTCGCGGTCGTCGCCGCCCGCCGCATGGACGAACGCACTACGGGTCACCTCGAGCAGACGCCCGTGGGTCTCGCCGACAACCGTGGCTGCGCGTGGCATGCCCCTGAGCATCGTCGCGGACCCGAACCAACGGCCCGGGCCAAGGACTCCCGGACGCCGTTCCCCGCCGGACCAGGCGGACAGCTCACCATCACCCACGATGTACATCTGGTCGCCTTCGTCGCCCGCGGATCCGATGACGTCGCCTGCGCGGAACGTGACCCATCGGGTCTCCTGCGCCAGCCGCTCAAGCCCGTAAGGCGGAAGCGCTCCGATGAAGGGCACGCCGCGAAGCAGGCGAAGCTCCTGCGGTAGCCAGCGTGCACGCCTGTCGAGAACACCGATGGGCGCGATGCCCAGTGCGCCCACCGCGGCAACGGCAAGGCCGAGCGGAAGCCATGCGTACTGGACGCCGACCGAGTGAATGAGCGCCGGTGCCAGGATCGCGCCGAGCGCAAGTCCCAGGAGCGAGGCACTCTCCTGCAGGGCGAACACGCGGGCCAGCACCTGATCGTCCGTCGTGCGCTGGAGCAACGTGCGACCCGCCACGATCGTGACTGCCCCGCCGATGCCCGCGGCCGCGAGGACAATGACAACCGGAACAAGGCGATCCCAGGCCGCGATACTCGCGAACAGCAGGCCCTCGACCACCGCTCCCCCGACGATCGCGCCCAGCAGTCGCCGCCCCTGCGCGAGTCCGCCGCTGACGACGGCACCGATGAGCGCGCCGATGCCCATGGCACCGACCACCAGGCCGGCCGCAGCACCGCCATCGCCGATGCTGCTCTCCGCATAGGCCACCCCAAGAATGTCGACGGCTCCGGTCAGCACGAAGTCCAGGCTCATGAACACCAGCAGCACGAGGGAGGCTGGGCTTGCGCGCAGGACGCCGAGTCCTGCCAGCGCGGCACGCACCGTCGAGACGTCCTCGCCTGCCTCAACTGCCGATGATCTCGGGAGCCCCAGGTTCACGCACAGCGCAGTGGAGATCAATCCGAGCCCGATGCCAGCCAGCATCGCGCTGCCGACCCCCGACGCGGCCACGACGGCCCCCGCGAGGAGTGGGCCGGCGAACCGCACGGTGCCATCGATGACCGAGGACAGCGAGGTGGCCGAGACCAGTTGCTCCGGCTCCGCCCGCGCAAGTTCCGGGAGGGCCGCGAAGTGCACCGGCCGTGCGGCCGCGATAGTCGTCGTCAGCGTCACTGCGCAGGCAAGAACGACCGGCACGGGCGCATGGGAGGCAAGGGCCAGCCAGGTGAGGGCGGCGCCCGCGGTGACGAGCAGGTAGGCCAGCACGAGCGCGCTGCCCCGCGGCAGGCGGTCGCCCAGGCTGGCGAGCGGCGGGGCCATTACCGCTGCCGGCAGAAGTTGAACCAGGGCCGCTACGCCCGCGAGGGTGGCACCGCCTACGGCGAATGCCCACAGCACGACGACGAGCCAGACATAGAACTCGAGCAGCCCGAAAGCCGCATAGGCGATGAGGACGCGACGCACGCCTGAGCGCGAGCCGAGTGCGGACACTCCGCTTCGCCACGACGCCATCGGCCAACCCCCCGATTTTCGGGGAGCACCCGTCCCCGGCCCGCTGCTACCGCAGGACCTGCTTCGCCATGACGATGCGCTGCACCTGGTTGGTGCCCTCGTAGATCTGGGTGATCTTGGCATCGCGCATGTACCGCTCGACGGGCCAGTCCTTCGTGTAGCCCGCTCCGCCGAGAGCCTGGACTGCGTCGGTCGTGATCTCCATCGCCACGTCCGAGGCGAAGCACTTGGCGGCTGCGCCGAAGAAGGTGAGATCGGGATCCTGGCGCTCGCTCTTGGCGGCCGCGACATACACGAGCTGCCGCGCGGCCTCGAGCTTCATGGCCATGTCGGCGATCATGAACTGAATGCCCTGGAAGGACGCGATGGACTTGCCGAACTGCTGGCGATCCTTGACATAGGCGGACGCGACGTCGAGGGCCCCCTGTGCGATCCCCACCGCCTGTGCGCCGATCGTCACCCGGGTGTGGTCGAGGGTCGCCATGGCCGTCCGAAAGCCCGTGCCCGGCTCCCCGATGATCCGGTCCGCGGGGATCCAGCAGTTGTCGAACAGGATCTCGCGGGTCGGAGACCCATGGATGCCGAGCTTGCGCTCCGGCGTGCCCAGCGAGAAGCCAGGGTCATCGGCGTGCACGACGAATGCGGAGATCCCCTTCGCGCCAGCGCTGGGATCGGTCGACACCATGACGGTGTAGTAGGTGGAGACGCCCGCATTCGTGATCCAGCTCTTCTGGCCGTTGAGCACCCAGCCGCCATCACCGGGCACGGCGCGGCACTTCATCGAGGCGGCGTCGCTGCCCGCCTCGCGCTCGCTGAGTGCGTAGGAGAACATCGCCTCGCCGCTCGCGACCTTCGGCAGGTAGCGCTGCAGGAGGTCCTTGTCGCCGCCGACCATGAGCGGCATGGTGCCGAGCTTGTTGACGGCAGGAATGAGCGAACTGGCCGCGCACGCGCGTGCCACCTCCTCGATCACCAGGCAGGCCGCGAGCGCGTCACCGCCCTCTCCGCCGAACTCCTCGGGGATGTGGATCGCGTGGAATCCTGCGGATTTCAGCGCCTCGTACACGTCCCACGGGAACTCGCCGGTCTCGTCGATCTCCGCTGCGCGCGGTGCGATCTTGTCGGAGACCAGCTGGCGAACCGCGTCCTGCAATGCGCGGTGCTCCTCGGTCAGGTTGAATTGTTGGAAGTCCATGTTTCCGGCCACGGCGGACACACTACTAGCCTGTGGGCATGCCGACACGTCTGTCCGTCATCGGCACCGGCTATCTCGGTGCGACTCACGCCGCCTGCATGGCAGAGCTGGGATTCGAGGTGATCGGGCTCGACGTCGACCCCGCCAAGATCGACCTGCTGCGCACCGGGAAGGTCCCGTTCTACGAGCCGGGCCTCGACGAGGTGCTGCTGCGCAACATCGAGGCCGGCCGCCTCTCCTTCACGACGTCGATCGAGGAGGTAGGGCGTTTCGCCGACGTCCACTTCGTCTGCGTCGGCACGCCGCAGACGGCGGGCGCACAGAAGGCCGATATGTCCCAAGTGTTCGGTTCCATCACCGCCCTCATCCCGCACCTGCGGCCCGGCGCCCTGGTCGTCGGCAAGTCGACCGTGCCGGTCGGCACCGCGGCCGAGATCGCCGCGCTGCTCGCCGCCTCGGCACCGGAGGGCGTCGATCTGGCCTGGAACCCCGAGTTCCTGCGCGAGGGCTTCGCGGTCGAGGACACGCTGCACCCGGACCGGCTGGTGGTGGGCGTCGCCTCTGAACGGGCGGAGGCCCTCATGCGCGAGGTGTACGCGCCGCTGATCGCCGAGGGCGTGCCCTTCCTCGTCACCGACTACCCCACCGCTGAACTGGTGAAGGTCGCCGCCAACTCGTTCCTCGCCACCAAGATCTCGTTCATCAACGCCATGGCCGAGGTGTGCGAGGCCGCGGGCGCCGACGTCACGAAGCTCGCCGAGGCGATCGGCTACGACCCGCGCATCGGCAACCGGTTCCTGTCCGCGGGCCTGGGCTTCGGCGGCGGCTGCCTGCCGAAGGACATCCGGGCCTTCATGGCGCGCGCAGGAGAACTCGGCGCCGAGGATGCCGTGGCGTTCCTGCGCGAGGTCGACCAGATCAACCTGCGCCGGCGCTCGACCACCGTCGACCTGGCGCGAGAGGTGCTCGGCGGCTCGTTCCGCGGACGCCGCGTGACCGTCCTGGGCGCCTCCTTCAAGCCGGACAGCGACGACGTCCGCGACTCGCCATCGCTTGACGTCGCCGTGGCGATCAGCAACGCGGGAGCCCACGTCGTGGTGCATGACCCCAAGGGCCTCGTCAACGCCGAGCGCGTCTATCCGCACATGACCTACCAGCCGGACCTCGACGTCGCCATCTCTGACGCTGAACTCCTGATCCTGGGGACGGAGTGGCGCGAGTACCGCCAGCTCGACCCCGTCGCCACTGGTGCCAAGGTCGCCACCCGCACGGTCATCGACGCACGCAACGCCCTCGACAGCGTGGCGTGGAAGGCCGCCGGCTGGACCTACCGCGCGCTCGGACGACCCACGGCCTAGGCGGCTGCCGGTCCGCGGACGAACCCGATGTCCGGCGGATCAGCCAGTGTCTGCGCGATCACGCAGTAACGCTCGGTCAGGGCTACGAGGCGGTCCAGCGTCGCATCGTCCGCATCCGAGTCGAGGTCGACGTGCAGGGTGATGTCCGTCATTCCCACGGGTGCCTCGCGGTCGACGCCCAGGGTGCCACGCGCGTCCCAATGACCGGTGGCGACGATCTCCGCCGAGCGGATCGGGATCGACATCGCAGTGGCAACGGCGGCGAGGGTCACGCCGGCGCACGCGACCAGCGCCTCCAGCAGCAGGTCGGCGGAGCAGGCGTCATCGCCGTCACCGCCGGCAGCCGGGTGCAGCCCGGCGACGAGCTGCGCATGCTTGGTGTCGACATGGCAGGTGAGGTCGGCCAGGTGCACACGGCCGACGGCTCTGGCCGGGATGACGGCCGACTCGGGGTCGTCGCGATAGCCGTCCTTCAGGGGTCGCTGAAGTTCGCGCAGGTCGTGGGCTTCCATGGCGGCCTCTCGGTGGATGACTCTGGGTGTGATGAGTGCTGTGATTGAACACCCCGGCGCCCAACGCCGTCAGCGAATGGGAGGACGAGCGTGAATGAACCGGCATCGATCGACGCCGCGCTCGACGACACGATCACGTGGTTCGTCGTCGGCCTCGGGAACAACCCCGCTCGGGACGCATTCGGCATCGCGCGTCTCATGCAGACCAAGGGCAAGCGGATCGTCCCCATCTATCCCAGGGCCGAGGTCGTCCACGGCGAGCAGGGCTTTCGGACCATCGCCGAGGCCACAGCAGCGGTGGGGCCGCCCGATGTCGTCGATGTGTTCGTGCGATCCGACCGCGCCGGCGAGTTCGCCGACGCCGCCATCGCTGCGGGAGCGCGCTTCGTGTGGTTCCAGCTGGGCGTCATCGACCACGACGCAGCCGCCCGGGTCGAGGCGGCCGGGCTCACCATGATCATGAACCGCTGCCCCAAGATCGAGTACGGCCGACGCGCCTAGTGCGCCATCGCAGCGGATCGGTACGGCCTGACCTTGCGGGCCACGAAGGCCGCATCCGCGATGACGACGAGGCTGCCGAGCCCGATCTCCCAGTTCATCCCTTCCGCAGGCACGAGCTCCCCCACGACGGCCAGGACGAGCAGCGCGCCCGCCGCCGCGAAGTGGACGCGCACGAGGAGGGTCAGCGCGTCACGGCCCAGCCACGTGAGCAGTCCGAGGGCGATCATGACGAAGCACAGCGGGGCAGTCGTCCACTGTGCAGCGGCGTTCGGGCTCACCTCACCGATCGGATCGAGGGTCACCGCCGAGAATCCCGCGGCAGCACCCACGGCGCCGAACATCAGCAGCCAGTGGGTGAGCAGCCACGACCGCAGGCGACCACTCGACCTCGGCATGCCCGCGGGCAGGACGCTCGAGAAGTACAGAGTCCAGATCGCGAACACCACGAGGAAGGTGAGCACGAAGAACAGCGGGTTGGGAATGCTCGGCAGGCCGCCCAGCGCCGACACGAGGCTCATGAACGACTCGCCCAGCACGATGATGACCAGCTGGCCCAGCCGCTCACCCATGTGCTCCTCGTCGATGCGGCCCGCAAGCCGCCCGGCGACATAGAACAGCGGGATCGCCGCGGCCGCCATGCCGACCGCGATGATGCGCGGCGGCCAGCCGTGCGGGCCCCATGACGCGTCGTCCGGCAGCAGGATGCCGGTGGCCAGGATGACCGTCGCCGCACCGGAGGCCCAGGCCAATACCCGAACGTCGCGTCGATCGATCTGCCGGTCGCGCATCGCGAGCACGTAGGTGATCGTGACGCTGCCGAACGCCACTGTCAGGCCGGCGAACCCGACCGAGTTCGACAGGCCCTCGTCGGCGACCGTTCCGAGGGCAGCGATGACCAGGGCCAGCATCTGCGCCAGCCCGAGCATGCGCCGCCACGCCCGGTCGCCCGGATAGAGGTTGTTGTTCAGCGTCGTGAGGAGCCAGAGGACGAACATGATCAGCGTCCATGCGGCGATCCAGAAGCCGAGCGACCACGACGGGTGGTGGGCGAAGGTGTGCGCGGCATATCCCACCGCCGCGACGATGACCAGGTCGTAGAAGAGCTCGAACCAGCCGACGCGCTGATGCGGGAGCGTGACCCCGGGATCGTCGCCGGTCGGCCCGGATGGGCTGCTCATCGCGTGAGGTTCTGGCCCTTCGCCTTGGCCTGAGCGTTCAGCTCGGACTGGAACTCGACCATCGCCTCGAGGAGCGCTGGGTCGGCGACGCCGAGGATCCGCACTGCCAGCAGTCCCGCGTTGCGCGCATTGCCGATCGCGACAGTGGCGACGGGCACGCCCGCCGGCATCTGGACGATCGAGAGAAGCGAGTCCATGCCGTCGAGGGTGCCGACGGCCACCGGGACGCCGATGACCGGCACGGGCGTGAGCGAGGCGAGCATGCCCGGCAGGTGCGCGGCGCCGCCAGCCCCCGCGATGATCACCTTGATGCCGCGAGCGGCCGCAGTGGAGCCGAACTCGACCATTTCGTGCGGCATGCGATGCGCCGACAGGACGCTCACGTCGTAGGCGACCCCGAACTCGTCGAGGGCACCGGCCGCGGCCTGCATCACGGGCCAGTCCGAATCACTGCCCATGCAGATGGCCACGCTCGACGGATCACTCATCGATCACTCCCGCGAAGTAGTCGGCCGCGTGCCGCGCCCGGGCCAATAGTTCCTCATGGTCGTGCCCGATCGCGGTGACATGGCCCACTTTCCGCCCGGGCCTGACCTCCTTGCCGTAAAGGTGGACCTTGATGGCAGGGTCGCGCGCGAGGACGTGCCGGTAGGCGGAATAGAGGTCGCCCACCTCGCCTCCGAGGATGTTGACCATCACCGCGGCGGGTGCGCGCATCGCGGGACTGCCGAGCGGCAGGTCGAGGACGGCCCGCAGGTGGTTCTCGAACTGGCTGGTCGTCGAGCCCTCGATCGACCAGTGCCCCGAGTTGTGCGGGCGCATGGCCAGCTCGTTGACGAACAACTGGTATCCGTCGTCGAACATCTCGACGGCGAGCATTCCGGTGACATTCAGGTCGCGCGCGATGCGCAGGGCGATGTCCTGCGCCTCGACCGCGCGCTGCGCGGGCAGACCGGGAGCAGGAGCGATGACCTCGGAGCAGATGCCATTCGCCTGGACCGTGCGCACGACGGGATATGCCACCGCCTGGCCGTGCGGTGAGCGGGCCACCTGCGCGGAGAGCTCCTGCACGAACTCGATCCGCTCCTCCGCAAGCCACTGCGCACCTGGGGCAAGCGACGAGGCCAGCACCTCCCCGGCCTCGGCGGCGCTCGCCACCACCCACACGCCCCTGCCGTCGTATCCGCCGCGCGACGTCTTGAGGACCAGGGGCCAGCCCGCCTCCTCGGCGAATGCCGTGACATCGGCCACATCGGCGACGACCCGCCACCGGGGGCACGGGATCCCGATGTCACTGAGCGCCTGGCGCATGTGGACCTTGTCCTGGGCGTGGAAGAGGGCCGACGGGCCGGGGCGCACGGCGATGCCCCGTGCCTCAAGCTGCTCCAGATAGGCGGGCGGGACATGCTCGTGGTCGAAGGTCACCACGTCGCAGCCCTCGGAAAACCGCAGGATCGCCTCGAGATCATCGTGGTGGCCGATCGCCACATCGCGGATGACCTGAGCCGCCGACTCATCCGTTGTTGAGGCCAGGACCCGCAGGCCGATGCCCAGCGCCGCGGCCGGTGCGGCGGTCATCCGTGCCAGCTGGCCGCCCCCGACGATGCCCACGAGCGGCGTACGGTCCCCATCCACGTCGAAAACCTACTGCGTGCGCCCCTTACACTTGACGTCGTGTCAGTCTCCACCGCCGAGCAGCCCACCCAGGGCTTGGCGCGCCTGTATGCGCCCTTCCGCGCGCTGATCCACGAGATCGCCAAGTTCGGCATCATCGGGATGATCTCGTTCGTCATCGACGTCGGGCTGTTCAATCTGCTGCTGTTCGGCGGCGGGCCGTTCACCGACAAGCCCCTGACCGCCAAGATCGTCAGCGTGGCGGTCGCCACCACCTTCGCGTACTTCGGCAACCGGTTCTGGACGTTCCGCCATCGCGGTCGCACGAACATGGGCCGCGAGTACGTGCTGTTCTTCCTGCTCAACGGCGTCGCGATGCTGATCGCCGTGGGCTGCCTCGCCTTCAGCCACTACGTGCTGGGCTTCACGAGCGCCCTCGCCGACAACATCAGCGCCAATGTGATCGGGCTGGCCCTGGGCACGATGTTCCGCTTCTGGTCCTATCGCAAGTGGGTCTTCCCGGCCCTGCCGGACGACCCCGCCGAGCGCGAGCTCGCCGAGCGCGACGCCGTCACGCCGATCTAGTCGCGCGCACCCACTCCGTTACGCATTCGCGTTCGGCGGCAGCTCGGTCGACGATCCTCCACCGCCGCGCCGACGCTGCTCGTCGGCCTCGATGAACCGGTACACATCGCGCTGGATGTCCTCGACGTCCGGGACGTCCTTGATCGTCAGTCCCTCGTTCTCGCCCGCGGACTGGATGCGCAGTTCGCCGTAGTTGAGGAGACGACCCATCGCCGGGACGCCGAACGAGACGTCGTTGACCTTGGCCAGAGGCATATCGCGACCCGTGCGCGTGATGATCCCCTGGCGCACGATGATGCGTCGATCCGTGAAGACGTACTCCGTGGTGATCCACCGCAGGAACGGCCGGATCGCCCAGAGCACGAGGATCGCGATACCCGCGATGAGCACCACCCATCGTAGGAACGTTCCGCCGAACCAGGTCGTGTCGATCCAGAAGTACAGCAGCACCATGCCGAACACGGTCGCGAGCAGCACGATGATCGGCACGAAGAGTGCGCGCCAGTGCGGCTTCAGCTCGAACTGGACGGTCTCACCGGGTGACAGGAGCTTCGCGGGGTAGGCCATGCGCAGATCGTGGCATATGTCGGCGCATGCCGACATGCAGCCCGCTCAGATAGTGGCGTGGATGACGTCACCGGCGGTGATCGTCGACATGATCTCGCCGTCCATCACCTTCAGGTGGCCGTCGGCGTCGATCCCCGTGACGACCCCCTCGATGCGGTGACCATCGGGCAGGGCGACATCGACCAGCCGCCCGATCGTCAGGCAGGCCTCGCGGTAGTCCTCGGCGAAGGCGGGGTCGGCGGCACGCCACTGCTCGATGCGCTCCTCGAGGCTGGCCAGCAGCGCAGCGAGGAGTGCCTCGCGATCGCACGTGCCGCCCTCCAGGAAGATCGACGTCGCCTGGGGCACCGGCAGGTCGGCGCTGCGCATCGACACGTTGATGCCGATGCCGACGGCGATGGCGTCATCCCGCTCCACCTGGCTCAGGATCCCGCCTAGCTTGCGCGGGCCCTCGCTGCCTCCGCAGGCCGCGGTCTCGACCACGACGTCATTGGGCCACTTGAGCAGGGCCTTGACCCCGGTCGCGCTCCGGATCGCATCGCGCGCTGCCAGACCGGCGACGAGCGACAGCCAGCCCCAGCGCTCCTTCGGCACATCGCCTGCGCGCACGAGGACCGAGACCCAGAGTCCGGCCCCCATCGGGCTCACCCACTCGCGGCCCTGGCGCCCTCGGCCAGCGGTCTGCTGCTCCGCGACGACGCTGGTTCCCTCGGGCGCCCCGGCATCGGCGAGCGCGGTCACGTCGTCGTTCGTCGAGCCAGTGGTCTCCTTGACCTGGGGCGCAGGCCATCCACCACCGCCACTCGCCATGAGCTCGGCCAGTCGCCGTTCGTCCAGTCGGGTTCGCGCCGCGTCGTCGGGAGCCACACCACTAAGGTACGCAGACGAGGCCTAGGAGGAGCGATGAGCGCGGCACCGGTCGAGTCGAACACCCCCGACAAGCGCACGACGGCGGGCAAGGCTGCCGATCTCGAGGCGCGTCGGGCGGCGGCGCTTGGCCGCCGCAAGAAGGCGGTCGACAAGCAGCACGCCAAGGGCAAGAAGACCGCGATGGAGCGCATCCTCGAGCTCCTCGACGAGGACTCCTTCCAGCAGCTCGACGGCCTTGCCCGGCACCGCTCCTACGCCTTCGGCCTCGAGGAGAACCGTCCCTACGGAGACGGCGTCGTCACCGGATACGGCACGATCGACGGCCGTCCCGTCTGCGTCTTCGCCCAGGACTTCACGGTCTTCGGTGGCTCGCTCGGCGAGGTGTTCGGCGAGAAGATCGTCAAGGTCATGGACATGGCGATGAAGATCGGATGTCCCATGATCGGCCTCAATGACTCCGGCGGGGCGCGGATCCAGGAGGGCGTCGTCGCCCTCGGCCTCTACGGAGAGATCTTCCGCCGCAATGTGCAGGCGTCCGGAGTCATCCCACAGATCTCGGTGATCATGGGCCCGTGCGCCGGCGGCGCCGTGTACTCCCCGGCCATCACCGACTTCACGATCATGGTCGACAAGACCTCGCACATGTTCATCACCGGTCCCGACGTCATCAAGACGGTCACCGGCGAGGACGTCGAGTTCGAGGAGCTTGGCGGTGCCCGGACCCACAACTCGAAGTCGGGTGTCGCGCACTACATGGCCAACGACGAGGACGACGCCACCGAGTACGTCAAGGCGCTGCTGTCCTACCTGCCCAGCAACAACCTCGAGGACCCGCCGACCTACCCGTTCGAGGCCGACCTGTCGTTCACCGACAGCGACTACGAACTCGACGTGCTCATGCCCGACTCGCCGAACCAGCCGTATGACATGCACCGCGTGATCGAGCACCTGCTCGACGACGACGAGTTCCTCGAGACGCAGCCGCTCTTCGCACCCAACATGCTGTGCGGCTTCGGCCGGGTCGAGGGGCACGCGGTGGGCATCGTGGCCAACCAGCCCATGCAGTTCGCCGGAACGCTCGACATCGATGCGTCCGAGAAGGCCGCTCGCTTCGTTCGCACGTGCGACGCGTTCAACATCCCCGTCATCACGCTCGTCGACGTCCCCGGCTTCCTGCCGGGCACCGACCAGGAGTGGGGCGGCATCATCCGCCGCGGCGCCAAGCTCATCTACGCGTACGCCGAGGCGACGGTTCCTCTCGTCACCGTGATCACGCGCAAGGCGTACGGCGGTGCCTACGACGTCATGGGGTCCAAGCACCTCGGCGCGGACATCAACCTCGCCTGGCCGACCGCGGAGATCGCTGTCATGGGAGCGCAGGGCGCCGCGAACATCCTGTACCGCAAGGAGCTCGCAGCAGCGTCCGACCCTGAGGCGGAGCGCAAGCGCCTCATCGACGAGTACCAGGACACGCTCGCCAACCCGTACATCGCTGCGGAGCGCGGCTACATCGACCGCGTGATCTTCCCGCACGAGACCCGGATGATGGTCACGCGGGCACTGCGGGCACTGCGCAACAAGAGGGCGAGTCGGCCGCCGCGCAAGCACGGGAACATTCCACTGTGAGTCCCGACGCGCGCCCGCCGGACGCCAAGGTAGAGCCCGACACCGCAACGCGGGAGCCACTGCTTCGGATCGTGTCGGGTTCGCCGACGCCCGACGAGGTCGCGGTCGTGGTGGTCGTGCTCTCGGCTCGCAGGCGCGCCGTAGAGGAGCATCCGCAGTTCAGCCTGTGGGCACGCAAGAGCCGCATGGTCCGACCGAGCCTGCGCCCGGGCTACGGGGCATGGCGCGCGTCGATGATGCCGCGATAGCCCGTCGCGTGACCGAGATCGTCCTGGCGTCCGCGTCACCAGCACGACGGTCGCTGCTCGTCAGTGCCGGCGTGACCCCCAGGGTCGTCGTCAGCGCCGTCGACGAGGAGGCCATGACGGCCGCACTGGATGCCCTGACCCCGGCCGAGCTGTGCATGGAGCTCGCGCGAGCCAAGGCGCGAGATGTGGCCGCGCAGTTCACCCCCGCCGACGACGTGGTGATCATCGGGTGCGACTCCGTCCTGGAGATGGACGGAGTCGCGCACGGAAAGCCCGCGACTGCGTCTGAGGCCAAGACCCGCTGGCAGGCCATGGCCGGTCGCAGCGGAACCCTGCGCACGGGGCACTGGCTCATCCGGCCCTCGACAGGCCAGCAGGTGGGCGAGACGGCGAGCACCGAGGTGTTCCACGCCTCCCCTTCCGAGCACGAGATCGACGCCTACATCGCCACCGGAGAGCCCCTGCGCGTCGCCGGCGGGTTCACCATCGACGGACTGGGCGGTCCGTTCGTCGAGCGCATCGACGGCGACCCGTCCAACGTCGTCGGGCTGTCCCTCCCCCTCGTGCGACTGCTCCTGCGCGATCTCGGCATCGTCTGGACCGACCTCTGGGATCCGCACCCAGCAGCGTGATGATCGTCACGACGCCGTTGGCCTCGTCCAACAGGAAGAGGACGGCTCCCGCCTGACGCTACGCTGCGCAGGTGCAGACCGTCCTCATCGCCAATCGTGGCGAGATCGCCGTCCGTGTCATCCGAGCCTGCCGCGACTCCGGCCTCCAGTCCGTCGCGGTCTACGCGGATCCGGACCGGGACGCCCTCCACGTGCGCCTCGCCGACCAGGCCTTCGCCCTCGGCGGCTCCACGGCCGCGGAGAGCTACCTGGTCATCGACAAGATCATCGATGCGGCCCGGAAGTCCGGCGCCGATGCTGTGCACCCCGGCTATGGCTTCCTGTCTGAGAATGCCGACTTCGCACAAGCAGTGATCGACGCCGGCCTCACCTGGATCGGCCCGCCGCCCAGCGCGATCCGCTCCCTCGGCGACAAGGTCTCCGCTCGTCACATCGCCCAACGCGCCGGCGCGCCCCAGGTTCCCGGCACTGCTGACCCCGTCGGCGGTGCCGATGAGGTCGTCGCCTTCGCCCAGGAGCACGGTCTCCCGGTCGCCATCAAGGCGGCCTTCGGTGGTGGCGGACGTGGCCTCAAGGTGGCGCGCACCCTCGAGGAGATCCCCGACCTGTTCGACTCGGCCGTCCGCGAGGCGGTGGCCGCCTTCGGCCGCGGCGAGTGCTTCGTCGAGCGCTACCTCGACAGCCCGCGTCACGTCGAGACCCAGTGCCTGGCCGACCAGCACGGCAATGTCGTGGTCGTCTCGACCCGTGACTGCTCGCTTCAGCGCCGCCACCAGAAACTGGTCGAGGAGGCCCCCGCGCCCTTCCTCACCGACGATCAGCTGCACGAGATCTACGCGTCCTCCAAGGCGATCCTCAAGGAGGCCGGCTACTACAACGCCGGCACCTGCGAGTTCCTCGTCGGCACCGATGGCACCATCTCGTTCCTCGAGGTCAACACCCGCCTGCAGGTCGAGCACCCGGTGACGGAGGAGGTCGCCGGGATCGACCTGGTGCGCGAGCAGTTCCGTATCGCCGATGGCGGCGTCATCGAGTACGGCGATCCTGTGCTGCGCGGCCACTCGTTCGAGTTCCGGATCAACGGCGAGGATCCGGGGCGCGGCTTCCTGCCCGCGCCGGGCACGCTCACCGTCTGGAACCTGCCGAGCGGCCCCGGCGTCCGCGTGGACACCGGCTTCCGCGCGGGCGACGTCATCGGCGGCAACTTCGACTCGCTGCTCGCCAAGCTCGTGGTCACCGGGAGCGACCGCCAGGAGGCGCTGGAGCGGTCGCGCCGTGCCCTCGACGAGTTCGAGGTCGACGGCATCGCCACCGCACTGACGTTCCACCGCGTGGTCGTGCGCGACCCGGCCTTCGCCCCCGCGGACGCCGAGACGCCGTTCAGCGTCCACACCCGCTGGATCGAGACCGAGTTCGACAACACGATCCCGGCGTACGCGGGCTCGACGGACGGCTCCGCCGAGCCGGTCGAGCGCGAGACCGTCGTAGTCGAGGTCGGTGGCAAGCGCGTGGAGGTCAGCCTCCCCGCCGGGCTCGGTGCCTCATCGGGCTCGTCGGCAGGCGCCGCGCCCGCCAAGCGGAAAGCAGGCAAGAAGGCAGGGGCCGCCGCTACAGGTGACTCCCTGGTGGCGCCGATGCAGGGCACCATCGTCAAGGTGGAGGTCGAGGAGGGCCAGCAGGTGGCCGCCGGCGACCTCGTCGTCGTGCTCGAGGCCATGAAGATGGAGCAGCCGCTGACCGCGCACAAGGCCGGCACCATCACCAAGCTCACCGCCGAGAAGGGTGCCACTGTCCCGAGCGGCACTGTGCTCTGCGAGATCACCGACTGACCTTTTGCACCCGATCACGTAACGTGGAGGCATGACGCCTCGTCGGCTCGTCGCTCCGCTCGTCGCCCTCGTCTGCGCCCTCGGCGTGGTCATCGGGCTCGCCCCCGCGGCCTGGTCCGCACCGGACGTCGAGGTGGCGGCCAAGTCGATCCTCGCGGGCGATCCGGTCTACAACGACCCGGCCGCCGAGAACTCCCTCACCAGCAGCGAGGTCGCGGATCTGACCAAGCAGATCGAGGCGACCGGGGTCCCCATCTTCGTGGCGGTCCTCCCCGACTCCGCCAAGGGCGGCGGCACGGTCGACGAGACCCTCGTGGCCCTCAAGAACGCCGTTGGCCTCGGTGGCGTGTACGCCGTCGTGGCCGGCAACCAGTTCCGCGCCGGTTCGACCAAGGGCAGCGCGTCCGACCTCGCCACGCAGGCGTTCCAGCAGGAGAAGGGCAACGGCGTCTTCGCGGTCCTGTCGACCTTCGTCACGCTGACCGGCGAGCGATTCGGCTCCGGTTCGACATCCAGCGGTTCGTCCAGTTCCGGGATCGGGCTCGCGATTCTCGGGATCTTCTTCCTGTTCTTCTTCGGCATCATCGCCGCCGTCGTCATCGTGATCGTGGTCGTGTTCCGCCGCTCCAGCAAGAAGAAGGCCCAGGAGCTTGCGGACGTGCGCAAGACGATCGACGCCGACATCACCGAGTACGGCGAGCGGCTCGGCGCGTTCAGCCTCGACGATCCGGACTGGGACGACGCCACCCGGGCCGACATGCAGCGCGCCCTGGATTCCTACGACCAGGCCAAGTCCGCAACCGCCGCGATGCGCTCGTCGGCGGACGCCGTCAACGTCACCACGGCCCTCGAGGATGGTCGCTACGCCCTGGCGTGCGTCACTGCGCGCCTCAGCCAGCAGGCTCTTCCTGAGCGCCGACCGCCGTGCTTCGTCGACCCGCGGCACGGGCCGAGCGTCGCCGATGTGCTGTGGGCGCCGCCCGGACTGGCACCACGCGATGTCCCGGTGTGCGCTGCCGACAAGGTCGCGATCGAGTCAGGGCAGCAGCCGCAGGGAATGCTGGTCACCAGCGGCGGCACCACTCAGCCCTACTGGCAGGCCGGCCCGGCCTATGCGCCCTACGCGCGCGGCTACTACTCGCCGTTCGGCGACGTCATGACCGGCGTGATGGTCGGCACGATGCTCGGCAACATGTGGAGCACGCCGGCGTACGGCCAACCGGTCCAGGGTCAGCAGGGCTGGAACGACAGCGGAGGCGGCGGGGGCTGGTCCTTCGGCGGTGGTGGCGGCGGCGACTTCGGCGGCGGCGGATTCGGCGGCGGCGACTTCGGTGGTGGCGGGGGCGGCGGCGACTTCTAGCCGCCCGTCCGTCCGCCCCTCTCGCCCCTTCCGTCGACGCGATCGGAAAGGTCGTGAAACGACCTCATTTCCCGCGCTTCACGACCATTCACGACGCCTCGGCGGGGGGGTCGCCATGGCGTGACGGATGCGGCGAGCCAAGACCTCTGAGTCGGGCACGACCTCGCGCCAACCCCAACGGACGAAGCGGAAGCCTCGCGCCTCGAGCGCCTCCTGGCGACGCTTCTCTGACAGCAGCGCCGCGGCGTCGGAGTACTTGATGTCGCCGTCAGCCTCCCCGATCAGCCGGAACTCGTCCCAGTACATGTCGACCCAGTACGTGGCGTTGTTGTCCCCTACCAGGGGCACCCCGCATCGCGGTGCTGGGATTCCCCAGTCGTGTATCGCCACGCGCGACAAGGACTCCAGCACCGATTCGGCTGCAGGATCGGCGAGCGCCAGCGCGGCACGAACTCGAGTCACCCACCGATGGCGGGCGTACGGACCAATTCCCGCATCCCAGCGTCTGCCGAGGGCTGACCGGACTCCCACCTGGAGCACCGCGTCGCGAAGGCTTCTTTCGCCATGCTCATTCAGTGCGGCCCGTCGGAAACCCGCGTCAAGGAAGACGACGGCGGTCGCGAGCGACCGATCCGCCGCGAGTTCGATGGATGTGCGGACAAGATCCGTCGAGCTGATGCCGCGGATGTCGCACACGTGGTGGGGCGGAGTGTCGCAGCCGTGAACCCGCAGCCAACCCTCCGTCCGAGCCGAGCCGATGCGGGTGATGTGGGTCATCGGCACGCCGTCGATGTCGCCGCCGCCGAGCCGGTAGTCGGGGAGTCCCTGCAGCCATGCGGCCGTCGCGTGGCTGGCAAACGAACCCGGGAAGGCGAGGAGTGCCGCTTCGGCGGCCCACCTGGATCGCTCGTCGGCGGACGCCTGTGACCAGCGCACGCGCGGAATGACCACGCCTCGGCGCAGCGCCATCAACTGGCCCGAGGCCAACGCCGATCGCAGCCTGCCGCGCGAGACCCCACCCACCATCAGGTCACCGACCCGTGCCGGCCCCGCTGCGGCCTCGAGGAGCACGTCGATGGTCGCGGAGATCCTGGCGGGGTTGGGCATGCGCCCACGATGCGGATGCGGCTCCGGTGCCGCAA
>Ga0302322_100002010_pt1 | contig 17010 bp, 17 predicted proteins | sample Fen_T0_2_FD_203757 | JGI IMG/M metagenome (GOLD analysis project Ga0302322, IMG submission 203757) | Peat permafrost microbial communities from Stordalen Mire near Abisko, Sweden - Fen_T0_2 | ecosystem: Environmental > Terrestrial > Soil > Wetlands > Permafrost | place: Sweden: Abisko... | reverse complement strand
GTGCCGAAGCCGGTGCCGTCGGTGCTGTTGTAGCCGTAGCCGTAACAGTCGACGGTCTTGCCGACGAGATCGGATGGCGCAAACGGCCAAAGCTCGTTGGTGTACCCGTTCGCTCCCGCAGCGATTGGGAAAGCCGGAGCCACGCGGATTAGCCCGACGTCCGTCGTAAGACCCGAGTAATTGAACGGAATGGCCTGCACGCCGCTGCGCACGTCGCCCGTCGTCGTGCGTTCTACCGTCGTTCCCGTGGGCTCGGTCGGTAAACAATGCTGGGCCGTGAGCACCCACTCCGGGGTGATCAGCGTGCCGCTGCAACCGGAACCCGACGCCAGAACGATCTTCACCAGGCCGATATTTTCAGTGGTGACCGGCGTTCCATTGATGATCGGTTGTGCCAGACCTGCGACGTCGTCATCGGCGGTACCCGGTGCGACCGAACAAGCAAGCGGCGCGAGCGCCGTCATTAGCACTATCTTGGCAGAGTGAAGCACGTTCATGGGAAATCCTCCTCAACTGGTTTGCGCGGATGCCGAGCCCTTCGCGGAAGCGCATCTGCAACTCGCGCACACTTAGAGGCGTCCCCACGCCCGACCTTCACGTTCCCCTTCTTTTCGCTCACGCTTGGATAAACGCGCCACGGTCGGCCATGCGAAGTCTTTCAACACGGGTCCAACTCCGAAGGCTAGCTGAGCCGCGCACTTCCTTCGCGACCGGGCCGCCGGATGGTGCGCCCGAGCCGATGGCCTGAGGCTCGCTGCCGATCACGTGGCGTGAGCGCCAGAGCCACCGAACCAACCCCCAAGAACCAGGCTCAGGCCGAGGCATGTGGCCCGTTTTCGGAGTCGTAGTGGTCCTTGTCGGAGAGCTCGTGGAACAAAGACGGGCCTGCTCCGACGAAGAAGTGCGAGCTGGGGTGCAGCAGAAACGGCGCCGAAATGTCGACCCAGGTGCGCGTGCGCGAGTGTTCATTCGAGCCACTCACCGAGCTCACGCTCGCACTCACGGTCCCGAAGCCGACATCGCCGCACAGCCAGATCGAAGCGAACGTCGTCAGCGCGAGATTGGCCCCGAGGCGCGGCGCAATGCCGAAATCCGTCGACGAGAATTGCGTCTCAGTGCCGTTTGAATCGAGCCCCGTGCCGCTCGAGTAATCGGAAGAAGGCGTCCGCGCCGATCGAAATTGCGTCGACCAAGAAGTAGTCGATGCTCGGCCCGAACTCCAAGTCGGTTGTCGAGCCCTTGGAGCGGGAATCGCTCTGGTAGCCTACCCACGCAGTCGCGGCGCTCGAGAGCACGATTTGTCTGGCTTCGCCGAAGGCGGGCCCGGCAGCTTTTCCAAGCTCCGCGCCACGAGCCCCTTCAAAGTCACTGCTCGGTAGGTGCTCGTTTCGATCGCCCATGCTTCTGCGCCCGTCCCTGAACTGGGCGGCGGTTAGCCTCCCGTGTTGCAGTTTGCCCTGGCGAGACTCGCCAGCCCTCACGATCATCGGTTCGGGTCTTCGGGGCGTCGTCGCAAATGACAGCCAGGAAGCAAGAGCGAGACTCGAATTCTACGATACGCTGTCTGTCGTGACCGGGAATTCCGCGTCGACAGGGAGCGACGCACAGCGATTCCAGAAACGCCTTCGCTGCCTGTCGAATGCCACCCACGCGTTTGCCGAGGCAAGTCGTTCTACCGACCTGATCTTCGACGCGGCGGTTCGGGAAGTCGCGCACAGCTTGGACTGCGTCTGCACGCTAAGCCTGTTGGAGGACGACCGCGTGCACTTCAATACGGTGCGCGCCTATGCCGTCGATCCCCACACGCGTAGCAAGCTCCAAGGCCTTTTAGGTGGTCGACGGCGTATCGATGGGCACCCCGGGGTCCGCCACGTAGTCGAGACCGGCACACCCCTCTTCGCGCCGTACATGGGGCAAAGAACCTACGGGGGGCGAGGAGCGCCGGATGTCGAGCGCTCGGCCGAGGAGCTTGAAGTGCGGAGCGCGATGGTCGTGCCGCTCTTGGACCGCGACAGAGTCATTGGCACGCTCGGACTCGCGCGCCCAGGTGAGGGCGCGCCAGCATTCGATGAGGACGACCTAGCCCTCTCCCTCAGTTTGGCTCAACATGCCGTCCTGGCGCTGGCTACGGCGCGTGTCTTCGAACAAAGCGCGTTGGATCTGGCGGAACGAACGCGCCTAGAGGCGCGCCTGGGTTTGCTTGCGGATTCGGCGCAAGATTTTTCGGAGGCTACGGGTGACTACGTTCGGTTACTCGCGGTAATAGCCCGTCGCGTTGGCGAAGGCCTCGGGGCACTGTGTGCGGTCCGAGCGGTCAGCCAAGATGGGCTCTGGCTCGAAATCGGTGAGGTGTATCACCACGATGCCGAGGCAGTTGCTTGGGTGCGCCGGCTCTCGGCTGCTCTTCCGCAACGCGTAGGTGAAGGCGTTACGGGTCGCGTCGCCGCTTCGCGGGAGCCGCTGTTCTTGCCCCGCCTGGTGGAGCATGAGTTCGCGGCGTCGGCGCCCACGGAGTACCGCGAATTCCTGGAGCGGTTGGACGTGCGCAGCGTGCTGGCCGTGCCCATGGTATCGCGCGAGCAAGTCGTTGGCGTGGCCATGCTGCTGCGCTCGGGGAGTGATCCCGCATTCACGGAGAGCGACTTGCACCTGGTGCAAAGCGTCGTGCACCATGCCGCGATCGCGATTTCGAACGCGCGGTCGTACCAGGCGGAGCGCGTGGCACGAGCCGCCGCCGTCAGCGCCAACACCGCGCTGCAAGAGTCCGAACAAGCGCAGCGCCTGTTGTTCGACTCGAGCCCGATGCCACTCGTCGTCTACGATGTCCACACTGTCGAACCGCTTGCCGTGAATGACGCGGCGCTCCGGCTATACGGTTACGCGCGCGATGAATTCATGCGTCTGAAGCTCTCGGCCCTGGTGGGAACAAGCGAGCTCGAAGTGCGAGAGAGAGTGCTCGCCATGCCTGACAGAGAAATCACTGGCATTGCTCATTACGTGCGTAAAGACGGTACGACGCTCGTTGCCGAATACACGACCAGGCCAATTTTGCACGCCGGGCGGAGCGCGCGAATTACTGCCCTGAACGATGTGACTGCACGCCTGGAGGCAGAACAGACGAGCGCGCTGCTGGCGGCGATCGTCGAATCGTCGAACGACGCAATCCTGAGCGAGCGCTTGGGTGGCAGGATCAACAGTTGGAACCGTGCCGCCGAGCAGTTGTTCGGGTACTCGGCTGCGGAAGCGATTGGCAAGCCGAGCGCTCTGATCATGCCCGCCGACCGCTTGCACGAACAAGAAGCATTGCTGGCGCGTGTGGAAGTCGGAGAACGGGTCGAGCACTATGAGACCGTACGACGCCGCAGGGACGGCGCGGAGCTCGCCGTCTCATTGTCGCTCGCGCCGATCCGCGACACGAACGGCAGAGTCGTGGGTGCCTCAACATCGGCGCGCGACCTGTCCGAACAGCGCGCTACCGCGGAGGCCCTGAAGCGCACCGAAGAGCAGCTCCGCCAAGCACAAAAGATGGAAGCCGTCGGGCGTTTGGCGGGCGGCGTCGCCCACGACTTCAACAACTTGCTCTCGGTCATTCTCAGTTACAGTGATTTGATCGGCTCAGAGCTGAGCTCAACGGATCCCTCGAGTCGTGACGTTGCCGAGATACGCAAGGCGGCGTTGAGCGCCGCCGACCTCACTCGCCAATTGCTCGTGTTCAGCCGACAGCAAATCATCACGCCGCAGGTGCTCGATTTGAACGACATCGTCGTCGTCATGGATAAGATGCTGCGTCGCATTTTGGGAGAAGACGTAGACTTGGTTACTCGCCTCGCACGGCACTCGACCCGCGTGCTGGCGGACCCGAGCAACATCGAACAGATGATCATGAACTTGGCCCTCAATGCCCGCGACGCCATGCCCAGAGGTGGCAAGCTGACGATCGAGACCGGAACCGTCGAACTCGACGAGCGCTATGCGGCAGAGCATCTGGGCGCGAAGCCTGGGCCTCACGTCCTGCTCGCAGTGAGTGACACAGGCACGGGAATGCAACCGGAGATACAAGCTCGCATCTTCGAGCCCTTTTTCACCACCAAAGCGGTCGGGAAAGGGACCGGGCTCGGCTTGTCCATCGTGTTCGGCATCGCCCAACGCGCGGGCGGAAGCGTATGGGTGTACAGCGAGCCGGGGAGGGGCACGACCTTCAAGGTCTATCTGCCCAGGTCCGAGGCCGAGGTCGAAGCCGGTAGCGCATCAAGGGTTCCCATCGCGCTGCACGGCGGGGAAACGATTTTGCTCGCCGAAGATCAGGAGCAGGTCCGTGCCGTGGCGCACAGTATCTTGCGTCGCCACGGATATCACGCGATCGTCGCGCAAAATGCTGGCGAAGCGCTGCTCCTATGCGAGGCTCACACGGGTCCGATCCATCTGTTGTTGACCGACGTGGTGATGCCGCACCTCAGCGGCGCTGACCTTGCCAAGCGCATTGCCGTCACGAGACCAGAGACCAAGGTCCTGTTCATGTCGGGCTATACGGACGACAGCGTAGTCCGTCACGGCGTCCTAGAAGACGGCGTCGCGTTCTTGCAGAAGCCGTTCACGCCAGAATCACTGGCGCGCAAGGTGCGCGAGGTGCTGGACGGGAGTTAGGAAAGCGTTGCAGGCGCACTGAGGTTCGAGATCATGCGCGGTCAGCCCGGGCGCAAATTCGTATTCGTTCTTCCAGCTCAAGCGCCCGTGGGTTAGACGAGCCGCTCGGTGAACGCTTCCAAAAATCTCGTATTGAAAGCGCGCCTGCGCGTTCACCATGCTGCCGCTAACATTGAAGAGAGGTCCTCGACGTAGCGATGCTCCGTACGGCCACCGATGTGGCCACCATCTACGTCATCGAAGCAAAGTCGGATGCCCGGGAGGACATCATTACCGCGCTCAAAACCGCCGCCAGCCTCGGGGTGGACGTGGTCACCATGTCCTTCGGCAGCACCGAGTTCATGACCGAAGGCGAAGGCGCGGGAGCACTGTTCAACTCGGTGGGCGGTGTCACTTGGATCCCCGCTTCGGGCGACAACTTCTACCCTTCCTTCCCGGCGACGCATCCAGGCGTCGTCGCCGTGGGTGCCAGCTCGTTGTCGTCCCTCATCCCCCGCGTCGAGACGACCTGGTCGGAGAGCGGATGTGGCGAGTCGATTTACGTGCCCAACCTCATTTCAAAACGGCGCTGGTGCCAACACCACGACCAAACGTTCCGTGCCCGACATTTCGTTCAACGGGAACCCGAGCTTCGGCGCCGAAGTCTACTGCTCGCTCTTGGGAGGCTGGCTCGTAGTGGGGGGTACCTCCGTGAGCGCGCCATTTTTTGCCGGCATCGTCTGCTTGGCGAATGGATCGCGAAGACACGCCAATAAACCGATGTTGAGCTCGGGCACAGGCATTGCTGGGACCCAGCCCAGCCAGCTACAGACCTACCTCTATCAGCTGCTATCGAATAGAAGCGACAGCGCGGCACTTCATGACATCGTGAGCGGCTCTGGCTGCGGAACCAGCGCTGCGGGGCAGGGCTATGACCTCCCGAGCGGCGTCGGCTCGGTCGATGCCCAGAAGCTGATCGACTATTTGACCACGGCGCCATAGCCGCGGCGTAGCGCAGGCTTTCGCATCGTTCGCGTCAGCACGCTGCCGCGCGCCACACAGAGTGGCCAGTCGTGTCTTGTCGCCAGCTCCGGCGCGAGGACTGCCCGCCCCGGCTAGTGCAGCGCCTGTGAGTTGAGGTGAAGCATTTTGCCGTCGCGGTGCACTAGCTCGATGGTGAATGACGTGTGGGGATAAGGCATACAGTGCGCCAGGCAAAGCCTGGGTGAGGAGGAAGCGATGTAGATGAAGCAGAAACTTCACCAGGGACCCAAGCGGGCGCGAGCCCGTGCGGCAAAGGCTGACCACCAGCCGGAAGCGAGTCTTGCGTGTCCGTACGACCGGGCAACCGGGAAGGAAAGCTGCGAAGCGTCGACAGCGAGCGAACAGGCCGTGTGATTGAGCCCCGAAATTTATGCATTGTGGAAGCCGACGTCTTTGATCGAGCGGAAGGCAGCATCGATGCGCCGCGAGGCGGCGAGACCGCGACCATGCGGAGGAATGAGGCACCGACACGAGCGAAAGCGGTCGGAAACAGCAACTCCCCTCGAGCTTCGGTCGTCCTCATAGGTTAGGGCGCGTCGATTCCACCGGGGTCTGAGAGCGACCTAACTGGTGCTATGCGCACTGGTCGTGCCGCGAGGGTTCGCGCCGGGCTCGGACGGGCCGCGCTGACGCCGCCGTCGCCTTGTGCGAGATAGCCGGCGCGACTTGCGGTCGCTCCCGAGTCGGCGCCCCGCTCTACGCCGAACAGCATGCCTTCGGCGAGCGTTGCAGGGAGCGCGGCGCAATTGAGCGGCACGAACGGGCCCTTGGGCGAGAAGCAATCATGGAATGCACGTGCCACCATTTCCTTGCCGGAGCCGGTCTCAGCAAGCGATTTGCGCGCGTCGGCCGCGGTTTTGACCCCAGCAAAGACCTGCCGCATCCGCGGCCCGATCACGAGTCCGTCGACGGTCGCGACGCGGGCTTCCGAAATAGGGGCCAATGTCAGTGCGAGCCAGAAACAAGGATTCACCGACGCGTAGCACGTCGCTTGCGGCGAGCGGCGCGCCGCCCGTTACCCGCCCGCCGTTGATGAAGGTGCCATTGCGACTCCCGAGGTCTTCGAGCAGCAGGCCTTGCTCAGACACCGACACACGGACGTGTTCGCGCGAGAGGTGCGGGTCCTCCTAGGCCCTCATGGCCACGGCCGATGACGAGGCCCGCACTCGGCACGGCGAGCGCTTGGCAACGGGGCACGCCGCCGGAAAACACCAGAAGTAAGCCGGGCATCGGCCCATCCGGGTGGAGCCGGCGCTGACTTTCTGCGTCAGTTTTCGTGCTGTCTGCAGTGCTCTGCATAGAGCGAGGGTACAGTACATTCGGCCGGCCGTCATGCGTGAGGGGAGATTTCCCCCACTCTTCCTGCCGCGAAGCGGTGACACGCGAAGCCGACACACGTGTCGACACGTGTCGATACGTGTGTCACTCGGCCGAGCACGCACCGTGGCCTCCGCCACGCGCGCCGCCCGATGAAATCGGACTCTTCTGCGCCGCGAGGCGCGCAGCGCGACAGCGCGTGGCGCGCTGAACGGCGTTCTCTCGTCCGGGCAGGCTTCTTGCTTTTTCGTGTCTGCATGCGAGGCGCGTCTGGGCCTCGCGCTTCATCAACACGAGGGACGTAAGAATGTTCCATTCATTGGCGAATCGATTCGTTTGTCTATTGCGAGCGCGGGAAAATCATGACGGCAGCGCGCGGGCAACGGCGCGCGGGCGGCGTTTGGCTAGCTGGACGTTGTGCCTGTTGGCCGCGTGCGTGGCGCTCACGTTCACGGGAAGCGCTGCAGCCGCTGGGGCCAAAATCCGACTCATCACCTATTACAGCCCGAGCCGCGGTGACTACTTCACCACGACCCAAGACCATTGGAACGACATCTACCTTGGCATCAGTCGGCAGCCGTACGACATGGATTATGTGCCGGTGGGCGTGCAAGGCCACGTTTTCAATCCGGACAACCCAGCGCCAGCGGGGACGGTACCGCTCTTTCACTGGTTCAGCCCCGAGCGCGGCGACAACTTTCTGACGTCGAATTCATTCTGGGCAGGCAGCGTCGGTGAGACAGTGGTGCGGGGCGGCTCGACTTACTTCATGTTTCGGATCGAAGGCTTCATTCCGACCACGTCGTCACCGAGCGCGCCCATCGAGCTGAAGAGCTATTGGAGCGCGAACGCGCAAGACAACGCGGCCCTTGCGACGTGGCACGCGGGTCCGCCTGGCGACTACTTCTTCTACCGGACCGAGGGCTTCCTGCTTGCCCCTGAATCGAGCTCGCTCGACCGTTGCATGAGCAATGCAACGCCCAATCACGTGGATGCGGCTTCCTGGCAAGCACGCGGCAACTACATCGACACTTGGTCCCAGCCGGCCGACTTCTTCAACGGTGATACGGTGCGTTTGACGGCTCCGGCCGATATCTATCGGATCGACTTTTGGGGGCACCAATACCCCGTGCGCGGCTACTCCTTCGACCATGCCCTGTCCAACTTCCCGCTTCCGGGTGAGGCGTCTTACGCGCTCATGGCGCGCGTAACCCAAGGTCGGGCATACGTCCCTGGGCGCGGTTGGTTCGAAGCCAACACTTGGTTCAGAGGTCTTGGAGATGGCTTCGCCGACCCGGGCACGTGCGTCCTGTACGATGCGACCGGCGCCTCCGACGGACACCTCCAAACCAGCTACAACGATCCGAACATCTCGGACAACGGCGGCTGGGCCAACGTCACGGTGCAGCAGTGGTGGTGAAGAGGATTGAGCTGAAACGTAGCGGTGCGACCCGCTGCCGCAGTGTCGACAGATAGCGAGCGCAAAGGAGAGCACGTCGCATCAAACCGCGGAGTTGGCTTGGCGGCTGATTCCGCGGTGCGATAGTCATGCGGCCTTCGAGGGGCGATGGGGCGGCCCGGCGACGCGCGGAAAATGCGAGCGCGCGCTCGCCAGAAAGAAGGAGGACGATTGTCGAGGAGAGGGATCCGAACCCTCGGTAGGATTGGGTTGCCCCCACCGTCCAGTGCTCCGCCCCGCGTGCGGCGGCTCGGCATCGGCAAGTATCGTCGGGCGGGCGTCCGCGCTTCCTCCTCCCCCAAATTCCGCGCCCGAAGCGGCCGCGGCGCGCGGAATGGCGGGAGGCCGTCGCGTCGCCCTTCTTGTCTTGAAATCGAGCTTTGAATTCAAATATCGATTCCGCCTGAGCGAGGCGTGTCCCGGCGCTTGCTTGTCCGCATCGATCACCGCGCTGTCGATACGCCGATACGCCGATACGGACCTTCTTGCCGTCCTCGACGCCCTCGATCTTGGCGCGACCGACGATGGGGATAAGACATCCAAAACACGGCTGGGTTGACGTAACTGGTGCTACACGCACTGGTCGTGCCGCGAGGGTTCGCGCCGGTCTCGGACGGGCCGCGCTGGCTCCGAGATAAAGACCCCAAGTCACCAAGAACAAGCGCTTGCGACCGAAGCAATCGGTGAGGTGACCAAACAGGAGCGCCCCCGCGACCTGACCCAATAGGTACGCCGAGTTCACGAGCCCGAGCTGCGCCGCGCGCAAACCGAGCGTGCGCTCGTCTTGCAGCGTCGGCGCGAGGTTGGCAATCAGGCTCGCTTCGAGGCCGTCCAGAATCCAGGTGACGCCGAGAGCCGCGACCACGCGGCGGTGCCAGCTCGACCAACCCAGCGCGTCGAGCCGCGCCGGGATTTCCGAACTCACCACCGGGCCGCGAGGAACGTCCCGACGCATGGCCCCGAACCTTACTCGATGATGCCCTCCGCGGGCCGCCGACCCGGGGCGGCGGGTCCGCGCAATTTTGCCATTGCGAGCGACTCAAGCCTTCGACGCTTCGACGGCCTCGGCCACGCGCGCTTGCCATTCGTCGGATCCGGCTCGCGACCAGCCCGCGGCCACGGCCGCGCGCAGGTCAGGCAGTCGGTCCCATAAATCAAGGTTGAGCAGCGTTTCGATTTGGCTCCGCAAATGGCGCCGCGCGTCCTCCGGATCGAGGACCGTCAGCGGGTCCAGCTCAGCCGGGGCGGACAAGAGGCTCACGATTTGGGCGCCGCGCTCGCCTTCACCAACGCTGTCGAACGTGAGCGGGAGCCCCGCGCTCAGCGGATCGGTCGAGGCCTCGAACAAGGTCCGGGCGGCGGACGTGAGGGCATCGAGAACCGTGCTCGCGTCCGAACCGTACGCCAAGTCGAGTAGCCGGCGTCGAAGCGAGGGCATAACCCGCACGATTTGCCAAAGCCGCCATGCGCCGTCGCCCGACTCGGCCACGACGACGCAGCGGCCGGGCGAGAGCAACGGGAGACGCGCGGCGTGGGCACGAGCCCAAACCACGACCGCCTCACGCCCAGCGTCGAACTCGGGAAATCGAGCGTCCGCCGCCGAATGAATCCGCCATCCCGTGCCGGTGCCGGCGATCCACGCGCCGCCGTCACTGCGGCGCGCGCGCAAGTCGCTAGGGACGGCTTCATGTAAGATCAATCGACCGTCCACCGCGGGCCAGATGGCGCCGCTTGGCACGCGGACATCGGGCAAACGCGGCGCCCGTTCGCGAGCGGCACCGCGAACGAGTCGCGAGAGCGCCGGGACTTCGCAGGGGTCCCCGGGCGGGAGCTCGCTCACCGAGCTCGTGTCGAGCCGCTCGAAGCTCATCAGGAGGTCGTCCGCGCTGTCAACCTCGGGGCGCCCGTGCGGCATCGCGCCGCAGGCAATGAGGGCCCGAACCCGATCGAGCGCCAGTCGCACCGCGAGCACGAATGTCTCGCGGGTGCCCTCGGCTTCGTGCGCTACCGACTCGGTGATCGCGACGCCGGACAGCGCGTTACCCATCAAGGCGCGCAGCATCGGGATCCCGATCGCGGCCGGCGCGTCACGCTTGTTGGCTTGCACGACCACCCCCACCGGCGGACTCCGCCCTTGCAGCACGCCCGCGAGCGCGGTCACCGATTCGCCGCTCTCTGCGGCGGCTTCGGGCGAACTGGTGTCGGCGACGAACACGATCGCGTCCGCCGCCAAGAGCAGGGCCTTGCGCCGAGGCGCCAAGTGTTGCTGGCCGGGCACGCTCACGACCTGACAACGGATCTGATGCCCCTCGAAGACGCCCGCCGTGTACTCCATCCAATCGAAGAACATCGTTCGGCCGTCGATCTCTTGCGGAGTTTCGACGTGCCGAACGAGACTGCGACCCAGGGCCCGGATGCTGGTGGTCTTGCCCGCCATCGGCGGGCCGTCATAGGCGACTCGTACTACGACGACCCCGCGCTCCAAGTCCAGGACGGCCAAAGGTTCCTTACTCCGTCAGCTCGCGGTGCTCGACGCGCCGTTCAAACCACGAGATCCTTCTCGGCTTGGGAGAGAGAGTGGCGAGCCATGGCCAAGTTGGCTTTGGTGCGGTCCAGCGCGATGTAAATGAACAGGGCGTCGTTCGAGGCGAGCGGGCGAATCAAGTGATACTGACGCGACAGGGTGATCAAGATGTCGTCGATGCTGTCCTGTAGGCCGAGGGAGCGGACCGTCTTGCGCTTTGCGCGCACGACCTCGGTGTTGCCCGCGGCCGCGAGCTCCAAGTTGAGCGGGCCGCCCCCCGCGGAGGCGAGCATCATGCCGCTGTTGCTGTCGACCACCATCGCCCCGATGATTCCGTCGATTTGCATCAATACCGTGAGCGCTTCTTTTGCCGTAGCCATGCTTTCCGTACCTGCTTTCTTTTATGGTTTGATTGAAACGAGTTGAGAAACGAGTCGACTGAACGCCATGTCGTCGGCGTCGATGATCACGGACAGGAGGCCGTCTTCTTGCCAGGTGGCGTAGGCGAGCTCGCCAAAAACGGCGACCGCACCCCGGGCGTCGATGGCCGCGCCGAGCTGATTGAGCTCCCACGCTCGGCTCGCGAGATCGAACAAGGCGTCCAAGCCGAGGTCGTCACAGCCGGTGTGAGCGATCAAGCCTTGGTCTGGCCCATCTTTCGCGATGACGAACGCTCGTTGCCCTTGCAGCACCCGCGCGCGCAGACGAGTGGTCCAATCGAGCGTGAGCTCCGGGACCCGCAGCGCGTGCACCCCCGACAAGACATCGGCCGGCGAAAAGGTGAGCGACGCATTGTAGCCGGGTCCGCGGTGCTCTAGCCACTCCCACGCCGAGTCTTCGTTGGCGAGGTCGAGCAGCGCTTCACAGGTGTGGCGCAGCAACGCCGAACGCAGGGAGCTTTCGTCGACTAGGCCGAGCGTCAACAAGTATTCCCCGAGCGGCCGGTGTTGGACTCGGCACGCCCGCACCGCTCGTTCGAGCACCTCGCGCGTCATGCGGTGGTCCGAACCGGCCAACAGCAGGTCACTCATGCGGGCGCGTTGGCCCGCGCTGCGCGCCCAACACACGCGGCCAGCGTCGGCCAGAATGGCCCCGGCGGCCGTGCCATCCGGGCGACGGCGCACGAGCGCGCCAGAATTTCGCTGCGCCACGCTCCGCAGCACGTGGAGCACCCCGTCGTGCTCGGCGCTCATGGCGCGAACTCCCGCGCGACCCGGCGCAACTCACTCAAGAGTAAGCCCAAGTTGCTGGCTCGGGGCGCAACCAGAACCGTCGCGAGCGATGGATCGTCGGGTGATACTTGGTAAAGGTGGACCAGCGCATCGGAAAGCAAGAACACGACCCGCGGGGCGCCCTCGGACCGAAGCATCTCGATCGCCGCGAACAGCACGCTGTCTTCTTCGGCGAGCCGAGGCCCCACCTTGGCGCTTGCGCGGCGAATGACCTCGCCTCGTCGCAGGCTCACCTGCGCGGCTAGCAGCCAGACCGGCTCGGCCTCGGGCAATGGCTCGCTCACGCGCCCTCCTCCGCGAGCGGGCGGCGGCGCGCCCTTCCCTGCTCGATCCCCTCCGATACTCCCGCACACTCACCTACGTAGTAAACGGCAGACTCGATACTTATTTTCTTTAGAGACCTAAGGGGCGTCTCCTTCCGAGTCATCGACGAGAACGAGTGCTCCCCGGTTTTGGTGACCGGCAGTAACTAACAATCAACTTAGACATGTATCGATTCCAGAATATTCTCGAAGGAGGGTGCCGGAATCCGCCAGGCTCTCGTGTATAACGGAAAAGTGATGCATTTGGGTAGCTGTCCACCAGACCGCAGATCCTGTCCAGACCGACAGGTCGAACTCAATTTTACGAAGGAATTGGCTCATCCGCTGTGACGCGTCACCAAAATATTTCCCAGAACGCCGACGAGCTCGCCGAGGCACGCCGGTCGACGGTGGTGCCGCACAGAGCGACTCTGGCCGACAAAGTCAGTGATGAGCGACACCGTCATTTTATCAATCGCGAGAGTGAACTACAGGCTTTCGGTTCGGCACTCGGCAATACGAGTTGTTCACTGCTCTTCGTGAAGGGCGCAGCCGGAACTGGAAAGACGAGCCTGCTCCAGGCGTGCCAGCGCGTTGCCAGCGAGGGCGGTCACCCGGCGCGCTACGTCGATGCAGAAGAGCTAGGGCGACGCGGATACGACGCGCCGCTGACGAATCCTTCGCTCTCCTTGGGCCGCACCCCGAAGGCTCACCCGGGAGCGCGGCCCGTGCTCTTGATCGATGGCTACGAGCGACTGAGCGGGGAACAACCGTGGCCGCTCGAACGACTCGTGCACGAGCTGCCGAGTGACGCGCTGCTCGTGCTTGCGTCGCGCCGGGCCGCGCCCGCGCGGTTGCTCCTGGATCACGCGTGGGCGGCAATGACTCGACAGCTCGAGCTCGGGCCGTGGAACGAGGCACAGGCGCGGGAGTTTTTGGAGCGGCAGGGCATCCCCGCGTCAGTTCGAGAAGGGATGCTCGAGCTGGGCAATGGCTATCCGTTGGCGTTGACGATCGCCGCGAGTGTGTGCCGTGCCGAGGGGGCGCAGGCATTCGGCGCGCGGCAACTGGAGGCGGTGTACGCGACCCTATCGCGGGTGCTCTCGTTCGGCGCGGCATCACTCGAGCAACACCTGGCTCTCGACGTGTGCGCCGTGTCGCGGACGGTCAGCGTGAAGGTACTCGATCACGTGCTCGACGGCTCTAGCGTCGCCGCAGGCCACGCCCACGAATTGTTCGACTGGCTCGCGCAGCGGCCGTTCGTCGATTGGGCGGGGGACAGCGTTCGGCTTCAACGACTGCCCCGCATCACGCGGCTCTGGAGGTTGAAGAGAGAACAGAAGTACGATGCCCTGCGCTCGCAGATAAGGGAATTTTGGGTCGACCGGCTGAGCACGACGAGCGCGCCCGAAGCCGGGCGAGAAGCGCTGTTTTTCTTGGACCGCGACCTGCCGAACGCAGCCGGCGAAGACGCCTGGGCCGAGGACGACAGCGAATTGGAAGCGGCGCGCCCGAGTGACCACGCGCAAGTCGTCGAGCTCGTCCGCCGACACGAGGGGGACGACGCGGCGGCGCTGTGCCGGGAGCACTTGGAGCTCGAGCCCACCGCGTTCGAGCTGACGCGCAATGGCGAACGAGCGGACCGCGTGCTGCATGCCACGCGGCTAACCACGGCCGCTGATCTCAAGCTCCCGGAGGGAGACCCCGTCCTTCGCCTGGTCGAAACGTTCCTGCGCCAGCATCCGCCGGAAAAAGGCGCCTGCATGGTGCTGGTGCGTTGGCTCATGGCGGACGACGGCTACCAGAGTCCGTTGCCGCAGGTGCTTCCCTTGATGGCGCGGGCGGCTCAAATCGTGATGGGCGCCCCCCGCGTGACTTATGCCCTGGGGGTGTACCGAGATCCGGAAGAGTGGCAAGAGCTGTGGGACGCGGCCGGAGCGCAGCGCCAAGTAATTGGGCGGTTCACGCTCGGCAATGGCCACTACGGCTTGATTGCATTCGGTTACCTCGAGAGGTCCCTGCGGGATCAAATCCTCGACGTCCGCGCGCCGCCCAGCGCGCTTGCACGGCCTTCGACCGCCGCGCCGCAAGACGACCAGCGTCGCAAAATCAAATTGCGAGTCGAAGACCTCGCGCGAAGCGCCCGGCTCACCGACCGCGAGACAGAAATATTGGAGTTGCTATGCCTCGGCGTGGCGCCGGAAGGCATCGCGCATCAGCTTCAGATCAGGCCGCGCACCGTCAAATTCCATCAAGAGAACGTGCTCCGCAAGACCGGCTCGGCCAGTCGCGTCGAGCTCTTTCGCCGGCTCATCTGACGAGCGCCTTGCGCTTATGGTGGACTTCTTCTTGGAGCGCAGCGGCAGCAGCTCGAACGCGAGCCGCTCACTCTGCTGCAGTCGGTTCCGATTGGCCCTGCCCTACCGCATCACTCATCACCGCCATTATTTCAATTGCGTTTTATGTCAGTCATTACCGCAGGGCCTGAGAAAACCTGCGGCGTACGGGGCTTCTTCGCTTCAAGCATTGGGCTCGTGGTCGAAGTGGATGGCGGCTATCACGCGCGTCGTCGCCGCGCCGATGAGAGCCGGGATCGCAAGCTCCGCCGCCTCGGCTACCGCGTGATTCGTCTGCAAGCGGAGCTCGTGCTTCGTGATCTGCCGGCCGCGGTGGGGCTGATCCGCGCCGCGCTTTAGCGTACCGTGACTACCTCCCCCAGCCGCGCGCAGCGGCGAGCGCCCGAGAGAACAGCCGCGAATTGACGACGCGCCGTGGTAGACTCCCTGCGTGACGTTTCCCGAGTGGTGGGACTGGGAGCTTGAGCTGACCCCGCACGTGGAGAAGCGGATGGAGGACCGCACCTTCACCGAGGTCGATCTGCGCCAAATGCTGAAGCGCGCGACGGGCTTCCGTCGCGACGTAGTAGAGGGCCGTTTTGTCCTAGAAGCCAGGTTTCTAGCCGGTCCATGGGAGGTAGTTGTCGAACCGGACGAAGTGGAGCATCTTTTGGTGGTCGTCACGGCGTACCCAGTCGAGCCATGAAGCAGCGCTACCTCGAAATCACCTTCCGGAAGGGCAAGCCGTTCGCGGCGTATCTCTACCTGCCTCGAGCGGCTGGGGCCAAGGCCGCGCGCACGCTCGACGGCGGCCACGGGATCCGGATCGATCTCGACGAGCGCGGCGGGCTGATCGGGCTCGAGATTACGGCGCCGTCGGCGGTCACGGTCGGCGAGCTGAACGGCGTGCTCACGCGGTACGGGGTGGCGGCGCTCAACGACGAAGAGTGGGCGCCGTTGGCAGCCTGAGAACCCGGACGTTTTCTGGGACCTCCGGTTCGACTGCTCCCCAACGAACTCGGCGACGGCCGTGCGGCTTCGAGAGTCTTAGAGTTTCAGGGCGTGACTGAAGAAGCGTGAGCAGACGGGATTGGGGATGCTCGAAGGTTCCGACCACGACGTCACGCAGCGCCTGCAAACGCCGCGTGAGCAAGCGCAGGACGAGGCTTTTCCCTGTGCCGGGATCTCCGCTGATCATGATGTAGCCACCGTCTGCGATGCCAAGCTCGACGCGGCGCAGAAAGGCATCGACAGCGGGCGTGGCGTAGAGCGCTTCGACCGGCACATCCGGGCGGAAAGGGTTAATTTTAGGCCATAGAGCGACTCGGATACAAAGATCAATCCCAGTTGCTCCGCAATCTGGATCCGAAGCAACTCAGGGCTCTTACGTTGTTCCAGAAATCGCGAGAGCTCACGGCCAAGGACGTGGCCAATCTGTTCGGCTACCGGCCGCGCACCGCGGCGTTGCTGTGCCAGCGTTGGGTCGAGCAGGGCTTCCTAAAAACAGTCGATCCTGCGAAAAAATTGCGTCGCTACGAACTGGGCGGCGCGTACACCACTATCGTCGACGAACTCGACTGACGTTGGCGCGAGGCCCGCTGCACACTCGGACTCCGATCCTTGAGTTATCTCAGCTCTTTTGGACTGCCCAGCCGTTCGAGCAAGAGCGCGATCAGCCGGTTATTTTGTGGAAAGTAGTTCGATTGCCGACAATGGGCGACGCGGCTTCCGCCCCGACCTCATAGCGGTAGACAACCTCTCCGCGCACTTTGGGCCGGCCGCGTTGGGTGATGCGTGTGCGTTGCCATACGGTCACGACCTGCCAAGGGACGTGGATCTGGACTTGGGCGCGAGTGCGACCCATGCCGCCCAATTGGTGGACGCCTGATTCGTCCACTTGAATCAGCCACGTCCAGTAGAAGCGAAACTCTAGCAACCTTGCGATTAATACGAAGGCCAACGTTGCGAGTGCCGCAGCCGCGACCCAGGCGCCATGGAACGCACCGTAAAGTGCCGCGACGACTGCCAGCGCGCCGCAACAGGACAGGGCTAACAGCTGCCGGTGCCACTCCATTGGCCAAAGCGCTCGGAATCGGTTCACTCCGTTCATCGCGTCATGCTCGTCGCTCAAGCTCCGGGCCTGCTCGCCGCCTTCAATCCGCGGACGAGCGCG
>Ga0302322_100002009_pt1 | contig 17014 bp, 14 predicted proteins | sample Fen_T0_2_FD_203757 | JGI IMG/M metagenome (GOLD analysis project Ga0302322, IMG submission 203757) | Peat permafrost microbial communities from Stordalen Mire near Abisko, Sweden - Fen_T0_2 | ecosystem: Environmental > Terrestrial > Soil > Wetlands > Permafrost | place: Sweden: Abisko... | reverse complement strand
CTCGGCGAAGCCCGCGGGGGCCGTGCCGTCGACCGCGTAGCGGTACAGCGCGGTCTTGTAGATCCCGGTCATCGCGCTCACCACGACCGAGACCGCGAGCACCCAGAGCACTCCGATCGCTCCGATGGGGATGCCGGCGGCCAGCGAGCCGGTCGCGATCGCGAGCCCGACCAGGATCAGCCCCGGCAGCGACCCGACGAACCCGAGCAGGCCGAAGCCCATCTGGGCCGAGATGTTCTCACCCCAGGTGTGCGAGAGGAGCGAGCCCGACCGCTTCAACGACGCGAACGGGCCCGTGCCCTCGAGCACCACCACCGGGATCGCGAGGAAGGTGACGACCCGCCACGCCGCGCCGAAGAGCCCGGCGAGGATGTCGCCGACGAACCCGGCCCGCTCCTGGATCGCCGACAGGACGAGAGACACGGTGGTCTGGAGGATGGCCCACGCGGCGACGGCGGGGAACTGCTTGCCCGCCTTCCCCATCGCGCTCCCCACGGTCGAGTCGCGTCCGTCGAGCCGTTCGTTGGCGCCCGCGGACAACGCGGCCTGGAAGAACGTGATGACGATGCCTGCGACCAGGTACATCACCACCACGAGCACCCAGCCGATCGGGGCGAGGCTCGACCCGTTGTCGGTGTCCTGGATGCCGGTGAGCGCGATGAGCCCGCCGAACGCGGCGAGCACCACCAGCGCGCCGACCGCCGTCAGGACAGGGAACGCCGCAAGCGTGCGATCGCTGCGCAGTACCCGCCACGACAGCTTGCCCAGGTACCACGACCGTTGGATCCGGCCCATCGTGACCTCCTGCCCGATCTGCCCGATGTGCGCGATCTGCGCGACCGCCACCGCCACGGTGGCGGCTCAATAGGCTCGCCACCACATGTTGGCACGCCCCGACCCCACGACCGTTCGCACCTGGCGCGCGCCCGGCCGGGTCAACCTCATCGGCGACCACACCGACTACCAGGACGGCTTCTGCCTCCCGATGGCCGTCGACCGCGAGTGCCGCGTTGCGGTCACCCCCATCGGGGGCACGGCGGTGCGCGCGCGGTCCGCGCAGATCCCGGACGCGGTCACGGTCACGGTCGACGGCAAGACGGACCCCGCCACCGTGACGCCGAGCTGGGGCCGGTTCGTCGCCGGCGCAGTGTCCGCGTGCGTCGCCGCAGGGGTGACCGTCGAGCCGTGTGACCTCGCGATCACGTCGACCGTGCCCGTGGGTTCGGGGATGTCGTCGAGCTCCGCGCTCACCGTCGCGCTCGTGGTCGCGTTCACCGACCGAGCCGGCATCGACCTCGACCGCACCGCGCGAGCCCGCCTCGCGCTGGACGCCGAGGTGCGCGCCACCGGTGTCCCCGGCGGACTCCTGGACCAGATGGCCGCGCTGTACGCCGAACCCGGCCACGTGCTTCTTCTCGACTGCCGCCGCCTGACCGTCGACCCGATCCCGCTCCCCCGCGCGCTCGGGGTCGTCGTGGTCCACTCCGGTGAGGCACGCACCCTGGCCGACAGCGCGTACGCGGAGCGGCGGGGCGACGTGGAGGCGGTCGCCGCCCGGATCGGTGTGGCCACCCTCCGCGACGCCACCTGGTCGCAGGTTCGCGACAACGCGCGGGCCCGCCACGTGGTGACCGAGAACGCGCGCGTCCTCGCGTTCGCCGACGCGCTGCGCGCGGGGCGGATCGACGAGCTCGGGCCGCTCATGCTCGAGAGCCACGCGAGCCTGCGCGACGACTTCGGAGTGTCGACCCCCGCGCTCGACCGCGCGGTCGCGCTGCTCATGGAGCACGGCGCGCTCGGCGCCCGGCTCACCGGCGCGGGGTTCGGCGGCTGCGTGGTCGGCCTCGTCCAGCGCAACCACGCCGACGACGTGCTGGCCAAGGTCACGCGCGCGTTGCACGCGGACGGCGCGGCCGAGCCGGTCGCGTTCGCGGTTCGCCCGGGCGCGCCCGCGGGCGAGGTCAGGGCCGACGGGTCGCCAGTCGGGTGAGCGCGCGGTGGCCGACGAGACGAGCGAGACGGCCCGTCACCTCGTCACCGGATCACATGCGGCCGAGCAGCTCGGACTTCTTCGCCTCGAACTCCTCGGGCGTGATGTGGCCCGCGTCGCGCAGACGCGCGAGCTGCTCGATCTGCTCCGGCACGTCGGCCGCGCCCGCACTCGGCCCGGGGGCGCCCTGCGCGGCGACCGCCTTGGCGACCGCCTCCCCGACTGCGTCGGCCCCGAGGCCCGCCGAGCGGAGCTCGCGGGCGTCCATCTGCTTGTAGATCTCCTGCTGCACACCGTCGGGGTGCCGCACGAAGTCGAACGTGGTGTTCCCCTGCTCACCCGCGGACTCGACGTCGAGGTTCCCGGCGCCGATCATCCGCTCGAAGATCCGCTGGTGGAAGTTGATGTTGTTGATGCGCTCGAGCGGGATCTCCACCCCGTGACGGGAGACGACCCCAGTGCGGTAGATCACGCGCTGGTTCGTGACCACGAAGTACGTGCGGGCCCACGCCATGTACTTGAGGGCGAGCCACACGACCCAGGCGACGACGAGCGCGAGAACGATCCAGTTGGCCGCGTCCTTCACGAACCCGCTCGCCGACCACGCGAGGATCACCACGATCAGGAGGAAGAGCGGGAACCCGGTGAGGATCTGGCGCCCGAAGTACCACCAGTGCGGTCGCAGGTCGAGTGCGACGTCCTCGTTCCGGTTGAGGAGCTTCGTCGGGTACGTCATGCCCGCAGCCTAAACGGGCGCGCGCGTCGGCGTGGGGGCCGCGGGCCTGTCCTCCGGCGCGAGTCGGGGCTCGGGGAAATTCTCCTTGACCGGGGTGGGGTCACTCCCTAGAGTGCCGGTTCACCGGAGGTCGCGAGACCGCCGGGCGGCGAGCGGAGCCGAAGCGGTCGGCGGGGAAACCCGGCGGATGGCGGAGGGTCCGGGCGCCGGGACCGGAACCGAGTCCGGCGAGCGGGTGGGTCCCACCCGAGCGGCGGCGGCGGCGCCGGCAGGCTCTCTGGAGCCCGCAGGGCGCGCGGGAGGGACCGGACCCAGGGACGAGGGCCCCGAGGAGTCGGAGCGCCGAGCCGCAAGGCGGGCGTGAGGATTACTCGGGGCTCTTCCCGTTGACGCGCGCGAGGCGGGAGAGCTTCGCCCGGGTGGGCCGCGCCACCACACCGTGCTCGGTGACCAGCGCGTGCACGAGCGCCGCCGGCGTGACATCGAACGCAGGGTTCGCCGCCGCGGTGCCCCGGGGCGCGATCGCCACCCCTGCCACCTCGGTCACCTCGGCGCCGGCGCGGTCCTCCACCCGGATCTCGGCGCCGTCGGCGGTCGCGAGGTCGACGGTCGACCAGGGCGCGGCGACCACGAAGGGGATGCCGTGGTGCCGGGCGAGCACCGCGAGCGGGTACGTGCCGACCTTGTTGGCCACGTCGCCGTTGGCTGCGACCCGGTCGGCCCCCACGACCACGAGGTCGACCTCACCCCGGGCCATGAGCCCACCGGCCGCGGCATCGACCACGAGCGTGTGCGGGATCCCCAGGCGGCCGAGCTCCCACGCGGTGAGCCGCGCGCCCTGGAGCACGGGCCGGGTCTCGTCGACCCACACCGACGGCCGCTTCCCCTGCTCCGCGGCGGCCCGGATCACGCCGAGCGCGGTGCCGTAGCCGACGCACGCGAGCGAACCGGCATTGCAGTGGGTGAGAACGCGAGCGTCGCGCGGCACCAGCGCCGCGCCGAACGCGCCCAGCGCGCGGTTCGCCCGCACGTCGGCGTCCGCGTATGCGCGCGCCGCGGCGAGCGCGCCCGCGGGACCACCGTGCTCGTACGCGTCGAGCGCGAGATCGACACCGTGCGCGAGGTTCACGGCCGTCGGACGCGCCCTGCGCAGGCGAGCAGCCGCGCGCTCCACCGCGCGGCGCGTGGTGAGCATCGACGCGGCGAGGGCCACGCCGTACGCACCGGCCGCGCCGAGCGCCGGCGCGCCCCGGATGGCGAGATCGGTGATCGCGTCGTGGAGCTCGTCGACCGTCGCGCACTCGAGGTACCGCAACCGGCGCGGGAGCTCCCGCTGGTCGATCAACCGAACGCGGCCGGCCCGCCACGCGATGGTGGGCGGGATCGGATCCCGAGTTGCGAGCACTCCCCCATCCTGCCGGTTCCTGCGTGGCTCCGGACCCTCGGGCGCGCCCGGAGTCACGCCAATTCGGGCTGGTGCCGATCAGTACCGATAGTGATCGGGCTTGTACGGCCCGTTCGTCGGGATGCCGAGGTAGGACGACTGGTCCTCGGTCAGCTCGGTGAGCTTCACGCCCAGCTTCTCGAGGTGCAGCCGGGCCACCTCCTCGTCGAGGTGCTTGGGCAGCGTGTACACCTTCTGCTCGTAGAAGTCAGTGTGGCTGTACAGCTCCATCTGCGCGATCACCTGGTTGGTGAAGCTGTTCGACATCACGAAGCTCGGGTGACCGGTGGCGCAGCCGAGGTTGAGCAGGCGCCCCTCGGCCAGCACGATGATCGAGTGGGCCAAGGTGTCATCCGCGGACGGGAACACCCACTCGTCGACCTGCGGCTTGATCGTGATCCTCTCGACGCCGGACACGGACGCGAGGCCGGCCATGTCGATCTCGTTGTCGAAGTGGCCGATGTTGCCGACGATCGCGTTGTGCTTCATCCGCGCCATGTGGTCGACGGTGATGACGTTGTGGTTGCCGGTCGCGGTGATGAACAGGTCGGCGGTGTCGACCACGTCCTCGATGGTGAGGACCTGGTAGCCCTCCATCGCCGCCTGCAGCGCGCAGATCGGGTCGATCTCGGTGACGATGACCCGTGCACCCTGGCCCTTCAGCGCCTGGGCACAGCCCTTGCCCACGTCGCCGTAGCCCGCGACAACCGCAACTTTGCCCGCGAGCATCACGTCGGTCGCGCGGCAGATGCCGTCGACGAGTGAATGCCGGCAGCCGTAGAGGTTGTCGAACTTCGACTTGGTCACGGAGTCGTTGACGTTGATCGCCGGGAACAGCAGCGTGCCGTCACCCTGCATCTGGTACAGGCGGTGCACCCCGGTGGTGGTCTCCTCGGTGACGCCCTTGATGCCCTCGGCGATCGCGTGCCACGCGCGCGGGTCGTCGGCGAACACCTGCTGCATCATGGCGAGGCACTCGCGCCAGTCCTCGGGGTCGGTCGCCTCGGGCGTGGGGATCGCACCCTCACGCTCGTAGTCGACGCCCCTGTGCACCACGAGGGTGGCATCGCCACCGTCGTCGAGGATCATGTTGGGGCCGCCGCCGTCGGGCCAGCGCAGCGCCTTCTCCGTGCACCACCAGTACTCCGCGAGCGTCTCGCCCTTCCAGGCGAACACCGGGATGCCCTTCACCGCGAGTGCGGCGGCGGCGTGGTCCTGGGTGGAGAAGATGTTGCAGGAGGCCCAGCGGACCTCGGCCCCGAGCTCGAGCAGCGTCTCGATCAGCACGGCGGTCTGGATCGTCATGTGCAGCGACCCGGTGATGCGGGCGCCGGCGAGCGGCTTGGTGGCACCGTGGCGCTCACGCAGGGCCATGAGGCCGGGCATCTCGTGCTCGGCGAGCTCGATCTCCTTGCGGCCGAACGTGGCCAGGGAGAGGTCGGCGACCTTGAAGTCGTCGGTTTGGAGGGTCGCGGGCGGGCTGACGTCGGGAACGGACGCGGGCGCGTCGGTGGTGGTCATGCGGGCTCCTCGTTTGGAGGTACGGCGTGGGTGCACGCTCGGTTCGGACCGGGCTCCAGCGCGCGCGTCGTGTCCGAGTGGACGTGCGACCGGCGTTGGAGTCGGCCCGGATCACCGGGTGACAGCCGCGAGCGGCCCGACTGCGGACCATGGTACCCGGCGGCAGCGCGCGGGCGTGCCTCGCCCGTCCACCGCCACAGATTCAGCCGAGCGCGGCCTTGAGCTGGGTGATGGCGTCGATCGGGCCGGGGTCGACGTCGGCCGCGAGCGCGAGGTACACGCTGGTCCAGTCGCCCACGTAGATCAGATCGAGCAGCTGGGCCAGCCGGCCCTCCCCCGCCGCCTCGACCCGCAGGATCTGGGCGACGCACTCCTCCACGAGCGACCGCGTGGCTGCCGACCGGGCGAGAAGGCGGTCGTCCTCCATGCCGTGGCCCAGCTCTACGAGCGTGAACAGCTGCCTCGTGACGTCGCCGTGCTGGCCCCACCCGCAGATCTCGTTGTGATCGAGCTCGGGGTACTGGTTCCAGAACGCGGGCGCCTTGGCGTTCTCGTTGACCGACTGCTTCCACCGCATCGCCGCCACCGCGCCGAGCCCACCCAGGCCATACACGAGCGGGATGGTGCGATCGATCCGCCGGGCGAGCTCGCGGGCCGGGTTGCGGGTGCCCTCGACCTCGGGGCGGCACTCGTCGCGCCGACGGGCCAGCTGCTGCTGAGCCATCACGAGCCCCGCGTGGGCCTCGGGGAGCAGGCCCATCTTGAACAACGTCACCAACGCGGGCGCGACCATCGCGGCCAGTGCGAACCGCGGCGCCTGGATGGTCGGGTCGACCGGAAGGTGCAAGACCCCGCGCTCGCGCCCGAGCGCCTCGAGTGTTCCGCCACCGGAGATCGCGACCAGATGGGCCCCGGCCTCGACCGCGGCCAGGGCGTTGCCCACGGTCTCCTCGGTCTCACCCGAGAACGACACCGCGAACACGAGCGACCGCGGGCCGATGAAGCCCGGCGTGCGGTAGTGCTTGAGCACCACGGTCGGCACGGGCAGGGTGGCCGTACCGACCGCCACCACCACGTCGCCGACGATCCCCGACCCGCCCATGCCGCAGAAGACGATGTGGTCGAAGTCGTCGATCCCGGGCAGCGCGCGGTTGCCGATCGCCTTCGCCGCGCTCTCGTGAGCGGCGGCCAGCTGCTCGGGCATCCCGCGCAGCGCGTCGACGACTCCGAGCGAGTCGACCGTCATCGAGCTACGCCGAGAAGGTCGGCGCGATGGCCTCGGCCTCGGCCTTGGCCAGCAACCGGGCGTGCTCGGCGTCGTCGACCGCCTCGGCCTCGTCCACGAGCATGATCGGGATGTCGTCGCGGATCGCGTAGCGGCGGTGCAGCCGAGGGTTGTAGAGCGCCGCCTCGTCCTCGAAGTACAGCAGCGGGCCCTTGTCCTCCGGGCAAGCCAGGATCTCGAGCAACTTGGTGTCCAGGGCCACGACGTCTCCAGTTCTCTCGTTGAGGTCCCGCTCAGTCTGCCTCGCCGCCGAAGAGTGCGAGCACCTCGGCGGTGTGCACTGCGCACTCCTCGGCGTTCGCGGCTTCGACGTTGAGCCGCAGGAGCGGTTCGGTGTTGCTGGGCCGGAGGTTGAACCACCAGTCGTCGAACTCGACGGTGAGCCCGTCGAGCCGGTCCTGGTGGGCGCCGGCGAACGCGGCCGCGACGTCCTCGATCGCGGCGAGCGGGTCGGCGACGCGGGTGTTGATCTCCCCTGAGTCCGCGTAGCGCTCGAACGGCTTGCGGTACTCCGAGAGTGGCACGCCCGCCTTCGACAGCTGCTCGAGCACGATGAGCGCGGCGATGATGCCGGAGTCGGCGCGGAAGTTGTCACGGAAGTAGTAGTGCGCCGAGTGCTCGCCGCCGAACGCGGCGTCGGTCTCGGCCATGACCGCCTTGATGAACGAGTGGCCGACCCGGGTGCGGATCGGCGTTCCGCCAGACTCGCGGATCACCTCGGGCACCGCCCGCGAGCAGATCAGGTTGTGGACCACGAGGCCGCCGGGCGAGCGTTCGAGCATGGCCTTGGCCAGGATGGCGGTGGTCGTCGAGCCCGACACCGGCTCGGCACGGTCGTCGACGAGGAACACGCGGTCGGCGTCGCCGTCGAACGCCAGACCGATGTCGGCCGAGCCCTCGCGCACCGCGCGCTGGAGGTCGCGCAGGTTCTCGACGTTGATGGGGTCGGCGGGGTGGTTGGGGAAGGTGCCGTCGAGCTCCGCGAAGAGCATCGTGAGCTCCATCGGCAGGCCCGAGAACACGGCCGGCACGATGAGGCCGCCCACCCCGTTCGCGGTGTCGGTGACCACCCGCAGCGGCGCGAGGGCGTCGAGGTCCACGAACGACCGCACGTGGTTCACGAACGGGCCGAGCAGGTCGCGCCGCTCGAGCCGGCCGGGCTCCTCCGCGCGCTCCAGGAGCCCCTCGGCGACCATGGCCCGCAGCTGGCGCAGCCCGGTCTCCTCGCCGATCGGGGCGGCGCCGGCCCGGCAGAGCTTGATGCCGTTGTACTGGGCGGGGTTGTGGCTGGCCGTGAACATGGCCGCGGGCGCGTCGAGGCTGCCGGCGGCGAAGTAGACGAGGTCGGTCGAGGCGAGGCCGAGGGCGACGACGTCGGCGCCGGCACGGAGCGCGCCGTCGATGAAGGCCTCGACGAGCGGCTCCGACGACGGGCGGGCGTCGCGCCCGACGAGCACCTTCGGCGCGCCGGTGAAGGCGACGAACGCGTTGCCCACGAGACGGGCGATCGACTCGTCGATCTGGTCCGGGTAGACGCCCCGGATGTCGTAGGCCTTGAAGATCGCGTCGAGCGTTTCGGACGACGGCGCAGAGGTCATGGCGCGGGTCCCGGGGAGGAGGTTCCGGAGAACGGGGCGGAAAGCGGACGAAAGCGGCAGGGCGCCCGGCTCAGACGGCGGGCGGCCCCGGCATCGTACCCGCCGGGTCCACGGGCGGCGCGGGTGGGATGGGCGGCGCGGGCGGCGCGGGAGGGGCCGAGCCGACCGCGACGGCCGGACGAGACCCATCGGTCCGTCGAGTCCGGCGGCCCCACCAGACGAGGAACCCCAGGCCCACCAGCCCCATCAGCGTCAGGAACCGGCCCAGCCACTCGGCGTGGGTCGTCCCGTACCGGAGCGTCACCTGCTTCTCGGTGGGGACCACGATCATGAAGTTCGGGGTGGCCCGGTAGGGCCCCTCGGCCCCGCTGACCTTCCAGTTGGGGAAGTACGACGCCTTGACCAGCACCGGGACGCCGGTGCGATCGACCCGGAAGCTGATCGAGTCGTCGTCGGCCCGCACGTGGGTGACCTGCACCGGCTCGATCGCACGGCGGGGGGTGACCAGGGCCTTCGCGCCATCGGCCCGGCGCCAGCTCGCGGGGCCATCGGCCACGATGGGCTTGTCGAGCTGGTCGGGGAACCACCACCACGGCGCCGCGATCTCCTGCTCCCAGCCGCTGGGGTCGGGGGCGACCCCCTCGGCCACCACCGGCTCGTACGAAAGGCCCTCGACCAGGGGGGCGTCGGCCACGCGGTAGATGCTCCAGCCCTCGGGCGGCGCACCGTCGACGTCGGGAGACGTGGCGACGAGCTCGAGCCGGGGGTCGGCGGCCGCCTTCGTCTTCGTGATCGGGTTGTGGGCGATGAAGTAGTTGACGCCCAGCGCCTGGAGGTAGCGCACGCCGACGTCGAAGCTCTGCTGGTCCCGGTACGGCACGCCGCGCACCGGGTTGGAGTTCTCGCCCGCAGCCACCAGCGCCGACACCGCCTCGAAGTGGTACGGCGTGGTGGCCGACGCCTCGAAGTAGACGCCCTCCATCGTGGTGATGCGACCCTTGGTCCAGTACGGGATCAGCATCAGCGCGAGCGGAGTGCCGTACTTGTCCAGGGACGATCCGCCCTCCCACAGCGACCGCCCCGGGGGAAGCTTCTCGAGCGCGTCGAGCAGGGCGCGGTACTCCGGCCACTGCTTGCCGGTCGCGACCGTCTTGTCGTAGACGCACAGCGGCGCGTCGCCGTCCGCAACCGGGAGCGAATGCTCGACCGAGCCCTGGTTGGTGCACGGCGCCGTGTACGTGCCGTCGATCTGGTCGAGCACGTTCTCGTACCCCGAGAAGTTCCACTTGGCCCAGTACGGCAGGAATCCGCGGCCCTGCTTGATGGAGTGGAGCGCCCCGAAGCCCAGGGTGGCCGTGAGCGCGAGCATCACCACCAGTGCGGTGGCCCGCTCCCCCGCTCCCCGTCCGGTCCGGGGCACGGGCGCCGCGGTGACACCGACTTCGACCGACCGCGGTGGCGGCGGCACGCTTCCCCCGGCGTCCGCGGCGAGCGCGGCGCTCCCGACGTCGACGTCGTCGCCCCCGAGTTCGGACCCGTCGTCCGCACGTGTGCGCGCCGGCGCGGCGCGGCGTTCGCCCACCCAGCGCCACCCGGCGCCCGCCACCCAGCCCGTGCCCCGGATCAGCTCCGCGACGCCGATGGCCAGGAGCAGGTGCACCCCGAAGTACCAGAACGACAGGAGCCGCAGGTTCCACACGTGTGAGCCCAGCTCGGTCCAGAAGCGGAACGCGAGGCCGCACAGCACCGTCAGCGTCAAGACGACGAACGTGGAGCGCCGCAGCAGGGCCGCACCGGCCATGAGCCCGATCGCGATGAGGACGTACGCACCCCACTGGTACGGACGCCAGCCACTGGGCTCGAAGAAGTACTTGGGGAACAGGTAGTCGGTGTAGCGCTGCCCTGCCGGCGCGTCGACCCCGATCGGGCCGTAGCGCATGTTGGTCGTGTACTTCATCGTGACGATCAGCGGCACCAGCCATACCGCGCTGATGAGCACGCCCACACCGCCGATCGCGGCCGCGCGCCCGAGGTTCTTCAGCGGCTTGTGGAACAGCCACACCGAGAGCGCGCCGATCGCCGCGAAGATCCCGACCATCAGGTGGCTCATGAGGCAGAGGGCGAGCAGCAGCGCCGGGAGCCACAGGTGGCGGCGGGTGCGCAACGCCATCGCGAGCGTGCCGAAGAAGAACAGGGCGAACGCGATCGCGATCGTGAACGAGAACTCGCCCGCGAGCGTGCTCGCGAGGTTGCCGCCCATGATCCGCTGGTTGAACGCGATGGCCTTGGCCGCGTCGGTGGTGCCGGGGTCGCCGGTGAAGAAGAGGAACGACGTGACGGCCACCGCGAACGCGGCCGGCGTGGGGTTGGGGGCGCGCAGACCCTTGGCGAACACGTACGCGCCCGCCGGGACCAGCACGGGCCCGAGGGCGACGATCAGCTTGAACGCGATGTTGTACGGGATGACGACGTCGAGGCCGACGATCGCGAGCGCGGGAACCGGGAAGTAGAACTGCCCGGCCGGGAAGCCCCCGTAGAAGTCGGGCGACCAACCCGCGAGACGCCACGGCAGCAGGTGGTCGCGCAGGTACGCCGGCCACCACACGTGCGCCCCGAGGTCACCACCGTTGGGTGTGGTGTTGCGGAAGATCAGGTTGGGCTGGAGCTGCAAGAAGACGAACACGCAGCACGCGACGAGGATGATCAGCCCGAGCCAGTCGTCGAGCTGCCACCACCACCCCGACTTCGGCCGCACCCGGCGCAGCCACGTGCGCGACGTGGGCGGCGGCACCGCGATCGCGCCGGGCTCGTCGCCGACGGGCGCCTCCGGGCGCGCGTCATCGAGCTCGGTGCCGGTCGTCACCCACGCAGTCTCGCAGTCGCGCTCCGTGGACGGAGCGCAGCGAATGAGGCGATCAGCTACGGGCCAAGCCCAGCACGTGGTCGAGCGAGACCGGGACGTCGAGCGATTCCCAGCCCTGGGTCTCGCAGCGACCGCACCGGCGGAAGGTCACGGGAGCGCCGCCGACCTCCATCCGGATCTCGATCAGCGAAGAGTTCGCGCACGACGGACAGTGCATGTTGGCCTCCCAGGTCCCATGCCGAACTGGGTGCATCGGCGCCTCCGCCCCCGATCTTGAGCGCGTTCCCGGGATTTCTCGCTCCGCCGCCCTCCCGGGCCGCCCTCTCGCGCGGGGTCCTACTTGAGGACGAGGCTGAGGGCGGAGAGCAGGTTGAAGCCGAGGTGCAGCATCACCGACCGGCTGAGGTCGCCCGTCTTGGAGGCCTGGTAGCCCGAGACCAGGCCGAGCAGCAGCAGGCCGGGGACCACGTAGTACGAGCCCGGGTCCCCCACCACGTGGACGCCGGCGAACACCGCGGCCGAGCAGAGCACCGCCACCGGCACCGTGAAGCGCCGCTGGAGAGCCCGCAGCAACGCCCCGCGAAAGAGCAGCTCCTCCACGATCGGCGCCACCAGGACCACGCCGAGCATCAGGAGCACGAGACCCGGGCCGCCCGCGCGCTCGACCGTCTTGGAGACCTCCTGGGCGGAGTCCTTCAGGTTGGCGAGATCGGCGATGGGCTTGAGCAGCACCGACGCCACGATCGACAGACCGGCGCCGATCCCGATCCAGCCCAGCACGGCGCCGGGCCCGATCCGGTCGAACGGCCACACCAGGCCGAAGTCCCGCCCGAGCGACCGCTGGCCCTTGCGGTCGGAGATCAGCATCAACGCGAGGACGATCCCGAGGTTCTGGAGGAGCAGGGCGGCGATGATGAAGCGAACCGGCTGGTCGGCCGTCGAAACGTTCGGGTCGGCGAGGGGCAGCGCGAACAGCGAGGCGAGGATCCCGGCCAGCCACGCCAGCGCAACGTCGGGAAGCCCCCACCGGAGCCGGGCGCGGGCCACGGGCCCCAGGCGTTGATCCACCCGGCGATGGTAGGCGTGGCCCGGGGGCCATCGGTGGGCCGTACGATGGGCGGACACGATTCGAGGAGCGCGGTCCGCCTCCCGAGGAGCCGCCATGTCCCGCCCCCCGTCCGACCCTCCCCCGGGTCGGCGACCCGAAGGCAGCCCGCCCAGAACCCCGGGCGAGGGCAAGTCTGCTTCGTCGTGGGTGCGGTTCCTGCCGTGGGTGCTGGTGCTCCTGCTGGTCGCGGTCTTCTTCATCCCCAACCTGTCCAACCGGAACTCGGGGGCGAAGAGCCTCACCTACTCGCAGTTCATCAAGAAGGTGGAAGCGGGTCAGGTCGAGAAGGTCACGTTCAACAAGACGAACGGCAACATCAAGGGTGATTTCCGGGGCACCGTCGACGGCGCCACCACGTTCACCACCGACGGACCCAACGACGACCTGCCCGAGAGCACGCTGACCCTCCTCGACGAGCAGGGCGTGACGCTCGTGTACTCGAGCGACCAGCCCAACGTCCTGCTGAGCAGCATCCTCCCGCTGCTGCTCCCGATCCTCGTGATCGTCGGGCTGTTCGTGTGGATGATGCGCCGGGGCGCGTCGCAGGCCACCGGCCTCATGAGCATCGGGAAGAGCCGGGCGAAGGTGTACTCCACCGAGAAGCCCAAGACGATGTTCGACGACGTCGCCGGGTACGGGCCGGTGAAGGCCGAGATCGCCGAGGTGGTCGACTTCCTCAAGAACCCCGCGAAGTTCAAGGACATCGGCGCCCGGATCCCCAAGGGCGTGCTGCTGGTCGGCCCCCCGGGCACCGGCAAGACCCTCATCGCCCGGGCGGTGGCGGGCGAGGCCGGTGTGCCGTTCGTGTCGGTGACCGGCTCCGACTTCATGGAGATGTTCGTCGGCGTGGGCGCGGCCCGCGTGCGCGACCTCTTCCAGACGGCCCGCAAGCAGGCCCCGGCAATCATCTTCGTCGACGAGATCGACTCCATCGGCCGCAAGCGCGGCGCCGGGCTCGGCGGCGGCCACGACGAGCGCGAGCAGACCCTCAACCAGATGCTCGCCGAGATGGACGGCTTCGAGGCCACCGAGGGCATCGTGATGATGGCGGCCACCAACCGCCCCGACGTCCTCGATCCCGCCCTGCTGCGGCCCGGCCGGTTCGACCGTCAGATCGTCGTCCCCCTCCCCACCCAGGAGGAGCGGGTGGCCATCCTGCGGGTGCACCTCAAGAACAAGCAGGTCTCCGAGGACGTCGACGTCGACATCGTCGCCCGCGGCACGCCGGGGATGAGCGGCGCGGACCTCGCCAACCTCGTGAACGAGGCCGCGCTGTTCGCCGTCCGGCGCGGGGCGAAGATGATCCACGCCGAGGACTTCGAGGCGGCCCGCGACCGCGTGCTCATGGGTCTCAAGCGCGAGTCGATGGCCCTCACCGACGAGGAGAAGGAAGTCATCGCGTACCACGAGGGCGGTCACGCCGTGCTCGCCTACGTGCTCGACAACGCCGACCCGGTGCACAAGGTCACGATCCTCCCCACCGGCATCGCGCTGGGCGTCACTCAGCAGCTGCCCGTGGAGGAACGCCACATCTACAAGCAGGAGTACATCACCGACTCCATCGCGGTCGCGCTCGGCGGCCGCCTGGCCGAGGAGCTCGTGTTCGGCCATCTGTCCACCGGGGCCCAGAACGACCTCGTGCGGGTCACCGAGCTCGCTCGCCGCATGGCGCGCGAGTGGGGCATGTCGGAGCGCATCGGCCCGATGGCCTGGGGCAGCCAGGGCCCGGTGTTCCTCGGTGAAGACCTCATGCACACCCGCGACTACTCCGACGAGACCGCCCGGGTCATCGACGAAGAGGTCGAGCGGATCCTCCGCGAGGAGGAGGCCCGCGCCCGCAAGCTCCTCGACGACCACCGCCTCGGCCTCGATGCCGTCGCCCTCGCGCTGCTCGAGCACGAGACGATCGACGGCGCGGAAGTCGCCCGCCTCGTCGACCACGCCGTGGGCCACAAGGCCGGCGGGTTCCGTCGCATCCGCCACGCCGATGGCTCCGTCACCGAGGTGCGGCTCGGCGAGGCCGACGTCACCGAGGCGGCCGCGACCGTGGAGCCCGACGCGTCAGTCCTCGAACGCGCCCAGTCCCGGTTCGGGGACGCTCCCGGGTGAGCGCACGTCGGCCAGCGCGGCCCACAGGTCCGTCGCGCTGACCGCACCCACGAACGACCGCTGCACCACGCCGTCGGCGTCGGCCACGAGGATCATCGGGATCGCGGCGATCTCGTAGCGGCGGTGCAGGTCACGGTCGTCGGTGGCCTCGATCGCCCGGGTGGCCACCTCGGCCGACTCCAACACCGCGACCTTGGGCGCGAGGCCCTCGCACGAGTCGCACGTACGCGACCAGAAGTAGGCCACCAGCCACGGTGCCTCCGGCCGCCCGAAGTCGACGCGGTCGAGCTGGCGGGGCACCGGGTACGCGGTCCGGGGCGGCGGCGCAGGCCGGCGCCGGCGCCGGGCCACGAGCGCGACCACGAGCACCACCACCACCAGCGCCGCGGCGATCACCAGCCGGGTGACCACGTCAGCTCCCGAAGGGGACGCCGAGCGAGAGCGAGACCCCGCCCGCGTACGTCTCGCGACCCACCACGATGGGGCCGTTGGCCGACACCACCAGCACCTGGTCGGGGTCGATGCCCCATTCGTCGAGGTCGAATCGGGCGGTCTTGCCGGGCTCGACCGCGATCGCCGGCGCGCTCTTGGGGCTGTTGACGTCCCCGGCCGTGTAGGCCCGCAGCTCGACGGTCAGCGGCCGCGTGCCGCGGTTCACCGCGATCACCGCTGAGCTCGCGCGCGCCGGCGAGCCGGCGAGCGCCCACTGCCGCGCGGCCGTGGACGCGCCGGTGGCGGTCGCGGCGTCACTCGTGTTCAGGATCGTCTCCGCGACCACGGGCGTGTTGCCCTGCGCTCGCACGACCACGGCGTACGCGTCACCCGCGGGCACGCGCGTGCTCGGGTCGAAGTTCACCACCGAGCGCGACGGCACGTCGACGGTCTCGGGGGCCAGGACCCCCTCACCGGAGAGCAGCACCGATACCTCCACCTCGGCCGGCGCCAGACCGAAGTTCGAGATCGCGACGGTCCCGGTGGCGCCGGTGCGCGCCTCGGCGACGGGCAACGTCCAGAGCCGGCGCGGCTTCGTCGCGCCGAGCGACATCGTGAGGCCCGACCGTCCGTCGGTGCCGTCGAACCTGCGGACCTGCTCGGCCACGACGCGCCCCGTCCGGGTTCGCACCACGGCGGCGACCCGGTCCTGGCGGGGCACGAGGTCCTGCACCGGCACGACGACCTTGCTGCGGCGGCCCACCACGAAGCCCTGGAGCGCCTGCGGCTCCTGCACCCCGCCCTCGGTGAGGAACGCGATGTCGACGATGGCGTCGTCACCGAACGGGTTGAACAGCTCGAGCGCCTGGGTCGAGCCCTTGGCGGTGCCACCGGCGGAGAAGTACCAGGTGTCGGCCGGCTCCTCGGCGCACGGGCTCATCGCGAGGTCGCCGTTGCCCCGGATCTCGTGCTCGACCACGGCCGGACCGCCGTCGACCTCGACGACGACCCCGGGCGACGCGGTCGGCAGCACCGCGCCGACGCCCAGGCTGCCCCGCTCGTACGGTTCGAGCTGGAGGCGCGCGGTGCGGGGGTCGCCGTCGGTCCCGGGGTCGACGGTCACGGTGGCGGTGATCGACCGGGGCGAGAGGTTCGCGACGTGGATCGTCTCGTCCTCGGCCCCACCGGCGGCCGACGTGCCCGCCGCGCAGTACCAGGCGGTCGACAGCGCGTCGGCGGGCGGCACCACCGGCCCGTCGACACCGACCGCGGTCACGCGGGCCGGGGTGACGTCGGTCGAGCGGCGCGACAGCGCTATCCCGCCGGCGAGGAGTCCGAGCAGCACGAGGAGCACCACGATCCGGCCACCGGTGCCTCCCGGCGGGCCCGACGCGCGCCCGTCGTCGAGCGGCCCGCTGGGGTCCCACTCGTCGCGCTCGTCGCGCTCGTCGCGCTCGCTCACGATGCCCGCTCCTGGCGACTCCGTCGCCGGGCCGCTCCGGCCCCGCTCGCTCACGTCTCGCTCCAGAAGTCGTCGTCGAGCTCGTTGCGACGACGACGGTCACGTGCTTCCTCGCGCTCGATCCGCCGCACCTCGGCCTGCTCGCGCCGTTCGGCCCGCGACATCGGCTCGCCACCGCCCGGCACGTCGACCCGGATCAGGCGGCGGCGGCCCCGGAAGCCCACGACGAGCACGATCAACCACAGGAGCGCCTGCCCCGCCACCATCAGCGTGGTGCTGCGCTGGTCGGTGAACGCCAGCGCGACCGTGCCCTCCCCCGGTAGGTCGAACGCGTTCGCCCATCCGAAGGACTCGGTGTGATGCAGCGCGCGGCCGTCCGCGGAGGCCTACCACGCGGTGTCGTACGCCGGCGAGAACAGCACCGTCCCCGGGGCCGCGGGAGCGTCGCCGAGCGGGGCGACCACGG
>Ga0302322_100002008_pt1 | contig 17015 bp, 9 predicted proteins | sample Fen_T0_2_FD_203757 | JGI IMG/M metagenome (GOLD analysis project Ga0302322, IMG submission 203757) | Peat permafrost microbial communities from Stordalen Mire near Abisko, Sweden - Fen_T0_2 | ecosystem: Environmental > Terrestrial > Soil > Wetlands > Permafrost | place: Sweden: Abisko... | reverse complement strand
GTCGGCGTCAGGCCAGAACGCGCGCAGTTTTCGCAAATGAAGGCGACCACCACACGTTCTGGCTGCCCGCCTACTGGCGCACGCACTGTGCTCGACGGAGCGGTTGCGGCTCCGGTGTTACTCATCGCTAGCGACCCTTTCAGGCTGCCGTTCGCAGACATTCGCCCCACGCAAAACAGCTGCCCGGCGGAGGGGAACCTGCTTGTTCCTGCTTGGCCGGCCTTGCTGCCTCTGGAACGTCTTCACGGTAGCCACGGCGAGAAATTCCAGCGCACGGTACCCGGAAGCACCGCCACTTGTCCACTGCCGAGGCATCGCATCATCGTTTTGGTTACAAGAATTCGACAACCAAACCGCACAAATCGAGCGAGGCGATAGACCATCGCATGGTTCATCGTTGATATCCCGTCGCAAACGCGGCTTCGACCGCCAGCGCCAAGCATTCAAATCCACCATGCAATGAGCAACTTTGCCGCAGCGCTAGGGCAGCTGGTCAGCCAAAAGCGGGAGAGAATCTTCGACAAGACCCTGGACTTTTCTTGAAGGCCGCCCCATCCTCATGCGCATAGACTTAACTCACCATGGTCGAAATGACCTGGGAACCGGTTCGTATGATGCGCGAGGGGTGACGACGCGTCGGGGTTCCGCCCCCGACGAGAAGAAACAACGAAGCGAAGCGTAGCGGATCGCGCTCCGAGCGATTCCAATCTTGTTGAGTTAAATCGGCTGATCGTCTCCCGTCTGAGGTCCCCTCCAAGGCCGCTGCTGGGTAGTCGACGGAAAACGAAACCTGGCAGAACGAAGGAGATTCCGATGGGAAGAAGACTGTATGTTGGCAATTTGTCCTACTCGACGACCGAAGCGGACTTGCGCGACGCATTCGTAGCGACCGGCCATGACGTGGCCGAGGTGAAGTTGGTTCTTGATCGCGACACGGGCCGTCCCCGTGGCTTTGCTTTCGTCGAGATGGCGACCGATGCCGGCGCACTGAACGCCATCGAGAATCTGAACGGGAAGGATCTGCAGGGCCGTTCGATCGCGGTTAGCGAAGCGCGTGAGCGCACGGGTGGCGGCGGTGGCGGCGGTGGCGGCCGTGGTGGCTTCGGCGGTGGCGGCGGCGGCGGCCGTGGCGGCTTCGGCGGTGGCGGCGGCGGCGGCGGCGGCGATCGCGGTGGTTTTGGCGGCGGCCGTAAGCAGCGTTGGTAAACCAGGCGTGAGACCGGGCACGAAAAACGCAGCCGAGAAACGGAAGAAGGAAGTTCTTCGGCAAAAGCGTCAAAAGGAAAAGGCCGAGCGCCGTCTACAGCGGCAATCGGATCGTACGGATCGAGGTCCACTCGACCCTGACGAAGATCCTGACCTCGCAGGCATCGTGCCCGGGCCTCAGCCCATCGAAGGTGTGCCGGAAGGCACCCCACCTGAGTCAGCAGAGCCCGGCGTTTCCGTCGACTCTGGCGATTCGGTTCAGTAGACGAAGTCGGTTTCGAGGTAGCGGCCTTCGCTGGCGGGCTCCCGATTGGCGCAGGCTCTGCGCCCGTTTCGCGCGGGAAGAAATGACTTGCCCGTGACACAACGCTGACAGGCGACGTGGGTTAATACGGGCATGAAGGTTCTCTGCATCTCGCCCGTGTTTCCAGAGACCTACTGGGGACATGAGCGAACGCTCCAGTTCATCGGCAAACGCTCGATTCTGCCGCCGCTTGGCCTTCTGACGGTGGCGGCCATGCTTCCGCGGGACTGGGAAGTTCGGCTTTGCGATATGAACGTGCGCCCACTTGAGGACGCAGATCTGACCTGGGCCGACGTTGTCTTCCTGTCCGGCATGCTGGTTCAGCGACCGTCCATGTTGGAAGTGGCAGCCCGGGCCCGTGCCATGGGCAAGACCATCGTGGCCGGCGGGCCGCATGCGACGGCCACCCCCGACGCCCTTGCTCCCTATGTTGATTCCATTGTCATCGGTGAAGCGGAAGATTTGATCGCGCCCTTGTGCGAAGCCCTGCTCGCCGACCGCAGCACGCTTCCCGAGCGCTTCGTAGGCACCGAGCGCCCTGACATTAAGAAGACACCCACGCCCCGCTACGACCTGCTCGATATCAAGGCCTACCATGCCATGGGTGTGCAATGGGGCCGCGGTTGCCCCTTTAGCTGCGAGTTCTGCGACATCGTCGAATTGTTCGGCCGCCGTCCACGCACCAAGGAGCCCGCGCAGTTCTGCCGCGAGCTCGATGCCATTGTGGCCGCCGGATTTCGCGGATCGGTCTTCGTGGTCGACGACAACTTCGTCGGCAACCGCAAGGAAACCCTGGGACTGCTCGGCCCCCTGAAGGCATGGATGCAGGCGCACAAGTTCCCCTTTCAATTCTTCACCGAGGCCAGCGTGGATCTGGCGGCGTGCGAAGATCTCATGGCCGGCATGGTCGCCGCCGGCTTCGACTGCGTGTTCGTTGGCATCGAGACGCCCTCGCCAGCAGCGCTGCGCGAAACCCACAAGGGACAGAATTTGAAGGTAGATCTAAGTGCCGCCATCGAGACCCTGATTCGGTCAGGGCTCGACGTCAACGCCGGCTTCATCATGGGCTTCGACGCCGACGACAAGGCCGCCCTTCATCGGCAGTGCGAGTGGATCCTACGCTCGCCTATCCCCCAAGCCATGATCGGCATTCTGACTGCATTGCCGGGAACGCAACTGGAACGCAGGCTCAAGCGCGAAGGACGGCTTCTCGAAAGCGCGAGCGGCGAAACTTTTGGACGGGCCAATTTCAAGACCAAGGTGCCCGAGTCGACCCTGCTGGAAACCTATCGGGCCACGCTCGCGCAAATCTATTCACCCAAGGAATACTTCGCACGCTGCATGCGCGCCCTGCGCTTGCGACCGCGCGCCGATACGCACTTCAGCTTGCCTTGGACCTATGCCCTTCGTTGCGTGGTGAGCTCGATCTGGCGTCAGGGTGTGACAGGCAAGTACCGCAAGGCCTACTGGCGATTTCTGGGACAGACCTTGCGCCACACGCCCAAGCGCCTGGCTCGCGCCATCGCCCTGGCTTGCGCGGGCGAGCACATGATTCGCTATACCGAGGAGGCTGTCTTGCCCCGGCTCACGGACGCCGTCGAGCAAGTGCGCCGAGAAGACGCCGAGGCCGCGCGGATACTCGGCAAGGCCATGGGACCACGCCCGCGACCGCACCTACCGGTCATCACCGCTATCGACGACAGCGTTCAAGCTGCCGGCTGACCAAGCGGGATATCATTCGGGCAAGAATCGATAGCCACTGCCCCGCACGGTCAGCAGATGGCGTGGGCGTTCTGGATCTACCTCCAGCTTCGAGCGCAACTGGGCCATGAAATTGTCCACGGTACGAGCCTGTCCCGATTGCCGCAGTCCCCACACCTCGCGCAACAGATGCTCGCGTGAATACACCCGACGCGAACTACGGCAGAAGAAACTAAGCAGCTCGAACTCCAGATGGGTCAGGCGCACGGACTTTCCCGAACGGCTGACCGTACGCGTGTCCAGATCAACGACCACGTCGCCAAAGTTCAGGATGGGCCCCGAATCCGAGGCCGGGAGCTCTACCGGGTCCACGCTCTTTGCTTCCGCGGCCCCTTCTGCCTGCCTTGCCCCAATGCGCGCGCGGCGAAGCACGGCCGCGATGCGCGCCAGCAGTTCCGCCAGTGCGAAAGGTTTGGTGACGTAGTCGTCGGCCCCCAGTTGCAAGGCGGCCACCTTGTCGAATTCATCCTGGCGCGCCGAGAGCACGATGACGGGCACGTGATCCTCGGCTTCGCGCAGCCGCTCAAGCACCCACAGGCCGCTCTGCTTGGGCAGCGTGATGTCGAGCAACACCAGATCCGGGGAATCCGTTTCGATACGCCGGCGCGCGGTCTCGCCGTCGCCCATCACCGAGGTCCGGTAGCCCTGCAACTTGAGGTTCAGCGCCAGCCCTTCCGCGATGGCCGCGTCGTCCTCGACGATGGCGACCAAGGGGCCGGAGGCAAGCTCGCTCATGCGGCCTCCTTCCGGCGCGGAAGGACGATGCGGAATTGCGCCCCGTGGCCGTCGTCCGCCTTGACGTCGACCTTGCCCCGGTGGGCCTCGACCACGGCGCGCACGATGGCAAGCCCGAGCCCCGAACCCTGGCTTCCGCCTTGTTTGGCCGCGGAGCCGCGACTGAATTTCTCAAAGATGTCCTTGGCCTCGGAATCCCGGATGCCCTCGCCGTTGTCGCCCACCGTGATGGTGATGTGTTTGGCATCCGAGGCGGCCACGAGGTCGATCTTCTTTCCCTGCGCCGGCGTGTATTTCCAGGCATTACCCAGCAGGTTGCCCACGGCCTGGGCCAGTGCCGCGCGGTCGCCAAAGACCCTCAGATTCGGTTCCAGTTTCACGCGAAGATCCACCTCGCTGCCCACACGGACCGCCTCGAACGAGGCCAGTGCGTCGGCCACGATGTCGGCCACGGTCACCACCTGCCGATCAAAAACCGCGTGCCGGTGCTCGATCTTGGAAAGCTCGATCAGTCGGCCCACCAGTCCGTCCAGACGCTTCAGTTCCTGATTGATGACGGTGAGGCAGCGTTGCTTCTCTGCAGCGTCGTGGACGCGTTCTTCCCTGAGCGTGTCGATGAACATGCGGATCGACGTGAGCGGGGTGCGCAGCTCGTGCGAAACCTGGGCCAGAAACTCGTTCTGAACGGCCGCCAGGCTCGCGCCGCGCGTGACAAAGATGGTCCCAATGATGTAACCCGCAATGGCCACCGCGCAGAAAAAAAGCAGCAGGATACCGCCCACCACGGCCATGGACTTCGATTCGCCGATGGCCAGCAGGACGATCCCGATGGCAGTGATCAGGATGGTAGGGACCAGCGCCGTCAAGGTGAAGACGAGGCGCGCGCGGTTCAGAAATCGGGTCGTTTGGGAGCGGAGTCGCAAGCAGCCGTATTCTGGCAGAGATTCACCTCGCGCGCCGTGCCGTTGACGACAAAACCGCAAGAATCTCGGGTTCGTCCCGTGCCGACCTTCCGCGCGGCGTCTGCCAGCACGGGACAGGCCGGCACGGACGCTACCGGCCCTGTTGATTCCTCACCAGGTGCGTTCGAAATCGGACTTTTCAAACGGGATTTTCGCGACTGAGGCCAGCTTTTGAACGCGAATCCACGAACGCTCGCCCTGGAATGGCCATTGCAATCGCTGGCAGCGATGCCAAACCTCAAAGCGATGGTGGGTGCTCTGGCGGCTCTGGCCGCGGTGGATGGGGCCCCGGCCCACGGTGAAAGCGCGGCCGTGCCCTTGGTCTTTGGCGTGGACATCGGAGCGAGCGCAGACGACCTCTCCACAGTTCTCCAAGCCAGCGGCGTCGCTTGCCAGAGAGCTCAGCAAGACGCGGTGATTTGTCCCACCGGCCTGACCGCGCTCAGCAACCAGCCCGGAACGACCACGACCTTCTGGATCGCGAACGGCCGGGTTTCGCGCATCTATCAGGTGGGAGACATGGCTTCGCTGGGCCTGGCCAGCTACGCGGCGCTGGCCACACTCTTCCGGGAACGGCAGATGCACATCCAGGGTTTCCTGGGCGACGTACCCGCGCGCCAGACTGGCCGCGAGCCCAGTTGGATCGCCAGCCTCGACGACGCTTCCAAGCTCGGCTGGCTGCGTGCGGGCATGTTCTGGCGCGAGGTGGTCTGGGAAAACGGCGGACGCAAGGTCAGCCTCACCCTGCGCGGCGAGAAGGGCAAGGTCCTGCTCGTGCTCGGCCTGGAGCCAATGGCGCAGGCGGCGCAGGCGCTCCAGGCACCGGCAGGTGCGCAGGCCAAGCCGTGCTCCAGCGCCGAGGTGGCGGCGTGGATGATGGACTTGTTTCCCCCGGCCACGCCCGCCCTGCGCGCCGCCGCTGCCAAGGGCCTGGCCGCCTGCAAGGTCGAACGCAGCTCGGGAGCACTGGCGGCCGCCCTGGATCGCGATCACGACGAATCGGTTCGCAGCGCCACCGCCGGCGCGTTGGGCGACCTCGGCCGCACCGAACCACTGCAGAAGCTACTGGCCGATACCGGGGAAAGCGATCGCTTGCGTGCCGAGGCCGCGCGCGCCCTCGCCAGTCGCGGCGAGTTTCCGAGTCCGGAGGAGCGCAAGCACCTGCGCAAGGGCGCGGGTGCGCTGCTGGCGCAAGCACTCAAGGACATCCCGGCACAGGCAACGGCCGCCGCCGCGCCCAAGCCAGAAGTTCCACCAGCGCCTGCACCTCGAACAGGCGAAAAAACGTGGACACCCTTTGCCAAGGAAGAATCGACAAAGCACAAGACGACGGAGAAGCTTCCACCAGCACCAGCGCACTTGGCCGATGAGAAACCATCCGGGGTGGACGTCCCCACCCTGCCCAGCGCGACCGCTGCCACCGTTCCTGCGCCCGCGGCTCAAGCGACAGTCGCAGCCGCGCCAAGCGCCGCAACCATCGCGCAGTCCGAAACCGTGGCTCCGGCCCCGCTTCCGGAAACGCCTCCCGCTCCACCCAAGCCCGCCGACGGCGCTGCCCTGGCCGTGACCACCTCGACCCTGGCCGGCGGCCTGTGGGGCGCGGGTCTGTCCAAGCTGGCCTTGCAGGACAGCGTGGGTTTCATCACGTTGGCCGGCTCGGCCGGCGCCATCATCGGCGGCGGCACGGCCCTGGGACTGGTTCACTTCGGCAAGACACCCACGCCCGAACAAGCGCTCTTCTACACCAACAGCACCGCCTGGGGTTCGCTGGCGGGTCTCATGGCCTGGGCAGGTAGCGGCACGAACAGCGAGAAGCTCAAATACGGTCTGCTGGTCGGTGGCGAGATCACCGGCATGGCCGCGGGCGTGTACGGGGCGCGACGCTGGCAATGGACGGCCTCGCAAGTTCTCTTGTCCGACAGCTTGGTGTTGGCCGCTGGCATCGGTGGCATGGGCATTGGCCGCATGGCCAAGGACTCGATGAGCCTCGATGTTCCCGCCTGGGTCGGCTACGGCACGGCCCCGGTGATGATGGCGGCGGCCGTGGCCAGCCGCTATCTCGACGTGTCCAAAAACGATTTGCAACTTTCTGGCGTGACCGCTGCAAGCACGGCCTGGACCGCCGGGCTCATCGCCTCGGGCATCGACGGCAGTGGGCTCTTCACCGGCCACGTGGGCCAGGGCGGAATGATGCTGGGTCTGTCGGCCGGCTACTTGGCGGCCATCGCGGCCTCGCCCTTCATTGAAGTATCGGGCTCGCAGGCCCTGCTGGGCACGGGCGCCCTGCTCCTCGGCAACACCATGGGTCTCGGCGCGCACATGCTCATCGCGCCGGATAGCCATCAGAAGTGGACACTTGGAGCGGGTCTGGGCGGCGTCGGACTGCTCGCCGCCGGGGCGGTGGCAGCGCCCTACCTGCGCGTGGGACCGCAGGTCGCGGGCATGGGCGGCGCGGGACTTCTGTTTGGCGCGGGCACCTGGGGCCTAGCCAACCTGGCAGCCGGCCGCCCGGCCGACGCGCGCCTGACCGGCGGCCTGCTGGCCTTTGCGCCGGCGGCAGGCATCGTAGGCGCGCTGGCCTCGGCGAAATTCGATCCCGAGGCGGCTGACTACGCCACCACCGCGGCCACTACCGCGCTCGGCATGAGCGCCGGCATGGGCGTGGGCATGCTGGCCACCGAAACCCGCGGTAACGGCGAGCTCGCGGGCGTGCTCGGCGGCTCGGTCGTGGGCCTCACCGCGGGTGCGCTGCTGGCGCACAGCACGCGCTTGCAGGCCCCTGACCTGGGTGGCGCGGCGCTTGGCGCGGCCGAAGGCATCTTGCTCGGAGAGCTCATTCCCAGCCTGCGGCAGGGCAACTGGGAGAGCTCGCGCAGCACCAGCGGCGCCACCTGGCTCGGACTTTCCCTGGGCACGGCCGCGGGCGCGGGGCTTGCCCACGCGACGAACGCGAGCGGCGCCAATTTGCTGGTCACCTCGGCGGGCGGCTTGCTCGGCACCGGCATGGGCGCGGGCGCCGGCCTGCTGTGGGCGCATGCGGATTCCCAGCCCGAGCGCATCGGCGCGGTTGCCGGCTCGCTGGGTGGCATCGCGGGTTCGATCCTGCTCGACCGGCAGCTTCACCTGAGCGACGGACTGAATCCTTCAGCACCCACCATGGCCGTGCTGGGCGGACTGGCCGGCGCGGTGAACGGCGCGTTCCTGGCCGACGTGCTTTACCCAACGCCGGGCGCTGAAACCGAGAACATCCGCGCCCGCAACGGCGGCATTCTACTCGGCGCTTCTCTGGGCGTGGCCTCGGGCCTGACCCTGTCGAAGTTCTTCTCTCCTGACGGCAACGACTTACTGAACGCGGCCGGGTTCGGTGTCGCGGGCGGGTTGCTCGGGCGTGGGATTGCCACACTGGCGGTCGCACATCCGGAAAACAATCGCACCGATGCGACGGGCACCCTGGCCGGTTCACTGGCTGGGTTGGCCACGGGCGCGCTCGTCGACCGCTACACCCCCCTGCGCGGCGCCGACTACCTGGCGCTGTCGTTTGGCCTTGGCTTTGGTGGGTTGGCCGGCGGAGTTGCGCCAAGCCTCGGCGATTCCAATTGGCAAGGCTGGCAGCGCGCAAACGACGGCGGGCTTGAAGTCGGTGTCTCGGCTGGCGCGCTGGCCGCAGCCGCGCTGGCGCACGCGACGAATGCGAGCCCGGGCGCGGTCACCGTGGCCGGCCTGGGCGCCCTCGACGGCCTGGTGGGCGGTATCGGACTTGGCGCCATGCTCGAAGGCACGGACAGCAGCCGCGGCGAACGCATCGGCATGGTGGCTGGCCCGTTGGCGGGCGCACTTGGGCTTGGCCTGCTCGACCAGCGGCTGCGCTTGCGCGATGGCCTGGGCGACGGCGCGGCTCCGCTCGCCGTCGTCGCTGGCTTAGCCGGCGGCATCAACGGCGTTTTCCTGGGCGACATCCTCGATCCGCACGGACAGCCCGACACCGACAGCAGCAAGGCCCGCGCAGGCGGCGCTGTCTTCGGTGCCACCCTCGGCATCACCTCGGGGCTGCTCCTGTCCAAACGCATCGACCCTGGTGTCGAAGCCCTGGCGACCGCGAGTGGGGCCAGCCTGGCCGGCGCGCTCATGGGACGCGGCCTGGTCGCGCTTTCACTGGCGGATCCCACCATCACCCGAGCCGACAGTGCGGGCACCATGGCAGGATCTTTGGTCGGCCTGGGCGCCGGTGCCCTGGTCGCGCGCTACGCGCCCCTGCGCAGTGCCGACACTCTGGCGCTGTCGTTCGGGCTAGGATTTGGCGGCCTGGCTGGTTCCGTGGCACCGAGCCTCGGCGATTCCAATTGGCAAGGCTGGCAGCGCGCGAACGACGGCGGAATCCAGGTCGGCGTTTCGGCCGGCGCGCTGGCCGCGGCCACGCTTGCCCACACGACCAACGCCAGCCCGGGCGCGGTCACGGTGGCCGGGCTGGGCGCACTCGACGGCTTGGTAGGTGGCATCGGATTCGGCGCCATGCTCGAAGGCAACGGCAGCAGCCGAGGCGAGCGCATCGGCATGGTGGCCGGCCCGCTGGTGGGCGCGCTTGGCATGGGTCTACTCGACCAGCGGCTGCGCTTGCGTGATGGCCTGGGTGACGCCTCGGTCGACCTGGCCCTGGTCGGTGGACTGGCCGGCGGGATCAACGGCGCTTTCCTCGGCGACATCCTCTACCCGAGTGGACAGCCTGGCGCGGACAACACCAAGGCACGCGTGGGCGGCGCGGTCTTTGGCGCCAGCCTCGGCATCACCTCGGGTCTGCTCCTGTCCAAGCGACTCGATCCCGGATTCGAAGCGCTCGCCACCGCGAGCGGGGCCAGCCTGGCTGGCGCGTTCATGGGACGTGGGCTCGTCATGCTGGCGCTGGCCGATCCGACCACCAGTCGGTCGGACAGCATTGGCACCATGGCCGGATCGCTGGCCGGCCTAGGCGCGGGCGCCCTGGTCGCGCACTACGCACCCCTGACGTCTGGCGATGCCACGGCCGTGACCTTCGGCGCCGGTCTGGGCGGATTGGTCGGCGCACTCGCACCCACGCTGCGCGATCCAACCTGGCCGGGCTGGCAGCGAAACACCGAGGGCGGCTTGATGGTCGGCGCTGCGGCCGGAACGCTGGCGGCGACGGCGCTGGCCCACGCCACCTCGGCCAGCCCGCTCGCCGTCTCGATGGCTGGCCTGGGCGCGCTTGACGGCATGGTCACGGGCATGGGCGTGGGCATGATGGTCGACGGTGCAAGTGCTAGCCGCGGCCAGCGCCTTGGCATGGTGGCGGGACTTGGTGCAGGACTCGGTTTGGGTGCCGGCCTGTGGGCGCGCTCGGACTTCCACGAAGGCACCCTGCCCTTCCTGTCGGCGGCGCTCGCGGTGGGTGGTTTCAACGGCGCGCTCGTGCCCCGCTTTGGCCACGCCAGCAGCGGCGATGTCACCCTCAAATCCACAGAAGGCGGCATCCTGGCGGGCGCAGGCGCGGGCTCGTTGCTGGCCCTGTCGCTGGCTACCAGATTCGATATGGATCCCGACATGACCCTGAATGCCCTCACCCTCGACAGCATCTTCACCGGCGCGGGGGCGGGCATCGGCATCCTGGCCAGCCAGCGTGACGACGCTCCCGTGATCGGCATGCTGGCCGCGGGCGGAGCTGGCCTATTGCTGGGTGGCGCGCTTCACAAGTCCATCGACCTCGGTGGCGACGATGTTCCCTACCTGACCTTTGCGGGCGGCGAGGGCCTGTGGTTCGGCGGGTTCTTGCCCTACGTGCTGCGCCCGTCCGCGGAAGTGAACGACCGCCAAATCGCCGCAGGCCTGGCCGCGGGTGGCTTGGGCGCGACCGGCATGGCCATTTTGTCGAGCCGGCTGCTGGATCCATCGGGCGAGCGCTTGGCCAAGGCCACCCTGGGCAGCGTGATGGGCGCCGAGATCGCGGGCGGCACGGCGCTGCTCGCCGGCAGCTTGCACGATCAGCGCGGCTACGGCCTGATGTTGGGCGGGACCGCGCTCGGCCTCGGCCTCGGCGCGCTGGCCGGTCCTTCCGTCGACATGCACGGCAGTGGCGTCAGCACCGTCATGGCCGGCAGCGCGCTCGGCGCGGCGGAAGGCTTGGTGTTCGCCTGGGCGGGACGGAGCCTGGGCGCAAGCGATTACGCGGGCGCCGGCTTGATTGGCGCCGGACTGGGTGCCGGCCTGGGCGTCGCGGCCTCGACCACCACCGATCTGGGAACCAGCAAGGCACTCACAAGTACTGGCTTCGCGGCCTGGGGCGCGTGGACGGGCGCGTTCGCTGGCGCGCTGGCCAGTCGCGATTCGCACGAGGTCACCTTGGGCGGCCTGGGCGGCGCCAACCTGGGCGCGCTGATTGGCTACGGCCTGGTCAAGACCGATCTCGTCGACCCGCGCGACTTCGGTTGGCTGAGCTTGGCCGGCACCATCGGCACGGCCCTCGGCGGCGGCGTGGGCGCCGCGCTTTCAAGCAAGGACGATCCACGCCCGGCACTGGCCGGTCTGGCCGCGGGCCCGCTGGTGGGCATTGCCACCGGCGCGGTGCTTGTGCCGCGACTGCGCTCGTCGAGCTCCACGCATGCCATGTGGATCCCTGGCCGCAGGGTCGCGGGCTTCTCCGCTCAACTCGGCGACGCCGCGCCTGGTGGCGACAGCAAGCCAATGACCTCTGCCGATGTGCTCGCGGGCGCCAAGCCGTCAGTTATGAAGGATGCCTTCCACAAACTGCGCAACCTGTTCGACGTCGCCACCTGGTCGCCCATGGTCGGCGCGCTCCCGCAAGATCCTGGGACGCCAGGGTCGGCGCCGTTCCTGATGGGCGTGACCGGGACACTGAATTGATTCCCAGCACGCAACTTTCCTGGACCTTGCAGATCTTCGTTGCCTTCGTAGAGGGCGTTCTGCCAGGCCAGCACCGCGGCGTAGGCAGCTTCTTTCACGTGGGGGCCTTGGGGATCGCGATGGACAACCCGGGTGTACTGCTCGGCGGTTTCGCGCCAAAGGGTTGCGTTGGCGCCGGTCAGAGCGGCGGTCTGCCACAGGCACTCGGCGTAGTAGAAGGCAGCCTCGGTCGAGGCTGGCTCGTCGCCGAACGCGCTCAAGAGCTCGCGGTAGGCGGCCACGGCGAGCGCGAAGGTGGGTAGCTGTTTCAGACGCTGGGCCTGCTTGTGCATGACAAAGGCCAGCTCGCGGGCAGCATCGTGGTAGTTGTCGCGGCACTCGGTGATGGCGACGGCCTTGCCGTGGCCAAGCTGCTGCAAATAGCGATAGATCGTGCCTAGTCGCCGCAGCTCTTGCACCTGCTCAGGCTCCGTACCGGCGGACAGGGTGTTGCGCAGCACTTTGCCCTGCCACGCACACAGCAAGGGTGATTGCGGTTCGAGGGTCATGACCTTGCGGTACGCGCGCGAGGAAGCGGCGGCCCTGCCCTCCTCCCAATACACCTCTGCAAGGGCTTGCAACATGCTTTGGGCCTCGTTGCCACCCACGCGTTGAAAAAACTCCCAGGCCCTGTCGGGATCAGCGCCCGGGGTGCGCGCGTAGGTCTTGACCAGGTCACGGCGCGCTTCCTTTTCCAGAGACACCCGCTGGGCTTGCCTGATCTTGCCCGCCTGGCATTGCGCGATGAGGTCGACGAAGGTAGCGAGCGCCGCCTTGGATTCACCGAGGTTGGCCTGCGACCACGCCTTCTTGTAGAGCGCGAAACCGAAGACGGACGACTGCGGAAACCGGGTGACCTTGGTGTAGAAATCGAGAGCGCGGCTCATGTCGCCCTTGGCGAAGAAGTCGTCCGCGAACGACAGCAGGGCCTCCGGCACGTAGCGCGACTGTGGGTACTCCTTGAGCAAGCGGTGAAAAATGGGGCGTGCCTTGTCCGCGTGTCCGCTGCGCTCAAGCCAATAGCCCAGACGGAACAAGACCTCGTCCATGCGGGCGTAGCTTGGGTACTTCGCCGCTGCCATGAATTGCTCGAGGGCGCGCTGCAAGGTCTGGCCAGCGCGCTGTTCTTGCTCCTTCTGGTCACGGCGCTGCGGCACCGCCGGACGGGCGTCATCGTCGTGCTCGGCGCGGAAGATTTCCTCGTCCAGGCTGCGCGCGCGGCTTTCATGGTAGCGGTACTTTTCTGCGAACAATTCACCCAGGCGAAAGAGGTAGTCGGGCAATTGCGGATCGTCGGGACTGGCCAGCTGGATCAGGCTGCGCATGTGGGTGATCTGTTTGTCGATGAGCTTCTGGATGCTGGCCTGCTTGACGCCCACGAACGCTTCGAGCGTCAAGCGGGGGGCAGGCTGCGCGCTCGGCTTTGGCTCCGGCTGCGCGCGAACCGGGAGCGGAATATTCTGCACGTCCACGGTCTTCTTCGTCAGTTTTTGGGCCGTGGCGAGCCCGGGCCATGCCAGCACAACGCCGAGTGGTACGAGCGCAAAGATCCTTGCAGTCATGATTGTCCTCCTTGGTTGGGGCGGAACCTCTATGACTGTTCGAGCCGGTCTGTGCGGAAACGTTCACTGAGCCAAGCGTTTCATGTGCCGTTGTGCTTCGCGCGCGTGCGCGGTCCCGGCCTGCGCCAGGTAGTCGCGATAGGCCAAGCGGGCTTCATTCACGCGCCCCAAGGACTCCAGGCACAGGGCGCGCAAGAAACGGCTGTCGTCGCCGGTTCGCCCATCGGCTTCGGCGCCCTCGTCGTATTCGCGTTCGGCGCTCAGCATGTCTTGGAAGATGGCGCGAAAGATATCGCCGCGCATGAGCCGAAGCTCGGCGCGATCCTCGGCGTCGGGATGCGCGTCGAGAAACGATTGGGTTTCGACGAGGGCCTCGGCGTGGCGCCCTAGCCGTGGCAAGATCTCGATGACCGCGCGATCGGCTTCCACCCTCAGCTCGCCACGCGGGTAGCGCGAGCGTTGCGATTCGAAAGCAGCCAGCGCACCGGTCAGATCGACGACGTCGTCGCGCAGGTAGCGCGCCAGCATGTGCTGGGCACGCTCCCCGTCGGGACCACCTTTGCTCACTTGCTCGCGGTAGCACGCGATCTTTTGTTGGGTTTGCTCCGCCGTGAAGCGTGCGCAATTCTCCTGCAGTGTGCGCCGTGCGACCCGAGGTGCGGCGTCGCCATGGCGTGGGGAAGCGGGAGCCGGGAGGGCCAGATTGATGGACCAGGTTTCGTCCGAGGCCACCGTGGCCACATGCTCGCCGCCTCTCGACACCGCCACCAGCCCTTCGATGACCGAGAGATCGAGGCGCCGAGGCGTGTACGACAGCCTGAAGACCGTACCCACGACGGTAAAACGATGGTGGCCGGCGGTGATCAGCACGGCCTGTCCGATCTCACGCGGCAACACGTGCAAGACGATGGTTCCGCTTGCCAGCGCGATGTCCAAGGTGCCTTGCTGAAATCGCGCCGTCGCCGAGGTGGCATCGGTCAACATGGCGGTAACGCCACCAGCGAGCTGGAGCTTGCCGGTCGGCAGGGTGATCGGCGCCATGCCGAGTTGGATAGAGGGGGCGAGCCCACTCGCAGGGGACGGCGTGGCGGGCGTGAAGTTCGCCATCGTGCCGGAGGACGAGCTCGCGGGCGATCCGGAAATCGTCGATTCGGATGGCCGCAACAGCCACAGCAGCAAGGGCAAGACCACCGCTGTCGTACCCAGGGCGATGCGCCAGCGCAACCGAACAGGCCGGCCTTCAAGCTTGGCCAGCACGCCGCTGTAGGCGTTGGCTTCGCTCGGTGTCGCCTTCGTACCACCGTCGTACCGGCGCAGGGCCGTCCCCGTCTCACCGGATTCGTCCTTCATCACCGTCGGCCAGTTTCCATTTTGTTCGCTCATGGGGCGCTCCCCTTCCCGGCCGGGCTCGTGCCGGCCCACAGCAGTTGTTCGAATTCCTGGCGCGCGTAGTGCAGCCGGCGACGGACGGTGGTGGGTGGGCAGCCCAGAATGCGCGCAATCTCGTCCCCTTCCAGCCCCTCCAGGTGGAACATCACCAGCACTTCGTGATGCAGGGGCTTCATCCGGTCAAAAGCCCGTCGCACGCGCTCTTCGACCATCCTGTCGGTCCAGTCGTGACCGGCGGTGTGGGCCGCGCTTTCGTGGCCCCACAGCCAGGCCAGCGCGCGCTGCAATTTGCGGCGGCGGCGCAGGCGAGCCGATTGGCTTAGACATAGTTTGTAGAGCCAGGTTTGAAAATCGCAGCGGTGCTCGAAGCGGCCAAGGTAGCGGAAGACCTGGACGAAGACCTCCTGGCAAGCATCGTCCACGTCGCTGCCTGGCACCCCCAGGCGGGCGAGGAACCGACAGGCGATGGGTTGGTAGGTCCGGTGGAGGTCACGCCAGGCTTCCCGGTCGCCGGTCACGCAGCGATCAAAAAGCCCATGCACAACACCAATTTGGCATGTTTGAGTGGTCACGTCTCGCCCATTGGAGCGGCACGGGGCACAGACGTTCACGCGACCCTGCTGATTTCTTCACGACTGCCGCGCGCCGGGCGGAAACAGACAGGCGACAAGTAGGGGCAGGTGGTCTAGGGCGCGAACGGGTCGACGAAATCAGCGTCGGCCTTCCCGGCCCTTGCAGTCTTGGGCTTGCTGGCCAAGCGGATGGGCGGGGCGAAGGGATCGGATGGATCAACGACAAGGGCTTCGCCTGCTTCCAGTTTCTGCTTGCCGGTCCTTGTTTTCCCGACGAGGTCGTCGAGGCCCGCCCGCTTGGACCTCGACTTGCCGCTGGCTGGTGCTGCGGCGGCAGCGACTGGGGTCGGCGCCGTGGTTGGCGCGGCCATGGACGGCGCGGTTCCAGCGGGTCGAATAGCCATCGATGGCACGGAGGATCCCGCCAGATTGTCGGTGCGGTACAGGAACAGCGCCGCACCCAAGACAAGTCCAACAGCCACGGCTGAAATCGCGTGCACTACTTTGAATTTCTGCCTGAACGAATCACTCACGGACGGAGGCAATCGGCGCCGTTCTCGCTGCGGCTGGCGGCGATCCTTCTGACGTGTGTCACCCGCTGCGCGGTTTCGTCCTATTGGATCTTGCGACGCCTGAGCCGGCAGCGCTATGGCTTGGTCTGGCTGCGTGAACGCCGCGGCCTCCAAGGCCTGAGCGAAGTCCCGCATCGACGGATATCTGTCGGTCAGACTCTTGGACAAAGACCGCCGCAGCACGGCTTCCACGGCAGCTGGCACATCAGGGGCGCGCTTGCCAAGCGGCTGCGGTTCGAGGTGGATGACCTGGTAGAAGACCGCGGACACGTCGTCGCCTGCGAACGGGGGGCGCCCGGACAGCATTTCCCAAACCATGCAGGCCAGTGCCCACTGGTCGGTGCGATGGTCGATGGCATCGAGCAGGCCGGTGGCCTGCTCTGGCGACATGTAGTCGGGCGTGCCGATGATGGTGGACGCATGGGTGAGCTGGGTTCGCGCAGCCCTGACCTTGGAAATGCCAAAGTCGAGGATCTTGACGAAGTCCGGCTCACCTGGGAGCGCCACCAGAAACACGTTCGCTGGCTTGAGATCGCGGTGAACCACACCCTGGTCGTGTGCGGCGGCCAACGCCGAGGCAACCTGCTTGGTGATGTGTACCGCGGCGTCGAGGGAAAGCCGGCCGACGTCGTGCATGCGATGGGCGAGGTCGGTGCCTTCGAGATACTCCATCACCAGGTAGGGCTGACCGGTGGGGGCCGTGCCGAAATCCATCATGGTCACCAGATGGGGATGGCCCAGGTGCGTGGTGATCTCGGCCTCGCGCTGGAAGCGGGCCAGGGCCTCCTCATTCAAGGCCAGCTCCCGGGCCATCACCTTCACCGCGACGCGCTTGTTCAGGCGCAGATGAACCGCCTCGTAGACCGCGCTCATGCCGCCCTGGCCGATGGGGCGCGTGATGCGGTACGCGCCCTCCAGCGTGATCCCCACCAGATCCGACGCAGACGCTTCCGTTCCGTTCACCGTGGTTCCCCCACCGACGCCAAGCGCTTCGACCTCACCGTTGCTCATGACTCATCCACTGAAATCTAGTTGAGGAGTCA
>Ga0302322_100002007_pt1 | contig 17016 bp, 16 predicted proteins | sample Fen_T0_2_FD_203757 | JGI IMG/M metagenome (GOLD analysis project Ga0302322, IMG submission 203757) | Peat permafrost microbial communities from Stordalen Mire near Abisko, Sweden - Fen_T0_2 | ecosystem: Environmental > Terrestrial > Soil > Wetlands > Permafrost | place: Sweden: Abisko... | reverse complement strand
AGTTCGGCATACGCGTCACTCCTGAGTCCGCTTTTAGGCCGTTGCATTGGCGGGTTCGGACAACCGGCTGCGAAGTTCTTCCGCGGGCCGTGTGCTGTTATGGCGGACAAGAAAAACCCCGGCTTTCGCCGGGGTGCCTTGTGAAGCGCGTGCGACTAGATCATCTTAATGGGCATGCGGTTCCTACACAGAACGTCGCCACAAAGTCGGACGGCGAAGGCTTCTTTCCTACCGTGCCGCTGTCAACCGCGTTGGGCAGAAACTGGAAGAAGATACTCTGCCAGTTGTTGCTGCCAACGGGGTCTGTGGACAGATAATCTGCGTTTCTTGCGGTAACGCCATCCGCAGAGTAATAGTACGCTCCGAAAGTGATACAGCCCGGATCGTTGACATTGTTGCAAGTGCCCCCGAAGTCGGCAGTACTCGGGCAACTCACGTCAACCGTGGGATTGCTCGAGAGCTGACAGGTGATGGAGTACACCATGCACTTACCGCCGGTACCGAGATAAACCACGCACTGTTCGTTGGCAAACAGGGGCTTCGGCAATTGCTGTAGGATGCGGTACTTGTAAAAGTCGCTCCGCAAAGTTGGCGTGGCCTTCACCGTCATCAGGAACGGATCGGAAGGGTTGGTCGGATTGTTGACGAAGCCCTGAAAATAAGTAACCTTCTCCACGTGTCCACCAAAAGAGAAGACCGTATCAGGCGGCTGGCAGTTGGGATTAGTTGGCGGACAGCCCTGAATCACCTGCGTCACCTGAGTCGGCGTGTGCGGCGTAAATTCCCACGCCAGAATGTCGTGGGCCTGCACCTGGTTGCTGGACTGCGAAGCCGCGAAGCCGACCAGCGCAGAGGTGCCACCCGCAAGGGTGATCCCCTTCGCGTTGTACTGGTGATCGATGTTGTACGGGATATTGATCGCCGGGATCTGAGTCTTAAGCGGCGTGTGCGTGCCGGTGATGTATAGCGGGTCAACCCATACCATGAGAGTGCCGTTGCCCCCAACCGTCGTGGGCGGCGTGTATTCGACGACGGCATCGTGCGGCGTTCCGTCGGCGCAGGAAGTCTGCCCGCAAGTCACACCAAGATGAGGGATGTTGCTTGATATTCCATTGCTCACCAAGCAGCTCGTCAGATTGGGGATGCCGCCCACGGTGAATGTTCCTGCCGTGTGAATCGGGCTGTTAATAGCCGTGCCACAACCCTGAACTGCGACGTGGTTGGAAGATGTATCCCACGCCTGCTGACGTGTATCGAACTCGATCGCCACGCTATTCGCGATTCCCGTGTAACCGAGACCACCACCGCTCACACCGATGGAGGCAGGTCCGGTGGTTGCGTTCTGGGCCACGAAGGCCAGTCCGTCGCCAGGACTGCAGTTGGTGTTCGGGACGCAACCGGCATTCTTAATCTGGAATTGAAACCAGACAGTGAATCCCGCGTTCAGAGGTTGCGGGATCGTAAACCATGCTGATCCGGGATCGTTGTGTATCGCACCAGCACCCGGAAGACCGTCCGTGAGCTGAAGGACGGTGCTATTGCCGGACGTCACTAGATGGGCCCGGTTCATTTGCAAGGATGTGGTTGGAGAGGTTGCCGGATTGAAGTCGGGGAAGAACCGTACCTGTTGCGCTGACGCCGAAGCCAGGCAGAGAAGGACGGAGAGACATAAAACCGCGGTCGTGAACACTTTTCCTTGTCGCATGAAATATCCTTTAGGGCTGATGTGCAGGGGTTGCATGTTTGACATATTCGCCGTCCGGGCCGATCGCGATCAGGGAGGAGCGCAACAGATCGCCGGGCTTGTCCCGGTCAGTCCCAGTTATCGCATTCTGCGGTCGGTTTGCCTGCAATGTCAAGCAATATAGGCCGAAATCGCGGAAACTCAACTCCCCGACATCAATCGGGTATGTCGCTGCTTGACCTTGGTGCTTACGCAATAGGCACGTTTGCGCGTAACTCCACTTCGGTTATCAGGCTAGAGTCGTTGTTCATTAACATTGGATGACTGTACGCCTCCAACTTCGAGAGCAGTATGACCCCTCAATAAAGTGCGCAAAGATAGAGTTTGTTTTGATTGGTGTATAATCAAACTGCGTTTGTTTGAACGGCGCGTTTCGCAGCCATCCCTCCTGCAGTACGAGCGATACTGCCAGTAACCTTCCGATCCCGCAGCGCAACATCAACGTTAAGGAATTCAGAAACAAATGGAACAAGGAACAGTAAAGTGGTTTAACGATGCCAAGGGTTTTGGCTTCATCTCCCGCGAAAACGGGGAAGATGTTTTTGTGCACTTCTCAGCCATCCAGTCGAACGGTTTCCGTTCGCTGCAGGAAGGCCAGGCCGTAAGCTTCGAAGTGAAGCGCGGTCCCAAGGGTTGGCAGGCAGAGAACGTTCAGGTTCTCTAATTCACAGTTTTTCGGAGGGCAGCACGTCTGCCCTCCTTTGTATTTGGTCTAATCCCAAGTTTCGTCGCGAGCAGAGTCAAGTGGTCCCACTCACCCAACCAGCGGCCGCGCTGCGCAATCGATTCTCTGATCCGCGAAACGGCCTCCCAGTAAAAGCGAGGCAAGCATGAAAAACATTTATGTAGGGAACCTGTCTTTCGATGCGTCGGAAGACCAGGTGCGTTCGTTGTTCGAAGCGTATGGCCCGGTGGACAAGGTCAGCATCGTGACTGATCGCGATACCGGCCAGCCACGCGGCTTCGCCTTCGTTGAGATGACCGACGATGACGCCGCAACCAAGGCGATGGAAGCCCTGAACGGCACCAGCCTCGGCGGTCGCAATCTCAACATCAACGAAGCGCGCCCTAAAACAGATCGCCCGCGCGGCGGCGGCGGTGGTGGCGGCGGACGAGGCGGCTACGGTGGTGGTGGTGGCGGCGGTCGGGACCGCGGACGCTCAGGCGGCGGCGGCGGTGGCGGCGGCTACGGCAGACGTTAGTATCTGCCGAGTAACGATTCAAGGAAGGGGCGCCTGACAGACAGGTGCCCCTTTCGCATTGACGCGCTCGAGCTGTACGGGATCGATTCCCATTTCGGTACGGCTTGGTTACTTTAGTTTTTTTCTCCACAAGATTCTTCTGGCGGCGTCTTTCCCGAGCCATTACAACTTCATCTAAGGTGCCAAGGAATTGGTGTCTTTGGTCACCGCGCGCCCAGTGCCCGCTGTCAGTATGTTCTTTGAAAATTCCAAGAAGTCGGTTGACTTCGTCGTCCAAGCCCTGAAGAATGACCGCTAACCTCTACGGCCAGACATGGATACGTGTAACTAGTTGATGAATCAACGACATGCGAACAATTTCCTCCTAAACCATTGATTCTAAACAGTCGCGATTCATGTTTTTTCGTCTTGCGTTTTACATCACTAATACACAAGTCGTGGCGCTGGTCAGCTAAAACTCCGTTCTGTTAGATTCAACCGCAATGCCTGCGCCTGAACCGAATGGCCATCGAACAGCTTCGACCAACGAAGATGTCATAGAGTTTCGCGGAGTTACTTTTCAATTCTCTCTTGGCAGTGCACTCCTGCTGAAGGACCTTAGCCTCACGGTTCATCGTGGTGAGACCCTGATGCTCCTGGGTCGCAGTGGGTCCGGCAAGACCACGTGCTTGAAGCTCATCAATCGGCTGCTGACGCCTTCCTCTGGAGAAGTGTGGGTTGAGGGCAAGCCGACCAGCGATTGGGATGTGATCCGGCTGCGTCGCGGAATCGGCTACGCCATCCAGGATGTCGGCCTTTTTCCGCACTATACCGTTCGACAGAATGTGGCCTTGGTTCCACGGCTGGAGAAATGGGAGCCGCGGAGAATTGGCGCGAGGGTTGCCGAAGTCCTGGAGCTAGTGGGACTGCCTAGTGGGGAGTTCGCAGACCGCTATCCCCACGAGCTCTCCGGCGGACAGCGACAGCGCGTGGGGCTGGCTCGAGCCCTGGCTGCAGACCCGCCAATCCTGCTGATGGATGAACCGTTTGGCGCTCTCGATCCCATCACCCGTGCGGAGATCCAGCAGGAATTTCAGAAGTTGCAGAGGACCTTGGGAAAAACCATAGTTTTTGTTACTCACGATGTCGCGGAAGCGCTGCTACTGGGCGACCGCATCGCACTTATGGAAGAAGGCCAGATGATCGGGCCGTATTCACGGCAGGAGTTCTTTGCGTCCCAAGACGAACTTGTGCGCGAATATTTAAAGGCGTACCGCGCGTCACACGTACCTGTACCTGATTAGATGTGCAATGGACTGGCACTCAGTGAGGTGCCGATGAGAATATCCATTTGAATTTCCTGTTTACCCACAAGCGCGAAGTTGCCATGCTGAGTGGTGAGCATCTCTGGCTCGTCGGCGTTTCTATGCTGCTTGCGGTGGCGGTGGGCTTGCCGTTAGGAATACTGCTTACACGGCAGCCGAAGCTCAAGGCGTTAATCCTCGGCAGTACAAACGTAATCCAGACGATTCCGAGCCTGGCACTGTTCGGATTGTTGCTGCCATTGCCGTGGCTCGGTGTTCGTGTAGACCGGCTGGCGATTGCGGCCTTGGCACTCTATGCGCTACTGCCGGTTGTGCGGAACACCTACACCGGCATCGTCGGCATCAGCGCGCCGGTTCGGGAAGCGGCGGTGGCTATGGGATTGACTTCGCGCCAGCTGCTTTGGCAGGTGGAACTCCCGTTGGCTTCGCCGGCGATCTTCTCCGGTATTCGCATTGCTACCGTCATCACGATAGGTGTCGCGACGATCGCAGCGGCTATTGGCGCCGGAGGCCTCGGCGAACTCATCTTTCGCGGCATCGCGATGGTAGATAACAGTGTGATTCTGGCGGGAGCGATTCCGGCGGCGGTCATGGCGTTACTTGCGGATTTCTTGCTGGGTGGCGTCGAAAAGCTGCTGGCGCGCAGGCATCGTTAACCATGGTCGACCGTCGCGCATTTCTTACTGGATCGATAGCAGTGCTCGCCGCCGGCTGCCGTTCTTCGAGGCAGGATATCGTCGTCGGCTCGAAGAATTTTACCGAGCAACTAATATTGGGTGAACTCTTCGCTCAGGTTCTAGAGCAATCTTGCCAGACACCTGTGCAGCGCCGCTTCTACCTTGCGGGAACTTATATCTGCCAGCAAGCCATACTCGCCGGTCGCATCGATGTCTATCCCGAATACACGGGAACTGCCCTTGCGGCGGTCCTCAAGCAGAATGCCGCAGGCAGCGACGAGCAAGTGTATGAGGAAGTGAAGCGCGAATATCGCAATAAATTCCAACTGGATGTCATGCCTCCCCTCGGTTTCAACAACACTTTTGCCATGGTCATGCGCGGCGATGACGCGAGGCGGCTGGGGATTTCCAAGCTGTCGCAGTTAGCACCCGATGCCCCGACGATGAGACTGGGCGTGGGGTATGAATTCCTGGAACGGCAGGACGGCTACAAGGGACTGGCACGCGCATACGATCTGAAATTTGCCGATGCGCCACGAGTAATGGATCTCGGGCTTTTGTATCGTGCTTTGCAAAATCGAAGTGTAGATATCGTCGCCGGATCGAACACAGACGGGCTGATCGCGGCCCTGGGCCTCGTCGTACTCGAAGACGATCGCCATTACTTCCCGCCGTATGACGCGGTGCCGATCGTTCGCCCAGAGTTGCTGGTGAGGTATCCGACAGCCCGTCCGGTGTTCGATGGTCTGGCCGGCCGCATCACCGCCGACGATATGCGCCGCATGAATTACGCAGTTGACGGAAAGCATCAGGACGCCTCCGTGATAGTCCGCGACTTCCTGCGGCAACCCGGGCTCGCGAAGTAGCGCGATGCTCTACCGCTTATCCAAACGGCGAGTTGCATGAATATGCATAAATATGTATATTTATGCTATGTCGAAACTGGCACGCCATTCCGCCATCCGTGATCTCGTGAGCAGCCAGGAAGTCTCCAGCCAGGAAGAACTCCGGCGAAGGCTTTACCGACGCGGCCATCGGGTAACGCAGGCGACACTGTCGCGCGATATCCACGAACTGCGACTGGTGAAGACGCCAGACGGATACAAGTTCCCGCAGGGCGAGGTTCCGGACGCATTTCTGCCGTCGATTGAGCGCCTGATCCGGGAGTTTGTATACGAGGTCCGAAGAGCGCAGAACCTGGTGGTGGTGAAAACCAGCGCAGGCAGCGCTCAGCCGGTGTCGGCGGCCATTGACGGAGAAGAGTGGGAAGAAGTTGTGGGAACGATCGGCGGCGACGACACCATCCTGGTCATCGCGCCGGATAACGCGACCGCAGAGAAGTTGACCAATCGCATCCGCGGATACTTCCGGTAAAAATGGGCCAGCAACTCCAATCCGCAGTATTCGGAGCGACCGGCTATTCTGGATTCGAACTGGTGCGTCTGCTGTCGCGCCATGAGGGCGCGAAGAAGCCCCTGCTGTTCAGCCGCAATGGTGACAGCGCCTACAAAGACCTCAGCGACGCTTACCCGCAGATCGCAGGCAACGGTAGCTTTCCATTTGAGAGCTTCTCGTGGGAGCGCATGAAGGGCGCGGGCGTGGATGTATTGTTCCTGGCCACGCCGCATGAGTTTTCGCGTGAGTTAGTGCCTGAGGCCCTTGCGCGTGGTTTTCGAGTAGTGGATCTGAGTGGCGCGTGGCGATTGAAGAAGTCAGAGAACCGGGTCGTATACGGGTTCAGCGACTCCGACGCGCCAGTTGCAGCGAAGCTCGATGGCGAGGCGGTATACGGCCTGCCCGAATTGCATGCGGACGAGATCAAGGGCGCGGCGCTGGTGGCCAATCCTGGGTGCTATCCGACTTCGGTCATTCTGGCGCTGGCGCCGTGGATTCGGGCCGGCTACGTGGATGTGGCGCGAGGCGTCATCTGCGATTCGAAGTCGGGCGTGTCGGGAGCAGGGAAGTCTTCCAGCCCCAAGACGCACTTCGTGGAAGTGGACGGCGACTTTGCGGCGTACAGCGTGTTTGGCCACCGACACACCGGAGAAATGCTCGAACAACTCGGTCTTGACAGCGCGGCATTGCAGTTTACGCCGCACCTGCTGCCGATTCCTCGCGGGATTCTGTCGACGATTTACGTGCACCTGGTTAAACCGATGGCTACCGAGGAGCTGGAAAGGTCGCTGCGCGAGTTCTATTCCGGCAAGCCATGGGTGCGGGTTTTCGGCTCGGCGAAGCTGCCGCAGATCAAGTTTTCTCGCGGCACGAATTTTTGCGACATCGGCTTCGCGGTCTCCCCTGACGGGACGCGGGCAGTGCTCGTATCTTGCATCGACAATTTGTTAAAGGGGGCCGCCGGACAAGCGGTGCAGAACATGAACCTCATGTTTGGTTTCGATGAGAAGGCGGGACTGCAATGAAGTTGGTGCTTAAAATTGGCGGCGCGGCCTTGGATAACAAGGACTTAGTGAAGAAGTTCGCCGCTGCCATCCCCGGGCTTTGCCGGGAAGGACACCAGGTCATTGTGGTTCATGGCGGCGGAGCTGCGTTGAGCCGCACGCTGAAGCAACTTGGCTGCGAGACCAGCTTTATCAATGGTTTACGGGTGACTGACTCACAAACACGGGATGTCGCCATCATGGTTCTGGCTGGGCAGCTCAACAAGCAATTGGTGGCCTCAATGGGCGCGGCGGGACAGCCGACTATCGGATTGTGCGGCGGGGACTTAGGTATGTTTCGCGCCTCGAAAAAGCTGTCGCCGGATTTGGGCTTTGTGGGCGAAATTCGCTCAGTCAACACTGATGCGATCCAGCGGCTGTGGTCGGCTGGGATCGTTCCGGTGGTATCGAGCCTGGCCTTGGGATTCGATGGCGAGTACTACAACGTTAACGCCGACCAGATGGCGTCGGCGTGCGCGATCGCTTGCGGAGCGCACGCTCTGGTCTATCTTACTGACGTGGCAGGAGTTAAGGGTGCCGACGGCGAGGTTATCCGCTGGCTCGACGTGAAAGCGATAGCGCAAATGGTGGAAAAGGCGACGGTGAGCGGCGGCATGCTGCCCAAACTAGAAGCCTGCACAAGTGCTCTAAAAAAAGGGGTTACGCGAGTCCGGATTCTGCCGGCCTCGAGCGCCGAAGTTCTGCCAGGTTTCTTTACTCATCCCATCGAGGGCGGCACGGAGGTCATTGCGTCATGATGTACCTGACTTTCGACCGCGCCCTGGAGCGACGGAAATAGATCTCGCCCGTGTCCGTGTTCGTAAACGATTCATCAATGACAAACCATTGACAAGCCCAACTGGTCGAACCAGTAGGAGGTATGACGTGATTGCAACAACAATTCCCCCGGGTGCCAGCCAGAGCATGTTCGCGCAGCGCTCCGTCACCGGACGCGACCTGATATCTATACGGGACTTTCAACCGGACGAACTGGCTTGCGCGCTGGAGCTAGCGACTGCTATGAAGCTGCGTCCGGCGGATTACCGCGGCACGCTCGTGGGCAAGCAGATCGTGCTTTTCTTCGAGAAGCCATCGCTGCGGACGCGCCTGACGTTTGAAGCGGGCATCAACGCGCTGGGCGGGACGTCGTTTTTCGTGGATCAGACGCACTCCCGGCTGGGAGCGCGCGAGAGCCTTAGCGATGTGGCGCACAACCTGGAGCGCTGGATCGATGGCGTGGTACTGCGGACGTTTGCGCACGAAACTGTGACCGAAATGGCGCGCCACGCATCCATTCCGGTGATCAATGCGCTGAGCGAATTGGAGCACCCCTGCCAGGCGATGGCCGACATGCAGACGTTGCAGGAACAGTTCGGCGATCTGCATAATGTACGCCTCGCTTACGTGGGCGATGGCAATAACGTGGCCCATTCGCTGATGCTGGCTGCGGCCAGCTTGGGCGCATCAATATCGGTCGCGACTCCGGCGGGATACGAGCCGCATGCCGATATCTTAAGCGCGGCCGAAAAGATTGCGACGGTTTCGGGTTCAAAGGTTAAGGTGACCAATGATCCCGTTGAAGCCGTTGAGGGCGCCGACGCCGTGTACACCGACGTGTGGGCGAGTATGGGACAGGAAGAAGAAGCCACGGAGCGCAGAAATATCTTCATGCCGTTCCAGGTGAACCAGAAGTTGTTCTCGAAGGCCGCCAAGCACGCGGTGTTCATGCACTGCTTGCCCGCGCACCGGGGAGACGAAGTGACCGCGGCTGTGATCGATTCGCCGCGTTCGGTTGTGTTCGACCAGGCGGAGAACCGCTTGCATATTCAAAAAGCCATCATGGTTTTGTTGCTGGAAGGTGGTTCGCACCGCTTCCCGCCGAGGAGTGCTCATGCGTGAAAAAGTTGTGCTTGCTTATTCAGGAGGGTTGGACACCTCCATCATCATTCCGTGGTTGAAAGAAAACTACGACTATGACGTCATCGCGTTTGTCGCCGACGTGGGACAGGGCGACGACCTCGATGCTGTTGTTGATAAGGCATACAAGACCGGTGCGTGCAAGGTCATCGTGGAGGACCTGCGGCAGGAGTTCCTGACCGACTACGTTTTTCCGGCGATTCAGGCGGGTGCGGTGTACGAGCACAAATATCTGCTCGGCACTTCGCTGGCGCGGCCGATCATCGCTAAGTATCAGGTCGAATGCGCGCTGAAAGAGGGCGCTACCGCGGTTTCACACGGATGCACCGGCAAGGGCAACGACCAGGTGCGCTTCGAGCATGCCTACCAGGCGCTGGCCCCGGAACTGAAAGTCATCGTGCCGTGGCGAGAGTGGACGCTGAAGTCGCGCGAAGATTGCCTGGAGTATGCCGAGGCGCACGACATTCCTGTGGCGCAGAGCCGGGAGAAGATCCACAGCCGCGACCGCAACCTGCTGCACGTCAGCCACGAGGGTGGTGAGTTGGAAGATCCCAACAACGCGCCGCTGGAGAGCACGTGGACGTGGACGAAGTCTCCGCAAGACGCTCCCGACGCGGTGGAGAAGGTGACCATCGAGTTCAAGAACGGCCTGCCCATCGCGGTGAATGGCGTGGTGTTGGACCCGGTGGCGACTGTTGAAGTGCTGAACGAAATTGGCGCGAGGAATGCTATCGGCCGCATCGACCTGGTGGAGAACCGCTTTGTAGGCATCAAGTCGCGTGGGTGTTACGAGACGCCGGGTGGCACTTTGCTGCTGACAGCTCATCGCGAACTCGAGGCGCTTTGCCTCGATCGCGAACTGGCGCACTTCAAACAGCACATTGGGCTGAAGTACGCCGAAGTGGTGTATTTCGGCCTATGGTTCACGCCACTGCGCGAGTCACTCGAAGCCTTCGTGAAGAGCTCACAGGGCGACGTGAGCGGCACGGTTACGCTGGCGCTTTACAAGGGGAACATCGCGATCGCCGGTCGTAGGTCGGAGACCTCAATGTACCGTCCTGATGTAGCCAGCTTCACCATGGGAACCAGCTACGACCAGAAAGACGCGGAAGGATTCATCCGCATTCTGGGTCTGCCGGCGCGGTCGCGTGCCCTGATTCACCAGAAGACCGAGGTAACGAAGTGAAGATGTGGTCGGGCCGGTTCAGCCAGGAGCTGAACGCGGAATTCGAAGAGTGGCAGCGGTCGTTTCCGTTCGATCGCATTCTAGTGCCTTACGAGATTGCGGCGAGCCAAGCGCACGCCGCTGCCCTCGCGAAGGCTGGGGTGCTGTCGAGCGGGGAGCTGTCACTGACACAGAAGGCGCTCGACCAGATCGCGGCGGAGGGGATTCCGGCGGACGACGATCCCACGATCGAAGACGTGCACCACTACGTCGAAAAGCGGCTGGTGGAGATTGCGGGCGAGGTTGGCCTGAAGCTGCACACCGGCCGCAGCCGCAACGAGCAGATCGCGACCGACCTGCGCCTTTATGTGCGGGCACAGATCGACGCAATTTCGTTGTTGCTGGTCGAGATGGGCGGCGAGTTTGTCACACAGGCCGAGCTGGCCGGCGATGCTGCCATGCCAAGCTACACACACATGCAACGAGCCGAACCGGTGCTCGTGGCACATTGGCTGCTGGCGTATGTGGAGATGTTCGTGCGCGACCTGGGTCGACTTTCGGACTGTCGCAAGCGCCTCAATCAGTGTCCGCTGGGCTCGGGGGCGGTTGCAGGCACCATCCTGCCGTTGGATCGGGCTGGAATGGCAAAAGCTCTGGAGTTCGATGCGCCGACGGCCAATAGCATTGACGCAACCAGCGATCGCGATTTCGCGATTGAGTTTGTGCAGGCTCTGTCGTCCGTGGCACTGCATCTGAGCCGCTGGGCCGAGGAGTTGATCCTGTTCGCGACGACCGAGTACGGTTTCGTGAAGCTGCCAGAGGAGTTTTCTACGGGTAGCAGCGCGATGCCGCAGAAGAAGAATCCAGACGCGCTGGAATTGATTCGCGGCAAAGCGGCGCGAGCATTTGCTGACGCCATCGCACTATTTGTGACCGTGAAGGGTTTGCCGCTGGCCTACAACAAAGACATGCAGGAAACGCAGCAGCCTGTGTTCGCTGCCGCGCAGCAGGTGTCCAGTATGTTGCGGGTGGCCACGGGATTCATGGCGAGTGTCACTTTCGATTACGGCCGCATGCAGGACGCGGCCAGCGCCGGATTCATGAACGCGCTGGCGGGTGCGGCCTACCTAGTGCGCAGCGGAGTGCCATTCCGGACTGCACATGAGCGCATCGGCAAGGCTGTGCAGCTGTGTGTCGGTAAGGGTTGCGAACTAGAGCACCTCTCTCAAGCAGAACTTTCAGACTGTGGCATTGCCGCGAGTCCCGAGTTCTATCAAGCGTTGCAGTTGCAGCAAGTTCTAGCTATTCACGACGTGCCGGGTGGTACTGCTCCTTCTCAGGTTCGGGCGGCGTTGCAGCAGGTGAAGGAAACACTCTTGATGTTTGCAGGAGCCGCCCATGTTTGCGCGTAACGCAACCTTGCCCGACGCGATCGCGATCGAGCAACTCATCCAGATTCACGTTGGGGACGGGACCTTACTGGGCCGCTCGCTGGCGGAAATCTGTGAAAACATTCGCGATTTCGTAGTCATCGAAGAAGATGGTGAAGTTGTCGGTTGCGGTGCGCTGCACCTTTACGGGATGCATTTAGCCGAAGTGCGTTCCATCACCATCGGCAAGAATGCAAAAGGAAAGGGCGCAGGGCGCATCCTGATTGACGCATTGCTGGCCGAGGCCGCGCGACAAAGTGTTACCTGCGTGTGTTTGTTCACCCGCATCCCTGAATTCTTCGGCAAGATGGGATTTGCCGTCGTCGAGAAGGAACTGCTTCCCGACAAGATGTACAAGGATTGCCTGCGCTGTCCGCGGCTGCATGCCTGCGACGAGATTGCAATGTACATGGGGGAGTTGCCTGAGAAAACAGTGCTCAGCACATCGCCTCATGCCGTGCGATTCTATCCGCAGTTAGTAGCGCTGGAGTCATAGGAGTTCACTTCGCTGCGGAAGACACGGGCCCCATCGAACGGTGCGCGACTTTTCGGTGTCCTTCGAGGTGAAGGGTTCAGTTAGTCATGGGCAGGCGCGCGCCGGAGGAGCAGTCCCAGCCCCACCCATACCGCCAGCGCGATCCATTCATATCGCGTGAAGTGACCGGGGACCTGCGGCAGCACTTTCATTAATAGCAGAAGTGAAGTGACCACGATGCCGGTGGCGCCGGCCAGGCGGCCCAGCGATGAGGGTAACATCCGCAGGAACGCCGCGCATGAAGCCATCCAGCCAAGCAACGAGGCGAGCGAACCCACTTCTGTGATCGGCACTAATATCGACCCGCCAGCGAACATTAGTAACGCGGTGGAGACGCCGAGGCACACAATGGCCACTGAGGGTGTGCGATTGATAGGATGTACGTAGGCGAGACGTTTATCTGCCAGCCCGCGACGTCCCAGGCCGAATAGTAGCCGGCTGGCGGCGATGAAGTTCCCATTGAAAATCTTCACCAGCGAAAGCAGTGCCGTCGCCATGATGACCTTGACGATGAGTTGCGATCCCATGGCGTGCTCAAAGGCGACGGCGGTGGCGAAGCGCTCGTGTACGAGGCCTGTCCACGGAGCCACGTAGGCCACTGCGATGGTGACGACAGCGTAAAACAAAGCGCCGACGACAATCGCCAGCAAGATGGCGAGCATGAAGCGCCGGGGCTGAAATGCGGTGCTCGCTTCCTCTGAGGCTTTGCCGATGGACTCGAAACCGGTCATGAAGTAGGGCACGACCTGCAACATGAGAATGATGGAAACGACGGCAGGCCCGCTAAAGAGCGGTTGAAGATTCGCGGTCGAGCCGTGGCTGATGCCTGCGCTGACAAAGCCGATGGTCAGGGCGAGCACGGCGAAGGTGCTCCAGTTTTGTAGCGTCGCGCTCAGTCGGATGCCGCGATAATTTAAAGCTGTGAGGAAGATGGTGAGTCCGAGGCCGATGACCAAGTGCGGAAAGAAGATCGGCTTGCCGGCGACGCGGTAGAGCTCGATGGAGTTCAGGGCAGGGAACAGGTAGCCTGCGATACGTCCGATCGCTACGGCCTCCCACGGACAGACGATGTAGTAGGCGAGCAGCATCATCCATCCGGTAGCGAAACTTATGGAGCGGGGAAAGACCGCCGCAGTGTAGGCAATTTCCCCGGCAGCGTCGGGCATGGCGCGGACTAAATGCCCGTAAACGACGCCAATGGGCAGTAGAACGAGTCCGCCGATGGCGAACGCCAGCACAGCACCCAGGGGGCCACCGCGCTGCAGCCAGTCGTCCATGACGACCAGCCAGCCGACGCCGACCATCGTGCCAAAGCCGAGCGAGAAGAAATCAGCCAGGCGTAGCTTGCGGGCGAGAGAGATCATGAAGGTGAGAGGATACCTTGCTTCGAGCTGGGTTGGAAATGTTCGAGCCTCAACCTTTGAGGTACGGCAGCATCTGCTTGAACGCAGGCGTGCCGGAGGCGCGCAGCAATTCGTAGATCATCATTTCGGTGGTGGAGATGACGGCGCCGGCGACGCGCATACGGTCGATGCCGATTTCCCAATTCCAGCGGACGCGTGAACCCACGGCATCGGAAGCGACATGCACGAAGTAGCCATCGTTCAGGGCCCCGAGAACAGTCTGCATCACGCAAATGTGGGCCTCCATGCCACACACCAGCAGGGTGTTGCGATTGCCGGGAAGCGATTTGAGCGCGGAACAGAAATCGTCGCAGCCGAAACAGCCGAACTGCATCTTGTCGATTGGTGGTGTGCCGGTAAGCAGCGAGGCGATCTCCGGCATCGTCGGCCCCAGCCCCTTCGCATATTGCGTGGTGACGATGGTAGGAATCTCAAGGATGTTGGCCAGGCGTACAAGCAGTTGAGAGTTCCTTACGAGTTCCTCGTTGTTGAAGATAGGCGGAAGGAGCTTTTCTTGAATGTCTACGACGACCAGCGCGCACTGTGCGGCCTGTAGCGGCAGGCGTGCTATCTCGCCAGTGTCGTGCGTGAATGCGGCGGTTCCTGGGTAAGAAATCATTGGGGCCTCATCAAAGCAAGAATGCTGCCCATTCTAGCGCGGCACATAGCGGCTCGCTGTGATTTTGTACGTGTCGAGGATAGCCAGAACGGATGCGGCCGGTTTCCGCGCTAACAAGTTGACGCTCCCGCGCAACACACCATAAAATCAAGACAGCGGCAGATACGCTGCGCTCGCAGCAGTCGCATTTGCTGCCCCTTCGTTCAACGGTAGGACAGCCGCCTCTGGAGCGGCATATCGGGGTTCGAATCCCTGAGGGGCAGCCACACTTCTTGTACAATCCAGTCCCACGATTCAGGATAAGAAACCCTTGTAGTGGCTGGAATTAACGGCCTTCCCGACGGCGCGCCCCACTTCTTGTAGTTCTCCGATCGCCTCCACTGAATCGAGTTGCTGAACTCGCTTGGGATCGACGTTGACGCCAAGTCTGCCTAATCCAGGCTTCGTCAATTCCGCGTTGTATCGCATGTACGTAAACAACTTAGGCGCGTTGGCTGGCAGAGCGTCGCGCAAGTCTCCGACTTCGAGGTCGATGGGGTCGCCCACAAGACAGCGTCCAAAAACGCGGCACATCATGTCCTGTTCGTGCAAAGCGGCCGCCATCAGCGCTGAGGGAATTGACGAAGCGTTGTAAAGCAAGTTCATGTCGGCCGGCGCCAGTCCGCGGTTCGCATCGGGAGCGTGTCCGGTACCGACCGAAACGATAAGCATCTGGTCTTCCCCTGTGGGCCACTCCACCCGGTAGGCCGGTATCGTCGCCATCAAGAAAAGCTTGAACGCGGGATTGTTGTACATCGTGACTCCGCCATCGACGAACAGAAAATGGTTCTGGCCCACTTGAATTTCTTCGGGCGGAAAATAGGTCGGCGCGGCCGTGCTGGCGCGGACCAACTGCCACAGCGGAAGTTTGAGGTTGTCGTTGTCATCCCCGGTATTGTTGAACATGGCGCGAGGATTGTTCGAAATCGGCCAAGGAGAGTCGGTAGTCGCATTTCGCATGACCATCAGTAACAGGGTGCGAAGACGGTCCGACGACAGCAGAGTGTCTTGGCCAAAGACCTCTTGCAATTGGTGGCGCAGGGCTTCGCCTTTGTATTTTTGTTGAAACCGTCGCAGGACGGAAGACTTGTCGAACATCTCCCTGCCGGACTGCTCGTAAAACTTACGAAGTGCGTCGGTAGACATTCCGGACGCCAGCGTGGCCGCGATGATCGCACCGGTGCTCGTGCCGCCGATGTAGTCAAAGTAATCTCCCAGGACGAGGTCGGGCTTCTTGAGTTGTTCGCGGAGCATCTTCTCAATGCTCGCCAGCACTTCCACCGTCATCGCACCACGGATGCCCCCGCCGTCCAAGGCGAGCAGCTTCTTTCTTCCGGTCGCCGTAAGCCGTTCCTTCGCAGTCATAATGGTTTCCTCTTAAGGTATTGGGTACTGGTTGACAGCATTGGTAATCCGTTTCGAGATGTGCAGTCAATTTGCGACTCAGGTAGCGCGGCTTGACGATTCAGTTCACCGCGACCGAGCCGTGCAGCCATGCTCTTGCTTTACCGATCTGATTCCCCGAAGAAAGTGTGAGTCTACACCAGAGTTGGGCAGGCAATTCGCTTTTTTGGGGACTGTTAGAGTATTGAGCAAGGGCCGTAGTGGCCTGAGTTAACCTTCATCTACAAGGGCCAGCTCGATGTTCTATTCCACTGACGACCTTCGCATCAAATGGATCAAAGTTGTTCTGCCTCCCGTGTTCCTGGAGGAAGAGCTTCCCACCACGGAAAGGGCCTCGGCTACGGTGCATCAAGCCCGCGAGCAGATCGCCGCCATCCTGAACGGGAGGGACCAACGCCTGCTCGTCATCGCGGGACCCTGCTCCATCCATGACACCAAGGCTGCACGCGAGTACGCCGCATTGCTGAAGCAAGCGATTGACCAGCACGCCAACGAATTGCGCATCGTGATGCGCGTGTACTTCGAGAAGCCGCGCACAACCATCGGGTGGAAAGGCTTAATCAATGACCCGTACCTCGACCAGTCATACAAGATTAACGACGGGCTGAGGCAGGCGCGGCACCTCTTATTGGATCTGGCGGAAATGGGCGTGCCTGCTGGTACTGAGTTCCTCGACATGATTACGCCCCAGTACCTTGCGGGCTTGGTGAGTTGGGGAGCTATCGGTGCGCGCACAACTGAAAGCCAAATTCACCGCCAGTTGGTGTCGGGCCTGTCGTGTCCGGTGGGATTCAAAAATGCGACTTCGGGAGACGTTCAGATTGCCATCGAAGCGGTGCTGTCGGCAGCGCACCCGCACACATTTCTTGGGCACACCAAGCACGGGCAATCGGCGATCTTCGCCACCAATGGCAATCCTGATTGCCACGTGATTCTGCGCGGAGGGCGTAACCAGGTCAACTACACGGCAGAAGCCGTAAATGAAACCTGCGTCGAACTGGAGGCCGCTGGGCTGAGGCCACAGGTAATGATCGATTGTAGCCACGCCAACAGCAGTAAGCAGTATGGCCGCCAGGCGGAGGCCTGCCGTAATGTTGCCGGTCAGTTGGCCGCGGGAGAACGGCGGATTATCGGCGTCA
>Ga0302322_100002006_pt1 | contig 17034 bp, 14 predicted proteins | sample Fen_T0_2_FD_203757 | JGI IMG/M metagenome (GOLD analysis project Ga0302322, IMG submission 203757) | Peat permafrost microbial communities from Stordalen Mire near Abisko, Sweden - Fen_T0_2 | ecosystem: Environmental > Terrestrial > Soil > Wetlands > Permafrost | place: Sweden: Abisko... | reverse complement strand
TGCTGGCCGCAGCGACAAGCGAGCGTCTCTCGCTGAAAGACACGTTTGCGAAAGTAGCCTTGGATGTATTCGGTTACCGAGCTCGGCTTACCCCCGCCGAGCTTCGCAAAGTCATCGCCGCCGCATTGGGGACAATGTCGCTCCGTCGCGGGGACCGGAACGTCGACGACCTCGGTCTTGATCTTCGCGGCACGAAGTTCCGCATTGGCCCGACGTTTGAGCAGCGATTTTGCGGGATCCGGCTGCTCGCCACGGCGCGCCTCGCGCTCCATAGGCGGCATCTTCTCGCTGCTCTTGCCGAATATTTTCTGCTTGAGCGCATCGAGCTGCTCCTGCTGGAGTCGTTGCTTCTCGCCAACGTCATCGAGCTGCTTCTGGAGAGTAAGCGCGTACTCTTTCCATTCGCACTCATGATCGCCGGTGGGAACCACCCTGATGTTTGATCAAATTCTGAGCGATCTGTCGATCCCCTTTATACAGTTTCTGGAGGCGGCGGCTCCCAGTGCTCGGGGCGTTGAACTCGACGCACGTCGATGCCGTCGAGCAGCATCGCCAGTTCCGTGGCGTCCATCTCGATCGAGCGCCCGTCGTGAGCGAGGCGGGGAGCACGAAATCGGCCTTTCTCGAGCCTTTTGTAATAGAGGACTAGCCCGCCGCGGTCCCAAAAAAGAATTTTGCAACGGTCGCCTCGGCGCCCCAGAAACACAAACAGATGGCCGGCGAACAGGTCCATGCCCCACTGCCCACGAACAATGCCGCTCAGGCCGTCGTGGCCACGACGAAGATCGACTGGGTCGACCGCGAAATAGATCCGAACACTCGCTGGCAGTGTGAGCAACGGCTACCGCAACCTGCTGACTACGGCGGCGACGTACGCGGGGTCGCAGCCTTCCTCGAAACGAAGCCGAAGGCCGACGCCGAACTCGAGCTCTACTTGCTTCGCAGCAGCGCCGGTCAACCGCACCGGCAACAGCGCCAGGGCCTTGCTCTTCAACGAGGTCGAGCCCGTCGTCTTGTACAAGTGGTACTTCAATGCGGCGTCAGAGACGCCGTGTTTAGCGGCAACCGCGACGCGCGGGATCGCCCCTTTTTTCGCTTCCGCCACAACCGTTGCCCAAAATTCAGCTCCGCGCGTTGGTGTTCGAGACATCGCGCGCGAGGATTATCCCGATCTCAGCCCCCGGGAACGATACCCGGCACCGGACGGATACTTTGCGACGTCGAGGGCGTGGCCGTCCGCGGTGCTCAGCTGGCTTTTTTGTGTTGCTCAAGCAAGGTGGCAACGAACTTCGCGACGAGGTCCTGCTCTTTTCTGGGCAGCGACACGGCCTGCTCGAAGATTTTCTGAAGCTTGCCGACGGGTCCAGGTCTACGAGCGGCGTTGACGGGCGCGTCGCCCAGGATCTCTTCGACCTTGACGCCTAAAGCTTTGGCGAGGGCGGGCAATACGTCAGAGCGTGGGGGAACGGCCGACGTTTCCCAATAGCCGATGGTTTGCTGGGGGACGTTGATCGCCTTGGCCAATTCCGTTTGGGAGAGCCCCGCGGCTTTTCGGAGAGCCGCAAGGCGGGCCCCTTGCTTGGGGCGCTGCTTGGACGGGCGTCGAGCCATCGCTGAAGTGTAAACGGCGATTCGGAGAAGCTCTCGGATCGGCATGGATTCGGCCTTGCACTTCTACTGGTATACCAGTAGAAGTTTACTAAATCCACTGGCCGTTGATTCTGGTGACAATTCGCTTGACGGCCTTTTGCTGCGGAGGCGTGCATGGCCCGGATCCCTGAGGAAGAAATCGAGCGATTAAAGCGGGAGATTTCGGTGGAGAGGCTGGCGTTGGCGAAGGGCATCAAGCTGAAGCAGCACGGCGAAAACCTGGTGGGGTTGTGCCCGTTTCACGAGGACCGGGAGCCGAGCCTGGTGATCACGCCGTCGAAGAACCTTTGGCACTGCCTGGGTGCGTGCCAGGCCGGGGGACGGTGATCGATTGGGTGATGCGGGCGGAGGGGGTGCGTTTTCGGCATGCGGTGGAGCTGCTGCGTGCCGATCTTCCTTCTTTAGAGGCTTTTCCGGAGAAGCCACGAGGTCGGCAGAAGGAGAAAGTGGCGAAGCAGTCGACGACGCCGAAGCTGCCGGCGGTGATCGGGCAGAGCGCCGCAGACGACGTGTTGCTCCGGCAAGTCGCGGACTATTACCACGAGACGTTGAAGCAGAGCCCGGAGGCGCTTTCATATTTGCAGAAGCGCGGGCTGAACAGCGCTGAGATGCTGGAGCGATTTCGTCTTGGCTACGCGAACCGCACGCTGGCCTATCGGTTGCCGCTGAAGAACCGAAAGGCGGGCGCGGAGCAACGGGGGCAACTGCAGCGGCTGGGGGTGTTGCGCGAGAGCGGTCACGAACATTTGAACGGCTCGCTGGTGATCCCGATCATCGACGAGCAGGGTCGAGTGACGGAGATGTACGGACGGAAGATCAACGACAATCTGCGAGAGGGCACGCCGAAACACCTGTATTTGCCGGGTCCGCATCGCGGGGTGTGGAATGAGTCGGCGCTATCGGCGAGCAAGGAAGTGATTCTTTGCGAGAGCCTGATCGACGCTCTGACGTTTTGGTGCGCGGGGCATCGGAACGTGACGACGAGCTATGGGGTGGAGGGCTTCACGGACGATCATCGAGCGGCGTTTCGGAAGCACGGGGTCGAACGCGTGCTGATCGCCTACGATCGAGACGAGGCGGGAGATCGAGCTGCGGAAAAGCTCGGGGTGGAGCTTGCAGCGATGGGCATCGAGGTTTCGCGGGTGAAATTTCCGAAGGGGATGGACGCGAACGAATATGCACTCAAGCTGCAGCCCGCCGCGCAGAGCTTAGGGCTGGTGTTACGGCAAGCGGAGTGGATGGCTGGGGTGCGCCGGCGTGATCCAGGCAGCGCACGCAGCGTAGCGGTGACGATTGAGCCGATGGCAACAGCGCGCACGGAGATCGCGGTGCCAGCCGAGCCGCGCTTGGTCGAACCGATTTTTTCTTTAGTCGCTGAATCCGGATCGGTGGAGGTGGTGGTGCCCGAAGCGGTCGAAAGCACAACGGATCCGATCCATGAAGTGGCTGAAGAGCGGGCTGTCGGCGAGGTCCTAAGCCTCAACGAGGGCGCGCGGGAGGAAGCGCCTTCGGTGATGGCGACGGCGGAGCGCGCGCATTCTCCGGCGCCCTCGCCTCCGCTTGCGTCGCCCAGCGCGCCGTCGCTAGGCGAGCGCCCGCTGACAGCGAGCGAGATCCGCGGCCTGGCGGACGAACTCGGAGCCGAGATAGCGGACAACGCGCCGGCCGCGCCCGCTCCGGCGTCGTTGCCCTCATCCCCGTCCCCATCGAGCTCGAGGGCCGCGTCGAACAGCGATGAGGTGGTATTTGCATTTGGCGATCGGCGCTGGCGCGTGCGAGGTCTGCCGCCGAAGCCGCTACCTGGGTCATTGCGCGTGAACCTCCTAGTCAGTCGAGAAAGCGGGTTGCACGTGGACACGCTGGAGCTGTACTCAGCGCGCCAGCGTGCGCAATTTACGAAGCTTGCGAGCGACGAGGTGCGGGTCGAGGAGGCGGTGATCAAGCGCGATCTTGGGGAGGTGCTGCTCAAGCTAGAAGAATATTTGGAAAGGCGTGAGAGCGAGCGAGAGAGGGCGAACCAGCCCCGCGAGCTGAGTGACGGGGAGCGAAATGAGGCGCTGGGGTTGCTTCGAGATCCGCAGTTATTGGAGCGAATTTTGGCAGATTTCGAGCGTTGCGGGGTGGTGGGCGAGCGGACGAACAAGCTGCTCGGGTACCTGGCGGCGACGAGCCGGAAGCTCGACGAGCCGCTGGCGGTGGTGATCCAGAGCTCGAGCGCGGCGGGGAAATCAAGCTTGATGGATGCGGTACTGGAGCTGATGCCATCGGAGGAGCGGGTGCAGTACTCGGCGATGACGGGGCAGTCGCTATTTTACATGGGGGAGAGCAATTTGAAGCACAAGATATTGTCGATCGTGGAGGAAGAGGGAGCGGAGCGGGCGAGCTATGCACTGAAGATTTTGCAAAGCGAAGGCGAGCTGACGATCGCGTCGACGGGGAAGGATCCGGTGACGGGGCGGTTAGTGACGCAGGAGTATCACGTGGAGGGTCCCGTGATGATCTTCCAGACGACGACGGCCGTGGACATGGACGAGGAGCTGTTGAACCGCTGCCTCGTGCTGAGCGTGGACGAGGGACGCGAACAAACACGAGCGATCCATGAGCGGCAGCGGCGAGCGCGGACGTTGTCGGGGATGGTGGCGCGGGCGGAGCGGGCGGCGGTGCTCAGCGTGCACCAGAACGCGCAGCGGCTGCTGCGGCGCTTATCGGTGGTGAATCCGTACGCGGAGCAGCTGAAATTTCCGGATCACCAGACGCGGCTGCGTCGAGATCACATGAAGTATTTGGGATTAATTGAGGCGATCGCGTTACTTCATCAATATCAGCGGCCAGTGAAAGAGGTGGAGCATCGTGGCCAGAGGCTGCGGTATATCGAAGTGACGAAGGAGGACATTGCGACGGCCAATCGGCTGGCGCACGAGGTGCTGGGGCGGAGCCTCGATGAGCTGCCGCCGCAAACGCGGAATCTGCTCGAACTACTCGAAGAGCTGGTGCGGAGCGAGTGCGAACGGCTACGGATGGCGCGGCAGGATTTTCGATTTAGCCGCCGAGAGCTGCGGGAGCGGACGGGCTGGGGGGACACGCAGCTCAAGGTGCACCTGGGTCGTTTGGTGGAGATGGAGTACGTGATCGCCCATCGTGGTCATGGCCAGAGTCAGCGTTTCGGTTACGAGCTGCAGTACGAGCGCGGGGCAGCAGCGGGAACGTTTCTGCCGGGACTGATCGCCGTGAGCGAGCTCGGGCCGTGCGCGTACGACGAAGACCGGTTGGGGTCGGAGGGGGAGCGGTCGGGGCAAAGCGTGGAGCGGTCGGGGTCTGGTCGGCCGGCGGTCGGTGGGCAGTCGGGGTCTGGTCGGGGCGCCGAGAAGAGCACGGAACGGCTTAAAAATAGAGCGATTGACAATTCTGAGCTGAGGTCTTCCGTGAACTCGCACCCGGGGAATGGCAAGAGCGCGGGCGGCAAGAACGCCGAGGTCGTGATGATGCCGAGCGCGGCGGTGGCCGCTCGCGTGGCGGTGTCGTGAGCCGTGGCGAAGTCGCGGAAAGGCGGGCGGAAGCCGAAGCTGATTGTAGGCGATGCGAGCGATCCGGATGGGTTTGTGGTTTGGGTCGAGCGTTACCTGGAGGCGCTTCGAGTGAGGAACTACTCCCCTCGTACGGTAGAGAACAACCAGTCGTATTTGGGTGTTTTCGTGGTGTGGTGCGAGGCGCGGAGCATCACGCGTCCGCGCGAGGTGACGAAACCCATCGTGGAGCGCTACCAGCGTCATTTATTTCACCTGCGAAAAGAGAACGGCAAGCCGCTGTCGTTTCGCGCGCAGTACGCGCGACTGATGCATGTGCGCGGATATTTCAAGTGGCTGGCGCGCCAGAATGCGTTGCTCTGGAACCCCGCCTCTGATTTGGATTTGCCGCGTCCCGAGCAGCGGCTGCCGAAGCACGTGCTGACCGCGAGCGAGGCCGAGCGCGTGCTCGGACAGCCGGATTTGAGCGATCCGCTGGGGGTGCGGGATCGGGCGATGCTGGAGACGTTTTACTCGACGGGGATTCGCCGGATGGAGCTCGTGAAGCTCGGGGTGTACGACTTGGACATCGAGCGAGAGATTTTGATGGTGCGTCAGGGCAAGGGGAAAAAAGATCGGATGCTGCCGATAGGCGAGCGCGCGCTGGCATGGATAGAGCGCTACGTCGGGGACGTGCGGCCCGAGCTGGTGATGCCACCAGATCCCGGGACATTGTTTTTGACGAATCAAGGCGAAGCGTTTTCGCCGGCACACCTGACGCGGCTGGTGCGCATGTACGTGGCGGCGGCCGAGACGAACAAGCAAGGGGCGTGTCACTTATTTCGGCACACGATGGCGACCTTGATGCTCGAGAACGGCGCCGACATCCGCTACATCCAAGAGATGCTGGGCCACGCGGAGCTGACGACGACGCAGATTTATACGCGCGTTTCGATCAAGCAGCTCCAGGCGGTGCACGCGCTGACGCATCCCGCGGCCAAGCTTGAAGGCGCACGCGCGGCCGCTGAGGCCGATGAAGTCGAGGCCTCATCCGAGCGCCCTGAGCTCGCAAAAGCAAGCGCCGTGGCAGAGCTTCTCTCGCAATTGGACGACGAAGACGATGATCAAGAGGTCAGCGCTGAATGAGCTGAGCCGCGCCGCTTTGAGCGCGCGCGATGTACGGCGCCGACCGGCGATTTCAAGGCGGCGCGTCGCGTATTGACGGTGAGGTCGCTCCGCCCGCCCGCCGGAGTCGCTCGGCTCGGCGGATCGCATAAGGCAGCCTTATGCGATCCGCCCTTCGGGTCACGGGGCTTGCAGCCGTCGTGGGAGTGACGGGTCGCGGCACAGCGAACGGCTGGCAAGCCCCGCGCCCGAGCCTCCCTAAACATAACAGGTGTATTATGTTTCCTCCGGCGGGCGGGCTCCGCTCACGCGCGGTGCGGCGAGGACGGCTCGGAGCGCGCTGCGCGGCTCACAGGTGCTGCGCACCCGCTTGGAGCGATGCGGCGACGCTCAGCGCGGCACAGAACGCGAGCACGGCGCGCGTCGACACGGTGCCCACCCGCCCCCACGAAGCGCGGCACGGCCGCGGGTGGCCCCGCCCCACTCGCGGCCTGGTGCGTCGTGGCCCCCACCGCGGTGGAGAATTCAGACGAACAACGCGTCGACCGAGGTGATCGTCGCTGAGCGACGGATCCAGATCTTGAGCATCTCGAGGTCGGTGCAACCAATGATCCGGTCGCGCTGCTCAGGAGTGACGAGCAAGCCTCGGGCATCGAGGAAATCGAGCACGTCCGCCGCCCGCCCTGCCGCTTGCCCCTTTTCAAACGACTGCCGCATCGACTCGCTCTGAAATTGGTAACCCTGCGGGAGCATTTGGAAGGCCTTTCTAGCGGCTTCGCTGAGCGCCGCGTCGATGAGGTCGGAATATAGCACGGACAGGTCGCGGTCCGAGACGTGCCCAACGCCAGCGACGGCGGCGAGTGCGATTTGCACGGCGCGCTCGACGTCGCCGCGGCCGTGCGCCATCACGGAAAGCACGGCGAGCTCCGGCTCGGCCTCCGCGCGAGCCCGGTCGGTGACGACGGGCACTGCGTCCGGTCCGAGCACCAGAGGGCAGAACGAGCTACCCGGCCCGAGCGTGACGGGCTCGGCTGCCCAGCGGGCCACGTCCATGCCCGGGGTGACGACGAGGACCGTAGCCTGGCACTCGAACCGAGCTCGCAGCCCCGTGGCGTATACGGGCCAGGCGAACCGTTTCCGCTCGTCGCGCGCCAACTGCACCTCAACAGCAATGGCGAACACGGGCTTGCCATCAACGAGGAGCACGACCAGGTCCGCGCGGTACTCGGCGGGGACAGCCTCGTTGAGGTCAGCCGACTCGACGCGCACCTCCGTGTACGCCGGAAGCTCGACGCCGAGCGCTTCGCGAAGCAGCTCCGGAGCCAGCTCGGGGCGATTTCTGAACAGCAAAAGCAGGGCCTCGTGCGAGAGCGAAGGCATGCCCGAACGCTACACCAAGACCCAAGGCCAATTCTTCATTTAGCCGCTGCAGAAAAGGCAGCTAAACTCGAAGACGTGCCCGGACTTCAGCAAGCCCTTTCGACCCGCGAGCTTCGTGCTCCGCATCCGCGGCGCTCGGGGTCTGTCGCCGCTCGAAGCGTTATCACTCCTGAGAGTGATGTTTCCCCGCGCGCGGGTGCAGCCAAAAACTCGCATCGGGGATTTCGAGTTGTCCCGAACTACTTGGACATCGGGCGCCGTCTGCTAACGGCCAGAAAGCACCCGAGAAATCACGCTGCGCTGGCCGGACTCGCGTCAGACGCACGCCATCAGAACAAGGGGGGCATCAGCGAACTGGCGAGGTCTGCCAACACGTCTAGAGGCGGGTTTCCAGCGGGCAATGTACGACCCGGAGAACCAATCACTGATCCTGGTGTCCGTCGTGCAATACGAACACTTTGGCAAGACTCGCGACCGGGTACGCCCTATGCGCACGAGGAAGGCGAGACCTTCAACGGTCTTCGAACACGAGGAGCTGGCCGATACAGTCGACCTTTGCGTTGGCGGCCGGGAGGGACGCTGGATGAAGCTGCTGGCTCGGGAGAGCTCCCGCATACAACGGCGTTTCGGTTGGAGGACACGCCGGGGGTGAACGTCTTCGTCCAAGTTCATACGCATCCTTGGCCTGAGGGCACCCCGATTGACGTGCAGGGGGTGGGGCTACAGCACATGGCGTCTGGGCCGAGTGACGGCGACACGCTTGGCAATTTCTTGGTCAACCAGCGCCTCAACACGACGGTCATTGACTACACAGTAACCCCTGAGGGGGTCTACCGAACGTTTAACGGACAAAGCCAATACATCTCCCCACTCGAGTATTTAGGAAGATGAAAACAACTGTACTTGGCTATGTCGTTCTTCTTTCGGTCCTACGCTGTTCACGTGCGGACGAGAGATACGAACGCCCCAGTGGACCATCGGCGAGCGTTACGTCGTCGGCGGATGCCGACGGTCCGACGCGTCCGTCACTCGGTGCGGACGGCGGGTCTGATCTTGCGTCAGTCGACAAGATCGACCGGTTCCTCAATGAACGTTACGCGGATTTGATTCCACGCTCCGCGCAACAGCTAGAAGCGGTTTCGGCAGCTGATAGATACGTAGACAAGACAAGCCTTGTTCCACGGCCACGACGGTATCTGGTGCGCAAAACATCACCTGGATGGGATGTGACCGTGATGAACCTCGAGGATCTTCGTCGCGCTGAGATGAACCACAAGGGTGGAGTAGTTGTCTCGGTGAGGGACGTACAGGGCACCCTTGAGGGGGTATCCCTTGCCGTACAGGAATGAAGACGGCTCCCGAATAAGGAAGGGTTACGGGTCAGCGGGCTCAATCAGCACCGCGTCCCGATCAGAGGCTCAGCTGGCTTTTTTGTGCTGCTCGAGGAGTGTGGCGACGAACTTCGCGACGAGGTCCTGCTCCTTTCTGGGCAGCGCCACGGCCTGCTCGAAGATTTTCTGAAGCTTGCCGACGGGGCCAGGTCTACGAGCGGCGTTGACGGGCGCGTCGCCCAGGATCTCTTCGACCTTGACGCCTAGCGCTTTGGCGAGAGCGGGCAGCACGTCAGAGCGTGGTGGAACGGCCGACGTTTCCCAATAGCCGATGGTTTGCTGGGGGACGTTGATGGCCTTGGCCAGCTCAGTCTGGGAGAGGCCTGCGGCTTTTCGGAGAGCCGCAAGGCGAGCCCCTTGCTTGGGGCGCTGCTTGGACGGGCGTCGAGCCATGCCCGAAGTGTAAACGGCGATTCGGAGAAGCTCTCGGATCGGCATGAATTCGACCTTGCACTTATACTGGTATACCAGTAGAAGTTTACTAAATCCACTGGCCGTTGATTCTGGTGACAATTCGCTTGACGGCCTTTTGCTGCGGAGGCGTGCATGGCCCGGATCCCAGAGTCAGAAATCGAGCGATTAAAGCGGGAGATTTCGCTTCAGCGCTTGGCGGAAGCCAAGGGCATCAAGCTGAAGCAGCACGGAGAAAACCTGCTCGGGCTGTGCCCCTTCCACGACGACCGGGAGCCATCGCTGGTGATCACGCCGAGTAAAAATCTCTGGCACTGCCTAGGGGCGTGCCAGGCGGGGGGGACGGTGATCGACTGGGTGATGCGTGCGGAAGGGGTGAAATTCCGGCATGCTGTCGAGCTGCTGCGTGCCGATCTTCCTTCTTTAGAAGCATTTTCTGAGAAGCCACGAGGTCGGCAGAAAGAGAAAGTGGCGAAGAAGTCCACAACGCCGAAGCTGCCTGCGGTGATCGGGCAGAGCGTCGCTGACGACGTGCTCTTGCGGCAAGTCGCGGACTACTACCACGAGACGTTGAAGCAGAGCCCGGAGGCTCTTTTGTATTTGCAGAAGCGCGGTCTGAACAGCGCGGAGATGCTGGAGCGATTTCGTCTGGGTTATGCGAACCGCACGCTGGCCTATCGATTGCCGCTGAAGAACCGAAAAGCAGGAGCGGAGCAACGGGGGCAACTGCAGCGGCTGGGCGTGCTGCGCGAGAGCGGTCACGAGCATTTGAACGGCTCGCTGGTCATCCCGATCATTGATGAGCAGGGCCGAGTGACGGAGATGTATGGGCGGAAGATCCGAGACGATTTGCGAGAGGGCACGCCAAAACACCTGTATTTGCCGGGTGTGCATCGCGGGGTGTGGAACGAGGAAGCGCTCGCGTGCTCGAAGGAGGTCATCCTTTGCGAGAGCCTGATCGACGCCTTGACGTTTTGGTGCGCGGGGTACCGAAACGTGACGGCGAGCTACGGGGTGGAAGGATTTACGGACGATCATCGAGCAGGGTTTCGGAAGCGCGGTGTGGAACGCGTGCTCATCGCTTACGATCGGGACGAGGCGGGAGATCGAGCGGCGGAGAAGCTCAGTGCGGAGCTTGCAGCGATGGGCATCGAGGTTTCGCGGGTGAAGTTTCCGAAGGGAATGGACGCGAACGAATACGCACTCAAGTTGCAGCCTGCGGCGCAGAGCTTGGGTCTGGTGTTGCGACAAGCGGAGTGGATGGCTGGGGTGCGCCGGCGTGATCTAGGGAGCGCAGGCAGCGCAGCGGTGACGATCGAGCCGATGGCAACAGCGGGCACAGAGATCGCCGTGCCAGCCGAGCCGCCCTTGGTCGAACCGATTTTTTCTTTAGTTGCTGAGTCCGGAGCTGCGGAGGCGGTGCCTGAAGCGGTGACGATCGAGCCGATGCATGAAGCGGCTGAAAATGAGGCAGCGGGCGAGGTCTCGAGCCTCAACGAGACTGCACGGGAGCCTGCGTCCTCGGTGATGGCGACGGAGGAGGGTGCGCTTGCTCCGGCGCCCTCGCCTCCGCTTGCGTCGCCCAGCGCCGCCTCGGCAGGCGAGCGCCCGCTGACAGCGAGCGAGATCCGTGGCCTGGCGGACGAACTCGGAGCCGAGATAGCGGACAACGCGCCGGCCGCGCCCGCCCCGCCGTCGTTGCCTCCATCCCCATCCCCATCGAGCTCGAGGGCCGCCGCGTCGAACAGCGATGAGGTGGTCTTTGCATTTGGCGATCGGCGTTGGCGCGTGCGAGGGCTGCCTCCGAAGCCGCTACCCGGGTCATTGCGCGTGAACCTCCTAGTGAGTCGCGAGAGCGGGTTGCACGTGGACACGCTGGAGCTGTACTCGGCGCGCCAGCGTGCGCAATTTACGAAGCTGGCGAGCGACGAGGTGCGGGTCGAGGAGGCGGTGATCAAGCGGGATCTTGGCGAGGTATTGCTCAAGCTAGAAGAGCATTTGGAGAAGCGGGAGAGCGAGCGGGAGCGCGCGAATCAGCCGCGCGAGCTGAGCGATGCGGAGCGAAACGAGGCGCTGGGACTGCTTCGAGATCCGCAGTTATTGGAGCGGATTTTGGCCGATTTCGAGCGTTGCGGGGTGGTGGGCGAGCGAACGAACAAGCTGCTCGGGTACCTGGCGGCGACGAGCCGGAAGCTCGACGAGCCGCTGGCGGTGGTGATCCAGAGCTCGAGCGCGGCGGGGAAATCGAGCTTGATGGATGCGGTACTGGAGCTGATGCCATCGGAGCAGCGGGTGCAGTACTCGGCGATGACGGGGCAGTCGCTATTTTACATGGGGGAGAGCAATTTGAAGCACAAGATCTTGTCGATCGTGGAGGAAGAGGGAGCGGAGCGAGCGAGCTATGCGTTGAAAATTTTGCAGAGCGAAGGCGAGTTGACGATCGCGTCGACGGGGAAAGATCCTGTGACGGGGCGGCTGGTGACACAGGAGTATCACGTGGAGGGTCCAGTGATGATCTTCCAGACGACGACGGCCGTGGACATGGACGAGGAGCTCTTGAACCGTTGCCTCGTGCTGAGCGTGGACGAGGGTCGCGAACAAACGCGAGCGATCCACGAGCGCCAGCGGCGAGCGCGGACGTTGTCGGGAATGGTAGCGCGGGCGGAGCGGGCGGTGGTGCTCAGTGTGCACCAGAACGCGCAGCGGCTGCTGCGGCGCTTATCGGTGGTGAATCCGTACGCGGAGCAGTTGAAATTTCCGGATCACCAGACGCGGCTGCGTCGAGATCACATGAAATATTTAGGTTTAATTGAGGCGATCGCGTTGCTTCATCAATATCAGCGGCCAGTGAAAGAGGTGGAGCACCGTGGCCAGAGGCTGCGGTATATCGAAGTGACGAAGGAGGACATCGCGACGGCGAATCGACTGGCGCACGAGGTGCTCGGGCGGAGCCTGGATGAGTTGCCGCCGCAAACGCGGAATCTGCTCGAGTTGCTCGATGGGCTGGTGCGGAGCGAGTGCGAGCGGCTACGGATGGCGCGGCAAGATTTTCGATTTAGCCGCCGGGAGCTGCGCGAGCGGACGGGCTGGGGGGACACGCAGCTGAAGGTGCACCTGGGTCGTTTGGTGGAGATGGAGTACGTGATCGCCCATCGTGGTCATGGCCAGAGTCAGCGTTTTGGTTACGAGCTGCAGTACGAGCGCGGGGCAGCAGCGGGAACGTTTCTGCCGGGACTGATCGCCGTGAGCGAGCTCGGGCCATGCGTGTACGATGACGACTGGTCGGGGTCAGAGGGGGAGCGGTCGGGGCAAAGCGCGGAGCGGTCGGGGTCTGGTCGGCCTGCGGTCGGTGGGCAGTCGGGGTCTGGTCGGGGCGCAGAGAAGAGCACGGAGCGGCTAAAAAATAGAGTGATTGGCAATTCTGAGCTGGGGCCATCCGCGAACTCGCACCCGGGGAACGGCAAGAACGCGGGGAGCGGCACGAGCGCGGAGGTCGTGATGATGCCGAGCGCGGCGGTGGCCGCTCGGGTGGCGGTGTCGTGAGCCGTGGCGAAGTCGCGGAAGGGCGGGCGGAAGCCGAAGTTGATTGCAGGCGATGCGAGCGATCCGGATGGGTTTGTGGTTTGGGTGGAGCGTTACTTGGAGGCGCTTCGAGTGAGGAACTACTCGGAGCGGACGGTGGAGAACAACCAGTCGTATCTGGGTGTTTTTGTGGCGTGGTGCGAGGCGCGGAGCATCACGCGTCCGCGCGAAGTGACCAAGCCCATCGTGGAGCGCTACCAGCGGCATCTGTTTCACTTGCGCAAAGAGAACGGCAAGCCGCTGTCGTTTCGCGCGCAGTACGCGCGACTGATGCATGTGCGTGGATATTTCAAGTGGCTGGCGCGCCAGAACGCTCTGCTCTGGAACCCCGCCTCTGACTTGGATTTACCGCGTCCCGAGCAGCGACTGCCGAAGCACGTGCTGACCGCGAGCGAGGCCGAGCGCGTGCTGGCCCAGCCGGATTTGAGCGATCCGCTGGGGGTGCGGGATCGGGCGATGCTGGAGACGTTTTACTCGACGGGGATCCGCCGGATGGAGCTGGTGAAGCTCGGGGTGTACGACTTGGACATCGAGCGTGAGATTTTGATGGTGCGTCAGGGCAAGGGGAAAAAAGATCGAATGCTGCCGCTTGGTGAACGCGCGCTGGCATGGATAGAGCGCTACGTCGGAGACGTGCGGCCCGATCTGGTAATGCCTCCAGATCCCGGGACATTGTTTTTGACGAATCAAGGCGAAGCGTTTTCGCCGGCGCACCTGACGCGTCTGGTGCGCACGTACGTGGCAGCCGCCGAGACGAACAAGCAAGGGGCGTGTCACTTATTTCGGCACACGATGGCGACCTTGATGCTCGAGAACGGCGCTGACATCCGCTACATCCAAGAAATGCTGGGCCACGCGGAGCTGACGACGACGCAGATTAATACGCGCGTTTCGATTAAGCAGCTTCAGGCGGTGCACGCGCTGACGCATCCCGCGGCCAAGCTCGCTGGGGTACGGGCGGCCGCTGAGGCCGGCGAAGTCGAGGCCTCATCCGAGCGCCCTGAGCTCGCAAAAGCAAGCGCCGTGGCAGAGCTTTTCTCGCAATTGGATGACGAAGACGATGATGGTGATGATCAAGAGGTCAGCGCTGAATGAGCTGAGCCGCACCGCGCCGCTTTGAGCGCGCGCGATGTACGGCGCCGACCGGTGATTTCAAGGCGGCGCGTGGCGTATTGACGGCGAGGTCGCTCCGCCCGCCCGCCGGAGTCGCTCGGCTCGGCGGATCGCATAAGGCAGCCTTATGCGATCCGCCCTTCGGGTCACGGGGCTTGCAAGGCGGCGTATTGACGACGGGTCCGGGCACAGCCAACGGCTGGCAAGCCCCGCGCCCGAGCCTCCCTAAACATAACAGGTGTATTATGTTTCCTCCGGCGGGCGGGCTCCGCTCATGCGCGGTGCGGCGCAGACGGCTCGGAGCGCGCTGCACGGCTCGCAGGAGCTTGGAGCGGGCAAGGAGGCGCTCAGGACGGTACAGAACGCGAGCACGGCGCGCGTCGACACGGTGCCCACCCGCCCCCAAGAAGCGCGGCACGGCCGCGGGTGGCCCCGCCCCACCCGTGGCCTGGTGCGTCGTGGCCCCCACCGCCGTGCGGCGAAGCTCAGCCGAACAGCGCGTCGACCGAGGTGATCGTCGCGGCGCGGCGGAGCCAGCGCTTCAGCAGCTCAAGGTCGGAGCATCCGAGGAGTTGGTCGCGTTGCTCGGGGGAGACGAGCAGGCCACGAGCATCCAAAACATCGAGCACATCCGCAGCCTTTTCAGCAGCTTGACCCGCAGCCCGCCCCTTTTCAAACGACTGCCGCATCGACTCGCTCTGAAATTGGTAACCCTGCGGGAGCATTTGGAAGGCCTTTCTAGCGGCTTCGCTGAGCGCCGCGTCGATGAGGTCGGAATATAGCACGGACAGGTCGGGGTCCGAGACGTGGCCAACGCCAGCGACGGCGGCGAGTGCGATTTGCACGGCGCGATCGACGTCGCCGCGTCCGTGCGCCATCACGGAAAGCACGGCGAGCTCCGGCTCAGCCTCCGCGCGCGCTCGGTCTGACGACGGGCACGGCGTCCGGGCCGAGCACGAGCGGGCAGAACGCGCTACCCGGTCCGAGCGTGACGGGCTCGGCTGCCCAGCGGGCCACGTCCATGCCCGGGGTGACGACGAGGACCGTCGCCTGGCACTCGAACCGAGCTCGCAGCCCCGTGGCGTATACGGGCCAGGTGAACCGTTTCCGCTCGTCGCGAGCCAACTGCACCTCGACTGCAATGGCGAAAACGGGCTTGCCATCGACCAGTAGGACCACGAGGTCCGCACGGTACTCAGCGGGGACCGCCTCAGTGAGGTCAGCCGACTCGACGCGCACCTCGGTGTACGCCGGAAGCTCTACGCCGAGCGCTTCGCGAAGCAGCTCCGGAGCCAGCTCGGGGCGATTTCTGAACAGCAAAAGCAGGGCCTCGTGCGAGAGCGATGGCATGCCGGAACGCTACACCAAGACTCCTGGCCATTTCTTCATTTAGCCGCCTCAATAAAGGCCGCTAAACTCGGAAACGTGTCGGGACTTCAGCAAGCCCTTTCGAGCCGCAAGCTTCCTGCTCCGCATCCGCGGCGATCGGAGTCTGTCGTCGCTCGAAGGACTATCACTCCTGAGAGTGATGTTTGCCCGCGCGCGTGTGCAGCCAAAAACTCGCATCGGGGATTTCGAGTTGTCCCCAACTACTTGGACATCGGGCGCCGTTTGCTAACGGCCAGAAAGCACCCGAGAAATCACGCCGCTCTGGCCGAACATGCGTCAGACGCACGCCATCAGAACAAGGGCGGCATCGCGGATGGGATTGGAAGCAAGGGCGGTGCGGGAGGTCCGCACGCCGCAGGGTCGCGACCCCTTAGCCATCGAGGGCTACGCTTCATTGCAACGTGGGAAGGCTTTCGGCAGAACCTGTACAACGACACGACGGGGAATGCGACGATTGGCTATGGGCACAAAGTTCACAGTGGTGTGATCGACGGTTCGGAGTCTGCGGAGTTTCAAGCGGGGATATCGCGTGCTCGTGGCGAGCAAATTCTCGGCACCGATGCGAGTGCAATAGTTCGAGAGGTTCAACGGATGGTCACTGTGCCCGTGACGCAAACACAATTCGACGCTTTGGTTAGCCTCGGATTCAACTACGGTACTGGGGGGCTTGAGCACTCCGGTGTGGTATCAAACCTGAATGCCGGACGAATCCAAGCGGCCGGCGATGCCTTTCGGCGGATGAGCAATCCGACAAGGAGGGCGGCGGAGGCGGAACTATTCCTTAATGGGCGTTATACAGGTCAGGGCGGGACCGAAATCCAGTGGTAGGTAGAAAGCAATGATGCGACGCGCGTTAATCACCGTTCTTGCATTTGTGTTGTCTTGTGCGCGTCATCCAACTGGGGGGGCCAACCGTGACCCGATCCCTGCGGAGAGCGCAAACACTCCTGATCCCGGACCGCCTAGTGCTTCAGCAAGCGTCATCGAGGGTGAAAGAGATCCGGCCGACGTCTCGTATGCGGGCTTGAGCGCGCTTGAAGCCAAAGCATTCCTCCAGGAGCTGCAGGATGCAGTAGCAAAATCGGACAAGGCCGGTGTTGGACGCTTAGTCCAATTTCCGATTCAAGTCAGATTTCCTAAGAAAAACCGTACAATACGAACCGAGTCTGCGTTTGAGCAGAGCTATGATCTTCTGATATATCCGGAGTTGAAGGACGTGCTATCCAAAGCCACTCCCGAGACTTTGTTTGCAAATTCAAACGGCGTGATGATCGGACGCGGGGAGCTATGGTTTGATCGAGTATGCGCGGACCCCGAGTGCCTCTCCCACGATATCAAGGTGATCGCGATCAATCCGCCGATCCGGAATTTGTCAACGCGCGTGAGACAGCGGTCACGAGAATTCTATGAGGGAAGCGTTGCTGTTTCGGGAGATGGCGCTTCGCGTCGCGGCGTCCTCGCCGCGGCGTGAGGCGCTTTCTGTGTTTGGG
>Ga0302322_100002005_pt1 | contig 17035 bp, 7 predicted proteins | sample Fen_T0_2_FD_203757 | JGI IMG/M metagenome (GOLD analysis project Ga0302322, IMG submission 203757) | Peat permafrost microbial communities from Stordalen Mire near Abisko, Sweden - Fen_T0_2 | ecosystem: Environmental > Terrestrial > Soil > Wetlands > Permafrost | place: Sweden: Abisko... | reverse complement strand
ACAAATTCATCACCGGCCAATAAAGCTAGGGACACGTTAGGATCAGAACCATTGTCATGTTCAAACGTGGGATAAACACTCCAATCATCAGAATCCGGAGCAGTCCCCTTTCTACCGGCCATAATGATCACGTCATCTCCAGAGCTTACTCTTGCACGATAAGCGAACATCTTATCCTTCAAAATCATCGTTGACTGGTAGTAGTCATTGTTACTGATTGCCGAAACTGCTTGAATTAGCCTTTCTACCCATCTCCCTTCCCAGGTGTAGACGTATATGAGTACTTCTTCCGCATTGACATCAGCGGTTCCGTCACTTTTAAGTCGCCTCCAGGTAACTACTACATAATCTCCACCTACATACGTTCTGGGTTGCCCATAGCCCGGCAATGAAAGGTTTAAATCACGCGCCGAATTAGCAATAGTTATATTTTGATAGTAGTAATCAATATGAACGCCCAGGGAATTGGAAACTCTTTTCAAAAAACCATTCGATTCACCATCCGTAAAATAGTCAAACCGTGTTGGTGGTTGTGTCTCACCAGAGGGAAATGTTTTTGTTATCGAGGTTAAATAACGTTTGGTCAGTTGATCTGTCCCTGTATTTGTAAAGCTTAAACCGACTGTATATATAGTATTGTTTTGGGCGGTCCTCATAATCACTGTATTGAGGTACCAGCTTTCGAATTTCTCCTGGTAGGCATCCGGTTCTTGTTGCTCCTGATGAGGGTCGAAGTACTCGGTAGGATCTTTCGTCTGATAAGTAAGTTCAACAGATTGTCCGATGGGATCTGTAATTTTTTTCAGATATGAAGCTTTCGTGTGCTTCTGCTCAGAAGTAATTGCAACAGTTCCGTTGGCCACAAACTCATCAACACTGTAATACTCATAGGTCATTTTATCGCCGGATAGATTTTGAATTTGTGAAATATTCCAAATGTATCCAGTCTGCTGCTGTCCGTCTGGTTGCGTGCTGTTACCGATCCAATTCCCCCACTTCACCATCCATTGTACTGTGTTTCTTCCCGAGTTCTTATCACCATAGACATATTGAAAACCATTCTCCCTTGTGATCACCCATTTCTCTTCAAGGGGGAAATATTCAATCGTCCAGAAGTTGTAGTTCTTGGTTGCATAGGTGCAGTAAGATGCAGAATGACTGGTGCATATTAGTGGGTTGGAAGATCCTCCCTCAACCAAATAAAAGCTATCATCATGTCTGGTTCCCGTTTCTTTGTTATCCACTACAATTCTCGGTATTTCCAGATTCCAACCTAAACCGAGAGTACCAGTAGGTGAATATTGATTATACGTACTGACATTCTTTTTAACACCTGCAGAATTATATTGAATAGTAACGCTCAAATTCAATCCGCCCTTCCCTGGAAACGAAACAAGGTTCATCGGAAAAGCCACTTGACCTGTCAATAGGTTCACACTGTTTTGAAGCGCCTGTATTCCATCCGGGTTTAAACTAAAGGATTTTTGTTCGGGGGCTTTGCTTCCCTGATCAGTTTGTCCAATGGCACTTTCAAAAACAATAAGGGCAATAAGAACTGAAAATAGAGATGATCTTAACATAGAGTTAGAGTAATTTAGGATTTTGTATTAGGCTGTGAATAAGACAGGTTTCTTTTTAAGAACAAATCAAGAAGGTGTTCTGATGATTAGCCTTGACATTGGTTTGAGATGTGATCATAATTATTTTTAAGTATTAAGTACCGTTAGCTCAAATACCATCCCACCTTTCTCTTTTGGGAGAAGGATTGCCGATAGATATTTTTTACCTGGGTGATTAAAGAAAGCTATAGACATTAACTCCTATCACGCAAAGTAGCAATCAGGCATTATCAAACAATTAACAAGTGTATTATTTTTATATAAAATTTTCTTTTCAATCAAACTTCCTAAGGATATCCTTACGAAAAATCAGGATATCCCTATTGTTTATTTCGTGTAAAATACATCTTCGTGTTTATCTGCAATCCACAAAACAGATTTTGGCAGGAATGAATTAGAATTTGGCGGCTTTGAGTTAGAATTTGGTTGGATAGTTTTTTTTCTTCGCTGTAGGAAGTTGCTTTTTACTGAACGATCTTTCGGAGTTTTAAAGGCAACAATGATAAGGCTCTTTTTCTCCGTAATTCTTTTAAGCACAATCAACATTTCAATTATTGCACAAGATTCGTTGGCGCAAAAGCGTTTTGGCAAAGTAGATAGCACTCTTCAATATAGGGATAGAGCCCAGTTGGGGATCAGCACACTCAATCACAAACAAGATTCTGTATTGCGGACTTCTTCCCATAAAGTAGACAGCACCATAAAATTTGAAACTCACAAGGTGGATTCAATCCATAAACAATTTGTGCATCGCACCGATAGTTTGCAAAGAGCTTATGCGGCTCCTCTCAATAAGATACAATCATCGATCAATAAACTCAATTACAAAAAGGATAGCCTTAACAAACTCCATCTCCCAACACAATCCGTCACTCACAAGATTGATAGTTTGCAACAGGCGCAAACTGCGAAACTCAAAGAACTCAATAGTAAGATTGACAAAATCAAAAACGAAACACTAACAAAAGTTTCATCGCTTCATCTTCCCCCTGAAGCGCAAAAAGAAATCGATAATCTCACCAAAAATATTCACGGCTTTAAGGTGCCTAATGATTTCTTCAAGTTGCCCGGAATGAATTCGATATCCATCGGGAAAATTGGAATTCCGGGTTTATCGATGCCTTCGCTCAAGCTTCCTTCTAACTTAAGCATCCCTGTAGTCAATATTCCTTCGTTACAGAATCTGAATTTGAAGCAGTTGCCTTCTCTTTCTCAGTTAGAAGGTTCGCTGGGTGGGGAACTCAAGCAATTGCAATCTGCAGCCAGCATCAAATCAATTGAACAGACAGTTACCAAAGAGCTTTCGCAAAATGCTGAAGCAAAATCGCTATTGAAAGAAGAGACGCAGGTGAAAGACATGGCTGGCCAGCTTTCTAAAGTGAAGGATGCAAAAAGTGCAGAAGCACTAGCGCAACAACAATTGCAACCGGCCATCAACCACTTTGCCGGCAAAGAAAAAGAATTGCAGTCGGCCATGGGTGAGGTATCGAAATACAAACAGAAATACTGTAGTGTCAAAAGCCTGGCCGACCTTCCTAAACGTGCACCGAATCCTTTAAAAGAAAAACCATGGATTGAGCGAGTAGTGCCGGGTTTAAATTATTTCATCTTGAGCAAACATTCCACGTTTGTTGATTTCAATCCCTATATCGGATGGCGATTTAATCGAAAACTCACCGCTTCGATCGGATGGAGCGAGCGAGTGGGTATCTCGCATGGTAATGTGAGTACTAGTGAATATGATCGTGTCTATGGTGCGCGTGCCAATGTCTCTTACTTATGGACGCATGGCTTTATCTTTCGTCTCTCCCCTGAGCTGATGAAAGCTTATGTTCCCACCAGTGCAACACCCGATACAAAAGAGCAAGCGCTTGTGTTTGGATTGTTTGGTGGGGTGCGTAAGGATTTCAAAATTTACAAAGACATTATCGGCTACTCGGAAGGAATGTACAATTTTATACAAAAGCCGGGACAAAATCTTTATGGTGATCGTCTGAGTCTCCGGTTGGGGATAGAAGTGAAGATCCAGAAAAGAATGAAGAAAAATTCTAACAAATAAATTACGAAGGTGTAGCCAGTGGCCTTGAGTTCGGCCTCACCAATATATTATCCATAAAAAATTATCTAAAGAAAATGCCGGTAAAGAAAAGGCGGGATGTTTTTAGGGCAATATCTGACCCTAACAGAAGATCCATCATTAAACTTCTAGCTCGAAGGCGCATGACCATTGCTGATATTGCGAACCATTTTGATATCAGTCAGCCTGCCATTTACGAGCAGATGAAGATTTTGGGCGAATGCCGCCTGCTTATTGTGACTCGTCAGGAAAAGAAAAAATATTTCGCGATCAATCTTAAAAAATTCGATCAAGTAGTCGTTTGGGTAGAAAAGTTGAAACAGAAAAAATAAAACTTATGGCAGGTGCTTCTCCAGCTTACATAGCTCAAGCACTTCCTCGACTTATGCCTGACTAAACGATGCGGGCCTGAGAGAAATCTGCTATAAGACCAAAAAAGAGCTCGATGTTGTGTATGAAAAGGCACGAACTGAAATCGAAAAAGCTGTTGCTATTGATTTGGAACAAAATCAGAGATCGGGAAAACTATTCTTATCTGTATTCTAAAATCTCCGGTTCCGTCTGTGAGAGAATTGAATGGGTTTTTATATCTTTGTTTACACTGGTTCATCCTCCTTGTTCTTGAAGTTTCGAGAAGCCCATCCCAAGGACGTACCAGCGAAGAAGTCGTAAGTTCTTGTAAACTGGCAAGAGTTGATATTGGCTTACTTTATCTTGATTGATTATTCTTGGTACTGATAGTTGAGGGGAAACAAAAAGGCGAGTTGCCCCGCCTTAAATGTTTTCACAACGGAATAATCCTTATTGTGATTTGCTTTCAATAGAATACTAAGATATAAAATAAGGTAACAGCTTCAAAGTTTTATGAAAAAGATATTAGGGATTGATCTTGGAACAAACTCAATCGGGTGGGCTTTGGTAGAAAAAAGCGATGATGAGAGTCGTGGAAAAATCGTCAATGCTGGAAGCAGGATACTTCCAATGAGTCAGGATATTCTTGGAAAATTTGACAGCGGACAATCCATTTCTCAGACGGCAGAGAGAACAGGTTTTCGTGGAATAAGAAGATTGAGAGAACGACATCTTTTGCGAAGGGAACGCCTGCACCGTGTATTAAATATCCTCGGCTTTCTACCTGAACACTATGCCAAGCAAATAGACTTCAACAAACATTTTGGGCAATTCATCCCTGAAACAGAACCTAAATTGTCTTATCGTTTAAACATAGAAACCAACAAAGCAGAGTTTGCTTTTAAAAATTCGTTTGAAGAAATGCGGGCAGATTTTGCCATACATCAACCACACCTAGTGGAAGGTGGTAGGGAAATCCCTTACGATTGGACGATCTATTATTTGCGCAAAAAGGCCCTTACTCATAAAATCGCAAAGGAAGAACTAGCGTGGCTGTTTCTTAACTTCAATCAAAAAAGGGGATACTATCAGTTGCGTGGTGAAGAGGAAGAAGAAAATTCAAGTAAACAGGTTGAATTTTATTCACTTCGTGTGACAGGTGTTGTTGCTGCCGATGACAAGAAAAACAAAGATGAAATTTGGTACAATGTTCATTTGGAAAATGGATGGATATACAGGCGCACAAGTAAAATTCCACTTGATTGGACGGGGAAGACGAAGGAATTTATAGTTACTACAGATTTAAACGATGATGGGACAGTTAAGACAGACAAAGAAGGAAAAGAAAAACGCTCTTTCCGTGCTCCTGGTGAAGATGACTGGACATTATTGAAAAAGAAAACTGAATACGATATTAATCAAAGTCACAAAACGGTAGGCTCTTACATTTACGACACATTGCTTCAAAACCCCAATCAAAAAATAAAAGGAAAATTAGTCCGTGTTATCGAACGGAAATTCTACAAAGCTGAACTAGAAGCAATCCTCACAAAGCAAAAAGAATTTCACACAGAGTTAAAAGATATGTCTCTCTATCAATCCTGCCTGGAAGAACTTTATGAAAACAACGAAGCCCACCGTAATAGCATTGGTCAAAAAGATTTTACGCATTTATTTCTGAATGATATTATTTTTTACCAACGTCCATTAAAAAGCAAGAAATCGTTAATCAGTAATTGCAAGTTTGAAAGCCGCTCGTTTATAAAAGATGGCAAAAAAGAGACCGAGCCTTTGAAATGTATTGCCAGATCACACCCTCTCTTTCAGGAATTCAGGTTATGGCAATTTGTACAGAATCTTAAAATCTATCAAAGAGAAAAAGAAGTTGACGACAAATTGCAAACCGATGTAAATGTTACCGGTGAACTTCTGAAATCAGGAGAGGATTGGATTAATTTGTTTGATTGGCTAAATAACAGAAAAGAAATTGATCAAAAGGCATTTCTAAAATACCCAGAGTTCAACTTAAAAAAGAATGCAGAAAAGTACCGCTGGAATTATGTAGAGGATAAGATTTATCCCTGTAATGAAACAAGGTCTCAGATAATTTACCGGCTGGAAAAAGCAGGAATTACACCTTCAGTTTTGACCGAGGAAAACGAAGTAGAACTTTGGCATATTCTCTATTCGGTTGAAGATAAAAGCGATATTCAAAAGGCACTGAAGACTTTTGCTAACAAAAAAGCCTTAGGTGATGGCTTTGTTGAGCAGTTCAAAAAATTTCCCCCTTTCAAAAAAGAATATGGCTCTTATTCTGCCAAAGCAATAAAAAAGTTTTTGCCATTGATGAGAACAGGTAAATACTGGACTGAAGAAAATATCGATATTAAAACAAGAAGCAGAATAGATAAAATCGTTAACGGGGAATACGATGAGACCATTAGGAACCGCGTGAGAGAGAAGACTATTAATCTGGGCAGCATTTCCGATTTCAATGGATTACCGCATTGGCTAGTTTCTTACATTGTTTACGACAGGCATTCGGAAGATGGGGAAACATTGAAATGGAAAACAGCAAATGATATTAAATTGTTACAACAGCATAGTTTGCGCAACCCTATTGTAGAGCAAGTGATCAATGAAACGCTGCAAGTAGTACGCGACATCTGGAAACAACACGGCAATGGCGAGGAGAATTTCTTTAATGAGATTCATATTGAACTCGGACGGGAAATGAAAAACCCGGCCGACAGACGAAAACAAATGACCAATCAAATTTCTGAAAACGAAAATACAAACCTGCGCATCAAAGCTTTATTGGCAGAGCTGTTGAATTCCGGAGATGTAGAAAATGTTCGTCCTTATTCACCCGCGCAACAAGAAATTTTAAAGATTTATGAAGAAGGGGCTTTAAGCGCGGAGGAAAATATACCCGATGATATTTTGAAGATCACCAAATTGGCACAACCAACGGCTACCGAATTAACCCGCTACAGACTGTGGCTGCAGCAAAAATATCGTTCCCCTTACACAGGCGAAATGATACCCTTGGCCAAGCTATTTACGCGCGCTTATGATATTGAGCATATCATCCCACAATCAAGATATTTCGATGATTCATTTAGTAACAAAGTGATTTGCGAAGTCGAAATAAATAAGGATAAAGACAACAGTACTGCGTATGAATATATCAGGAACAACCGAGGCAAAAAGATAGAATTGAGTTTGGGGAAAGAAGCTACCCTGTTCACCATAGAAGAATATGAAGATTTTGTAAAAACCCATTATTCCAAGAGTAGGAGCAAAATGAAAAGACTTTTGATGGATGACATCCCTGAAGGATTCATTCAACGACAACTGAACGACACCCGGTACATCAGCAAAGTCGTAAAAAACCTGATGAGCAATATTGTGCGAGAAAAAGATGAGCAAGAGGCCATTTCCAAAAATGTGATCACGAGCAATGGAACTATTACCTCAACACTTAAGCAAGACTGGGGACTGAACGATGTGTGGAATGAAATTATTACACCACGTTTTGAACGCCTCAACGAATTGACCAAAAGCACAAACTTCGGTGAATGGACAAATAAGGGAGGAAAAAAGGTCTTTCAAACACAAGTTCCCATTGAGTTACAAAAAGGATTCAGTAAAAAAAGAATCGATCATCGTCACCATGCTTTAGATGCCATTGTAATAGCGTGCGCAACCCGAAGCCATGTTAATTATTTGAACAATGAAAGCGCACTAGGCAAAGCAAAAAAAGAAGAGAAAGAGAAAAAACGGTATGACCTAAAGCAAAAGCTTTGCTTTAAAGAATATAATGATGACTCAAAGAAAAACTATAAATGGGTGTTTTATAAGCCTTGGGAGCTTTTCACCCAGGATGCGAAAGAAACATTGTATGGCATTATAGTCAGCTTCAAACTGAATTTGCGTGTCATTAATAAGACCGTCAATCATTATCAAGTATTGAAAAAAGATGAGGCTGGTAAAACTATAAAAGAAATAGTGAAACAGATAAAGGGCGAAAACTGGGCAATCAGAAAGCCAATGCATAAGGATACTGTTTCGGGTTTAGTAAAGCTAAAGTTCAAAAAGACAGTATCCCTTTCTGCTGCCTTGGATAACTGGAAAATGATAACTGATAAAGAACTTAGAAAGCAAATAAAGGAGTTAACTACTCATAATTACGATAAGAAAAAGCTAATGAAGTTTTTTAAAGATCAAAATAACAAATGGCTCGACAAGGATATTTCAAAGGTAGAGGTTTACTATTGGGACAATGAGAATGTAGCCTCAAGAGTTAAAGTGGATGAAAGTTTTGATTCATCTAAAATAGAAAGCATTACCGATGCCAGCATTCAGAAAATACTGCTGAATCATTTAGAGACGTTTCATGAAGACAAAAACGGAAAAATTGCAGAGCATCCTGAATTAGCTTTCTCATCTGATGGTCTAGACCAGCTGAATAAAAATATAACTCGATTAAATGGAGGTAAGCTGCATAAACCAATATACAAAGTTAGAACCTTTGAGCCGAAAGGAAACAAATTCATTGTTGGAACCACTGGGAACAAGAAAGATAAATACGTTGAGGCCGCTAAAGGCACCAATCTTTTCTTTGCTATTTACGAAGATGAGAACGGCAAACGGAGCTATGATACTATCCCATTAAACATCGTTATTGAAAGACAAAAACAAGGATTATCCACAGTTCCTGAAAAAAATGAATCAGGCCATAAACTTCACTTCTATTTGTCTCCGAATGATTTGGTCTACTTACAAAACGTTGAAGAAAAAGAGGTTCTGCCCCCCGTAAATATTCTAAACCTAACTCAAGAGCAAAAGAAAAGAATATACAAGGTTGTAAGTTTTACAGGAAACAGATTGTCTGCCGTTCCTTATCCCGTTGCAAAATCAATTGTCGATAAAGTTGAATTCACACAGTTAAATAAGTTAGAATTCTCATTAGAGAAATTATCTATTAAGGATTCTTGTGTTAAACTTAAGGTTGATCGTCTTGGAAATATTTCAAAAATTTAATCAAGTAAAATGCAGAGGCAAAAGACGAATAGAAAAGAAAAGAGTTCTAGTTATGGATTAAATCTTCAAAGTTTATCTAAATAAGCCATGATCAAACGCACCCTCTACTTTGGCAACCCCGCTTACCTAAGCAGAAAACTTGAGCAATTAGTCGTGCGCTTGCCCGAAGTAGAAAAGAATGACACTCTGCCGGAGCTTTTCAAAAAAGAAGCACAAGCAACCATACCGATTGAAGATATTGGGGTAGTGATATTAGATGATCAACGTATCATTATTACGCAAAGTTTAATCGATGGATTGATCGAAAACAATGTTGCCCTAATCACCTGCGATAAAACACATCATCCTATAGGGCTACTACTCAACCTGGCCGGAAACAAATTGCAATCAGCCAAATTCAAAGCACAGCTTGACGCTGCACAGCCTTTGGTTAAGCAACTTTGGCAGCAAACCATAAAAGCTAAAATAACCAATCAGGCTTTGTTGTTGAAAAGGTTGGGGAAGGAAGCATCAAACATGATGAGGTGGGCAACAGATGTTAAATCCGGTGACCCAGATAATCTGGAAGCGCGGGCAGCCGCTTATTATTGGAAGAACCTCTTTCCAGAAATACAGGATTTTAGAAGAGAGCGGGAAGGCATACCGCCAAATAATTTATTAAACTATACCTATGCAATTCTACGTGCCATTGTTGCACGTAGCTTAGTTGGTTCCGGTCTTCTGCCCACGTTAGGTATCCATCACCGTAATCAGTACAATCACTACTGCCTGGCAGATGATATTATGGAGCCATTCCGTCCTTTTGCCGATGCTTTAGTGGTGGAGATTATTCGCAACGGTGAGGACTACAGTGAATTAAATCCATCAACTAAACGACAACTTCTTGGCATTGCCTCAATAGATGTGATTTTTGAAGATGAGCGAAGTCCGCTAATGGTTGCAGTGCAGCGCACAACGGCCTCTTTGGCCAAGTGCTTTGAAGGAACGGCAAAGAAATTGCTTTATCCGGAATTGCCTTCATGAGTTATGCGCCTCAACGAATACCGTATTATGTGGGTAATGGTTCTTTTTGATTTGCCTGTAGAAACCAAAAAAGATAGAAAGAACTATACCGAATTCCGTAAGGGTATGATGAAAGATGGTTTCACCATGTTTCAGTTCAGTGCCTACCTTCGTCATTGTGCCAGTCGTGAAAATGCTGATGTCCATGTAAAACGGGTTCAGAAAAACCTTCCACCAAAGGGACATGTCGGTATTTTAACAATCACGGACAAACAATTCGGAATGATGCAGATTTTTTACGGGCGAGAGGAAAAAGAAAAGCCCCCGATACCCCAGCAGCTTGAGCTATTTTGAGGAGTCGGAGGCTTATTTGACAACTTCTTAGCCAGTTTTGACCGCGGAAGATGCTTATAACCGACTGATTTACAGGGTTAAAAGGCATATTCTGTTGTCAAAGATCGTACGTTGAAAGCAAATCACAACTAACCACGCATGATGTAATCAAGATACTTAGTTGTCAAAGATCGTACGTTGAAAGCAAATCACAACTGGCTGATGGTCTTATTCCTGGTGCGGATTGTTGTCAAAGATCGTACGTTGAAAGCAAATCACAACTTGGTAAGTGAAGCTAAGAAGCTTTCTATAGTTGTCAAAGATCGTACGTTGAAAGCAAATCACAACTGCGGAGGTGCAATTCAAAGAAAGTTTTGCGTTGTCAAAGATCGTACGTTGAAAGCAAATCACAACGCCCTTTGCTTGGGTGTAGCGAAGTTCGGAGTTGTCAAAGATCGTACGTTGAAAGCAAATCACAACTGTATTCGTTATGCAAACAAGAATTAGAATGTTGTCAAAGATCGTACGTTGAAAGCAAATCACAACTTATCCTTTGCATGGACTTAGCTAATGAAGTTGTCAAAGATCGTACGTTGAAAGCAAATCACAACGGATACGACATTGCTCAAAATTTATTTGTGTTGTCAAAGATCGTACGTTGAAAGCAAATCACAACGAGCGCCCTGGCGTTCTGGCACCTGGGTCGGTTGTCAAAGATCGTACGTTGAAAGCAAATCACAACTTGAAAAGTGAAGCTAAGAAGCTTTCTATGTTGTCAAAGATCGTACGTTGAAAGCAAATCACAACGCTTTTACTGCCGTGTAAGAATCTTGGAATGTTGTCAAAGATCGTACGTTGAAAGCAAATCACAACTCTGGTGCGGGTTGATTCGCTTTAGCTTTTGTTGTCAAAGATCGTACGTTGAAAGCAAATCACAACATGACCGCGACTTGGAGAGGGATTTCAGGAGTTGTCAAAGATCGTACGTTGAAAGCAAATCACAACGAGTTCTCTTGGTTTCTGGCACTTGGGTCGGTTGTCAAAGATCGTACGTTGAAAGCAAATCACAACTATATTGGCTAAATCTGCCCGGCCGGCGAGGTTGTCAAAGATCGTACGTTGAAAGCAAATCACAACCGGTTCTTCTACTGATCCGACTGTGATTAAGTTGTCAAAGATCGTACGTTGAAAGCAAATCACAACCGGTTCTTCTACTGATCCGACTGTGATTAAGTTGTCAAAGATCGTACGTTGAAAGCAAATCACAACGAGTTCTCTTGGTTTCTGGCACTTGGGTCGGTTGTCAAAGATCGTACGTTGAAAGCAAATCACAACTCCAGATGGTAAGTATCGGAAGGCATTGCCGTTGTCAAAGATCGTACGTTGAAAGCAAATCACAACCGGTTCTTCTACTGATCCGACTGTGATTAAGTTGTCAAAGATCGTACGTTGAAAGCAAATCACAACCGCGCGTCTATTACTTTGCAGACTTTCAAAGTTGTCAAAGATCGTACGTTGAAAGCAAATCACAACCGTCTCGTAGGTCGGAGATAAGTAGAATAGGTTGTCAAAGATCGTACGTTGAAAGCAAATCACAACATCGATGTCATTATATCACCCATCTTTTTAGTTGTCAAAGATCGTACGTTGAAAGCAAATCACAACCGTCTCGTAGGTCAGGCCGCCGGATGGGCAGTTGTCAAAGATCGTACGTTGAAAGCAAATCACAACCATTGGGTGATTATGGCGACACTTTTGGTGTTGTCAAAGATCGTACGTTGAAAGCAAATCACAACAGGATCCTTTTTTCAAAAGGTGTTGTGATTTGCTTTCAACGGCTACTGAGACTATTTAGATATATCTACTTTCAAAGAAAGAGCATAGCAAAATCCGAATCACAGAATCATATAACCCATTTTTTAAATTTGACCAAGTAGGATGGAATTATAAACACTCTTAAAAAAACAATGAGTCATCCGCGCACGCTACCAACATTGTGCAATGTTGCATTGGTGCGACCCTGTTTAATTTAGGCAATAAGAAAGAGAGGTATGTTGGCATCCTCTCTCTTTGACCATTCCAGTCAGTCGCTGGCCTCTCTCCCACAGGTTGCCCTTCGGCAGTGTCTGTTTCCGTTCGGTCAGCGATGTAATAATTGCTGATTATTTTCCGCATGACATCCATCAGCAAAAAAAAATCTCACGCACTTCGATTTCACCTCTCAGCAACTTTCAAATGCCACTCATGTAAATGCTCCAAAATAAATTCTCTTTTTCTGTCGGGATTGGCAGTCAAATCGTCCGCTGCCGTACACGTTACTGGCGACATTTTACATAAAGTGTAAAGTATCGCCAGTAAGACATTTTCCAAACAATCGCTCTTTTTTCTACTGTAATTTCCTGCACTCCGAGTGATGGGCACGCGCTTATACTTGCACCATGAGCGAGAAAAATGTGCGTCCTGCGAAAAATATTTTGAAAATATTTCTTCCAAAAAATTTGGAGCTACCGGGACTTGGCGAAAAAGGCCGAATAGCGGTAGTAAAAACTTGGAGAACTATAGACAAAACACCAAGTTCCGGTAGGTTTGGAGAACTACGGCTTTTATGCCAAGTTCTCAAAGCAAAAAAAGGATACTTCTCTGTATGCTTGCGCCATGATCCCTGTCGCTCCATGATGCTCACGGCCAAATATATTCCCTCTGCCCACACTCGGCCTGTTTTTTCGTTGGCTTTTCCATACGCGTTTTCAGAATTTATGCAAAACCCAAAACACCAAGCCTTGATCTTTTCAACGGGCTGTCATTTGATATTATATAGAATCACCAATTCTATCAAATGATATGAAACAATTGCCAACTATTTCAAACCTATTGCAATAATCGCAATGGACAGCAACAAAGAACAACAACACGCAAGCACAGTCTCAATTTTTGAAGGGTTCAATAAACCCATTGAAGACAAAGGGCTTTTACAAATCCTGACGGATATAAGAGAAGGCCTTTACAAAGACGGTGTTGAAAAAGTAAGGAGTGCTTTTAAACTGGAGGGCAAAGAGATTGCGGACAAACTTAAAAAGCAATTACTGGCCTTTACCCCTTGTGCATTGTTTCGCGGTGGACGTAAAATAGAATTCCTGATTTCCTACAGTCAATTTTTGGTGCTCGACCTTGATGACCTGAACGAATTGTTGGAGCCAACATTTGCCAACATTGCCTCCTGCCCTATTACCTATAGTTGCTTTCGCAGCCCCGGTGGGAACGGGCTGAAAATATTAGTAGAAGTAACAAGCCACAGAGAGCATCATGATCATGCCTTCGGACAAGTTGCCAATTATTTTGAAAAGTTGCTCCAAGTATCCATTGACCGCTCCGGCAAGGACATCACCCGCCTGTGCTTCATGAGCTACGATCCAGCAATCTATATCAATCCCCAGCATCAAAAGTTTGAGGTTGATATTTCTGTTCCTATCCTTTCTGCACCTGTGCAAGAAGCTGGGCAGGGAGTACCACTGATACCACAGCAATCTTTAGCAACTGTTAGCAATAAAAAACATTGCAAGGATTTATTTCAAAAGTGCATTGCCTTCACCGACAAGAAAATGCTTTACCATGAAGGAAACCGCAACAACTATATCCACCTGTTGGCCTGCAATGCCAACCGGAATGGAATCCCCGAACTTGAAACCCAATCCCTGATAAGCCAATCCTTCGATCTTGACCCGACCGAAATCAACTCCATTATTAAAGGTGTCTTTAAAAGGAATACGCATCAGTCTGGCAATTTTAAGCTTGAAGAAGGCAAAGAAAAAATCAAAGGAGACATAAATGAAATATCAAGGCCAGTTGAAAACACGATCATCGACAAAAACCCGCAAGCGGATTTGTTGAACATGCCTTGTATTCCGGAAGCAATTTTTTCCAATCTTCCTGAACTTCTCATTAAAGGGACGCTAGTATTTAACACCAGCCGCGAGCGTGATATTTTTCTCACGGGCGCAATCACTATCCTTAGTGGGTGTGTTCCCAATGTTGAGGGCATTTACGATCAGCGTACCGTCTACTCTAACCTCAACTGCTTCATCATCTCTCCGGCTGCCAGTGGCAAGAGCGCTTTGGTCTTGGCAAAAGCGTTGGGGCAAGCCTACCACAATAGGCTTCTTAAGGAGAGCCGCGAAGCGCTTAAACGGTACAATGCTGAATTACAATTGTATAAATCCAATTTACAAAAACGAAAAAAAGGTGATGCTGCTTTTGAGGAAGAACCTCAGCGGCCTCTTTTTAAAATCCTTTTCATTCCCGGCAACTCCAGCTCTGCCGCTGTCATCCGTCATCTTATGGATGGCGATGAGAAAGGTATTTTCTGTGAGACAGAAGCTGACACGATGGGCAACAGCCTCAAACAGGATTGGGGCGGGTATTCTGATCTGCTCCGAAAAGCTTTTCAACATGAAAGCATCAGCTACAGCCGAAAGACCAATCAGGAGTTTTTAGAGATACACAAACCCCGCCTGTCTGTTGCCTTGTCCGGTACTCCTTCGCAGGTGCAGGGGCTGATCAAATCAGCAGAGGACGGATTGTTCAGCCGCTTCATCTTCTACACTTTCAAAGTGATCCCGGAATGGAGGGATGTTTCACCCAATCAAAACAAGCCCAACCTCACGCAACATTTTGAAATATTGTCCAACATGGTATTGGAGATGGTGGATTTTCTGGAACGCTATCCTACTTCCTTTGACCTTAACATTCGCCAATGGGAGGTGCATAATCAAAAATGTACGAGGTGGTTAAAGGAGATGCATGTCTTTGTCAGTGAAGAAGCTACCAGCTCAGTGAAACGGTTGGGGCTGATCGTGTTCCGGATAGCGATGGTACTGTCCGCCCTTCGCAAGTTTGAAAATGGGGATACTTCGCAGCACATCGTTTGTGAAGATGTGGATTTTGAAACTGCCTTTTCGCTCGCGGACGTGTTCCTGCAACATGCCATCTACATGTTCCACAAACTGCCGAAGACCGAAAGCATATCTGATCTAAAGCTTAAGCGGTTTTATACGGCTTTGCCATCTCACTTTCAGCGAAAGGAGGCTGTGGAAACAGGAAAAAATATCCAGGTAGAGGAGCGTACCACCGATAAGTACCTCTCGCTCCTCCTTAAAGAAGATTTTTTGACCCAAGCGCAATATGGCCATTATTCCAAAAACTGATCCGTGCAAAGTATGCAAAGTGTGCAAAGTTGTCTTTCGCGGATATGAGGTTTGCACACTTTGCAAGGTTTGCACGCTTGCTTTTACCGGGTCACAAAGGCAAGGCCAACATGACATTATATCAAGTCGATGAAATGTGTACCCCTTTCCCCTGAAATTTGAAAATAAATTTTAAAGCTATCAGCAAGGAAGGCAAAATGAAATGAACAAATGAAAACGAAATACTTACCAACTATCAGCAACTTTCCATGAATACCGAAAGGGAACAATCACTGCTTGAGGCCATCCGCTCCGGGCAGTACGATCAGATCGTGATCGACTTCAGGGACAAAAAGATGAGTGCCTTATCGCTCATCAAACAGCACGACACCAACCGAAAGATTGTGGACGTCCTCAAGGAAAGTGATTTTCAGGAGATCACTGTCAAAAGCCATCAGGGAAAAATCGTCCGGCTTCTAAATACCGTGAAGGTAAAGTTTTCATAAGGCTGCTGCCTTGGGGCTTATGAATCGATTGCTAGACCAACTTTTAAAAACTTGTTGCAACAACAGGCAAATGCAAATGGCGCTGACAGTGAACAACCACCTCTGCGCCCGGATTATGAAAACCAATGAGCCCAACCAACCGAAGTGAGAACAAAAAATTCCCTCTCGAAAAATGTAAACGGATTCTGAACAGGAACGGCAAAAATTATCAGGACGAAGAGGTGAAAAAGATCAGGGATTTTCTTTACTTTCTGGCCGAGTTGGAATTCGAAAGCTTTAAAAAGAACGAAGTGCATGAAAAAACAAGCCATCCTCTACATCCGCGTCTCTACCGATGAACAAGCCGACAAGGGATATAGCCTCGCCCATCAGGAAGAACGTTTAAAAAAATATTGTGAGATCAACGACATTGAGGTTATCTCTCTTTTTAAGGAAGACCATTCTGCCAAGACATTTGAACGCCCTGCCTTCAGGCAGATGCTTCAATTCGCCAAACAAAACAAAAGCAACATTGACCAACTATTGTTCATCAAGTGGGACAGGTTCTCACGGAATGCCAGAGATAGTTACCAGATGATCCACCAGTTCGACAAGCTGGGCATCGAAGTTTGTGCCATTGAACAATATTTGGATTTGAATATCCCTGAAGCCAAGCTCATGCTTGCTTTTTATCTTGCCGCCCCTGAAGTTGAAAATGACAGACGCTCGCTCAACGTTCGGTCGGGCATGAGGAAGGCAAGGAAAGATGGACGGTGGGTGGCCTTGGCCCCACTTGGCTACAAGAACATCCGTAACGAAAACAACAAGCCTGTTATCGTACCAGATCAGAACTCCACATTTATCCAACAAGCTTTCCAAGAAATGGTCGGAGGGTTTTACTCTTTGGAAGAAGTGCGCAGGAGGTTCAATGCAAAAGGGATG
>Ga0302322_100002004_pt1 | contig 17039 bp, 19 predicted proteins | sample Fen_T0_2_FD_203757 | JGI IMG/M metagenome (GOLD analysis project Ga0302322, IMG submission 203757) | Peat permafrost microbial communities from Stordalen Mire near Abisko, Sweden - Fen_T0_2 | ecosystem: Environmental > Terrestrial > Soil > Wetlands > Permafrost | place: Sweden: Abisko... | reverse complement strand
GCCAAAACCTGAACCGACGGGCTTGGTACCATCCCGCCGAAGTCCCGACGCAGGCCGATCAGCAGCGCCCGTCTTGCGCACTGTCGCGGCCATCGCTCCCCGCACTCCACGCTCGTGACGATCGCGAAACGCCCCTCTTCGATGAGGCGGGATGGCCGAGAGCATCGTTGTGATTTGCCCGACGACGCAAGCGGAATTTTTCCGACGAAGGCGGGACAGGGATGATCGAATTGAAAAAGCGCGTGAAATTAGTTTATAGGCGCAACCAATTCTTCGATCTTAATGCCATGCCGGCGATCCGCCTTCGCGCAACGACGCGACCACATCCCAGGTGTCGTCCTCGCGCACGCGAGGACCCATAACCACCGTCCGACGCGGTTATGGCCAGCTGGAGCTCCAGCGTTCGCCAAATACGGGCATTCGCCGCAACGACGGCGGATTTTGTCGCTGGCAATGCTCCTGCACGGCCAAACACGAAAGTCGGATGGCTTCGGTTGGAAACGCTCGGGCGGCATCTAGAAGCGCGGCCCGTGCAGGATGTAGGAGCTCGGTCGATCGTACCGGGTCGACGCGGCCCGCGGCTTCGACGAGGCCGTATCGACGTGCCGACAAGCCGCTTGCGGCGCAGCGTGGCTTTGGGTGCAAGCGCGGTTGTGGACCCGCGCATGATGCCGCCGGGGTGTGAAGAACGGATCGCGATCCTCGCCATAGGCATCAGCTCGGTCGGCCGCGCCGACGAGCAGCGCCGGGATCGCGATGACCATTGCGAGCCGCAGGACTTGCCGGCAAGCACCGGTGGCGAGAGGACTAGATTTCTTTTTCATTCAGGACTCTCGAAACAATGCAGACAGGCCGGGCCCCCAAAGCGTCCGTAACACGTCGCATCGATCTGTGACTGCAATATGTTGAATGCTTGCCGGAGGCAGCCGCCATCGCGGCCGCCACGATCTCGGAGCAGGATTGCCACTATGATCCGGTAAAGCGGAGCTTTTGGCTGCAGCGTCGTCACATCGCGCCATCGCGCAAGCTTCAAGCGAAAGGCGTACTCACCCACTCCCCACACTTGCAGGCCGGTACAACGTCGGGCGGGAATAGCAATCTTGGAACAGTCATCGCAGACCTGCGCTGCAAGCCCGGGCTTCACGTGACGAAAGGATTCCGGTGCTTACGGGTCCCAGCCGCGTCGACCACGGAGTGCTTCGCTAGGAGTCGTCATGGTTGCGGCCCGTCGCCAGCGCGAGCTGCAGCGATCCGCGGGGCAGATGCCGGCCCTCGCTGATGGCGCCCGAACTTTGTGAAATGGCCCACTAACCCTGCTCCTACTTGGTAAATGTATTGGCCACTCTGCGAGACCGCAAAATATATGGAATCCAAATTGCCGCTCCGATAGCTCCCACGATCACCCGTCCTCCCTGGCGCGGATCAATAGTGAGAAGCTCAACAACAGGTTTATGTACAGCCTGCGAAATAGCGAAGGAAACCCAGAGCGGATCGACGAGCGGGACTAATACGCCCCAGACTTCTTGGGCGATGAAGAAGCCAGGAAACGAGCGCGAGTGCCGGAACAACAGAGACGCGGTATAGATACACAGACAAACAAATCCGGCATTCAGCGCAGCTTCTCCCCACATCGCTAAGGCGAATCGTGTCCAGATCTCTTGCTTCACGGAAGCGTAATATTGCGCCAACGAAACTATCAGACGCAGGATTCCGACCACTTGGCCCAATGCAACCAGTCCGAGCCACCCTCCGATTCCCGACGGATCTGGCTTGACGTGCTTGAATTCGGTCGCATCGTCGGCGGTGACTGCGGGACCACGAACTTCCGCAGGCGGAGACGGCAATGGCGGCAGCTTCTGTGCGACCTCGCTTACATCCTCTGCGGGCCGCCAGTCGTCGAAGCCATGACGCCAAATCAGCACGCGACCGGCATTTTCTTCAAGACTTAGAGCTCGAATCAACGCGTCGAGGGAAACCGGCCCGCACGACTGCCCGCTCTCGGAATAGTACCATAGATCTGTCATCGCTTCAGCCCCCCGGGTATGCGGACATTTTAGAGACAGAACACACGGCGTGCCAAGATCGCGTCGCGTGGAGACGTACTCATCCGGCTCGCCAGCGCACAGGGTGGTTGAACAGCGCGCGAAGACCGTCGCAGGCTACTACCGTCCCTGCGAACGCCGGCAGGGACGTGCAGGGCAATCGCATATGAGGACAGCGGCTGGTCGAGCTATCTTTTCGTGGCCATCCTTCTCAAGGCGATGCGGAGCATCGTCCGGAGACGACCGCCTTAGGCGGTCTTCTCAGGATGAGGTCTTTGTTCGCTGCGAAATCCTTAATTCCTCTCCATGAACACGTTGTCTATGGTTTACTTGTCGCGTTGGTCTCAGAGCCGGGATTCCGTAAGGTGGGCAAAGGCGCGAACGCGCCGTGCCCGCCACCTATCGCGTGCGCTGCGAGGCGGTGGGCACGCGCTGTCGCTTTGCCCACCCTACAGACTGTGTCAGTGGCCCTTTCCATCACCACCCCGTCAGCATGTTCATGGTCCGGAGGCGGCGCGCGCTCACCCGCGCGAGGCTGCCCGGCACCGTGCCTGCAGTGTGAGACAGTGCAAGGTATTTGTGATATGTCTTAGGCTCGATCATACAGAGAGAAACCGATGCCGCCCCCGCCTTCCAACGGACCAGGATTGCAAGCCGAGATCGAAAGCCGCCTGCTCCGGCTTGCGGAGGCGCGGCAGCAGCCGGTCGACACGCTGGTGCGCGAAGCCATCGAGCAATATGTCGACCGCGAGGAACATCGTCAGCAGTTCCGGCAAGACGCGCTAGCGGCCTGGAGCGAATATCAGGCAACGGGACGACACGTGACGGGGGACGAGGCCGACACGTGGCTTGCGCGATTGGAAGCCGGCGAGGACGCGGAGCCGCCGATACCCCACAGTTGACCGATGACGCCGGTCATCTGGACACCAGCGGCCTTGCGGGACGTGGCCCGGCTCCATGCCTTCCTGGCGCCGAAAAGCCGCGAGGCTGCTCAACGCGTGATCGGCGCAATTCGGCAAAGCGTCAAGTCTCTCGCTACTCATCCCGAACTCGGCAGACCGGTCGAAGAGATGCCGCCCGAATTCCGGGAACGGTTTGTCCCGTTTGGACGCAACGGCTACGTCGTGCTCTATAGATATGACGGCGGCCAAGTTGCGATCCTGGCTGTGCGTCACAGCAGAGAGGCCGGATATTGAACGCAATTCAGACAATAAAAGGAGGACCCGTCTCATGGCCGTCGACAAGATCTTCATCAACGCAAAGCTCGCCGACGGCGCCTGCCACAGCATCGCGGTCCACGACGGCCGCATCAGCGCCATCCTTGGCGCCGACGACACGCAGCCAGCCGCGGGCGAGACGATCGATCTCGGCAATGCGTTGGTGGTGCCCGGCCTCGTCGAGGGCCACATCCATCTCGACACCAGTTTCTATGGCGACGCATGGAAGCCCCACAGGCCCTGCAGCAACGGCTTCGACGTCCTTGAGCGCGTCACCTTCCAGGCGCAGAACATGGCGGAGGCGGCGCCGATGGACGTGCGCGCCCGCAATCAGCTCGACCTCTGCATCGGCCACGGCACCACGCGGATGCGCAGCCATGTCATGGTGGACGGTTCGGTCGGCCTGACATCGCTGGAGACGATCCTGCAGGTGCGCGAGGAATACAAGGAGCTGATCGAGATACAGTTGGTGGCGTTTCCGCAGAGCGGGATTCTCAAAAGCCCGGGCACGCCGGACCTGCTGGACGAGGCGATCAGGCTCGGCGCCAATCTCGTCGGCGGGCTCGACCCCGCCAGTTTCGACCGCGATGTCGAGAAGCATCTCGATGTCGTGTTCGGCGTCGCGCACAAGCACGGCGTCGGCGTCGACATCCATCTGCATGATCCCGGCACGCTCGGCCTGTTCGAGATCGAGCAGATTGCCGCGCGCACCCGCGGGCTCGGCATGGAGGGCCATGTCGCAATCAGCCACGCCTATGGGCTCGGCGATGCAGCCCCGGATGCGCTGAAGCGGATCGCCGAGATTCTGGCGCGGTCGGGCGTTGCGATCATGACCAACGCGCCGGGGGCGCGACCGTTTCCACCGGTGGCGGCCCTGCGCGCAGCCGGCGTCACCGTGTTCTCGGGCAACGACAACATCCGCGATTCCTGGTGGCCCTATGGCGATGGCGACATGCTGCGTCGCGCCATGACGATCGGCTATCGATCGGGCTTCAACACCGACGAGGAACTGACGACCGCATTCGACATGGTCACCGACGCCGGCGCCAGGGCGCTGCGGCTTGACGGCTATGGCCTGCGCGTCGGCGCCAGGGCGGACTTCGTGACCTTGAACGCGGCGCATATTCCCGAGGCCGTCGTCAGCGCGCCGCAGGGGCGGGCGGTCTACAGGGATGGCAGGCTGGTCGCGCGCAATGGCGAGGTGGTTCGCGGACGAAATTGAGTACGAGCGCGCCCAACCTGCCGTCGTCCTTGCGCACGCGAGGACCCATAACCACCGGCGGAGTTGGAAGGCAAGGAGAGGCTCCAGCCTTCCGCAAAACGGGAGCCGGTGGCTATGGGTCCCGGCTCAAGGCCGGGACGACACCGGAGCCTTGCGTTGGCATCACAACACCCTGCCCGTAACCTTGGCGCAATGTCCAAAGCCTAGACGATACGATCGCGTCAACGAAGGGAAAGCGCCGTGCGGGTCCTGCTGGTCGAGGATGAAGCGGAGATGGCGGCCGCGCTCGCCGCAGCGCTCAAGAATTACGACATGCTGACCGATCACGTGACGACGCTGGCCGATGCCGAGGAAGCGGCCATATCCAACGGCTACGGCGCCATCCTGCTCGACCGGCAATTGCCTGATGGCGACGGGCTCTCGCTGGTTCGAAAACTTCGCAGCCGGGGGATCGCCGTGCCGGTCATCGTGTTGACCGCGCGCGGCGACCTGATCGACCGGGTCGCCGGGCTCGACATTGGCGCCGACGACTACCTCGGCAAGCCGTTCGCCGTGGAGGAACTGCTGGCCCGGTTGCGCGCCGTGCTGCGCAGGCCGGCAGACCTGCCCGCCGAGATCCTGAGGCTGGGGCAGGTGTCGTTCGATGTCGGCCATCGCGAGGTCAGCATCGCCGGGCAGCCGCTCGACCTGCCGCGTCGTGAACTGCTGGTGCTGGAAACGCTTCTGCGCCGCATGGGACGCACCGTGCCGCGCGCCGCCCTCGAGGAGGCCGTCTACGGCATCGACGACGAGATCCAGTCCAACGCGCTCGACACCCACATCTCCCGGCTTCGCCGCAAACTCTCCGATGCCGGAGCAGGGGTGGAAATTCATGCCATCCGCGGCATCGGCTATCTCTTGAAACGGTCGCCGTGATGGCCCGACCGAGGTCACTGACGTGGCGCCTCGTCAGCCGCCTGATGGCGCTGCAGGCCGCGATGCTGGTGATCGTGCTGCTGCTGATCGTCGTCGCGCTGTGGGGAAGCGGGCTTCTGGTATCCATGGAGCCTGGGGACGAGGCCATCGAGGTCCTGCGCGATGCCGTCACGCGCGACCCCACCGGGCATATCGCGGTGCGCGAAACCCCCGACGTGGCAAGGCAGCGTGCGCTGTCCGCCGACTTCTGGTTCCTCATCCGGGATCGCGACGGCCATTCGCTTGCCCAAGGCCACGTGCCTGCGGAATTCGCCGGGATCGGCAGCGCGCTCGACGCCGTGGGGCAAGCCCGGCTGGGCTGGAACATCGGCGATCCGCCGCGTGCGCCCGCGCGGATGAAATGGGTCGGCTCGCCGATCGGGTCTGTCCAGATCCTGACCGGGCCGGGCAATGCGGTGTCGTGGCGACAGGCCGCCATCGCGACATCAGGCATCTTCATCGGCGTGATACTTCCGATCATCGGACTGATGGCGCTGGCGACCTTGATCGTGACACCCTTCGTCGTCAGGCGCACGCTCGCCGGTCTCGAACGTGCCGCGGCGCAAGCCGGCCGGATCGAGATCGACAGGCGCGGCACACGGTTGCCGTTGGCCGACGTTCCCCTGGAGATCGTCCCGCTGGTGTCCGCCGTCAACGACGCGCTGAGCCGACTCGACGACGGATATGAACGGCACAAGCGGTTTCTGATCGACGCCGCGCACGAACTGCGGACGCCGATCGCGATTCTTCAGACGCGGCTGGAGTCGCTTGAACTGGGACCCCATGCGGCGCGGGTGCTGGAAGATATCGCGCGGCTCTCGACCCTCGCCGATCAGATGTTGGACCTGCAGCGCGTGAACCGCCACGTCGATCAGTTTTCCACGATCGACATCGTTGCGATCTGCCGCAAGGCTGTGGCAGATCTGGCGCCGCTGGCCATCGCCGCGGGCTACGAGCTTTCATTCGACTCCGCAGCCCAACGCATCCACATGAGAGGTGACGAAGGCGCGATGGAGCGCGCCGTCGGCAACCTGATTCAGAACGCGATCCAGCACGGCGGCCGCAGCGGATCAATCGTCGTCAGGATCACCCCTCCCGCGACCATCTCGGTGAGCGACGAAGGCCCCGGCGTGCCACCTCAACACCGCGAACGGGTCTTCGAACCTTTCTATCGGCTCGATGGACAGAGCCGCGGCGTCGGCCTCGGCCTGAACCTGGTCCGGGAAATCGTCCGTCTCCACGGCGGATCCGTTGGGATCGTCGCGGGCGAGGCCGGTGGCGCATGCGTAACGATGACGTTCAGCCCCGCTGATACAAACGCGTAGCGCGTCTCGGCGCCGCATTGCGTCTGTCGCGCCGTCCAAACGAATTTCTGCATGAGACGGCGTCACGTCATCTCCACACAATTTCCATCCGCGATGTCTGATGGCGCCGGCGCCCGCCGGCGATCAGCTTTCCTATCGCGGATTCTCCTGTCCCATGACGACACGCATTTTTCTGCTGTTTTTCCGTAGCCTCGCGCTCAATCCCCGGCACGTTGGCGCGATCGCGCCGTCCGGCCCGAACCTCGCAAGCCTGATCACCAACGAAATCGATCCGGCCTGCGGCCCCGTTCTGGAACTCGGCCCGGGCACGGGAGTCTTCACGGAAGCGTTGCTGCGACGCGGCGTCAAAGAGAGCGATCTCACCTTGATCGAATATGGCTCCGATTTCATGCGGCTGCTGCAACGGAAATTTCCCAGGGCGCGCGTTCTGTGGATGGACGCCGCCTGGATGGTGTCGCACCGGCTGTTCGAAGGATGCAGCTTCGGTGCGGCGATCAGCGGAATTCCGCTCTTGAATCTGCCGTCCCGGAAGGTCACGGCAATTTTGCAAGGCGTCTTCACCAATCTGCGCGACGGCGGGGCGTTGTATCAATTCACTTACGGCATGCAGTGCCCGATCGCGAGATCCGACCTCGATCATCTGGGATTGGTGGCGACGCGCATCGGGCGGGTTTATCTCAACGTCCCTCCCGCCTCGGTCTACAAGATCACCCGCCGCGACCCTTGCGACCTGGATCAGTTATGAGGTCAGCGCCATGGACGCGATGGCCCTGATCGATACATTTGCACCGGCCGGCCCGATTGGAATCTGCGGCATCGCCGTCGTCGAGAAGCTGATGCCGGTGATCCCGTCCTACGTCCTCTTCGTGACGCTGGGGATGATGATGCCAGCCGCGAGTCCGGGCGACCTCGCCGTCGTCATGGCCGCAACGGCATCCGGCTCGACCTTCGGCTCGCTCTGCTGGTATGGCCTCGGCTTCGCCTTGGGGCCGCAACGAAGCGACGCCATGATGGAACGGTTCGGACGCTATATCTTCCTGACACCGAGCCTTTATCGGCGAATGGCCAAGGCCTATGCGCGCAACCATTTTTGGGTCGCGGTCATCAGCCAGACCATCCCGACCGTGCGGATCTATAGCGCCATTCCCGCCGGCGTGCTGAATCTCGCGATCACGAAATTCCTGGCGGCCACCCTGGTCGGCAGCTTGGCGTGGAGCGGGCCACTGTTGTCTCTCGGATACATGTTGCGTCAACAGAGCGCCGACGTCGCGTCCAGGTTAATCGGGCTATGATCTCATCGCCCGCGCAATCCGTAAGCTTGGCGTGGCGATCATACGCAAACCGTCCTACCATAGGCGCACGACAAGAGACCCCTTCGTAGACAATGGATAGGCCCCCATGGCCGTCAGCTTTCAGAAGCTCGCCCACACGTTCCAATTCGTCAACGCGGACGGCGGGAGCAACACCGCCTATGTCTGCCGGTCGACCGGCGAGATCTATTGGGACTCCGATCTTGCCGAGGATCCGCTGCCTGACGACGTCGAGGACGAGGAGAAATATCTCACGGTGCCGAGCGCTAGGGATCTCGACCTCGGCAAACCGCTGGCGCTGGCGTTCGCCAAGGCGTTTCTGCCTGACGATGTCTTCAACGTGCATGAGATCTTTGACCGGCGTGGCGCGTACCGCAAGTTCCGTTCGTTGCTGCGACTCCGCGATGCCACGGATCGCTGGTACACATTCGAGGCCGAGGCGACGGAGCGTGCCCTGCGCGACTGGTGCGCGGCGAACGACATCGAACTCGTGGACTGAGCCCGAGCCACGACGCCGGCCATGCGGACGCTGGGATCGGAACGGGCGCTGCTGCCATCCTGCCTTGCGCGCCCGACATCAGGAATTGCGGCACCAAGGGCTGGTTGATCTTGGTCAGCGCGTCGGCAAACTTCGCGAAATTCTGCTCCGGTCCCCCATGGGCGTCGACCGACAGCTTCGTGGCCTGCGCATTCGCGGTGCCGACCGCCAGCACTCGATCGGCCTCACCCTGGCCCTCCAGCCGCGACTGCTCGCCGACCGCGGCCGCCGTTACCTTGCGGGTCTTGGCATCCTTGTGCGCACGCGAGCGCGGCCGCACCCTCCACGCGCTTATCCGATATCGGAAGTTAAACTTTGCAGTTTACCTTCTTATCTGCTATTGTCGTGCCATGACCGAACACCAGCATGATTACGACGACGCCAGGGCGCTGGCTCTGGCCAGCGATCTCCGCGTCCTGGTCGGCCAATTCAAGCGGCTGTTCCGTGACCAGGCCTCCCTGGGCGACATGACGCTGTCGCAGGTGGCGGTGCTCGGCCAGCTCGATCGCGACGGGCCGGCGACGGTGTCCGGCCTCGCCCGCACCGTTGGGGTTCGGCCGCAATCGATGGGCGCGACGGTGGCGGCGCTGGAAGCGACGGGACTGGTCGCCGGCACGCCGGACCCCAACGACGGCCGGCAGACCATCTGGTCGCTGACGCCGGCGTGCCGCGAATGGATCCGGGTCGGCCGCGCCGCGCGCGAGGATTGGCTGTTTCACACGATCCAGAAAAAACTTTCGACGTCGGAACAAGCGCAGCTCGCGGATGCACTGACGCTGCTCAAGCGTCTGACCGAGTCCTGACTGGCGCTTCCCTCGCACCAGGCGCCGAATCGCAAAATCAACCGAAAGAGACCCGCATGCTGACCCTTCTCGATCCCAACACGGCGCTCGTCATCATCGACCTGCAGAACGGCATCGTCGCAATGCCGACCATCCACCCTGTTGCGGACGTCGTGTCGCGATCGCGCGCGCTGGCCGAGGCCTTCCGCGCGCGCGGCCTGCCGGTGGTATTGGTCAATGTCGCAGGGATCGCGCCCGGCCGCACCGAACGGCCGCGAACGGGCGGACCATTCCCTGATGGATGGACTGACATCGTTCCCGAGCTCGCCCCGCAGCCTGGCGATATCATACTCACAAAGCAGACCTGGGGCGCGTTTGCGAGCACCGATCTCGAGCAGCAGTTGAAGGCATCAGGCGTGACGCAGGTGGTGATCACGGGCGTCGCCACCGCCACCGGCGTCGAATCCACTGCACGCCAAGCCTATGAGGCCGGCTTCAACGTCACCCTCGCGATCGACGCCATGACCGACAGCCGCGCCGAGGCGCATGACTACAGCATCGCAAAGGTGTTTCCGCGGCTCGGCGAAACCGGCACCACGCAGGACATCATCAACCTTCTGGAACAGCGGAGCGCATGAAGATGCTTGGTTTGGAATATCTCGCATGGTTCTTTGGCGGTGCCTTTGTCGCCAATGCGATTCCACATCTCGTCAGCGGCATGATGGGACGCGCCTTCCAGTCCCCGTTCGCCACGCCCAGCGGTCAAGGACTGTCGTCGTCGACCGTCAACGTGCTCTGGGGATTCCTCAATCTCGTTGTCGGCTACGTCCTGGTCTGTCGGGTCGGCGATTTTGATCTGCACGCGACCGCCGATGTCGCGGTGGCGGGCCTCGGCGCGTTGCTGCTGGCGCTGTTTGCGGCGCAGCACTTCGGGCGCTTCCACGGCGGCAACGCGCCGCTCGACCAATGACGGCGCTGGCGCGGGGCGCCTTCCGCTCCCTCCAAAGCTCCAACTACCGGATCTGGGCCGCAGGCGCGCTGGTGTCCAATATCGGGACATGGATGCAGCGCATCGCCCAGGACTGGCTGGTCCTGACGCAGCTGACCGACCACAATGCGACCGCGGTCGGCGTGGTGATGGCGCTGCAATACGGCCCGCATCTCGTGCTGCTGCCGCTCACCGGTTATGCCGCCGACCTGCTCGACCGGCGCAAGCTGTTGCTGGCGACCCAGTTGGGAATGAGCGTACTGGCCGCAATACTCGGACTGCTCACCATCACCGGCACCATCCGATTGTGGGAAGTCTATGTGATCGCGCTGGTGCAGGGCTGCATCACGGCGTTCGACGCGCCTGCGCGCCACACCTTCGTCGCCGAGCTGGTAGGTGAGACCGACCTGCCGAACGCGGTGGCGCTGAACTCCACCTCGTTCAACGCCGCGCGGATGATCGGCCCGGCGGCCGCCGGCCTCATCATTGCCGCCGTCGGTTCCGGCTGGGCCTTCCTAATCAACGCCGCATCCTTCGTCGCGGTGCTGGGCTCGCTGAGCCTGCTGCGGGTCGAGGATCTGCATCGCAGCGACAAGGCGACCCGCAGTCGCGGCGGCCTCGTCGATGGCTTCCGCTATGTGTGGCGCCGCCCCGACCTCCAGACCATTCTGCTGATGCTGTTCCTGATCGGCACGTTCGGACTGAATTTTCCGATCTTCATCTCTACGATGTCGGTGACCGTGTTTCATGCCGGCGCCGGCGAGTATGGCCTCTTGATGTCGATCATGGCGATCGGGACCATCACCGGCGCATTGCTTGCGGCGGGCCGGGAGACGCCGCGCTTCGTGTATCTGATCACGGGAGCCGCGTGTTTCGGGCTCGGCTGCGCGCTGGCGTCGGTGACGCCCAATGCCTGGCTGTTCGGCGCCACGCTCGTGATCATCGGCGTGTCGGCGCTGACCTTCAGCAATTCCACCAACAGTCTGATGCAGCTGGCCACCGAGCCTGTGATGCGCGGCCGCGTGATGGCGATGCGGCTCGCGATCGCGCTCGGCGGCACGCCAATCGGAGCGCCGATCGTGGGCTTCGTGGCGGATCATTACGGTCCGCGCTGGTCGCTTGGTGTCGGCGCGGTCGCGGGGCTCGCTGCGGCGATGATCGGGTTACTTCATCTGCTTCGCCACGGCGGCCAGCCGCGCATCAATCAGGAACGCGGCTTGCCATCGACGTGAGGCCGCCGCTCGGCGAGCAGTTCGACCATGCGGTACTGCCGGAAGAATTTCTTGGTCGGCCGCGCCGGGAAACCCGCCCAGCGCTGCCCAGCGGGAATATCCCGCGTCACCCCGCTGGCACCGGCGATCTGGGCGCCGTCGCCGATCGTCAGATGCGGAGCGATGCCGCTCTGCCCGCCGATGGCGACCAGATCTCCCAGCGTGGTCGAGCCGGCGATGCCGACCTGCGCCGCGATGACGCAGTTGCGGCCGATCACGACATTGTGGGCGATCTGCACCAGATTGTCGATCTTGGTGCCGGGCCCGATCACGGTGTTGCGGGTCGAGCCGCGATCGACCGCCGAATTGGCGCCGATCTCGACCCGGTCGTGCACGATGACGGCGCCGATCTGTACGACCTTCACATGGCCTTCCCGGCCGAGCGAGAAGCCGAAGCCATCCTGCCCGATTGCGACGCCCGGATGAATGATGACGTGATCGCCGATCGATGCATGGGTGATGACGGCACCGGCGCCGATTGAGCACGAGCGTCCGATCACGACGCCAGGGCCGATCACCGCATTGGGTCCGATGCAGGTGAATTCGCCGATCCGTGCGTTCGGACCGATCAGGGCGCCGGGATCGATCGTCACGCCGGGGTCGATGGTCGCGGAGATGTGAACCGTCGCGCGCTCCGAGATGCCCTGCATGCCGAAATTGGAGCTCGGACTGGCGGCATTGGGGTAGAGCAGCGCCAGGATCTGCGAATAGATCCGATAGGGATCGGGAGTCACAAACTGAAATGTTTCCGCCGGCACGAATGCGCTGAAGCGCGGCGACACCAGGCATGCCCGCGCCTTGGTGCCTTTGAGCGCATCGAGGTACTTGCGGTTGTCCATGTAGCAGAGATCGTCGGCGCAGGCCGATTCCAGCGAGGCCACGGCCGAAATCGTGAAATCGACCCCTGGGCAGGCAAGGCCCGCAAGCGCAGCGATTTCGCTGCCTGCGATGGCGCGATGAGGGACGAAGAATGGCAAGACCGGTACAGGCATGGTGCTCACTGCAGGAAATGCGAGGATTGGCGAGCAGCGCCGTCTGAGTTCTGCCGATCGGGTCTCTTCAGCGTAGCAAATCGGACGACCCGATGGCGGTTTATTTTGCCGGGCCGCAGGTCGGCCGCCTGATTCGGCCAAGCCTGGCTCTTGCCGAGACTTGGTCGCGTCACAGAGCGGTGCTATGTTCCTGACCTGCGGTTGCAGCCCTAAGCTCGGACCCGTGTTGATGCAGGACGTCAAGGAACTGATCGGCATCATTATGCGGGTCCTTGACCTCGCTGAGATGACCGAGGCCGAGGTTCTCGATCTCGCGTTCGAGGCGGACGGCGAATTGCTGACCGCGCTGAATGACGCCTACATCAAGTTGCTGGAATTCGTGCATGATTGCGACCTGCGACATGCAAATCCCGATCTGGACCGCCGCGAGCGCGCAGGTCTGCAGGATGCATTGCACCGAATCGTCCAGTTCTGCGACGCTGATCGCATCGATCAGGGCTGCCGCCGAGCGACGATGGATGCCGCGACCTCGGCGTTCGGATCGGCGCCGGCCCTGAGGCCGAGCTATCCGCCTCGCTGATACATCATTCGCAGCTCCGAGGTGGCGGCCTTGCGCAACCTCCTCCTGGTCGTCTGAGCAGATTTCACGGAGGCAACTAATTTCCGGTCACCAAGGGGGAGCTGGATCTTGCGTAGTTACACGCAATCAGACCAGAATTGCCGCGACCTGGAACAAGCATGGCGCCCTGCCTCATGCAGCGGCAATGAAAATTTCCCCGCGCCCTGCCCGTTAAATCGTGATTGTCTGGGGTAAATTCTGACACCCAGGGAGGCGCTCCATGAACGGACTTGGCGGACTCAACAAATCGCCTGAGGGCGTCGTCATCGGGCTGGTTCAGCTGCAACTGCCTGTCGTCGCGACCAAGACAGATCTGGCGCGGCAGACCGAGCGGATCGTCTGGATGGTCGGCAAGGCCCGGCGCAATCTTTCCACCATGGACCTCGTGATATTCCCGGAATATGCGCTGCACGGGCTGTCGATGGACACCAATCCCGAGATCATGTGCCGCCTCGATGGCCCCGAGGTCGCCGCCTTCAAGACCGCCTGCATCGACAACAGGATCTGGGGCTGCTTCTCCATCATGGAGTACAACGCGCACGGCAACCCCTACAATTCCGGCCTGATCATCGACGACCACGGCGAGATCAAGCTGTACTACCGCAAATTCCATCCCTGGATTCCGGTCGAGCCATGGGAACCCGGCGACATCGGCATTCCCGTCATCGACGGCCCCAAGGGCGCCAAGCTCGCGCTGATCATCTGCCACGACGGCATGTTCCCGGAGATGGCCCGCGAATGCGCCTACAAGGGCGCGGAGATCATGATCCGCACCGCCGGCTACACCGCGCCGATCCGCGACAGTTGGCGCTTCACCAATCAGGCCAACGCCTTTCAGAACCTGATGGTGACGGCCAATGTCTGCATGTGCGGTTCGGACGGCTCGTTCGATTCGATGGGCGAAGGCATGATCGTCAATTTCGACGGCAGCATCATCGCGCACGGCAGCACCGGGCGCGTCGACGAGATCATCACCGCCGAGGTGCGCCCCGATCTGGTGCGCGAAGCGCGGATCAATTGGGGCGTCGAGAACAACATCTATCAGATCTGGCATCGCGGCTATGTCGCGGTGAAGGGCGGCGCGATGGACTGCCCTTATACTTTCATGCAGGACATGGTCGCCGGCACCTATCGGCTGCCCTGGGAGGATCAGGTCAAGGTCACCGACGGCACACCTTGCGGCTTCCCCGCGCCGACGCGGGTGTTTGGCAAGACCGCCAAAGCCGCGGAGTAATCGGGTGAAGAAGCGGCCGCCGTGCGATTACGCGATCGGGCAGGCGTCGCGTACGGCGGGCCGTAGCCGAGTTCTGGACGTGGCCTCCCGCCCGCAACGATCGTCGCGACCGCCCTCATCTTCGATGCAGAATAGGCGAGGGCATCATCGTGATCGCCCTCGAACTAACCGCGCCAATTGAAAACATTCAGCAGCGACGGGCGCTGAACGTTGCGAACGGGAGCAGCCTGCGCATGCGCCCGCGCCTGATGCACGTGCGATACCTTGGTCTGGCTGCTTCGCGCCGGCGGCAGTTCGGCCCGCGCACTTCGGAACACTTGCGTGCGCTGCAGCTTCTCCGCGTCTCGCATGGCCGCCATGGCATACGGCGCGATTTGGACAGGGGACTCCGCAACGTCGACCGGCTGAGCCACCGGTAGCTCCGGCGGGGGCACTTGCAGCCGCTCCTGCTCGTCCTTTTGCCGATCCTGATCCTGAGCCCACGCTATGAACTGCGTAAGCAGGACGTCGGACGTCCCCTCGCCCGCTTCCGCCTCATGCCGATCCGCAGGCTCGGACGCGGCAGCGCTGGCGAGGCGGGTCACCCCATCACCATGGGCCGGCCGCGACATGCGCAGCGCCATGGCCATGGCCGGTGTTGCCTCCTGCGCCGTTGCCTGACCGGGCATCACGTCCAGGGCGTCGACGACAGACGCAGAAACGACCGCGAGCGGCGTCAGCGGATCTTCCAACACCAGAGCCGCCGTCCCGATCCCGACTGCGATCAAGGCTGTTGCGGTCCTCCTGATCATTCGAATTGTCTCCTGACGCCCGACGTCGAGGGAGCCGCCGGATGGAAAGGAAGCGGATGGATAACTGAGCATATCGCGGTCTTTCATCAGCACGGCGAGCGCCTCTACCATTGGTCCGATCAGGCAACAGACTGGACCAACGGTTCGGCGCCAATTGGGACAAACCGTGATTTCACCGCGGCCACTCGATGACCGCCACGCCGTCGACCACAGATTGTGATCGCGCGACGCGGGCAGGTCGCGCCCGGGCCGAGATGCGGCCGAAACCCGGAAGCCGTTTGGAGACCTGCGAGCTACTGACGCGTCAGGAAAGAGGCCGCGCCGCGCAGCGATAGCAGTTCACGGCATCTGACTTTTTTGCCGCTGATGGCCGCCTCACTCCACGGCGAGCCGCTCGGCCAGTTCGGTCACATCGTCCCAATTCAAATGGTGGCCGCCATCGGGCGTTTCCACATCGAGGCCGCGCTCGGTGACCGCAGCCGAGAACTCGGCGTCGCTGCCGACCGGGCTGAGATATATGCGATCGGTACGCCGCCAGTCATGCACCACAGCGGTGAAGGCACGCGACAGGGTGCGGCCCTCTTCCAGGGTCAGATCGAGAAACAACCGCTCGCTCAACATCATCCGCAGCAATTCGCCCAGCATGCGATGCGGCACGCGTTTGACGAGTGGATAGGTCATGCATCCCCGCTCAATCTGCGACTCACGCAACATCACGCGCCGGCGCGCTCCGCTCCCATCGCGGGCGCGATCACGAGGGCCTCGAACGCTTCCAGGATCATCGGCAGCGCTTCGCCGGTATCGTCGGCCCATTCGGGGCTGACCGAAAATTGCAGGCGCAGATGCAGATCGTCGATCGAGCAGATCGGCAGTTCACGCTCATAGAGCGCCTGCACCCGCCGGGCCCGGCAGATCGCCGGCAGATCGAGTTGGGGATCGCCAGGGCGGCCCGTCAGCATCTCGAGCTCGTGGGATCGCTGGGTCCAATAGTCGAATTCGTCTTTCGCCTGCCGCACGGTGGTCGGCAACGGCAACGCCCGTTCGATCCGCGCGAGGACGGTCTGGGACGGGTGCAGCAGACTGCGATCCCAGCCATCAAGACTCGCATGCCATCGTCCCGGCGGGTCAAGGTCCGGATCAAGCGGAATTAGGAGATCAGCGACGGCGTCATGCAGGATCTGCTCGCGATCGCTGCGCGCCAAAGCGGCCTCGCGCGACCCGTAACGGGCAATCACGGCGTTGCGCTCGGCCTCGGTTCTGCGCCAGTCATTATCTCGGCGCAATGCGGCCGCCGCCTGATATTTGTCGTGGGCCTCGCGGCTCGGCCACACCACGCCGGCTTCGTCGGTAAAGCTGTTCGTGGCGGGCTCGCGCGACGGCGGCTTTGCTCCACCCCCGGCCCGTTGTCCCCCTTGTGCGATCAGTCTCTGGCCGAGATCGGTAAAGCTCAATCCCTCGGACGTGAGATGCATCTTCAGCTTACGCAGCGCCGCGGTGGCCTCAGACTCGTTATCGCTGCCGGCGAGCGCCAACAGCTTGCCGAGCCGGACGACATCGAGACTCATGAATGAGCGCCTGTTGAGCCGTCGCTCGACGCCGTCTGCCAGCGCAGCGAACTGAATGCCTCGGCGATGGCGCCGGCGCGCGCCGAGCGGAGCCGGTCCAGCACCGCGGCGTCGCCGTTCGCTTCGAGCGGGTCCTCGCGATCGATGCCGCCGCATGCGGCCAGCGCGGCCTCGAGGATCGCAGCCTTC
>Ga0302322_100002003_pt1 | contig 17045 bp, 18 predicted proteins | sample Fen_T0_2_FD_203757 | JGI IMG/M metagenome (GOLD analysis project Ga0302322, IMG submission 203757) | Peat permafrost microbial communities from Stordalen Mire near Abisko, Sweden - Fen_T0_2 | ecosystem: Environmental > Terrestrial > Soil > Wetlands > Permafrost | place: Sweden: Abisko... | reverse complement strand
TAGGCATCAAGCCGGTAAACCCGCGCCCCGGACTTGACCGTGACAATGACATGCAGGCAAAGCGCATCCGTGCCCAGACCGGGCCGCGTGGCATCACCCCCCCAGGCGGCGTTCAAGTCTGCGACGTTGCGAAAGATGCTGGGGTGCGAGTTCTGTTGCTCCCGCAATGCCGCCATCGCGGCGATGCGCGATGCATCCACGCCCCGCGCCAACAAGACCTCGGACCGGGCCGAGTTGACGTTGCTGGCGTTGAAGGCAAACAGGGAGACCCCCGCCTGGAAACGGCGACCCAGTTCGTTCCAGTTGCCGGATTCATCAAAGAACAATTCCCGGGCGGCCGGAATGGCTCGCAGCTCGGCAAACGATCGCAGCGCGCGCTGCGGCGCCTCATAGGGCAGTTTCGCCGCGGCGAGCAAGGCGCTGTCCGCGTCCCCTTCGGTCGACAACCGGTCTGGCCGCGTCCAGACCATGAGCGCATCGATGAGCCGGTCCTGGGCGGTGGCCGGGCAACCGATCGCGTCAAGATAGCCCCCGAGGACAGCCTCGTCCGCCATCGGCAACGACAGCTTGCCCGTCTCATCCTCGACCCTCGCCTCGATCGTGAAACCTTCCGCCGGATCATAGTTCATCAGGCTCAGCGGATGGTCCCAGCCTTCGGCCGGGTCATGCAGGCCGGAGCGGGCGGCGGATTCATCCGCCAGCACGGCCAGACACGCTTCCAAGCCGGAGAGCGCCTCCTCCCGCAAGCCGGCACGCTGGGCAGCCTTGCTTTCCGCGGCCAGCTCCACCGCCGCCCGGTCCATGAGCCGGGTGATCAGGAATGCCGCCAACAAAATGATACCAAGCACAAATATCACCACCGACCCTCGCCCGGATTCAAGGCGGGACGGGAAGGACTTTTTTTTGAATTTCCGGCGCGTCATCAGAAAGCAGGGGGCAGGACGCCACCACCGGGCAAGGTTACGATCTGACTGGATTCAAAGCTCCCGTGTTTGAAGGAGAGGACCAGCCGGTCGGGAAGCACCCACGCCCCGGAAGAGTTCTTGCGCAGGGCCGACTCGGTGCGCCATTGGCCGCCGGTCAGGTCATAATAGGCGTAGGCCAGTTTCGTCACCAAGGGTGAAACGACCACCGCCCGCGGCGGTTTCTCCGCCAAGTCCTTCTCGAGCGCGGACTGCCAATAAAGGACGAGGCCGCGATTATCCTCCTGGGCCAGATGGCAACGGACTTCCGGCAGAGGATTCTCCGGCCACTCCAGCAGGCGGTCTCCGTCCAGGAGCTCGAAGCCCAGCAGATCGGTCCTGGATCCGGCCACGGTCTTTACTTGGTCCACCGCGAACGGTTCATCCGTCGTGGAACCGGGACGGGGCCAGGCGGCATGCTGGAGGAGGGCCTCGACATGCCGGGTGACCGCACTCACGTGCTGCTCGAACAGCCGCTTGTCCCCGCCCCGCCCCCAGATCTCACCCATCGAAAAGACAAAAGTCAGCAGCGCCGTCACCAGCATGGTCAGCAAGGCCAGCGCCAGCAGCAGCTCGATCAGCGTGAAGCCGCGGGCATTGCGCCGGGATGATGCCACCTGCCAAGTCATGTCCGGGTCTCCCGGTCGACACGTTGCTTGGTCATCTCGCGCAGTTTGTCCCGCTCCGTCGGATCGGACCAGGCCGGGCGCAAGAGGCGGATGGATTCGCGGTGTTTCCAGCCATCCTGGCCGCCTGTCCCCTGGGATGCCGCCTCCAAGGTGACCAGAAAAAGATCCGCGACCCCCGCCGACTGAATCTTGGCCGACCATGTCACCTCATGACCGTCCGAAAGGTTAAGGTGGCCGCCGTCCTCAACCTTCGTCCGTTCAGGTTCGGCCAGTACCGTCGCCCGTACCCACTTCCAATCTTCCTGCTCCTGGTGCCGCCCGGCCATGGCCCGGTAACTGCCGATGACATTCAGGTAGGCCACGGACAACACGACCGACGCCAAGGCAAAGATGGCCAGGCTCACCAGCACCTCGATGAGGGTGAATCCACGTGATGGTTGGACGGCAGGACGGTGCATGGGCTCAAGGCGACGAATGCAGGACAGGTGCGCACGTCCAAGGGTCCAGATCGAGACGGGTGACGTTGCCCCCTGCATCGGTCAATTGGGCGCGAAACCGGTCCATGCCGCCGTCGGCGTAAAACCGCACCATGGCCGGCCCGCCCGTGCCGACAAGCTGCCCGCCCAACAAGACAAAGTCATTCTGCCCCACCGGCAGGAACTCCAGCTTCTTGCCCGGCCAGTCGAGCTCGTGGGTGGTAACCGCGGTGGTCCAGACCACCTGCAGGTTTTTCTCGTCAAAGCGCAGCTCAACCGTGACATCTTCCTGGACGGCCTGCAGTCGCGCGGCCTGGACCGCCTGCCAAAACACGTCGGTGGCCGTCCTCTCCCGGGCGCGGAAGAGTTCACTGCCGCCACTGATGAAAAGTCCACCCAGGACGCCGAGCAGGGCGATGACCAGCACGACCTCCAGAAGGGTGAATGCCCGGCAGTCAGGTCGGGTGGAAAAACGACCGGGCAAAGGCAGCCTGTCTTCCGCGCTCGGTGTCACCAGTTGCCGATGTCGTCGTCGGTACCCTCGGTCTTGTCGGGACCCTTGGAAAACAAATCGTAGCTGCCCTTGTTGTGCGTGCCCGGGCTGCGGTACTGGTAGGGCTCACCCCAGGGATCCATCGGTGGTTTCCCGCCGGGAGTGTCGGCATACGGCCCGCGCCAGTTGCCCGCGGCATTGGCCGGTGCGGACATCAGGACGGCCAGACCCTCGCTCGTGCTGGGGAAACTGCCCAGATCCATCCGGTAGCGTTCCAGGGAGGTTTTGAGGGAATCCTGCACAAAAATCTTTGCGATTGTCTTCTGGCTGTTGCCAAAGATGCCCTCGGTCTTGGTGATCAGCAACGTGGCGAGCAGGGCCAAAATGCCGACCATGACGATGATCTCGAGCAACGTGAACGCGCGATTGTCTTTTTTCATGAGGGTCATGGCTTGGCGGGAGCGGCGGCAGGCCGCGGCTGGTTGTTGACGTTGTTCGGTTGGGGAATTACCCCCGGGGGGGCACGGAGGGCCCGGCGTCGGCGGATTTCCTCGGCCACCTGGGCCAGCCGGCTGGCCTCGTCGCTGGAGGTGGCAGGGCCGGCGACCGCGGGACCGTTGACCGGCGACGGCACCGGCATATTCGCCGGCGGAGGTGCCTGTACGATAACCTGCGCCAGCTTGAGGGAAAGGTTCAAGGTCTGGCCATGGTATTTGACCTGAATAGAACCCTTCTCGCTGTCATAGCTCTCCACCACGAAAGGCTGGTTCGCCTCCTTCAGGCCCACCCACTGGTTGGTCCGGGTCGCCGTCTCATGCAGGCTGAATAAATACTCCCCTTTCTCCATGATGACCCCGCGAAATTCCAGGGGTGCGACCCCGTTGGCGGCCTGCGCGCCTGAAGTCGACTGGCCAAAGGGCGAGCTCTTGATCAGGCCGTCGAACGCACTGGCCCCGGGGGTTGCCACCACCGCACCATCTGCCGCCCGAACCAGGACGCCCCCCAGCCCCCACACGGCCACAATGCAAAGCTTACGACAAATCATAGGTTTAACGAAGCGCGAGTACCGGCAATCGGCAACTCAGAATACAGGGTTCATCACGCAAAGTTCCCCTGGGACGTAAAACAAACCCCCGGTTACTCTTTGAGTAACTAGGGTTTCGAGTTTAGAGCGGGAGAAGAAGCTCAGACACGTTTGCATTCTTTCCAAATAGCTTAAGTTACAATTGGAATGCCTTTGAGCCGATTCCACTGACGCCTACCGAAGCACCCTCGACGAAAAATACTGGGAAGGAATACCGTGACGGTGGCCTAGCTAAGTCTAAAGAACCGTCCAAAAATTTGCCGATACAATTGCCTAGCCTGTAACGGGAGGCATGATTTTCAGCTATGTCGAGTTAGCTTCGCCGGCGGTCACCAGGGCACCGAGTTAGCAATGGAGTGTGGAATTGGGACAATGCCGACCGCCCACCTCGGGTGGCTGCGGGAACGTCAGAAAGCAATCTACTAAGACAGAATCGTTCATCTGGCCTTCCGCTTTCAGTGGAAGGTCAAACGCGGTCCCGCGCTGGATTCGCTCAATTCGTCTCACCGCGGGCCGCAAGCGTCCGCCAGCGACCGTCAATCCACGAGCCAGCGAGTACACCCGTCTTGGCGAGTTCATTGAGCAAATCATGAAGCTCCCCGGCTTCACCTTCATAGGTTCCGCCGCAGATGATTTTGGTTTTCGCCTCCAGCCAACGGGCAGCTGTGGTCCCGGTAAGCAGCCCTTCGTCATCAGCCGCGTCCAACAACGTGTAGAGCATCCGCCCTTGCGACTGGATGCGCTGATCATCGGATGTTTTCATGCGTTGCAATTTTCCCTCACCGTCAGGGAGGAATACAAGGTCCGTTAGTGCGCACTTTTTGCCGCTCTATCTCTCCCAATGGTTTGCCCGTTTTTAACACCCAAGGGGCCGCCATGCCGGGCTGGTAACAAACGGGTGACGAATTTCCGTCGACTGGAGCCGTTGGTCTTCCGCGACTAACGGTTTCCGCTTCCCGGTCGGAATTTTGACGCTTCGGATTCACAGGCTAAATTGACGCAATGAACAAGCTACCCACCAACGCCATCAGACTCAATCTGCGCGAACTGGCCCAGCTGTTCAACTCCATGGACCCCTCGCCCTTCGTGGAGCGCGACCTCGACGCTGATGCGGAAGAATATATCACCAGCTGGGCGCGAGAGGTCCCGCCGGGCCGCGAGTTGGAACTCGCCATCACGCTCGCAGAGATGGCGGATGATACCGGCTTGGAGCAGGCGGTGCGACGGTATTTTTCCAGCCGGGCGGCGATCAAAAGGCTGGAATTCGGCCAGCTCATGCGCCGCGGCCGCGTGAGCCTGGGCATTGGTTCGCTCTTTCTCGTGCTCTGCCTCTTGCTGGGGGAGTTCCTGGCCAAATCCAACCCTGGTGCCGTGAGCGACATCATCCGCGAGGGGCTCACCATCGCCGGTTGGGTGGCGATGTGGCGGCCGTTGGAGATCTATCTCTACGACTGGTGGCCGCTGTTTGAGGAACGCCGCCGGCTGGACCGGTTGGCGCGAATCCGGGTCCGGATCGTGGCGCCAGATGACGGGCAGATGCCCATTTTCTCCCCTGCGATTTTCGCCTCTGATCCGGTGGCGACAGCCGCCGCTTGAGTCGGTCATATGCCTGGTACCCACCGGCCAACCGGCATTAGGCCCAGTTACTTTGCGGCGGGTGTGGTCTCGAGTGCCATTGTCGAGAGATTGGCGAGAGCGGACCGCTCGGTGGCCGGCGTGAGCTCAGTTCAATTCCAACGCGCCTTCACCTCGTGCCACCGTTCCAAAATCCACGTATGCTCAAGCCGCCCCCCAGTCTCCAACTCAGCCAGCAGCGAGCAGAAGGGCCCTACCTCGGTTTCGTACCGTTGGGACGGGGCCAGAGATTTCAACTCCTGCCACCTCGCCTCACCCGCGAAATCGCGCAACAGTCCATCGTCTTCCGCGGCGTCCAGTAGGGCGAAAAGCAACCGGACTACGCGCGAGTTAATACCTGTGAGCATGCGAAAATCAGAGATGTGCGAAATACAACTTTGCGCAACCCTGCTCATGTTAAAACTTATTCACATGCCCAAAGAGGTTCAATTTCGACCTCACCGCCACGGGCTGGCACGAACTTGGTCCGGCTACCCGGCCCAGCGTGCCCAAAAAGACCGGCGAAATAGCGGCAAGATGCCAAACAAGCCGAGGCTCGTGAGCCCAAGCACCGCATACCCTGTGACGTCATGGAGAGTGCCCTCGATCGCCTGGCTGCCATGGGCGTAGGCCCAGCCGGTAAGAAATAGGCTGCGCGCCAAGTTGGTAAGGAAGGCCAGGCCCATCGCCAGGCCGACCAGGAGCACCTTTTGCCACATGCGCCCAAGGAACGCGGCGGCCAGGAAGGAGCCCGCAAAAAGGCACCCCGTCAGCGAACGGATGCCTGAGCACGCGTCCGCCACCCCGACCTGCCCGTGCGGCAACATCAGGACGTTGCCCTCCCGGATCAACGGATAACCGAAGAAATCAAATGCGAAAAAGACGACCGCCACCACTTTGCGGAGAAGGAAAAGGCTTAACGCGTTTTCCACCGCCGACACCAGCGGCGCTGAGATCAGCCATACCAGCGACGGGAAAAGCACGAGGCGGACGATTTCCAGCCGGCCCGGCCCCGTCGGGAGACTCAGGAATGTCATCGCGGGAAACATCAGCGAAAAACCGACGGCGAGGGCCAGGGATCCAGGCTGCGTTGGTCCCGAACCGGCGCGATAAAGTGCGCCCATCGCAAACAGAGCCAGGCCAATCAGGAAAACGCCCCCCGCCGCCAGGTTGAGGATGGGTTCCCATCGGGAGGCGTCCACCCCGGGGACGACCGACGATGGACCTGCGCGCAATCGTGTCCACCGCTCGAAAAGCAAGTAGGCGACGAATGGCGGCACCAACCAGCCAAAGCTGTAGTCCGCCTTGAGCCGCCACCAATGCATCTGGTCGATGGCGAGAAAACTCATGTAGCCGATAGCCAACAGCAGGTAGCCCGGGACCCCGGCGGACGCGGGCTGATGTGCCGATGCGCCCGGCGCGGCCGTTCGCCGAGCGCCCGTCCCGGGCTGGGCGGTGGTCGTGAGGTTCATTCGCTTGAAGGCTGGTACTCGGGCACAAGTCTTTTCATCAGCTGTTTGATCGAGGGGCCTCCAGAGTGGGTCGACGCCTCCCGCAATTCGGCCAGCCAGCCGGCCGATCCAGCGCCCGCCTCCGCGCGCAATCGGAATATTCGGGGGTGCGCCGTGAGTTCGTGGGTTTCGCTCGTATGCTGCAGCTCTTCGAAGAGCTTCTCGCCGGGACGGAGCCCGGTTATCTTGATTTCGATGTCCACCCCCGGCCGGTAACCGCTGAGTTCGATCATCTGGCGGGCCAGGTCGATGATTTTCACCGGGTCGCTCATATCGAGAACGAAGATCTCGCCACCGGTTCCGAGGGTCACCGTCTGCAGGACCAGCCCGACTGCCTCGGGAATCGTCATGAAATAGCGTTTCATCTCGGCATGGGTCACGGTGACCGGCCCGCCCTGCGCGATCTGTCGGCGGAACACCGGGATGACACTGCCACTCGACCCCAAAACGTTGCCGAACCGCACCGCGAGGAATCGGGTGCGGTTTCCCGGGACGACCTGCTGGGCCTGCAGCGCCAATTCGGCCAGTCGCTTGCTGCATCCCATCACGCTGGTTGGGTTGATCGCCTTGTCCGTCGAGATGAAGACAAACCATTCCACCCCCATTTCGGAGGCAGTTCGGGCGAACGCGGCAGTCGCGAGCGTGTTGTTTTTGACCGCCTCGGCGGGCTGGCGCTCCATCAGGGGAAGGTGCTTGTGCGCCGCGGCGTGAAAGATGATTCGCGGCTGCCATTGCCGCAGCAAAGCCGACACGGCGGATTCATCCGCCACGTCGACGATGAGCGCCTGCAGGCAGCCCGCGTGTTCGCCGGCGCCGAGTTCCTGCTCGATCTCGAACAGGGCAATCTCCGCCTGGTCAACCAGGATGAGCCGGCCTGGCTCGTAACGCAGGATCTGCCGGCAAAGCTCGCTGCCGATGCTTCCGCCGGCACCCGTAACCAGCACCACCTGGCCGCGGATGAGCCGCGCGACTTCCGCGCCATCGAGTTGCACCTCGGCCCGCCCGAGCAGGTCTTCGATCGCCACCGGACGGACGATGGGGCCGACCGTGACCGGGCGATCGGAACTCACGGTTGGCGCAATCTGCGTCACGAGCGCCGCCTGACGGGCCTGCTCGACAATCTCCTTGATGCGGGCCGGGGAGATCCCGTGCTCGGCGATGACCAATTCGGTTGCCTTCAAGCGGGCCGCGATTTTGGCGAGTTTGGGCAAGGGACCATAAACCGGCAGCCCGTGGATACTCCGCCCGATGTTTGCCGTATTCTCATCCAGGAAGCACACGGGCACGAGTCCGCAGCCGGCCCGTTGCAAAAGATTTCGGGCGAAATTTGCCCCATCCCGGCCAACCCCCACCACGATCACGCGTTTTTCCACGAGGCCAGCGCGCTTTTCACCCGACACTCCCCAGACGCGAGCCACTCTCAGCCCGAGCCGGAAGGCCGAGATCAAGCCCATGCTCAGGGCAAAATCCATCAGGATGACCGCCCGCGGTGGCGCCGCCATCACGGCCGACGCATACCATAGTCCCAGCATCAGGCCAGAAACCGTACTCATGGCGCAGGCCACACTGCCAAAATCAGTCACGCTGAAATAGCTGAGCATGCTGCGAAACTGGCCAAATGAATACAGCAGGATCAATTTGCACAAAACGATCGGAAAAATCAGCGACAGGCACTGGTCGCTGAAGTTGGCGGGCACGGCGAAATCCCAGCGCAGCTGATAGGAGACGGCGAATGTGGCGCCCAGCATCAGCCCGTGGATCAGCGTGATGACGGCCAGCCGGGTCAGGCTGTGCCGGCCGATATTTCGATCGCTCCAGTGCAGCAGACCGCGGACCATCTTCATTCCCGTTTCCCGCACCTGACTTGCGGCCAATTGGCGCAGAGGCGGCACTGGTTCCGCGGTGGCGTCCGCCTGTTCCTTCGTCGCCGGGACACTTATCCGGACCGATGGCGGCTCGAAACATCCTTTCACAATATCGATCACGCGCATTTGGTCCACGACGGACATCGCCGACCCCGAGGGCAGGCACAGACCCTGCTCGAACAAGCGCTGCGCCACGCCACTACCGACGAATTCGCAGCCGGCGAAAATCGGCTGCAAATGCAGCGGTTTCCACACCGGCCTCGCCTCGATGTTCTCCTTTTCCAAGGCGCTCAAGACGTCCTTGACCCCGATGGGAGCCTGCGCCGGATCGATCGTCAGGCAGGTGAGCCAGCGATTGCTCCGCGACCGCGGCGCTTCGGGCATGAAGCGCAAGCCGGGCAACTGCCCCAACCCCTCCAAATAGCGGCCGTAGATCCTTCGCCTTGCCTCAACCCGCTCATCGAGCACCTGCAGCTGCGCCCGCCCGATGCCCGCGAGAACATTGCTCATGCGATAGTTGAACCCAAGTTGGGAGTGCTGGTAGTGGGCGACCGGGTCGCGCGCCTGGGTGGAGAGAAAGCGAGCCTTGCGGATCAGCTCCGCATCATCTGAGACCAACATGCCCCCGCCCGAAGTGGTGATGATCTTGTTCCCGTTGAACGAAAATATGGCCGCCTTGCCGAAGCTGCCCGCAGCCCGGCCCGCGTAACTCGCCCCGAGGGCCTCCGCGGCATCCTCCAGCAGCGGCACATTGTACCTGGCACAAACGGCCGCAATCGCGCGCATGTCGGCACATTGACCGTACAGATCGACCGCAATCACCACCCGGGGGAGCCGGCCCGACTGGCTGCGCTGGGCCAGCCAGCTTTCCAGCAGGACCGGATCCATGTTCCAGGTTCCATCGTCCGAGTCGACGAACACCGGCCGCGCCTGCTCATAAAGAATCGGATTCGCGGAGGCGGCAAATGTGAGCGACGAGCAGACCACCTCATCTCCGCGCTGGACTCCCATGAGGATCAAACCCAGGTGGATGGCGGCGGTCCCAGACGAGACTGCCGCGGCATGCTTGAAGCCAAAATGGGCCGCAAATTCCTTTTCAAAAAGATCAACGTGCGGACCAACCGGTGCGATGTAGTTGGTCCGGAATGCCTCCTCGATGTAGGACAACTCCGCCGCACTCATGTGGGGCGGGGAGAGAAAAAGACGTGGACGGGCAGGTGCGGAAAGAATGGTTGTCATGGTGGGAAATTCAGACGGCGGCACCCCGGCGCAGGACAATCTGTTCCCGCAAGCCAGCGGGCGGTGCCGCCTGCGGATCGTAGCCGCCGCTGTAAGCCGCGTGGCCCACCGCCGGCGGCACGTAGCCGGGATAGTACAGGGTGGGCATGCCGCCGAGGAAGGAGATCCACCGCGAGAAGGTGGAGTAGCCCGTCCCCACGAAGACCGTGGCCCGGGCGAGGCACAGGATGTTCGCGAGCGCATTGCCCGCATCGACAAACTCCACCCCGCGGAGACCGGCGAAGAGGGCGCGGTCTTCCGCGCCGCCGTCGGTCATCACCCTGACCGGCAGGTCGCACAACTCTCCGCAGTCCTGCAGGCTTCGCAGCGTCGCGATGAACCAGGCGGGCGGGCAATAGATGGCGTTGTGCGGGTCCGACAGCGACTGTCGCAGGTCGCCTCGACGCATGTGCACCCCAATAAAAGGCCCGCCCGCCGCCGGCAGCCCGCGGAGCGCGGAGGGGCGGCAAATGGTCAGCAAGCGGCGGCGCAGGAAGTCGCCCTGCCCCCAAAGCGGGAGAAAATAGTCGGCGTCGGAATTGGGCGGCTTGAGCCCGCGGAAGACCACCAGGCCCGCGGACGGCAGCGCCACCTCGGAACCAGCGAACCAGTTCTGCGGCTCCTGCAGACGTCGGCTGCTGCACAGGATGGTGAGCCGGGCGAGACCACCGGTATAGTCGTCCTGCTGGAAGAGCGGCCAATAGACCCGTCGGTCAACTTCCCGGCGCAGCGTGGGACCAATCATCGGCTTGAACCAGACCGGCCCCAGCATGGGCAAACCAAACCGGTGGCGAAATACTTCTGCGCGTGCCCACGGAAACAGGCTGTTGCCCAGGCCGAGCCGGGGAATGACTGCGTGGGTGTAGAGCATGATGTTCCTCAGGTCTTCCGCGGTTCCACCGGGACGCCGCCGAGGCCGAGCCGGCCGAGACCGAGCACGATCTCGCGGAAACCCGGGTCCGCCCAAAGGTTTTCCCATGGCTGATCGCTGGTCAGGCGGATGAAATACTGTTCTCCCTGGCCCTTGAACGCCTGCTTCATCGCCCCGCGCCACCAGCGGACGGGATCGGGCACCGCATTGAAACGCTCGCCATAGTCATAGGTTTCGCCGTCGACCAGGTGCCAGTAGAGCACGTAGGTCGGGGCGCCCCCCAACGGCGGTTCGAACAAACGCCATTCCGCCGGCGCCACATCCATGCCCGCGAAAAATCCCCGTTGCTTGAACCGCATGTCGAGGCAGCGCCAGCCATTCTCCGTCCAGCACCGATCCGGCGTGTGCGAAGCCACGAGTTGGACCGGCATTTTGCCCGCGCTCCAGTAGGCAACGTAGACCCCGAACCGGTCGGAGCCTCGCTGATATTCGCGATTGATGACTTCGTCGTAGTTCAGGACCTTCTCCACCTCGCTGGACAAGAATTCGCTCGGGCCCAACGGGAGGTCCCGCGAGGCCCATCCGGGCAGGTCCGCCGCGATATTCCGGGCCAGATGGGGCGGCAGCAACGGCGGCACCGGCCGGGCGAGGGAAATCATCTGCAACGCCACGGCGCCGGCCAGAGCCAGCGCCGCCGCGATCAGGACTAGACGGCCAGTGATGGTACGGCGCGCGTTCATGGTGGGTTTCCGCCGGCCTGAACATATGGCCGGGCGGGAACACCGAATACCGTTGTCCCGGCGGGCACATCCCGCATGACCACCGAACCCGCGCCGACTGTCGCCCCGTCGCCGATCTTGACCCCGGGCAGGATGCTGGCGTGGCTGCCGATCACCACGCCCTGGCCGATGACCACTCCGCCGGTGATGTCCACATGGCAATGGAGCTGGGAATAATCCCCGACCACGGCGTCATGGGCCACGGTGGAATGCAGGTTCACCGTCACGTAATTGCCCAACCGCGTGTCGGGGCTCACCACCGCGTGGGGGCAAAGGATGACCCCCTCGCCCAACACGGCCCCGTCGCCGACCACCGCAGTCGCGTGCACGACGCGCCCGAACCGGCCACCGCGCGCCAGCAGGCGCCCGACGCAGCGCCTTTTGAATTCGACGCGGCCCATGGCGCAGATGAAACGATCATCCGCATCCGGCACATGGTCCTCGATCCGCCCCAGCACAGGCACGTCCTTGGTGAAATGAGCCAACGCCTCCGGGTTGTCGTCGAGGAAGCCGCGGACCGTCCACGGCATCGCCGCCTGGCGCGCCCACACCAGCACCTCGCGACCCAACCCGCCGGCACCGATGATGATGAGATTCCCGTTCATGGCTGAAACCGGGTTTTCTTCAGGTTGCGGGTCGCGGCGATACCCTGCACGAGCCGCACCACGGTCGGCAGCTTGTGCCGGGCCAGCCGGCTGCGACCGAACTGGTGCAGCAGGTGTTTCACTTCCAGTGCGTCACGCTCCGCACCCCGCCAGACCACCTCCGCCGCGACTACCTGGCCGAGCACGGGACTCTGCGACGGGTAGACCAGGCAGTCGGCCACGGATTCGTGAGCAAGCAGGACGCCCTCCACCTCCGCGGGCAGCACCTTTTCGCCGCCGACGTTGATCAGCTCGGTGCGGCGCCCCAGGACCGAAACGGTCCCGTCCGCCCGTTGCTCGGCCAGGTCACCCGTCCGGAACCAGCCGTCCCCCGCAAAGCCGCCCGTTTCCCCCGACAGATAGCCCAGCGCACGGGCCGCGCTGTGAATCCACAGTTCGCCGTCGACCACCTTCCATTCGTAGCCCTCGACGCGGCCGTCCAGAACCAGACCGGAGTCCGTACTGCGCACCGGCAGCGCGCCCGTCTCGGTCGTGCCAAAACGCTGGACAAAATCCACCGCCGGGAGCGCCGCGCGCAGCCGCGCCAGCAGGCCGGCGGGCATCGGTTCGGCGCCGTACGGCACCACGCGGAGCGAGGCGAGGTCATGACGCTCCATCACCCCGGAGATCAGCAGCAGGTTCAGGAAACTCGGGGTCGCGGGCAGCACTTCCACGCGGTGCCGGGCGATGGCAGCCGCGACGCTTTCCGGTGCGATTTCGGCGGGCGGGGCCACGATGACCTGCCCGCCGGCGAGCGCCCGCCACGCCATATCCAGCCCCCCAATATGGTCGAAACGCATGAGCGGAAGCAACCGCACCGGCCGGCCATTCCGGAGCGGGATCGCCGCCAGCAGCGTGCCCAGGTCATGCAGCACCAGCTTCGGCTGGCCAGCCGTACCACCGGTGGCCAGGATCAAGCCCGCGCGTCCCTGTGATGTCAGTTCCCCGAGCAGGCGACGGGCCGTGGGCGAATTCGTCCCCTGCCCCGGGCCGACCAGCCGGCCATCCCGCACCTGGCCGTCCACATTCAGGCAGGACCGCCAGCTGGCGAGCTCTCCTTCCCGTTCCCGACGCAACGGTGCCGCAACCGAGCCGGCCAGCGCGACGGCAAACAACCAGGCCAGCGACTCCAACCGGGGTTCCCCCGGGACGATTACGACCGAGCCGGGCACCAAGCCGGTCCGCACGCACTCCTGTCTGGCCGCGGCTAGCTCCGCGGCAAAGTCGGCCCACGTGCGTGGCCCATCGTCGCCAATCCACAGTGGCAACGCCGCGCGTTCCGTGGCCAGTGCAATCACTTCTTCGAATGAAAATGTCCGGGTTGTTGTGTTCATGAAAATATCCCGAGCAGGCGTGCCCTATCCACTCACCCCGCCGAGGTAAATCACCTGGCCGGTGACGAAGTCGCTGCCGGGCGCGAGGAAGAAATCGACCACATTGATCACGTCCTCCACCCGACCGAAGCGTTGGATCGCCTGACGGGCCAGCAGGGCGTCCATCTTGGCCTTGGGCACGCTCTTGATGAGGTCGGTCGGCACGGGCGTCGGCCCGACGGCATTGACCGTCACCCCCGTCGGGCCCAGCTCGCGCGCCAGTACCTCGGTGAAGGAAACGACGGCCGCCTTGCTGGCGGCGTAGAGCGATTCGCCCTCGAGCCGCAAGGGCGTTGCCACCGTGGCGAAATTGACAATCCGGCCGGCCTTCGCTCGCACCATCGCCTTGGCCGCCTCGCGACAGAATAGGAAGGTGCCGTGAAAATTGGTGGCAAAAATGGCGCGGGCCGTGGCCGCAGTCGAAAGCAGGGCGTGGTTCATGGAGGCGATGCCCGCGTTGTTCAGCAGGACATCAATCCTGCCGTGCTGGCGCACGACGGCCCGCACCATGGCGACGACCGCTGCCTCGTCCGCTACATCCAGGGCAAAATGGGAATAAGCCGGATGGGTCAGCGTCGAAGGCGCGCGACTACAGCCACAAACCAGATCGCCCGCGTCCAGGTAGTACCCGGCCAGCGCCAGGCCGATGCCGCGGCTGGTACCCGTGATGAGGATGACACGCGGTGGTTTCATTCGGCCAGCAGTTCGAGGATGTAGGCGACCAGCGCATCCACGTCGCGAAAGGGCGACCGGCCGCGGCTCATGGCCCGTTCACTGGCCAGCACCAGGTCGCGGCCCAGTTCCCGGCCCAGCCGGTATTCCAGGTCCGCGAGAAAATTAACCAGCCCGAGGCTGTCGAGCGGGCCGCCGGGACTGAAGATCGGGCAATTGCCATCGTCGGTGACGGCGAGCGTTTCAAAGACCAGCCGGCGAACCGTCGCGGCCGTGGGTTGGGTGGATGCATTCATGAGAAAGCCTTGGTCTTCAGCAGGGCTGGTTCCGGGGCCTCCGGCCGCGGCCGGGTGCCGTGGAAGCGGGCCATGGTGGCCTCGCCGGCCGCGGCGATGCCTTCGCGCCGCAACACCTTGGCCACCGTGAGGGTGAGAATCCTCAGGTCCAAGGCGAGGGAGCGGTGGGTCACGTACCAGACGTCGAGCTCGAATTTTTTTTCCCAACTCAGCGCGTTGCGGCCGTTGACCTGTGCCCACCCGGTGATGCCCGGCCGCACTTCATGTCGGCGGGCCTGCTCGGGCGTATATAGCGGCAGGTATTCCACCAGCAATGGGCGCGGGCCCACGAGGCTCATGTCCCCGCACAGTACGTTCCAGAGGGTTGGCAGTTCGTCGAGGCTGGTGGCGCGCAACCACCGCCCAAGGGGCGGAAGGCGGTCCGCATCGGGCAGCAGTCGGCCAGCCGCATCCTTTGCCCCGGTCATGGTCCGAAATTTGCAGAGCGTAAATATCCGCCCATGGCGGCCGGGACGTGTCTGCCGGAACAGGACCGGCGCCCCGAGGCGCAGGCGCACCAGCGCCCCGAGTCCCACCAGGAGCGGCAGCAGGAACAGCAGTGCGCCGGCCGAGAGCAGGAGGTCCATGCTTCGCTTCATCGCGTGGCCTCCCCGGTTTGCAGGACGAGCGGCGACACCGACCCGGCCGCCCGACCAGCGGCGGCCGGGATCCGTGGGCTCATGATCTCAGCCAGAGTGTCGCCGTTGCATGCGGCGAAGTGGCGGGCGGCCGCCCGTGCGCCGGTGGCAGCCGCGACCATGGCCCCGGCGTCGAGCAACCCCATCACGGCCGCCGGCAGCGCCGCCGGGTCCGGCTGGCTCGGAATCCAGAATCCCCCGCGGAACCGCACGCAAACCTCCGCGCTGCTGGTTCCCGCGGGCCCGAAATAGACGATGGGCAGCCCGAAATCGATGTAGCCCGAAAACTTGCTGGGAGAAACCAGCCCGGCCGACTCCTCCTTCAGCAGCACGATCCCGGCGTCGATGCGCCATTGTTCATAGAGCCCCGGCAGGCTGGCAAACGGAACCCGGGCGTGGATGGTCACGGACACTCCCAGGTCAACGCCCAGGCGGCGGAACAGACCTTCGCCCGCCGGGGAGGTGCCAATGACGAAGAGATTGACCTCGTGCCGTTGCCTCACGGCCCGCAATAATTCCGCGAGGGGCGCGAGACTGTGTGCCACCCCCAGGTTCCCGGAATAGGCCAGGTTCAGCGGCCGCCCCCCCTGCCCGGGGACATAGGAAACCGGAGTCAGGCCGCCGGGGCGGGCGTCGCCCCAGGTCGGATGCTGCTCCACATTGCCGCCGCCCGTGCGCCGCCGCGCCAAGTCGGCCATGGCCTGATCCAGCACGACGACCAGCGCGAAGCCGGGCATCAACGTGGCGTCGATTTTCCTCAACCACGCCGCGAGAAATTCCGGCCCGCGCCGGTCGAGCAGCCGCGCCTCGATTTCCGGATGGTAATCCATCAGCCAGCAAATCACCGGCACGCGACGGACCCGCGCCCACCACTGCGTCCAGAGCTGGATGCCCGGGGGCGCGGACCGGACGATCACGGCGTCCACCCGGCCGAAACGCACCTGCCACGCCGCCTGGAGATAAACCCAGAGAATATTGCCCAGGCGGTGCGGACGAAGCCCACCCGGCCGGTATTCGCGGAACCAGCCATGCACCGACGCGAATTCCAGGTCCGGACGGCGCGCTCGCAGGCCGGCGATCAGGGACCGGGCCATCGCCTCGTCCTCCGGCGGGTATTCGAACACGAAAAGCACGCGGGTCTTCATGATTTGTGCCAGGCGGACGCCGTCGGCGTGACCCCACGCACCGGGACCGGCGCAAAGATCCGCTCCCAGCCGGCGAGATGATGTTCCAAGTCGTAGTGCTCGACAAACCGGCGGTGCGCCGCCACGGCGAGAGCCGCCAGGGCCCCGGGCCGGGCGATGAATTCCTCGATTTGCGTTACGAGTTCCGCCGTCGCACCCGTTTCAAGAAATCGCGCGCTCGCGGCGTCCAGGATGGTCGCAATCTCCCCCACCCTCGTCGTCAGGATCGCGCATCCCGAAGCCATGGCCTCAAGCAGGACCAGCGGCTGGGCCTCAACCGCGTACCGCGTGGGCAGCACGAACAGGTCGGCCTCGTGAAACAGCGCCTGCTTTTCCGCCCCGACGGCCCCGCGCACCCACCGCGCGCGCACCCGCCCACCGCGGTTGATCCCCTCGATCGTGGCCTCGATCCATTGCTCGGCAGCCGCGACGCTCCCAAAGCGGTCCTCAAACCCGCTGTCGGCGACCCGGCCGCACAGCACCACTTCCAACGCGGGACCGGAACGCCCGGCGAGGATGGCCACGGCCTCGAGGAATTCGGGAAACCCCTTGCTCGCGTACAGGCTGCCAAGGTGCAGCAGACGCAAGGGCCGGACGCTCGCCACCCGGGCCGGCCACTTGAGGTCCAATTGGGTGG
>Ga0302322_100002002_pt1 | contig 17053 bp, 17 predicted proteins | sample Fen_T0_2_FD_203757 | JGI IMG/M metagenome (GOLD analysis project Ga0302322, IMG submission 203757) | Peat permafrost microbial communities from Stordalen Mire near Abisko, Sweden - Fen_T0_2 | ecosystem: Environmental > Terrestrial > Soil > Wetlands > Permafrost | place: Sweden: Abisko... | reverse complement strand
GCCCAGCGCAAAGAGCACGAGAGTGATGCTCGGCACGGTCGCCAGCGTCATCAGCCAGGCGTACAGCCGAGGCATGGGCGGCTTCCAGTACGTCTGGCCCAAGAACTCCATGTTGTAGTACTCGTGCTGCAGGTGGAAGTTGGCGTACTCGCGCAGGCGCGGCAAAGTATCGTGCCAAATCCAAGGCCAAGCCGAGTAGAATACGAGCGGCGCCAGCAGTAGCAGCGCGAAGAATGCGCGCGGCACGGGCCAACGCTTGGCGCGTAGTTCCGTCAGCGCAAATCTGCCACGAGTGAGCAAGAAATGAAGCCCAAACGCGCCCGGCAGGAGCCAAGCATTGTGCTTCGTATCGAGCAACAGTCCGTAAATGATGCCGGTTGCGACAGCCCAGCCCCAGCCGCCCTCGAGCGAGCGCGCGAACGCGTAGCTCGTGAGTAGCAGCAGGGCGGTGACCGGCATGTCGAAACAGGCCAGGTGTGAGTGATAAAAAACGCGCGGCATGAGCGCTAGCGACAGCGCGCCAACCAGTCCCGCCAAACGCCCCGATTCACGCGCGCCCCAAACGTAGGTCACCACCACGCCCAACGTGCTGACCACCATCCCGGGAAAACGATAGGCCGTGCCTTGTTCGCGAAACAGCTGCAAGCCCGTGAACAGATAACGGTGTGAGAGCGCGAACAGCGACTTCATCAGCGCCGGATGCTCGTGGTTCGCCGACCAATAGCGATCGATCACCGCTGGCTCCAAAGCTGCGGCGAAGTCCGTGCGCAGGAGTTCGAACCAAGCTTCGTAGCTGCGCGCGGCCTGGAAGTAAAAGCCTTCGTCACGGGCGTAGCCGAGATCGTGGACCGTAGCCAGCAGCAGGGCCAGGTACGAGCCGGCAAGGCCGACGCACACGGCAACGTCCCAGCGATCGAGCTTGACCGGTTCAGTCATGGATCATCGGCTGCCGGCGAGCTCGGTGGTGATCGGCATCAGCAAGCCGAGCCTGCCACAGCCCGAAAAAAAGCGGTACGCTGCAAACTCTGATGGATGAGCCTGATCGGCGGCTGGAGCGCGTTTGCCAAGCGGTCGCGGCTTGGGCAAGCTTGGGCTTTGCGCTGGCTGCCTTTTGGGAGCTGGCGGACACCTTCGGCGCCGGGCACTTCGCCGCTGCGACCGCCGTGTGCACCGCCGGCGAAAACATGTGGCAATGGGGTATCGCAGGTCCGGTGACGCACGCCCTGGGCCAAACGCCCGCGCCGACCGAATTCTACTGCCATCATCCCTGGGGTATATTCTGGGTCAGCGCGTTGTTCATGAAGGTGTTCGGGCACCATGCGTGGGCTTGCCGCTTGCCTGCAGCGCTACAGAGCGCGTTCACGGTCCCCGCACTGTACTTCACGGGGCGCGCGCTCTGGGGGCCGATCGCCGGTGCGGTTGCCGCCCTGAGCTTTGCCGTATTGCCGATCGCGCTCAGCTTCTCGGACTTCAATGCCCTAGAGGTGCCGGCGATCTTCGGCACGCTGCTCGCCATCTGGGGCTACGCACGCTTCCGCCAATGCTATCGAGCGCGCGCCGCCTGGCTGTCGCTCGTCGGTCTGATTTATGGGATTTGCGCGGACTGGCCAGTGGTGGTGTTCGGCGTCGGCATGCTGGGAGCGATTTTCGTCAGCGTGTTTCTGCTCCGGCGTTGGACTGCACCCGCAGATCGCCGTCGCACGGCCACGTTCTGGGCGCTCGGAGTGGCACTATGCGCGGTTGCCGTCGGCGCGCACTTGTATGCGTTCGAGCGGCTCGGGCAACTGAATGAATTGTTCGCCCAGGGCAATCGACGCTCGGCGGGCGTTCATCTTCCGCTCGCGCTGGTGCTCGCCGCGCGCAAGTTCTGGATCGAAGTATCCTTCACTGGCCTGGCCATTGCGCTCGGCAAGCTCGCGCTACCCGTGCTCGGCCTGCGCCTGCTGCTTCGCCGCAATGAAATCGAAGCGCTGCCCCTGGGGGTGTTCGCGATGGCTTTGTTCCAATACGTGGTCTTCAAGCAAGGCGCAGACGTGCACATCTTCTGGCCGCACTACTTCGCTCTCTACTTTGCTCTCGGTTGTGCGGGCATGGCACAAAGCGCGCTCGACTTGCTGCGGCTGGTGTCGCGGCGATGGCCACGTTTTGCCGGCATTTGGCCAACTTATGCCGTGCTAGGCGTCTTCCTGCTCTTGGCGTTGCTCATTTTGCCGGATGGCCTGCGCGCGCTTCGGTACGCGCATCGCTCCGGCGGTCGCTTCAACGAAAGCGGACGCCTGATCAAATCGGACAAAGACAAAGTCGCAGCACTCGAATGGCTCACCCGGCGCTGGGTGCCCAACGCGGGAGTCACGCTACACCCGGGCATGCGACAGTCACTGTGGGTCGATTGGTCTTTGCAGCGCCCAGTGACGACCGTGACTCATCTCCCGAACGGCTTCGCGACGGCACGCGACCGCTACTACGTCGCCGATCTACGCTTCATGAGCGGCGCCGAGCAAGATACCCTCGCGGCCAACTTCGCGTTGACGGCGCTAGGACCCTTCCTGGCCATCGATCGCGCCACGCCCGCGGGCGCACTCCAAGCGTACGACATCGAACGCATCGAACCGTCGGCGCTCGAAGCCTATTGGGTCTCGAGCAGCCATGCGCTCCGCGACGTGAAGCCCGACCCGTTTCTAACCTGGGAGCTGAAAGACCGCTTCGATTTGAGCCCCAACCCCGCGCCAATGGCGCCCCCCAAGACCTACGATCAGCTGCGAATCGCACACAATATTGCCGTCTCACGCGGCGACGCAAGCAACGCTGCGCGTTGGTTGGACGCGCTGCTCGCTGGCTGCGATCGCAGCCACGCGCTCGGCTTCGGTAGCGACAACAGACTACTCGGCACCCGCCTCGAACGCGGCAGCTCGCTCGTGCTCAGCGTCTACGTCCGCGCCGCAGGCGCGGACCCGCGCGAACCCGAACTCACCATGCTCTCGACGGTCACCGAGACGCCCCGCGCCTCCCTGGTCGACCGCGACACCGTCCTCGCGGAAGTTGGCATGCCCTTCGCGATCCCCGCGAACCGCTGGAAATCCGGCTACGTGTACTCCTCGGTCACCGAAATCATCCGCCGCATTGGCAAAGAACGCTGGTACGGCAAGTTCCGAACCCGCGATTTCGACGGCGATCGGGCCTCGCCGGAATTCGAGATACTTCGCTTGGAGTGATGAGCGCATGATCAAGAACATCGAAAGCGCAGAGCACGATCGCTGGGGCCAGGTTTGCGATGGCCTCACCTTGCGCTTGGTCCCCCTTCGCGGATTGCTTCGCACTCGGACGCCGAAGGCTCTGCCGGCTCGCAACGTAAACCGTGACCATCAAAACCCCAGCCCCTGATCGACCGAAATCGTAGTTGGAATTCATGGAATTCAAACTGAATTCAAACTATTTTTTCCTAAGATCACCCATCCCATGATCGAGCTGACACCGGCTAGCGCCACCGACGCGCAGATCATTTTCGAGGCATGGGGCAGGTATCCCCAGAATTTCGCTCGCCTGACCGCCCGCGTCTTCGCGGATGTCGGTGATGCAGAGCGCTACTTGTTCAACCTCTTCTCTTCGCCGAAAAGCCGCGCCTTCCACATCTTGGAATCCGATGGGAGGGTCGTCGGTATCGTCAAAGCGATCGTGAGCGAGCACCGCGCACAAGTCGGATACGTGGTGCACGAACCTTTCTGCGGACGCGGCATCGCAACGCTTGCCGTCGCGAGCATGGTCGAGCAACTCGAGACTGCACCTGGCGTTGAACGGATCTGGGCGACGTGCGCTTTGGACAATCCGGCGTCCACCCGCGTGCTCGAAAAGTGCGGCTTCGAGCGCGAGGGGATCCTGAGGAACTGGGTCGTCTACCCGGCTTTGGGTGATCGAGCGGTCGACAACTATTCGTACGTCAGGGTTCCCTGCCCACACGCGCCGTGAGCACCGCCCGCGTTCCGAAGTCGAACTCGGCCAGCAATTGATGGTGCGCGGCGCAAAGTTGCCGCAAATTGTCGACCGTTTCGCTACCCCAGCAAAATCGCCCTCACCAACTCATCGAACCGCGCGGCAACCAACTCCGGCCTTACCTCAGGCCCTCCGCGCAATGGACAAAGCTCGCAGCGATTCGTGGCAAATACCAGCGCTCCGCGCACGTTCGCGGCGCGCGCGGCAAGCACGTCAGCGCTCGAGTCGCCGATCATCCAGGTGCGCGCCCGATCGAAGCCCGCGTGCTCCATTGCTGCCAAGAGCAATCCTGGCTCAGGCTTGCGACAGCTGCACTCACCCACCAGTGTTGGATCGCCACCCGGTCCGCCTTGCGGATGATGCATGCACACCTCGACGGCGGCGATCTCGATGCCCTCTTTCGCAAGCAGTGCAACCAAAGCAGCATTCGTGCGCTCGACCGCTGCCCGCGAGATCTGGCCTTTTGCCGGTCCGGGTTGATTCGACGCGATCGCGAGGCCGTAGCCGGCGGCCGCAAGCAATTGCAAACCTTCGATCACACCCGGCAGTAGCCGCAGCTGGTCGGGGTGAAAGGCGACCGAGACAGTGCCGGTTTCGTCATCGCGGACGACATCGATCAAGGTGCCATCGCGATCTAAAATCGCGCCTGGCCGGAGCGCTGTGGTGTTGTTGCTTGGTAGAGACAAATCGCCCAGAACTTAGCTCGATTGGGCGGTTCGGTCGACCTTCAGTGACCCGGATGCGCCAGCGCGACCAGAGCGAGCCAGTAGCTGAGCAGGGTCCAGCCGACCACGGTCAGGCCGATTGCCAGGAGCACGGCCCGTGCCCGACGCATGAGCATCAAACGTTTCGGCGTGTGGACTTCGGCCAGGCCGAGTAACCAAGCCACGGTCTGCTCGGCTGCAGGGCGTAGCTTCTTCACTGCGTTCGCGTCGAGCGCCTCGACCGCGAAGGCCTCATCCGTGGCGAACGCAGTACGCGCCATGGCAAATACGGGCGGTGCCTCGGCCGCCTCCGGCAGCTCGTCGAAGCGCGCCCAAGCAATCTTCGGAGAGCTCGCGGGCGCCGGCGCAGCTGGCTCGCCCACTTCAATCGCGCACAGTGCGAAGAAGGCGGCTTCGCGCAATAGCCCGAGCGCGACTGTCTGTGTGTCCCGATCGCGCAATTCGAGCGCAACCGAGTAGCGCGCACGCGACGCTTCGACCCAAGGTCTCATGCGGGCTCGCGCGCTGTCGGTCAGCACGCGGGCGCGGCGCGAAGCTTTGCGCAGCAGTATCGGCTCCAGCAGCGGACTATCGAGCAAGCTCGTATTCGGAGCGGCCATCGATCGCTAAGGATAGCGCGGTTACTGCGCGCGGCGAGAGCCTTGCCCGCGCCTTGCCCGCGCCTTGCCCACGCCTTGCCCACGCCCCCCCTGCGCACACCGGCCTACAAATGGTACGAGTTCGGGTTCTCCCTCCATGACGCAGGATTTTCGCCCAGAAGACCTCGAGCTAGTTCAGCGTGCACTGGTCAGTTTCGACTTCGTGCTCTTGATCGCCGCGTGCTTGCTGTCGCTGTTTGCGCTGCGCCGCTGGGCGCCACTCGGCAAAGCATTGCGGGCTCGCGTCCCGGTCCGAGGGCGCACGCTGGTGCTGGCGGTGGCACTCGCTCTGGGGCTCTTCGGCGCGAGCGCGCTCTGCTTTCACTGGCTTTCGGACCAACATTTCCCCGCGCAGACCGCCGAGACGCTGAAGCTCGAGTTCGCAGAGCGCACGCTGCTCGTTGTGTGCGCCATCCTGCTGATTTTGGCAATCGGTCTTCGCCTGACAAACGGGCGCGCGCCCGTCTGGCTGCGCTTGGCGTGCGAGCTCTTGCTCGTACCATGCGCATACGCGATCGGGCTTGCCATCATCTATCTGTCCCTGTCGCTGATCGACTTGGACAGCTGGACTGGCTTCCAGCGCGCGGCCTTCTACTCGGCCGCCGTGTTCGCGCTGCCGGTGGCGTTGATTCCCGGCTTCTATCGCGCTCGAGGCTTCGCGGTAGTGATGGGCCTGCTCCTGCTGACGGTCTTTGGCGACCTGATTTATCTGCGCTATTTCGGCAATATTTTGCCGGTTTTGGCGATCGGCGGCGGCGGCCAACTGTGGGACGTGCGAGACATCATCGTCAAGTACACGCGCGGCCGCGATGCCTGGCTCTTGCTGGTGTTCCTGGTGAGCATCAGCGTGCCGTACGTGTGGCCGAAACCGAAAAAGTCGGACGCGCCGCTCGCGCTACGCGGCGCGCTGGACTTGTTGATGGTGTGCACCAGCCTGGCGTTCCTGCTACCGCTCCCGTCGTTGGTGCAACGTTGGATGGACAGTGACCGCTCGTGGCGCGTGCTCAATGGCACGGACGCGGTGCAGGACTCGGGCATCGTGGTCGCGCACATCAAGGAGATCGCGCGCTCCATTCGCGATGCGCGTCAGCACGGCAGCATCACCGAAGAGGAATTTGCGAAGCTCCGTAAATACCACGAAGCGCGCGCCGGGGTGCCGACGGATGACCCGGATTTTGGCCTCGCGCGCGGCTCGAATTTGCTGCTCTTGCAGGTGGAGGCGATGCAGAAGTGGGTGATCGGCGCCCACGATCGCGGGCAGGAGCTGACGCCGTTCCTGAATCGGCTGCGCGATCGCGCCTGGTTCTTCGACCGTCTGTACGACGAGACGGGGGACTCTTCGACCTCGGACTGCGAGTACATGGTACTGAACTCGCAATTCCCGATCCCGCAGGGTTCGGTTGCGTTTCGCCGCGACGAGAACCACTTCGTGACCTTGCTGCACAGCTTCAAGGACGTAGGCTATACGGCCTTTGCCGGACACGCCTACCTGGCCGGGATGTGGAACCGAGCCGTGCTGTATCCGCGCTATGGCTTCGACCAAACCGCGTTCAAGGACGAGCTCGGTGAAGGTCCCAAGCTCGGCTGGGGGATCGGCGACAAGTCCTTCTTCGAGCGAGTCATGCCGCGCATCGAGCAGCTGAAGACGCCGTTCGTGAGCATGCTAATTACGCTTACGTCGCACAGCCCGTATCAATACGTGCCAGTCGCCGAGCGCAAACTGAAGCTGGGCGCGATCGAGGGCTCGGACTTCGGCGGCTACCTGCACTCGATGCGCTACAACGACGAAGCCATCGAGCAACTGTTCGCGGAGCTGCAAAAGAACGGGCTTTTGCAAAATACGACGGTCGTCATCTACGGTGACCACGACTCGCGCACGAAATTCTCGGCGCGTCTGATGGCCGAGAGCGACCTCAGCCCGGATACGCAACGGCGTCTGGCGATTCGCGACTACACCACCAAGCAGATCCCCCTCTTGATCGTGCTCCCCGAGCGGCTACACGCGGCGCCGCGTGTGGTGCACACGCTCGGTGGTCAAGTCGACATCGGTGCCACGGTGTTGCACCTGTTCGGTTTGAAGCAGCCGCATTCGTTCATTGGTCAAGCCTTGGTTCCTGAGCGGGTCGGGCATGCGTCGCGCATCGACGGCTCGGGCGTGGACGGGCAACGGATCTACATCGCACCGGGTGGTGGCCGCTGCGAATCGTTCCCTGACTTCCGACACCTCGAACGTGACGAATGCGCAGAGTTGAGCCGGCGCACGCAAGAGGAACTGAACATGAGTTGGAATGTGACGCTCTTGGACTTGGCGGGTCGCCTTGCCGGCAAAGTGCCGCGAAAAGCGGCCGCCGCGCGCTAGCGCACTCTTGCCGCGCCGTGAAGCTGGGCCTTAACCCCGGGCCTGCGCCGCGCGCCGGGCGCTGCGATAGGCATCCGACGCCGCCTCTTGCAGCGTCGCCTGCTGCAGACTAGCAGCGAGCTCTCTGGCGCTCGCCTTCCCTTGTGCGAACTCGACGACGACCTCGGCAATGGGCCTTGGGGCCATCGTGTCGTCCGGAGCGGCCCCGCCGCCGGAAACGGCAACCGCGATGAAGCTGACCGCGTAGCACCCGAGCGCCGTCACGCGCGCGAGCGTGGCATGCGCGTCCTCGGCAGACGTCGGTGCACGCCCGAGATACGCGGCAAGCAGTGCTGCGCGAGCGCCGGACGCAAAGAACGAGAAGACGCCGAGCTGCGCGAGATCGACGAAGGGATCGCCCTCCCCTGCCGTCTCCCAATCGATGAGGTAGGCCCGCTCCGCCGTTTCGAGAACGTTGCCTGGGTTCAGATCGCCGTGACAAGGCGCGCGCGTGCCGAAACGCCGCGATGTCTCGGTCGACTCGTGCAGCGCCGCGGCGAGACCGGCGGGGATGCCGCCAGCGCCTTGCGCACGCAGAGCAGCATCGAAGTAGACCATCAGCTCGGCGAGGCCCGGGCCTGGGGGAAGCCTTGGCCCTTCGTGAAGCGCGCGCACGGTAGACACGAGACGCTCGATTCGGCCCGGCGCGAGCACGCGCTCGCGTCCAGCCAGGATCCCGTCGATTTTCGCAGTGAGGGTGATGCCGGTCGCGCGGTCGGCGAGGCAGATTTCGGGCCCAATCCCGCGTTCGGCGGCCAGCTTCATGCTCGTAATCTCACGCTCGGAGCGCTGCTCGTGGTCATCCCGATCGGGACTCGGAACCCGCAGCACGTACGACCGTCCGGCGATCAGCACGGAAAATACGCGCGCCCCGGAGCGCCCGCCGGGAAGGACGCGGGCTTCTTCGACGACAGCCGCCCCGAAGGCAGCGCGGATGATCCGCAGGGCCTCAGGCGGTAGGTCGAGGTCGAGCGCGCTCATGCGCGCCTCCCGAAAGCGGCAAGCCGTCGTGCATCGAGGCGCCGACGCGCGGCGATCTCGGGACCTGCCCAATCGTAGTGAAGCGTCTTCCAATCAGGGTCGGCAGGATCGAGACCGAGCGCTTCGATGAAGTGGGACTCGAGGAATAGTGACGTAGTGATGGCACGAAAGACACGCAAGCGCAGAGTGAAGGCTTCTTTCCGGCGGGGAGGGCACCTCTGCAGCACCGAAAAAGACCATACTTGGTTCGGGCGCTCAGGCAAGAAGCAGAACGCGGGCTTGGCAACTTCGCGAGCCCATTTGCTCTCGAGCTGCAGCCCTAAGAGGCTTTGCGTTCGTAAATGTCGAAATCTTCGATGCGTTTCAGGAATTGGTAACCGCCTTCGATGAAACCGGCGAGTTCGGGGAAGCCGGGAAGCTCGTCGTGGGAATCGAGCAAGTGGCCGGTGACGGAGGGAAACACGTCGTTGTGTTGCACGATGATCAGGGCGGGCGTGTGCTGCCTCAGATCACGCATGAGTTCGCGGCGCGCGTAGTCCTTTTGCCATTCGCTGCGCTGGGGCACGTCGTAGATGAAGCGGCTGGCAGGAGTGCGCTCGGAGAACCAATAGATGGCTGGTTCGAAGCCCCAGACGAAGATCGGATCGGTGCTGCGGGTGCGCGAGCGCACCTCGAGCGCCACGTCACGATCCGCGGCCAGGTTGAAGTCGGCCACGTAGGAAAGCTCGCGATCGATCGCGTCGCGGCTCTTGTAGGGCGCCATCCGAAACGCATAGCGCAAGCGCATCAACGCGCGCTCGCTGTAGTCCTGCGGCAGGTCGCGGCTCGCGGTGCGCATGCTGGTCACGACCACCACGAATGACATGAAGGCCAGCGCGCCACCAAAGCCTCCGCCCGCGCCGCCCACGCAGCGACGCCACAACTTGTACAGGCCAAGCCCAGCGAGAAAAGCGATCAGCTGCAAGGTGGCGGCGTAGTGATACGGAAAAAATTTTCCCTGCATCGCCACGCCCGCGATCTGGATCGCGATGATACCCAGGATCAGGTAGGTACCCTCGCGCTCGCGGGTGTGTAACGGCGTGATCGCGGCCATGGCCATCACGCCCGCCGCTGCCAGCGCAGAGAACTTGAAAAAGGCCTCTTCGAGCGCGTAGTACAACATGCCCGCTGCCTGGCGGTCGTGCCAGCCAAGCGCGGTGTAGCCGGGCGTGAACTCGCCGAGCGTCCAGTGTAACGCCGGCCAGGCGCCGCGCGCCCCAAACCAAGCCGCGCACAGCAAAATCGGCAAGACCGCGCTGGCTCCGATGATGCCCATCGTGAGCAGAGCGCGCGCCGTCGAATCCGTGCGCTGTTGCTCGCGCTTGGCGAGGTATGCCCCGCACACGAATGCGCCTCCACCGAGCGGCGGCTTGAACAGAAACGCGAGGCCGAACAAGAGCCCCGTGCCCACCCAGACCCAAACGCTTCGCCGCGGATGCGGAGCGCTGGTCGCGAGCAGCAGCGCTGCCAACGTCAGGTAGCCGCCGAACACTTCGGGCTGGGCGGTGTGCCAAAATTCCAACTCCGCTTGGATCAGGGCCGCCACGGCCCCGCCGATCAACCCGGCCCGCGCGCGACCGAAGAAAGTGTCGGCCAGACGCATGAAGCCGACGACGGAGCCCAGCATGCCCAGCACTTCGAGCAAGCGAATCGCGACCATGCCGCGTCCGAACAACCCCTGAGCCAAGGCGTATACGAGGAAGATCCCTGGCGGCTTGAAATCCCATAGATCGCGGTACGGCATCTTGCCATGCAGCACGCCTTCGCCGACCAAAGCGTAGATGCTCTGGTCGCGCCCGAACGAAAATGTGAGGATCTGAATCGCGCACAGCGCGATCACCGCCCACGCTAGCCACGACAACCAAGCATCGGGATCGCGGATCGCGAGGCGCGGTACGACCTCGGCGGACGGTGGACGAACCGAGGACGTACCCATGGCTGGCACACGCTAGTCAGGCCCGCGAGCACAAGCTAGTCAGCCTGGCTCGAAGCAGGCACCGCCCCCTGAGTTTTGCGCGCAACGGCGGCTTAGGCCGGCGGTTGTGAGCGCAGATGAGGGCTGTCTTCGGCCTGCAGCTTGCGGATCAGTCGCTCGAAGTGCTCGACCGGCTGGGCGCCCTCGAGCGAATAGCGTTGGTCGAAAATGAACAGCGGTACGCCTCCAATTCCGTACTCGCGCGCCAGGCTCAGGTCGTTCGCGACTTGCTCCTTGCCGAAGCCACGGGCCAGCGCAGCCACCAGTTCAGCAGTGTCGAGGACGACCGCTGCACGTTCCAGCAATTGCACGACCTCGGTCAACTCACACACGTTCACGCCTTGCTCGAAGTAACCGCTAAACAGTGCTTCGACCGTGGGTGCGGCTTGACCCTTGGCGCTCGCGAAATGAACCACCCGCTGCGACAATTCGGTGTTGGGCGCGCGCTGTTGCTTGTAGAAATCGAATGCAATGCCGTCGGCCTTGCCCGCTTGGGTCACGCGCTCGAAGATGCCACGCATGCGCTCCTTACCGCCGAACTTGCGTTCGAAGAAGGCCTCGGCCGGTACACCATCAGCCGGCAAGCCGGGCTGCAATTGAAACGCGCGAAAGCAAAGCTCCGCGCTCGTGCCGGAGTTGAGCAGTGCACGCTCCAGGCGACGCTTACCAATGAAGCACCAAGGGCAGGCAATGTCCGAGAAAATCTCGATCTTCATCAGGGCGTGCGAACTATGAGACGCAAACGGCGGGCGTCGAGGTACCGACACAAACGGCATCCGAGCGCGCTGCATCCCGGCAGCCATGTCCAGGCATTCGAGTCCTAATTGCCGAGGAAAACCGGCCTCGACACAACTGCCCCACGCGGACCAAGCGCACGACCTACACAAAAGCTCACTGTCGAGGGTGATACGCCGGCGGACAGCCGCAGGCGCAGCACCGATCGCTTCAACCAGCCACTGAACGCCTGCCCGCTCTCAATTCGAGCCGACGAACACGGAACCGTCTCGGAAAGCGACACTGCATTTCGATGACGCATGGCGCCGCGTCGACGGAATCGTTTCTAACGTGTTGCAAATACAACTCGCTTTTCATGTCGGCATAGTCACATGTTCGCCGCATGTGAATTCACCTTCACAAACTCCGACGCAGGAGCTATCTGTAGAACCCACTAGGTGGAGGGGCCGCCAGGAGTCAGATGCAAACCGTTGTCAAAGGTATGGTTCAAGTCGCTGGAACGACGTTCCGGATCGTCCGTATCGAACGCGGGCACTACGAGGTCGTGCGCATCCTGGACGAGATGCGTCTCGGCTCCTTCTGGTGCGAGCCCACCTTCGCGGTCTCGGACTCCGACGACCGCGAGCTGCTTCGTGAAGTCGGCCGCTGCGCGATCCAAGGCGGCAAGACCACCTGGGTCGGCCGTCTCGACCTCACTGGCTGAGCACTTCCCTCGCGGCTAATTTCTGCGGCACGGGTTAGGGCGGAGCTATTTCGCTTGACCGGCCGCGCGCCTCTCACTTGGATGGCGTTCCTCCGCGCCCCTAGCTCAGCTGGATAGAGCATCGGACTTCGAATCCGAGGGTCGTAGGTTCGAATCCTACGGGGCGCGCCACGCTGCATAAGGCCAAAGTTCGTTGGCTTTTTGAGGGTGGGTGGAAGCGGTCGCCACCGACGTGGCCTTCCTCACTTGATGGTGGGGTGGGTTGAAGCGTTCATCCGCTCCGAGAAGCTTACGAGTCGCCAGGCCTACTAAGGGGTAACTCCGAGAAGCGAGCATAGATCCTCCTCGACACCAGCCCAGCTGCGCAACCAGATCAGACGAATGCCGAGGTGAGCCACGCTTGCCTCAAGCCATTTAGCATCCGGCTCATTCTTGGGACGCACGTTGAGCCAATAGTGCGAGGTACTAACCGCGCCGAGCTCGCCACCGGCTCGTTCGATATCATGAACGCGCCGTGCTTGAACCCATGCCAGCCACCGCCTTACGTTGGGGTCGGACAGCGAAAGTCCCATGAATACGACATGCGTCGAAGAGGCTGCGTCAAGAAAGGTCGACGCCTGCCATGAAAACGACGTGTTCGCGAGCGTGAGGTATTCCTGTCATCACCGGTCTGACTGGGCACCAGATCCAACGTGATCACCGGGAGCCGGGCCCAGGGCGGTGGAGGGCGGTTGGAGGCTGACGCAGCTGTGAAGGCGTCCGGATCCCGCTAGGACGCAGGCTTGGGGCGAAGCTGCTCGAGATGGCGCGAGCAGCAGCAAAGCGATGCACGGAGTGCCGCAGGTGGTTTCGACCAGCGGCTACGTCAGCGCGGTCTCAGCGGGTGTGCAGTGCGCAGTGTCGGTGTTCGAGGCGGCGAAAGCTCGCGCGTCGCAGGCGGAGGCGCGCACCGTACCGGTTCCGGCCAGAGGAGCGGCTGCGCCAGCAGGACTCGCGAAAACGGCGTTCCGCGCGCGCTCGTCACGCGCCACCTTCGCCTCGCAAGTCGTTGGATCTAAACAGAGAAGTGCAGGACATTGTGGACAGCGCTTTGGAGCTGTCACGCGCCACCTTGCAGCGACGATTGCCCAGGATTCTGGCTCGATCTGAGGGGTTTGAGTGGACAAAAGGCGGTCCACCAGAGCCGATGTCACGTGCCACCTTCGACCCGTAAACCACGGAAACCTCTCTAGGATTGCTTGAATTCGTGGACAGAGTGTCACGCGCCACCCTCGGCCTGCGCGCTCCAAGCGAATTGAATCGCAGGCGTGACGCAAAGTCCTCTCGATCCCCGCACTCTCGCTCGTGCGCCTGAGCTGGCGACGCTTGCCGCGCTCGAAAAACTTCTGTTCGTGGCAACGCGCGCGTTGCTCGCCGAGCACGAGTCGCTCTGCGATGACGATTTCCCACACCGAGGCACGGAGCCACCAATGCTGCGTGAGGCGCGGCGCCTCCTGTCTCGCGTCCATCCTCTGCAAAACGCGATCACTCGCTACCAGCGTGCCGTGCTCGCTGAGCTCGCCTCTCCTCCGCCTACCGTTGACGACGAGGATCTTCTGTTCTGATGGCCGAGGAGAAAGATAGCGTGCGCGCCGAGGTGATGCGGCTGCACTATCTCGAGGGGCTGCCGATCCGAGCCATCGCGCGGCGCCTGAGCCTGGCGCGCCGGACAGTCAAACGGCACCTGGGCACTCTCGTGCCTAGGGAGAAAAGCGTCCAGCCACGCGCTTCGCTGCTCGAGCCATTCGACGCCAGGATCCGCACTTTACTCGAGGAAACGCCCGAGCTTCGCGCCCCGCAGATCATCGAGCGCCTCCGCCCCGCTGGCTACACGGGTGGCATCAGCATCCTGCGCGAGCGCATCAGGAAGCTTCGACCGGTGCATCACCAAGAAGCCTTCCTGACGCTCGATTTCGTTCCCGGACAAGCCGCTGATCGCAAGAAGAGTCGCGGCCGCTACCTCGCCCTGCACGACCTCACCTTTCTCGACCAAGGCGTCAATCCGCTCTTCATCGGCATTCCCGGCACCGGAAAGACGTTCCTGGCGCGCGCGCTCGCGTACAAGGCCTGCCAATCAACCAGGCGCGTCGTCTTCGTCTCGGCGCCAAAGATGCTCAACGAGCTGCACGGCGCCGAGTTGCACGGCCGCATTGACCGCGTCCTTGCCAAGTACGTCCGCGCGGATCTGCTGGTCATCGACGACTTTGCCTGCCTTGAAATGGACGCCACCCAAGCAAAGCTTGCATTTCAAGTCATCTCGGAGCGCTACGACTATCGTCGCTCCACTGGCATCACGACCAATCGCCCATTCAAAGACTGGCCCAAAGTCTTCCCCGACGCGCTCAACGCGCAGGTGATCGCCGAGCGCCTCACCGAGCGCAGCGAACACTTCGTTTTCAACGGAAAGGGTTACCGAACAAAGCTCTAAAAGCCGATACCACCAGCGCCGAAAGGCATCCCTCGCTCAGCTTCTCGAGGAGCTCGGTCGACCTTTGTTCTTGTCGATCGCGCACGACGGCGGTCGTGTGGCCCTCCGCCACCGGGTGGGTCACTGGTCACCGGTGATCTCGGTGAAACTGGGCCCCGGTCACGCCGCTGGTGACAGGCTGCATGCCACCAATGCCACTCGGTGGGGCATCGCCGCGTCCGTGCTCGCGGCGGTGCTCGTTGCAGGCGGTCTGGTTGGCGTCTTGCGTGATCAACCGGACCTGCAAGGCTCGTGGACCCTCGCAAGCAACCTCTTCTTTTTCGGCGAGCGAATCTTCCTCGCCTCGGTCGTTTCGTTCGCGATGGTTACCTGCGTGCGCAACTACCGCGCCGAGGTGCACAATAGGGTGCTGAATGATCACCGGTCCCGATCACTCAGAACCTTTGAGCGCCTTAGAGCTGGCGCAAGCGACGAAAGGATGAAAGACGCCATACTCCTGCAAGCTACCGAAGCAATTTTCGCTATGCAGGCGTCAGGTTTCGCAGACGGTGCAATCGGGGTAACCCATGCACATGAGCTACTGGAGTTAGTCAAACCGAACGCGAAGGGTTAAGCACTAAACTTCAACCGCTCCGCCCAAGCCAAGACCAGCTTGGCGAGCGAGGCATCACTGGACACGAGTACCTCGAGCAGCGCCGATGCGGCGCGGTCGGCGGGACCGATGCGCGCCTCGAGGCCAATGGTGAACATGCTGCCAAGTCCGTTACCCCCTGCTGGCTACTTCCCGATCCGCCGCAGGATTGCTCAGGTTTTGTGGAATCACAAGCTTGTTTCGCCCATGCAGCACGGGCGTTGATGAGCACTGTTGAAGAGCCTGGCAAGCCGCCTGACTACGGTCGCCAGGCGCGCATTGCGCCGCGTCGGCACCACGTTTCGTGCCGCGTCTCGACCCGCCACCCACGCCTTTGGTCTGGTCACCGATCTGCTCCGACCCCGAAGGCTCCATCCGCGGCGCATGTCCGCCGTCGCTGAGCCCCCTCATCCCGAAAGGCTTCGGCGCTCGCGCCACTTCCTGCGCAGCGACACTACGTGCGACGTCTCGTTGTGGATGCCCTCGCCGGCGACATGGTGGATGCGTGGGCGTCGCGACCAAGCATATCGACGAGCGCCCATGAGCACCGACCAGTTGAGTAGCGCGCTCTGCTGTTCATCCGCGGGTGCCGCTCGCAAGCGCTTCCTTCCGTCAGCGTTTCCCACCAGTCCGAAGCGTCGCGTCATAGGATACAGCACGATGCGGTCGGGGAAGTGATAGCCTGCGTTTACCGCCGATGTTCCGAAGTCGCCCGTGCGCACAGCGTTGACCGGCGAGTCGGACGTGATCAGATCCGGCGATCCCTCGGCAAGAACGGCCAGCGTCCAGATTCTTTTCATGAAGACCTCGAAGACACTTTTAGCGGTGCCCATCATATGGGCAACCACGTGATCGCGATCGATGGTTATGCGGCCATCCACTATACTTGCGCCGAGCTCATCCAGTGTCTTCGGTTCACTCGGCTCGTATCCGTCCTTGGCCATGTCTTCGTGCGCTAGTCGGAAACGCTCCTCCTCTGCTGCCGAAAGCTCTCCCCTCAGGCGCCGCGCCTCATCTATCAGCCAACGTTCTATGTCGTCGGCTGCCCGGACCACCCGCTGTGACTGCAACGCGACAAAGAAGAGAAGTCCTTCAAAATCACGCTTGTTACATGGCAGATCACGTGAACGCTCGATCTCCCGAATAATGCTAGCCGCGTGACCTTCTATCTCAGAGAGACCTTTTTCGACTCTCGCAACGTCGGAGCCGGAGACGCGATAGAAATGCCGTTCCACGCCTTCTGTGAGCGTCGTTCCCTTCCGGATGGCACCCGTGTCGAGGTCGTGCGCGAACAGCGCACCGTCACGAGCCGCGAAGCCTTTGAGGTAGAAGCGCGGGACGTAGTGATGCCGTTTCGGTGTTGGCATTTGAGCCTAAGAGTAGCTCAGCGGCGGCCTCAGCGGCCTCAAAAGAACTGGCGGCACGGCGCCGAACAAGTCGGCTCGGCGCTCGGCATGGACGCAAGCGAACTCGCCTCCCGCCTCAAGAACCTGCTGCCCAATAAAAGTCAGAAAGTCGCTGCAGACCGTCGGCCAGGTTGCGCCACACCAAGATACTCGGCGAAGTGAACGAGCCGGGCGCGAACAGCGCGTGATGCGCGGCCACGGTTGCCGGCCCTGAGTGAGGGCCGGCAGTTCGCATAATCCAGCGTTACGTCAACCCGGTCAAGAGAAGTGGGTATCCGGTGCGCCGAGCCCGTTCTTCCGCAGCGCGTGATTGGTCGGCATCTTCGCGCGCATGAAGCCAAGTACGGAAGCGATGTGGGTGGAGCGGA